>Ga0315899_10000685_pt1 | contig 40135 bp, 16 predicted proteins | sample LakEriMetagenome_2_FD_203518 | JGI IMG/M metagenome (GOLD analysis project Ga0315899, IMG submission 203518) | Freshwater fungal communities from buoy surface, Lake Erie, Ohio, United States - Buoy 4 MA112 | ecosystem: Environmental > Aquatic > Freshwater > Lake | place: USA: Lake Erie, Ohio...
GAGGCATCGATCGTTCGCTCCGGCAATTCCATGGTCAGGGTCTCGGTCATAGTGCACACACTCCTTGCAAAAACAGAAGCCGCGGGAGGGACAGGCGACGCGCCTGTCCCTCCCGCGGCTGGATAACAATCAGCATCAAGACGTTCAGTTCAGGCCGGGGCGGGCGTTCCGCACGCGGCGTGATGGGGTGGGTACAGGGGCTGCCCCGCCCTGAGGGCCGGGCAGCGAGGCGGACAGGGTGCGGCCGCTGGCCCACTGGGCCAGGGCCTCGAGCTTCTCCCGGGCGGTGTTGGCCACCGGCAGGATCAGCTTGCCGGCCTCCACGAGGGGGAGGCCCAGCAACACGGACAGTCGGCAGCAAGATGCGATCTCGCTGCCGGTCCATTGGTGGTCATCCGGCCGGGGCTGCGGCTGGATATCATGCTGGCGCAGGCAGATCTGCCAGATCCGTTCGCGGTCAGCGATGGTGGGGAAATCGAGGTAGAAGGTGGCATCAAAACGCCCCGCCCGCGTGAACTCGGGCGGCAGCTTCGACACATCATTCGCGGTGCAGACAAAGAAGACATCGCTCTGATGGTCGTTGAGCCAGGTCAGTAAGGTCCCGAACAGCCGCGTGGCGGTGCCGGAGTCGCCGTTGCCACCGATGCCGGCCAAGGCCTTCTCGATCTCGTCGGCCAGTAGCACGCAGGGTGCCATGGCCTCCGCCACGCGCAGGGCGTTGCGGATATTTGCCTCGGTCTGGCCGACGAGCGAGCCGTAGAGGGCGCCGATGTCGAGTTCCAGCACCGGGCGGTTGGTCTCCCGGCCCAGCGATTTGGCGAAGGCACTCTTGCCAGTGCCAGGGGGTCCCAGCAGCAGCACCCCCTTGGCGCGGACCGGTCCGGGACGGAGGGCCTGCAAACAGAAATGTTTGAGGCAGGAGAGCCCGCCGAGCTGGTCAAACGATTCGCTCCCCCGGTGCAGGGTCAGCAGACCCGACTTGCGGAGTTGCTGCGCCTTCACTTCGAAGACTGTCGCCGGGTCGAGGTGTCCGGTACGGGTCAGGGAGAGGGCGAAGGCATTCTCAGCCTCGGCAAGGGTCAAGCCGCCGGCAGCAGCCACCACTTGCTGCAGCTTGTCTTCCGGGATCTCCTCACCCTCGGCCAAAAGGCTCCTGGCCAGTTCGACCAGTTGCTCCGGGTTGGGTAGCGGGTGATCCAGGATGAGGAATTGGCGCTCCAGTTCCACCGGCAGGTTCACCACCGGGCTGAGGGCGAGGATGAAGTGACGGGTACCCTTGCCGTGGCTGAGCGCCAGCAGCAGGGCCTGCTGAATGTCGGCGGATTGCCAGAACCGGTGCAGGTGGTGCATCACCAGCACCGTGGTGCCGCCGGGCTTGCCCAGGGAGGGCAAGGCGCGGATGGCACCGAGGGGGTCGCCGGCATGGGTGTTAGCGGGTATGGAGGCGTGGCGGGTGCCGCGCTCCAGGTCCCAGACCAGCAGGTCCCAGCCTTCCTGGTTGGCCAGGGTGCGGATCTCCTCCTCGGCGGCATCAGGCTGCAGGGTCTGCAGGAGGATCCCGGAAAAGGCCGCATCGATCAGTTCTTTCAATTCAGAACGCATGCTTGAAACTCCGTGGGAACAACAAAAAAGCCCGCCGGAAAAATCCCGGCGGGCTGCAAAAAAGGAAAACCAAACAGGCGGTTACTGAATGCCGGTCTGGTTCTGGTGGGTGGTGGTGGAGTCGGATGTGGGCCGGTCCGACAGGGTGATTCCGAGGGCTTTTTCCATGGCGCGGGAAGCGTCCTTGCAGGTGGCATCGGCGAAGCCGGTGGTCTGCAGGGAGACCTCCCCCTCGGGCGAGATGGCGATGAGGATCCGTCGCATGGGATCAGGCCCCCAGTTCGACGGTGAGCTGGATGGTGCCATCGGCGAGCTGGGTCTCGGTGACCGAGTGGCCCTGGCGACGCGCCTGCAACTTGGCCGCTTCGGTGGCGTAGGCCTGCAGGAAGCGGGAGAGTTCCTTCGGTTTGCCCCAGAGGCCCTGGAAGTGGTCATGGAGGACGGAGCCATCGGAAGTGATGCAGAGGGGGAATCGCCAGCCGGGCAGTTGCACGCCGGTGCCGGTGGCGATCTGGTCGAAGAGACGCACCTGGCCGTGGGTGGGGGCGGGCAGGCCGAGGCGCAGGCAGGTTGCGGCCAGGGCCGTTTGGCATTTGACTTGAGCTTTTATGGATACGGTGTGAGACATTGAGAGGCTCCTTCAATTGATGGGAAAACGAAAAAGCCCCGGGCTGTTTGGGCCCGGGGCTTGGGAAAGTGACCGTCCGATGGGTATCGGGGTGGTCATAGGATTATGACGGGTTTTTGGGGTGGATTAAGCTGAGATAAAAATGGACAACCTGTTCAATGGGATTAAGGTGGCATCAATAGAAACAAAGGATGGTAATAAAATTTGGATTTTGAGACAGGCTAAAATGTTTTATAAACAAAAAATATTATTTATGATGAGCAAGTTTTTCTGAAATATCCAGCAGACAATCCCGCAGAGTGTGTTTCAGATTCTTTGAAGAAAACAGGGATTTTTTTGCCAAAACCTGGTATCTGCTAACCAGCCGTCTGAACTCCCGCTTGAAACGGCCGAGATTTTCTCCGGCAGCCTCTGCCGTGACAATCACCCGCTGTAAATGACGACTCCTTTGAAGGAGTTGATCACCATTCATCAGGTATACCCCTGATTTGTCTTTCTCTTGCTCAACCTGTTCATATGGTTTGCAGTCGACTTGAGTCTTGGCTAATGTGCGTTTGATCAATGCGAATTTTCCCTCCAGATCTCTTGCCATCTTGATAAAAATATGTCTTAAACGACTTCTTTCCCTCTCGATAGCAATAACTTCTGCTTTTGTCAGATTCATCTTGGACTGAACAAGCCAGCAAAGGTTATCCGCAAGCTTGTTCAGTGCCTCGAAATTCAGCAAATCGGTCTCTTCATAAAAGCGAGGGGCGGCCATAGTATACTCCTGAAGAATTCTGCTTTAAATCAAACGGCGAACCTGCCATTACCGAGTCCGTTCAGGATGGAGACAGTGCCTTTTGCGTGAGCGATGTTTGCGGCGAGTCCGCTATTGGCGCAGGCGATGTCGATAATGCCATCACCGTCGTAGTCGGCCAGGGTGACCGCCCATGGGTAGAGTCCCACCTGGTAGGTCACCGGGGAGGCGAATCTTCTTCCACCCAGGTTGAGCACCACCGAGACGGTTTTCGAGTTGTAGTTGGCGACCACAATGTCGGGCCGTCCATCCCGGTTCAGATCGCCCACCGCCAGGCCGTTGGTTGTGGCGCCCGCTGCAATTACGATGCCGGGCGCAAAGGTGCCGTTCCGGTTGTTTTGCAGGTAGATGACATTGTTGGAGGGGCCGCTCAGCAGCAGGTCGGCATAGCCGTCGGCGTTCATGTCTGCCGTGGAGATCTTGTAGGCCAGGTAACCGGCCTGGTAGCTGGTTGCCGCGGAGAAGGCGCCAAACCTGTTCCCCATCAGGACCACTGCCCCGCCAGCCCCGTCACTGGAGGCTGCGATGTCGAGGTATCCGTCCCGGTTCAGGTCGGCGATGGCGAGCTTGTTGGGCCGGGCCGGGGTTCGGTAGTCGGTCGGGGAGCCGAAAGTCCCGTCACCCCTGCCGAGCATGACGGAGACGGAGGCCGACTGCACATTGGCGGTTGCCAGGTCCAGGATACCGTCCCGGTTGAAATCCGCGAGGGCCACATCCATGGCCTGTGCCCTCAAGCTGGTGACCATCTGGTTGCGGAAGGTTCCATCGCCGTTGCCGAGAAGGACGGAAACCGAGGGTGAATAGAGGTTGGAAACTACCAGGTCGGCCTTGCCGTCGCGGTTGACATCTCCGCTTGCCACGGCGACAGGGTTCATGCCCACGGCATAGTCAGTCCGGTCAAAGCCGCCCGCGGAACCGCCCAGAAGGACCGAGATGGCATTGTTCCCGGTGTTGCCGCTGAACTGGGCCCCGGTCGTCACCAGGTCCGGCTTGCCATCGCCGTTGAAGTCCCCGCTCGTCAGACTCCAAGGATTACCAGACACCGGAACAACAGTTTTAGCCTTCTGATCCCCGAACCTGCCATTACCGAGTCCGTTCAGGATGGAGACAGTGCCTTTTGCGTGAGCGATGTTTGCGGCGAGTCCGCTATTGGCGCAGGCGATGTCGATAATGCCATCACCGTCGTAGTCGGCCAGGGTGACCGCCCATGGGTAGAGTCCCACCTGGTAGGTCACCGGGGAGGCGAATCTTCTTCCACCCAGGTTGAGCACCACCGAGACGGTTTTCGAGTTGTAGTTGGCGACCACAATGTCGGGCCGTCCATCCCGGTTCAGATCGCCCACCGCCAGGCCGTTGGTTGTGGCGCCCGCTGCAATTACGATGCCGGGCGCAAAGGTGCCGTTCCGGTTGTTTTGCAGGTAGATGACATTGTTGGAGGGGCCGCTCAGCAGCAGGTCGGCATAGCCGTCGGCGTTCATGTCTGCCGTGGAGATCTTGTAGGCCAGGTAACCGGCCTGGTAGCTGGTTGCCGCGGAGAAGGCGCCAAACCTGTTCCCCATCAGGACCACTGCCCCGCCAGCCCCGTCACTGGAGGCTGCGATGTCGAGGTATCCGTCCCGGTTCAGGTCGGCGATGGCGAGCTTGTTGGGCCGGGCCGGGGTTCGGTAGTCGGTCGGGGAGCCGAAAGTCCCGTCACCCCTGCCGAGCATGACGGAGACGGAGGCCGACTGCACATTGGCGGTTGCCAGGTCCAGGATACCGTCCCGGTTGAAATCCGCGAGGGCCACATCCATGGCCTGTGCCCTCAAGCTGGTGACCATCTGGTTGCGGAAGGTTCCATCGCCGTTGCCGAGAAGGACGGAAACCGAGGGTGAATAGAGGTTGGAAACTACCAGGTCGGCCTTGCCGTCGCGGTTGACATCTCCGCTTGCCACGGCGACAGGGTTCATGCCCACGGCATAGTCAGTCCGGTCAAAGCCGCCCGCGGAACCGCCCAGAAGGACCGAGATGGCATTGTTCCCGGTGTTGCCGCTGAACTGGGCCCCGGTCGTCACCAGGTCCGGCTTGCCATCGCCGTTGAAGTCCCCGCTCGTCAGACTCCAAGGATTACCAGACACCGGAACCACCGAAGGAGTCAGGCGGGCATCCAACTGTTCGAGGGCGATTCTGGAATAGGGTTTGGCAAGGTTCCTTTGGGAATCCTTGGTTTTCACCAGCTTATTGAGAACAGTGAAAATCTTCATGGGTCGACTCTCCTTTGTTGGCAGTCCGTATTCAGATGGCTGGAAGTGAATCAAAATTGTTTCTTCCAGTGAGACATAAATTTCTTGTTTGGTCATGTTTCAGAAAGATCCGCTCTGGCATCCGGCTTGACCCATTGCCCGCTGGAGCTGTTCCCCGACAAGTTTCAGGGCCTGCTTGGCGTTGGCGCGAAGGATGTCGCTGGCGAACATTCCCGCCCTGGACAGCTCGTTGAATCGCCTTGCCAGACGACTGTACTCCCGCCAAAGCCTGGCGAGGTTTTCCGTATCGGGCGTGGCGAAACGTAGCGCTTGCAGCAGGTTTCGGCTCCGCTGGAGCACCTGATCGCCATCCATGAAGGACACCCCGGATCGGTCCAGGTTTTTTTCGACCCTGCGGTAGGGGTCGCACCGTGCCCGCAGCACGTTCAGGGAGTTCTTGGCCAAATCAAGCCGGAGACTGGTCTCCTGGACAAGACGGCTGAATTCCTTCTTGAGCTCCCTTCGCTGTTGTTCCAGCAAGGACAAATCCTCGAGGCTATGTTCGCCCGGCTGTGCCAGGCTCCTCTCCATCGATTCGATCGCCTTTGTTATCGAAAGCAATTCCTGAGAAATCCCCTGCTCGGCATGGTTCGGAATCATGGCTGCCTCCCTCGCGGTAGTCTTTTCGATCGGGGCGCCTGACTGGGTTCCCCGCTCGGCAGGTGAATGGGAAAATCCTGATGCAATGAGACGGGGCTTTTGAAAAAGGCGGAAGCCGGGCTTCAAAGCCCGGCTTCCGCCTCTGACTCACTGTCTTTTTTCAGTTCGCCGAGAAACCAGGCTTGGCTTCCCGGCCAGGGAGAAAGGCGCTCTCGTGCGAAACTGTCCCAGTGGAAGGGAGCGAGGTCAGCCGGCTGCCCAGTCTCGCCACGGACCTGAGTTCCTCGGCCTGCAGGTCCGTCAGGCCGCAATCGGCCAATTGGCCCAGGCGGTCGCGGTAGTCCGCTGCGAATCCGGTGCCCGAGAAAGCTTCGGATTGCTTTTGCCCCTCGTGGATCATGCATAGCAGGAAGTCCGACATCACCACGGTCAGCAATGTGACGTTGCCCAGGAACGAGAAGGTGAAGACCAGGACGCTGTTGATCCATTCCCAGCGGAAGTCCGCCTGGCGGAGCACCTGGAAGGCCACGAGGCCGATGCCGACACCCTGGAAGAGCGCCTGTATTTTCCGTGATCTGCCGACATATTTGGAGGCATCATCCTGATTGACAGGCGCCAGCAGTCCCCAGGATCGGGCCAGGACAACACCGGTACCCAAAGCGATCAGGAGCAGACCGGCCCCGAGGATCACGAAGGAGGTCTGCAGGGCGGCGATGGCGGCCAGAATCAGGAACAGCGCGTAAAGCGGCGCGACTACCATGCAGAGCCATCCGGGAATGGGGCTTTCCGGCAGCAGGGTCTTCAGCGACAGGCTGCACCGGATGATACCGGGAAACAGCCCGAAGACCTTGGGCGCCAGGGTTTTCAGGGAGATGAGCCCGAGGGACAGGAGCACCAACTGGTTGGAGACGAACAGGCTGAGCGGCAGCAGCAGCACCAGGAAGGGGCCGGCGAACTGCACCAGCCAGGCGACCAGGGCGTAGGCCTTGGAGGATGGAATGGAGGCCCATCGGAAGGCGGCGAGCAGGCACAGCAGAAAGGAGATGACCTGGAACAAGAAGAAGACACCGGACTGAATCTTCATCACAGGATGCCGCGCCGTGTCCTGCAGGGCGAAACGGATTTCATTGGCCGAGAAGGCCAGCGTGATCCCCAGCACCAGGATGCAGACCATCAGCAGCGAGCGGCGCCAGCTCGCGTAGTCCTGGGCCAGCGCGCTGCGCACCGGGCGTGGAGCCCCCTCGAGGGCCCGAACTTCCTCCGGAGTCGCCCGGATCAGGCCGAAGTCACTCTTGCAGATGCGAGACCAGAACAGCCGGTAGAGGTTGAAGGTCTCCCTGGCCCGGCTCCCAAGCTCTGTGGGCCTTGCCTCGGAGACGCCGGTTTCGAGCGCCGACTTGGCCGGAGGCGGGAAGGCGATAGTAGGTTTGGCCTGGGCCTGCCTTGCCGTTGGATCCTTCAGGAGCCCCGGGATGGCGTTTGCCTTTGCCCACCCAGCCATCCCCTCGCGCCAGACCAAATCCTCGGGACCGATCTTGCCGGCGACGGCGAGGCGGCGAAGGCACCGGGAATCCACAGGACCCATCCGGTCGCCGTTGTGTGTGTAATACCACTGGCTTGCCATGACTCTACCCTCCTGAACGGGGCATGATATGCCACCCGTTTTGCACCTGTTCGAACTTGAAGCGATTGGCCTGAACCAATGGTCCGGTTGGCCAAAAGCCCAACGGACCATGAATTCCATTAGGGTTTTCCACCCGTGGTGTTAGCTGCGACCTGGCCCCCTGCCTGGAGTTTTCCGTAGGTCAACTGCGCCTGGAACCAAACGGCCTGGCTCCTGGCGTTCTCCCGTACCGTCAGCCGGTAGATCGAAGGCATCTCCTGCAGGGCATCCTTACCCATGTTCTCGAGGCTGAGGAGACTGAAGACCTTGACCACCGGATCAGGATCGAAAAGGTTTTTTCCAAGAGCCTTTGCGCCCGAGCTCCCGGTTGATGCCAGGGCGTCCCGCAAGGCAAGGTTATTGTTTGTTTTCAAAATAATGTCGGCCAACCTCTTGGCATCCTGCTGGTTCATCACAAAACCCTGCACCTGCGGCTTGGTGGCCAACCGGGTGAGCTCAGGCACCAGGACATGGCAATCCTTGCCGATGCTTTGCACCAGTTTCAGCAGGGGAACCGTCTTTGCGTTGTGATCCGCATTTTTGACGATCCGCCTCATGACCGGGATAGCGGTGGCCGCCTTCGGTCCGAAATGCGTCAGGTACTCGAGGCAGGCCACTGCGTGCCGTTCATCCTTGGCATCGGCGAACCGTTGATCCAGGACTTTTTCGACCAACTTCTGGCCATCCTCGATTTTTTCGGGGTAATGGCCGGCGCACTTGAGGCTGGAGAGCACGATGGAGGGATCCGGGTCCGTCAGGCCCGATGCCACCTCCCTGGCATGGTTGACTCCCGCCGTTCCAGTCGACTCCAGGGCAAGGTAGGCCTGCCTGCGGACCGGAAGGACCTGGCTGGACAAGCGGGGACCGATCACGGGCAGATCGTCTTTGCCCAAGGGAGGCTTCAGGTTGGAGAAGCCTGCCAGACTGGCATTCGCCACGGTTTGTTCCGGATTGGCCAGCCCGTCAAAGAGGATTCCCACCACCTGGGCATCGCGGCCAATCGTGGAAAGGGTTCGGATGGCCTCGACCCGGACAGCCGGGACCTTTTCACGGGTAGCCGCCTCCACCAGGGGCTTTTGAACCATTCGATAGTCCGCCTGGATCGCGGCGATGCACACGGCTGACCTGGCCCGGACCTGCTCAGCCTCATCCGCAAGGCCTTTGGCCACTGCGGCCGCAAGGGACCGCGCATCCGATTTCATGCCGGAGAGAATCTCCATGATGCGGCACTTGGTCAAAGGGGCTGGTTCCTCCAAACCTCCGGCAAGCGTGGTGAGGTCAGCCTGTCCGAAAGGCTCCATCTCACGAAAGATCTCGTCCGCCACGGCCCTGCAGGAGTCGAACCGGTTTCCCAGCAGGGGAATGGACAAGGCCATAGCCTTGGACCGGTCCGCCTTGGCCTGCTTTCCGATCATCCTGGCGCCCGCGAGCACCACCTCCTCCTGGTCATCCTGGACGAACCTCGCCCCCAGCTCCAGATTGCGTGAACCATCCAGATTGGCCTTGGCAAGGAAGGTCGCGGCGATGCGGCGGATCCCGTGGTCGGTGTTTTCCGACTCGCGCAGAAACATGTCGATGTTCTCCGGGACCGCCGGGTCCAGACCACGGATAAACGCGAGGGCATCCGTGCGGGCATCGTCGTTCCGGGTGGATGCGGCGCGCATCACCTTCTGAATGATCTGTTGCGGGCAGGGTTTCAATCCGTCCCCGACCCGGATGGCCGCGCGCGCTACCGAGGTGTCCTCATCCAGCACCAGTTTCTCCAGCAGTGCAAAAGCCTCCTGGTCGATGTTGACTCTCAGGGTTTCGCGCAGGGCCCGAGCGATTCCAACGCGGGTGGTGGGCTTTGCGGTTTTCAGGGCCTTATCGCAGGTCTCCAGGAAATACTTGCTCCAGCCGGCTTCCATGCCCCTAGCGAGCGTCACCAAATCATCCGCCGCGCCGGCATCCAGGGATTTGCGCAGGCGGCGCTGGAATTCGAGGAATTGTTCATCCGGTTTTTTCACCACCAGGAACCTGGAGATGCGCCCGATGTCTCCTGGGGAATGGAAGCACAGGTAACCTTGCACCTCCACCTTCTTGCCGCGTTCCAGGGGGACAGGGGAACGGATCCGTCCCTGCATCAGGACTTTCGACTCCTGGTCGAGGGCCTCGACTGCGTATTCCCGGATGTTCGGCGGAACCTCGCCCAGGCCCTCGAGCCCGAACGGCAAGACAAGGACATGGTCGATGTCCCCCCGGGTTTCCTGCTCGGTGACGATGTTGGGACGGAAATCCAGGTTTTCCATGGGTAATCCGGCGGCGTTTACCACCAGAAAAAAACCGTGGGGAAGCGTGTTGTAGCGGATTTTTTCGGCGGCCCCGGCCCCGATCTCTGCGGAGATCGACGGGTCCACCGAAAGCCTAGGGGCTTGCCGCGAGGTGAAAAACTGGTTGCCCTGGGTCACCAGCTTCGCGTGGAAGGACTCCGCGTCCTCCCGCACCAGCGCCTTTTGCTTGCCGCCCTTGGCATGGGCCTTGAAGGCCTTGAGCGGGGTATCCAGCTTGACGGGCATGGAGCCCAATCCCTTGCCGGCGCGTCCGACATCCAGCAACTTTTCCATGTCATCGACCATCTGTTCGGTCAAATCCTGGAAGGCCCGGCTGGAGGCTGTGGCCCGGTCCCATTCCGCCTTGCGTTCGCGTGCCATGTGCTCGGCAAAACCCTGGTAGGGCAGTTCCGTGGCGCCGCCCATCATGGCCGGGCCGAGGATGCAACCGGCCGCAAGGACCAGTAGGGCGGCAACACCTCCCCCGGCGAAAGCCAGGATTCTGAGGCCGCCGCGACCCTTGTTTTTTTTCTTCTTCCCAGTCCTGGCACTGGTCGACTGACCAGAGCGCTCTTGCTTGTGCGCAGGAGGGGAAGGCTCCGTTGGGTCACCTTCAGACTTTGGGTTTTTGCGTTTGGAGAAAGGAGCGGACGGGTCGGAATCCATACCTGGCAAGGGTGGTGGGGCTGGCGGTCTGGCCTTGTTGGGTGGGGGCAGGACCATCCAATCCGGGGAGGAGGATTTTTTTGGGGCAACCGCTTGAAACAGGTTGACTTTCCGTAGCGGATACCATTTGTCCATTCCCTCGGCCCAGACGGTGTCCTCGGGACGGATTGTCCCTGACAGGAGCCTCTCCCTGACTTGGTCCTTGTCCAATGGTCCGATCTTATTACCGCTGCTTCGAACGTAGAATGCGCGCGCCATGGCAATGGTCTCCCTTTTCACCAGGAATTCATGGGAAAAAAGGGGGAGGATTTTCCCCGCCTTTTCACCCTCCGTGGCTGGATGGGAAACCGGGCGGGAAACGAGACACAAATTTTGGGAAAATCCCAGCTAGCGATTAAGCCTCGGCTTTTAGAGATGGACCAAAGGCCCCCGACTGGAGGTCGTTTGGCCGTTCCAGGAGATCAATCCGCCAGGCGAACCACGCGGAAACCCGTCTCGGGTGAATGAGCACCGGGAATACCGCTGTTTCTGGCGGCGGAACGGCAATAGGACGAACCAAGTCCAATTGAACCACCGCGGAAGACCCGGTTGGACCGTGTCACTGTCTCGGCAGACCCATCATCTGAAAAGGATGAAGCGGTCGCGTTCTGGCACCACTCCATGGCGTTTCCGCATAGTCCAAACAGGCCCCAGTCGTTGGGTTTCAGGGAATAAACCGGGGCCAGTTTGCCGTCGGAGTTTTGATTGAACCAACCGTAACCGGTAAGGAGTCGTTTGTGATTCCCGAAATGATAGGTCGATTGGGTATTCGCCCTGCAGGCATATTCCCACTCCGCGACTGTCGGCAGACGGTAACCCTTGAGGTTGCTGTATCCGGCCCTGATCAGCATGCCTTCCGTGTAGCCAGCGCTCTTGTCACGGTTGGTATCAACCAGCGAGGACGGTTCGTAGCACCAGTCGGATTCGGGAATGCCTTCCATCTTGCTTAGCCAATTGCAGAAACGGGCCGCGTCAAACCAGGAGACTGCCACCTCCGGGTCCATCTGGGATAGCGAGATTTGCGAGAAGAATGGGCTTTCCATCACCAGAGGCAGCTTGTTTTCTACCAGGTATTTCTTGAACAAATCCCTGGGGATTTCGGTACTGGAAAAGTATAGGTCCCTTTCTATACCCGCCTGATGGAAGCTCTCATTCGGTCCCCGGCCTTCCTCTGTTTCAGATGAACCCAAAAGAGTCACCCCCTTGGGTATTCGCATGAGGGTCAGGCCTTCGGAAGTGAGCCGCCACGGCATTGTTTTCGCCATCGGGCCGGCGGTTTGTATTTTCGCCTTGGCCAAATCCAACTGTTGGCCAAAACCCCATTGCCGGAGAAGCCATTCGCCGGCGCCATGGAGCGTCGCATATTGGTTAGTGGGCAGTTCCTGGATCAGTCGGCTGGAAATCGAGTCTTTGAGGGTTGGGTCCACTCGGTTCGATTCGAAGTTTCCCAGGCACAGCAGGATGGCTGCCTGAACCGAAGGTTCCCTTTTGGTTTCCAGAAAACTTGCCAGCTTGCCGGGTTCAAAGGCCGTTTTTGGCAGACCGTGGATGATTTCTGAACGGAGGCTGGGCTCGGCGGAAGTGGTCAAAAGGGCAAGGGCATCGTCTTTCCTTTCCGTGTTCAGCAGAAACATCGCCAGGTTGGCTTTTCTCAGGACCGAATTCTCGGAATCGGGTTCACTGATGGTGTTCGTCTTCCTTTGATTGATTTCACCAACGGCTTTTTCGCTGAAAAAATCAACTTCCTTGATACATCTGGCGAAAACCGGCCTGAGAAGCTCGGCAGGGGCTATTGCCAGCAACTCGTATAGCGCCTCCCGGTCCTTGTCTGCGAAATCCAGCAAAGCCTCCACGGCAAACGATCTCGCCTGAAACCCCTTGGTGGAATCCGCGACGATTGCCATGAGGGGAGGAACCATGACCTTGGCGGTAGGTTTCAACCGCGCCTTCCAGAAAAGGAAACCGGCTGCATCCTTTTGGACCAGTTGGTCCGCCAAAAATCGGGAAACCTGATCCCATTTTTCCGAATCAGCATCGCAACCGGCCAGCACGCCCAGGTACTTCAGCTTTTGATCGGCCCCGGAATTTCCGCCGATCGCCGATTGCCACATACGCTGTCGCAAGGATTCAGGCAGCGAAAGCTCACGGAAGGTATCCCCTACGACTGGAAGCAGAAGGGAATCCACTTCGGGCAGATGGTCCACGATCTCGTTGATCAAGTCCGGTTCGAGAGGAATCAGGGCGATGGTGGCGGGCAGCCATGCCGAATCGTCAGGCGGGCCAGCCCGGTGTTTTTCCAGCAAGGGCCTGGCCCAGCCCATATAGGGTTCCATGGACCGGATTGTTGGCAGTATCTGTTCAGGCCTCGAACTGACAAGCTGCCTGGTGAGATTTTCCGCGCGGATAGAGCCGTACCACTCCCTCAGACCCAACAGGATCCCCAGGAATACCGCGGCAACAAGGCATCCTTGTCGAACGTAGGTCACCCTTGCCCGACGCATCATTTCCCGTTGCTGTTTGCTTCGGTGATTTTTCCTTGTAAACCACAGGATTTTCAAGTACTCGCCAAAGCTGGGCAGGTATCTGGATTGTCTTTTCACCTGCCACAGCTCAGCGCGCTCGGCCAGCATGATTTCAGCGCGACCCCGCGCGGTTTCCTTTTGCTTTTTGAGGAGCCAATCCCTGATCCCGGATACCATGTAATCGTGGGTGATTTGGTATGCGTAGGGAGGTTGCGTTAGCTCGTCGGGATCCTCGCTGGGAGCAGCTTCAACTCCCGTGACAAGGCGAAGGTCTTTTTCGAGGATGCGTATCACTGCGGCAAATTCAGGCGATTGATCCGGCAGGTTGGCCGCCTTAGCCAACAGGGCGGAATTCATTTTGGGCCCGGTGATTTCCAAGGAACCATCCGGGATCAAGGCCTGGAGGATCGCCTTACACTGCTCCTGATTGTGCCGGTGTTCGGGGAGGGCATGAATACCTTCGAAAGTTTCCTCCAGGAAGGTGACCCCCAGGCCACCCACACCTCCAACCGACTTCAAGGATTCCAGTGTCCAGTCGCGGTTTTTCATCATTTCGGCGAACAGGGTTAAGCGGACAGTAATCACCCTGTTTTCCTTGGAAAGCTCCTCAACTGCTTTCTGAAGAAAACGCTTTTGGGCGGAGCGGATATGTCTGGGATACTCCGGCAGCTTGCCGTATGCCCTGCCGATTGCGGTGAGCACCTTTTCCGCATGCGATAAATCGAAAAGGTCGACCCCCTGCAGGTTGTTCTCCGGCGACAGGTCGATTTCCAGGTGTTTCATCAGCCGGGTAGTCGACATCCAAAAATCATCCCGCACTAAAAGCAGGGCCTGCACATGGGTTCCGTCACACTGGCCCAAGGCGTCAGCAAGCGCACCCTGGTAAATGCCGTTTTTCCGATGGAGCCATTGCTCGAACTGGTCAATGACAAGAACCAACTTCATGCCGAGCAACGGCTTGTATCCCCCGTTTCGGATGTTGAAAAGGAGATCAGCCAGTGAAATTTCAGCATTCTCCAGGCCGCATGCCTTCATTACCAGAGACTTCAATCGATTCTCGGTTTCCTCGGCCGTTGCCTCGAGGTACAGGGTGACCGTCTTCCTTCCATCCAGATGGGGGATTAGCCCCGCTTTCACCAGGGAGGATTTGCCGCAACCTGAGGGTCCATAGATCACTCCCGCCTGGAAAGAGCTGACCGCTTCGATCCTTTTTTTCCAGTACCGAAGTGATTCCGGGAGTCCGTCTCTGTCTTTTGGGCCGGGGAGCAAATTCAAGAAAAACTCCGCGTCCTCCTGGTCAAAGGATCTCAGTCCCTTCGGGATCACCCTCACGGAAACAGATGATGCCTGGTCGTAACTGCCGGATCCGGTTGTTTCGCGGACTGAACCGGACCCGGCTTCGGGGGCCGCCAGGCCTGTTTCAAGTTCCTGAGAATCCCTGATGGAAAGCAGCCACAAATCCAAGTCGCGTGAGAAATCCGCCGCGTCCTGGTATCTGTCCCTGACATGCTTGCTCAGGGCCTTGAGGCAGATCCTTTCCAATTCCCTGGGAATGGTCTCCTTTCGTTGACGCGGAGGCTTGGGCTCCATCTCGACTATCTGGCGTATCAGGTCGTCCAGGTTGTCGGCCAAGAATGGTTTTCGGTTGCAGAGCATCTCGTACAGAACGATTCCAAGGCTGAATATGTCGCTGCGGCCATCAATCCGGTGTCCCTGGCGACGCGCCTGTTCCGGGGACATGTAAACCGGTGTGCCCACAAGGGCCTTGCCAATGCCGACCTGGTCATCCCGGAGGGCCAGGCCGAAATCCAAAATCCAAGGCTCGTTTTTCAAGTCGACAAGGATGTTCGCCGGCTTGATGTCCCGGTGGACAAGGCCCCTTGCGTGCGCATGGTGGAGAGAGCGGGCGACTGTCGCCAACCAGCGGGCTGTTTCCTTGAATGAGATGATTTCCCTTTTCATCCGGCTGGCGAGGTCTTCGCCTTCCAAATATTTTGTCACCAAATAAAACGGGTATTTTTCATCGAAACCAACCGCCAAAACCGGCAGGATTCCCGGTTGGTCCAGGCGTGCCAGGTTACGGGCCTCGTTTCGGTAGGACTCCAAATCCCGCAGGGCGTAAACGCGGTCCGGCCTCGGCACCTTGACCGCAACCTTGCGGTTCAACTCCGTGTCGACCGCCAGGTACACGGCGCCGAAGCTTCCGCGGCCCAGAATGCCCTCGATTCGGTAGTGACCGATTTGTTGAGGTGGCTCCAAAGAAATGATGGAAGATTTTTCTTTCAATTTGTGAGAATTGAATGCTTCGGTCGAATCGGTGAAACCATCCTCGATCAACGTTGAAAGTCCGGGGTATTTTTTCAGGAGCCTGGATTTATCCAGGTCCTTTCCCAGATTTCTGTAGACCTGATGCTCCGCATAGAGCAGTTGGAGGACATCCCCAGGATTCAAACTCAGGTCAGGGTAGCGCTGAAGATAGGAATGCAGGTCGACAGGCAGGCCTTTTCTGGCTCGCAACTCAACTGAAGATCGGATCAGTTCAACGAGGAGTACCCTTTGCTCCAGGATGGATCTGCCCGACAGGAATCTTGCAAAGTCAGGCTCATTGTTTTCATTCCATTCCTCCTCAAATTCGCGGACGATGGAACCGACAACCAGAATTTCCATGTTTGTTGACCAATCAAGGTTGCTTAGGCTTCTGAGGTTAGTTCCAAAATGATTGGAACGATCTTTTCCTTGATGAGTCGGTCCACGGTTCGCGTGGAGTAACCCAGGGCCTCGGCGATCTCGTCCCTGGAATGGCCCGCCAGCTTCATGTCGAGCAGGAGCGACTCTTTTTCCTTGAGCCTTGAACGGATGGTTTCCAGCAGGTCTTGGGCGATAACTTCCTCCTCCGGCCCCGGACCGCCATAACCCGCCTGCCATTCCTCGAAGGCGATATCCGGAAGTCTTTCCCCGGTCCCATCGGAACCGGAACGTTTTTTCGCCCCGTGAAGGACATTCCGATTGTGGCTCTTGCGGATGGTGATCTTCACCAGAAGTCCGTAGACCATTTCCCAATTGTCGAAGTCGAATCGTTCGTCCCGGACCCCTTGGAAAAACGATTCCATCACCGACATCGCGATGCTTTCGGGATCGATTCTGGCCTTGAATCGGCCATCGATCTTTTTGGCTGCCAGAGAGACCAGCATGCCGATGTATTTGTTAAAGATATAGTTTTCTTGCTCAACGGAGCAGTCTTTTACCCGCGCCATTGCCGTGTTGATGGAAGCCTCGTCCCACATGGGAGCACCCCACAATTTGAACCCGGGCCCAAATGGTTCGAAATTCATAAGAGCCAAAAAATGCGGGTTTTTTGTTCTAAGCGAGAGTCGCAAGCCTTTTTGGGACAGGAGGCGAAAAATTTTCTGGAAGCTTCCAAGGCCATGAATGAAAGTCAAAAAAACCTGGAACCTATTTCAATTAATCAATGGCCTAAAGGAATGATGGCCAACCCACATAATCGGATATGTTTATCCTTTTCTGATGTAAGGATTAATCGGCGCTACAAAACCCCCGAAACAAGCGTTCACAACTTGTTGGGATTTGAAGGAAAAAAGAAGACCACGTTTTTAAAAAAAGGTCGCACCTTTTTGGAAACCTCCGTCCGTTTTCCTTTGGAATTTTGATTTCTGCATTTGGAGTCTGACCCGAAAGGTTTCCGAACGGGAGTCAATCCGATGAACGCCTGCCCAGAAAATCCGTCGACTGAATTACATTTTCAGGGGATTATTGATTCGTTGGAGAAACTGGAAAGCTTGGTGCAAAAGGCTGGGGACAACCTGACTGGGCGTGAGCGTCTGGTGTTGGACCGGGAGAGGAAAAAGCTGAAGAACCGGGTTGTGGAATTGGTCCGGGAAATGGAGCGAAGTTTTTCGGATGCGGACAACCGACTCCGGCGCCTGTTCGAGGCAGGACGATTCTCCAAAAACCATGATTCAACCGCGCCCGATCCGGCTGCGGAGGAGAATCTGGTGCAGAAGTCCCGCCATTTGTTGCAACTGGCGCGTTTGGGCCAGCCTGACAAGGCCTACCTGAAGGCCCTGTGTCCGGATTACAAGCTGTTGATCAACCGGTATTTCCACATGGTGCAGGTTGGTGGTTTCACCAGCCATGAGGCACGCAAGGAGGTGCAGGGTAACCTGGGTGAAACGCTGGAACTGATCAAGGGGAGAAGCGCATACCAAGTGGCTTGATCCAAAAGGTCAACTCCATGACGTCGGGGAAAGGCATCAGGGCCTTTTCCCGGCGTTTTTATTTTGCCGGTGATCAGGATTTCCACAGTTAATTTTATGTCTCATAACCGGCGGGCTTTTGATTCTCCTTTTGTCACCGCCTGATTGGAATTCCCGGGTTGGGAATGATTGATTCAGGCCAATGGAGAATCAGCCATGACGAGTTCACTCAACAGCAGGGAATTGGATAGCCTCAACCTGGATGGAATCAGCCGCCTTTTATCCAACCTGGGCAGGCAACTGGGACGAAACCAGGTCATGAGCCGAGCGGAGGCGGTTTCGCTGGACCGGGAAAGGCAGAGCCTGAAAAACCGGTATACCTCCCTGCTGGTTGATCTGGATGGCCGTTTCACCAGGCTGAAGGAGGTGTTAGTTCTAGGTGACCGGGAGAAACCGGAATCGGAGGCTTTGGGCAGCGTTGGGGACTATTCCAGGAGTTCCCTGGGTGAAAACCTTTTGCGTCGGGCTGACAATCTGAGTGCGGCCCTCCAGGGTGCTTCCCACAGCCCAGGGGACATGGGTGACTTGAAAAAAGCGTACCGGAAGCAGGTGAGGCGGTACAACGCCCTGGTGAAGACGGGGAATTTGGGGAAACGTTCTGATCGAGACCGGGTTCGGGCCAAACTGGTGGAAATCGCCCATCAATTCCGCCAGGTGGAAAAGACCCAACACAACCGCGACCCGTGAGGTCTGACCCTCTAGCTGCGGCACTTTTTCAAAGTCCCCTGTCTCATCGGCAGGGGACTTTTTGATTCATCTTGTAGAACCCGCTTTTTTAACCTTTTGAACGAGGAGCTTTGCCATGTTTCCCAAGAAAAACCAGACCGTTCTCAAAGTGGAAGCCTTGGAGTCCCGGTGGATGCCTGCGGGATTGAATCCAGGGCAATTGCTGGAATCGGTCCATGACAGACCAGATGGCGTTGTGTTTGTGGATAAGGCGCTGGTCAACCAAGTCCCGGAGTCAGAGTTTGGGGATGACCTGGTGGTGGCTGTTGACGGGCAAAGCGATCCCGTGGAGCAGATGGGAGCGGTGATCCGGGCCGGTGACGGAATCCGATCGGTCCGAATTATCAGTCACGGTTCCGATGGAACCATCTGGCTTGGTGGTAGGGCGATCAATAGCGATTACCTGTTGTCCAGGACGGAGGAAATATCCGAATGGGCAGGGCATTTGAGTGATGACGCCGATTTGCTCCTTTACGGTTGCGATGTTGCTTCCAATGAAAGTGGAAAAGAATATGCGGGGCTATGGTCGAGCCTGACAGGGGCCGATGTGGCGGCCAGTAATAATGCCACGGGTGCAGGTGGTGACCTGACTCTGGAATATGTGACAGGGCCCGTTTCTGTTGCGCTGAATGGCGCTTTGGCGAAATGGCAAGAAGGAGGTTTGACCTTAGCTGTCCTTCCAAATCAAAGAACCGCTACAGGAGGCGAGTGGAGTGCTGGAAATGGTAAACAGTATCCAAACAGTTTTGCCTTTGCAGCTTTAAACAAAGATGGTTCGATTTCTGCTTGGGGGCTTGAAACGAGTGGAGGTACAGGTGCTCCATTAGGAAATGATTTTGTGGAAATCGTTTCTAACAACCAAGCTTTCACAGCCCTAAGGGCAGATGGGACTGCTGTTACTTGGGGAAATAAGGAATATGGAGGTGGCGCAGCACCTGCGGGTGTTCGTTTTAAGGAAATCTCTTCCACCAATTCTGCATTCGCTGGTGTTACAGAAGCTGGCGCGGTTATGGTTTGGGGAAATCCGAAGCAAGGAGGAGCCGGAGCTCCTTCAGGAAATGATTTTGAAAAAGTGTATTCGTCTCATATTGCATTTACTGCGCTAAGAAAAGACGGATCACTTTATACATGGGCTGAAGAAAAGCCTTGCGAAATCCCCTGGAAAGCACCTGTCGGAAAAGGATTCAAGGAAGTTTATTCAACCATGTACGGGTTCAGTGCCATTCAGGCAGATGGAACTACTTTTGCATGGGGTGACTGGAGCTATGGATGGGCCAATGAAGGTTTCCCATTCAAGAATGTTAAAGAAGTTTATTCTACTCATGGAGCATTTACCGCTGTTCATAACGATGGCACATTGACTTGCTGGGGGTCGGGATGGTGGGGCAATTTGGATGTACCAACTAGCGGTGGTTTCACAAAAATTATTACCAATGAAGGAGCTTTTGCGGCCATTAAGCCCGATGGTACGGTCACATCCTGGGGGAATTCTGCCTACTCCGGGATCGGGGCGCCTTCTGGAAATGGTTTTGTCAATATCGTTTCCACAAACTACCACTTTGCAGGTTTGAAAGAAGACGGAAGTATTGCAACTTGGCGTGATCAACCTTCGGGCCCGGCAGGGAAAGGGTTTAAGGCCATCTACGCAAATGGAGGCGCTTTTGCCGCCCTGAAAGAAGATGGCTCTATTGTGACTTGGGGAGATGCTGGCTTTGGAGGTGGTTCTTCACCTGAAGGAAAAGATTTTGTCCACATCTATACTAATTGGTGCTCATTTGCTGCCATGCGGGCGGATGGATCGGTAGTCACCTGGGGGCCTTCCAACGCAGGAGGAAAAGGAGGCCCTACTGGAACAAATGTTTTAGCTATTCACTCCAACCAAATCGCTCCCCCTTATTTCGCCCCAGGTACGCCAGTCAATTGGAACGCAAGCACCGGTGTAGCCTTCAGCGCAAACGGTGCCGCCAAGGGTCTTGGAATCAGCTACTCGGTAGCCAATGGAGAATTGCCGGCTGGATTGAGCTTGAATGCCGAGACAGGCCAAGTGCAAGGCACTCCCGTAATTCCCGGCAGTTACCAGTTTGCGATTAAGGCTACCAATTCAGCCGGCAGTGCTATTTGCAATCTGGCCCTCCGGGTGGGTGGATCCAAATTGCTGCCGTTCCAGCGCACCGGATCGGGCGAAAATATTAATTCAGGCAGCGGTCAGCAATTCCCTAATGCCTACGCTTTTGCAGCCTTGCGAACCGATGGCAGCATCGCCGTTTGGGGTGCAGGGAATGTGGGAGGAGCCAACGCTCCTACCCGCAGCGGTTTCGTGGAGATTGCATCGAACCAGTACGCCTTCGCGGCCTTGCACCAGGATGGGACCATCTCTGCCTGGGGTGACCCGAATCCAGGAGGAGTTGGAGCTCCAACTAGCAATGGTTTTGTGAGTATCTCGGCCAGCGCAGGAGCGTTCGCTGCTCTGAAATCTGATGGTACTGTGGTGACCTGGGGAGTAGGGAACCGGGGCGGAATTGGTGCCTTGCCCGGTAATGACTACGCCCGAATTTTCTCCACCCGAGATGCTTTCGCTGCCCTCAAGCGGGACGGATCCATCGTTTACTGGGGTTGGGGGGCTGCGGGAGTTACTAGCGTTGGCGGTCCCGGGTACCAAGAAATCGTTGCTGCACGATGGGCTTTCGCGGCCCTGAAGGAGGATGGGAGCATCATCTCCTGGGGCGATGCAGGCAGAGGTGGCAGTGGTGCACCCACGGATAAAGGCTATGTGAGGATCTTCTCAACAGGACATGCGTTCGCGGCCCTCAACAAAGATGGCCGGATTGTTTCCTGGGGAGAGGCCGGATGGGGTGGCACTGGGGCGCCGACGCGTGATGGCTTTGTATCCGTCTATGGCAATGCGGCCACGTTTGTAGCGCTGCATCGCGACGGGTCGCTTGCCTCCTGGGGCGCAGGGGGAACTAAACCGCCCGCGGGCACCAATTATGTCAATGTCTACAGCACGATTGACGGATTCACCGCGCTGACTTCCGATGGGAAATTGGTCACCTGGGGAGGCGTCAGGGGTGTAGGGGCGCCCAAGGACTCTGGCTATGTGAAAGTGTTTGCCAATAATGCCGCGTTTGCCGCCCTTAGGGCTGATGGGTCCATCGCAGCCTGGGGGGCTGAGGACCATGGAGGGATTGGGGCACCAGCAGGTACCGGGTTTGTTCATATCTATGCCTCGGGCACCGCTTTTTCAGCCCTGAAAAATGATGGGACGATCGTTTCCTGGGGCAACAAGGATCATGGCGGAGTCGGCGCACCAACCGGCAACAGCTTCATGGCTATCCAGTCTGTGATGGTTGCCCCGCCTTACTATGCCGCAGGTACAGCAACCGATTTTGTGGCGAGCACGAAATTGGAATTCTCGCAAAGCCTGGATGCAAAGGGTCTTGGAGTTTCCTACCGGATCAGCGCGGGGGCGCTCCCCTCCGGGCTGACCTTGAATCCAGCCACTGGAAAGGTCTCGGGAAAAGCGCTGGTTGGCGGCCAGTATTCGTTCACGATCCAGGCGACCAATGACGCGGGGAGCGTGTCGAGGAAATATAACCTGAGGGTATTTGGAACAGGTGTATTGCCAACCCAGAGGTTAGGATCCGGTTCATCCAGTTACACCGGAACAAGTGTCCAATTCCCTAATCTGGGGGCTTTTGCCGCAATCACCAAGACGGGCGAAATTGTCGCCTGGGGAAGCCCAGGTAGTGGTGGTGCTGGAGCTCCATCTGGAACAGGTTTTGCCGAGATTTTTGGAACCGAAGTTGCCTTTGCAGCTTTGCGGAAGGATGGCAGCATTGTTTCTTGGGGCCAAGTGGATGGTGGCGGCCAAGGTTCCCCTGTCGGTAAGGGATTTGTAACGATTGCCTCCAACCAAAGGGCCTTCGCAGCCTTACGTGAGGATGGATCGATCGCTGCCTGGGGCCAAGGTGGTTACGGCGGGACAGGGGCTCCATCTGGTAACGGGTATGTGGCGATTTTTGCCACAAGGGCTGCCTTTGCAGCGATAAAAACGGATGGCACCATTGTTACTTGGGGGTCAGGAGGCTGGGGTGGAGTTGGGGCTCCAGCAAAATCAGGTTTTGTGCAAATTCAATCGGGTGGTCTCGCTTTCGCAGCTCTGAATCAGGATGGAACCATTTCATCTTGGGGGGATCCCAATTATGGAGGCAAGGGAGCTCCTTCCGGAAATGGATTTGTTCGAATTTATTCGACGGAGGGCGCCTTCTCGGCACTCAGACAAGATGGCAGCATCGTCGCATGGGGAAACACTGGTGTCGGCGGAAGCGGTGCACCTTCCGGGAAAGGATTCGTGGATATTGTTTCTAACCCATTTGCTTTCACCGCCAAACGGGCTGATGGAAGCCTCGTATCTTGGGGTAATGGGAATTGGGGTGGGGTTGGAGCGCCCAGTGGAGCGGGCTTTGGCCAGGTGGTATCAGCTACGATCGGTTTTGCCGCAATCAAATCCGACGGAAGTTTGGCTTTGTGGCCTGGTAACCCACCAGCGGCAAAGGATGTTGTGCGGCTTGTTTCCAACAGCCGTTCCTATGTCGCCTTGAAATCAGATGGGTCTCTACTTTGCTGGGGTGATCCGGATTGGGGAGGCACCGGGGCGCCAGCAGGCAATGGTTTCACCGATGTATACGCAACCGGAGCCGGGTTTGTGGCCGTGCGAACCAATGGAACCCTGGCTTCCTGGGGAAATTTTGGACCGAACGCTGTATTGGCTCCTGCCGGCCGCGAAGTGGTGATGGTTCAATCAGCTCTGGTAAGCCGGCCTTATTTTGTGCCCGGAAGTCCTGATTTGATCCAAATAACACCAAGCAAGGCCTTCAGCCAAAAATTGGATGCTCGGGGTTTGGATCTGACCTATGAGGTCATTTCCGGGAATTTGCCCGAAGGGCTTTCCCTTGATTCGCGGACTGGGGTGCTTTCTGGGACCCCGACTGGCAAGGGATTGGGGTCATTCACGGTTCGTGTTTCCAATGAAGCGGGAGCTGTGACCCGGGTGTATGGCATCGGTTCGGAAGATTCGAACCTTGTTTTCAACGGGGATTTCGAGTTAGGCAATGTCGGTTTTACCACCGATTACATCTTCTCCAAGGGCGATATTGGGGGGGCACAGTGGTACGATGTCCTTAACAATCCCGCCCAGGGACGGCCGCGCGATATCAATCCACCCAGCTATACCGACCATACCAGTGGCAAAGGCCTGATGATGGCTGCCAATGGTGCCGTTAGTCCGAACAAAGTTGTCTGGTCGCAGACGGTGGATGTGATTCCTGGAAAGAGCTATGACTTCTCGATGTGGATTTCGAGCTGGTATGCGGGTAACCCGGCCAAGCTGGACATCCAGTTCAATGGGGTCTCTGTTGGGGTGCCAGTCGCACCCTCCTCGGTTGGACCCTGGGCCCAGTTCAAGACGGTCTGGAATTCAGGAGCTTCCAACCAGGTTGTGATCAGGATTATTGAAACAGGCAGGGCTGACATCGGTAGTGATTTCGCGCTAGATGACATCAGCCTGACATTGTCCAAATCCTCTGCACCTGCTTTCACCAGTGTGGATACAGCCACATTTGTTGCTGGAAAGCAGGGATCGTTCCAGGTGACGGCGTCTGGCGCACCCTCGCCGACGATTTCTTTGGCCGAAGGCAAACTACCTGCCGGAATGACTTTGAACGAATCCGGCCTTTTGTCTGGTACACCTAATGCTGGTACCGGGGGCACCTATTCCCTGAAATGGAAGGCCTCCAACGGGATTGGTGTGGATGCCGTGCAATCATTCACCCTGGTTGTTCAGCAGGCTCCGGTTTTCACCTCCGCTCCTTCAGCCGCATTCAAGGTGGGAGTCGAAGGAAAATTCCAGGTGGTTGTCCAGGCGGTACCGGGGGCGAATATCTCCATCGCCACAGGTTCCCTGCCGAATGGATTAAGTTTTGATGCTGCTAGCGGGCTGGTTTCTGGGAAGGCCGCAGCAGGCACCGGAGGGATTTATAAGCTGACCCTCAAGGCAAGCAATGTCCTTGGGGAGGCTACCCAAGAATTGACCCTATCGGTTGGCGAATCACCTGCCTTTACCAGTATCAACAAGGCTACCTTTGAACTGGGTAAAGCTAACGCCTTCCAGGTAACAACAACAGGTTACCCGGTAGCCCAAATCACCCTTGCCAGTGGGAAATTGCCAAGGGGTGTTACTCTGAGTCCATCAGGCCAACTTTCTGGAGTTCCTTCTGGTGGTACCAATGGGACCTACCAGTTTGTCCTGAAGGCTGCAAATGGTTCGGGCCCAGACGCCACCCAGAAATTCACCTTGCTTGTCGGGCAAGCCCCGGCGATCAACAGTGCCGACAAGGTTACCTTTGTGACTGGCCAAAACCGTGTTTTCCAAGTGAGGACAACCGGTTCACCCGTTCCGACCCTGTCCGTGGTGGAGGGTTTGCTTCCCACGGGTTTGGTTTTGGATTCGACGGGCAAACTATCCGGTTCTCCCGCTGAAGGAACCGGAGGTATTTTCAAGGTAACCCTTGAGGCCAAAAACGGGGTGGGTACACCTGCCCGTCAAATCCTGACCATCACGGTCAACCAGCCCGCCAAGATTGTCAGCCCGGCTGTAGCGCAGTTCCAAGTGGGACAAACCGTTCGTTTCCAAGTGGAAACCACCGGATATCCCAAGGCTGTAGTGAGCCTGGTTTCCAGGCAACTTCCAGCGGGATTGTCTATGGATTCGAGTGGCCTGATTACCGGAACACCAGCAGTCGGCACCCAGGGAACCTACAATCTTTTGATTCGGGCGACTAACCAGGTTGGTGCTGTTGCGACACAGACCTTTGTCCTGACGGTTTTGGGTTCTGTTCCTTCAAAAAATCTCCTTCAAAATGGTGATTTTGAGCAAGGAAATACCGGCTTCACCAGCCAGTATCGGTATAGCAAAGGTGCGGTGAACTATTCACAAACCTATGACATCGTCACCGATCCGGTGAAGGCTGGAATGGGGAACGGTGGTTGGGCATCTTACGGTGACCATACCACCGGAAAAGGGATGATGATGGTTTTGAGTGGTAGCCCGACCGAGGGTCAGGTAGCCTGGTCGCAAACCCTTGATGTCCAACCGAACAGTAACTACCGGTTTTCCCTTTGGGTTTCCAGTTGGCTTACTACCAATCCGGGAACCCTGGATATCCGGCTGAATGGAGTTTCAATGAACAAACTCCAATCGCCGGGGTCTACAGGGAAATGGCAGCAAGTGACGGTTGACTGGAACGCCGGGGCCTCCAAGACTCTCAAGATTGAGATCTTGAACAAGACCCCAAGTTACATGGGAGGCCACGTTGCCTTGGACGACCTTTCCTTGGTTAGTATCTAAATAAATTGAACCACCTATTCAAATAGGAAAACCAAAAAAGCCCCCCAACTTTCAGGAGTTGGGGGGCTTTTTAATTCCAACCCAGAAGAGTTGATGTATTTCTGTTCATTTTTTCTGTCACCAGGCGAATCGTGCCAAGCTGGAGCTCTCTAAAAAACTGTTTTCTTGGGCTTTTGCAATATCCCCTTGCACGAAACTTGGGCCGCACACGATCGATCCTGCTGTCTAATTTGCTGGGACCAGACCAAACCCAATGCCAAGTTTAATGAACCAAGTTCAGGGTATTCAAAAAACTTTTTGGGAAGGAGCGTTGATTTACCCCAAAAACGACTGGACCATAGCCAAGCAGGATCCGTGCCTTTCGTTGGGGTTTTGGCGTAAAGCCTTACATAGAGCCCGTGCTTCTGGTTTGGACAATCTGGCTTCGGAAAAATATTTGCCAAGTTTAACAGGGTCGTTTTTTATTTCCAAATCTAGCGGTGCTACTCCCCGCAAAATGGAATAACTCAAAGCCAAGGAATACTGGTCAGAATTTGGATGAGTTGCACCGTTTTCCGCTTCTGGAGCAATGAAATAACGAGTGACCCCTGGGGGTTGAAACAAATCACTCCCAAGGGTGGGACGAAAAGATCCAAAGTCTCCTACTTTGCATCGGCCCCCTAGAAGCAGCAGGTTTGCTGGTTTCACATCACCATGTGTCATTACCAAATCCAGGGATTGAAGGTAATCCAAACCTTCTGCGGCATCTCGAAACCAAAGTTGCAGGGAAACGGGGTCCAGACCGATCAACCCATCGACTTGTGCCTTTTGCCATAAAGAATAAAGGTCTGTATCAGCTAATTCGCTCACTACTACCATCCACCCATCGACCACCCAAATTCCAAGAATAGAAAGTAGATGTGGATGCCGGATGGTTCGGCAATGCTTCAAGCCATTCCATTCCACACTGGATTTAGGTGAACCCAGCCAAATGAACTTCATGGCCACCGGGATACCGCCGGGGCCTTTCGCGGACCAAACGATACCGAATCCACCATTCCCTAGGGATTTGGTAAGGAAAAAACCCTGAATTGGTTCACAGCCGGCATGAAATGGAAAAGGTTTGACTTGAAAATTCTGTTCCTCATGATCCCCCATTTGGTGGGACAAGTTACTGATAGGGTTAGTTTTGGGTCGACTGGCCATAAGAAACCAAACGGGTGGACGGGGACTCCCACCCGTCTAAACGAACCATCAGCCTGGATTGGGCCACCCATCCCGAAAATTATTCCCCAATTGATTCAGGGCCATCTTCCAGCGCCTTTTCACCGTTCGCAACGATAGGCCCAGCAGGTCCACGGTTTCCTCAAAAGTGAGCCCCCCGTAAAACCTCGCCTCAAACACGTCCCGTGGTTCCCGGTCCAAATTTTCTGCCTGCTGATGGAAGATTTCCCAATCCAACAGATCTTCTGGTTCGCCCGAAGGCACCCGGATATCAGGTATTTTTGAACCCAGATTACCGAGAGGGTAGATTTCCTTCCTCCGGCGCATGTCCCTGGCCAAGTCCCGCAATGCCCAACGCGCATGCTGCAGGGCCAAGGCCATAAAGGCCCGAGTCGTGTCCGGCTTCAACTTCACCACGGCGTTGTGCAGACGGATCAGGGTTTCCTGCAGCAAATCATCACTTTGCTCAAAGTGCTGCAGGCTTTTATGGGCCACAAACATCCGATGGGCCAGTTGCCGAACCCGCCAAAGGCATTTGGAAAACAACAGATTGATTGCCTCAAAATCCCCCTTCTGAACCTGCACCAGGATCCTGCGTACACCGCTGGAGGTTTTGAAGGGATTCACGGGCATTTTCCAAGAATAATAAAATAACAATATTTAAATCGATCCAAGTCATAGAAAGGGGCCAAAATAATCAAAGAATTTTTCAGAAAAAGGAAAACAGGCCAAAATCGGGCCCCAAAGCCCTCATCTGGAAAGGAAAAAAGCACCACCCTAAATTTTTTTGAAATTTTGGCACTTTTTTGCTTATTGTTGCGATTTAAAAATTGTTGACTTTTATAGTATATAAAGTAGTTTGAAGATATTTCAGCTGCGTAACAACCGGAAAAATTGGCTTTTTCATTTTCTGAAAATGTAAAAATAGGTAGCCAATAGCGTAAAAGAACTTTTTTGCCGGTTCTTTCGTCCCTAACATTCAATGGCCCAATCTTCGTTGACCCTTCGTTTAGCTTGTTGGGGCAAACGGATGATTTGGCTCAAGCGGGTGGTTTCACCTGCTCAAGGATGCTTGTCTACTGCTGGCCATTGATTGTTTTTGAAATGGGCAGGGATTCGGGCGTCAAAGGTTTTCCACCGGTCCAAGCGCCGGGTTGACCTGTCCTGAAAAATTGCAAGGGGTTGAAAATGGGCGCCTGGACCAACAAATGGTTTTCATCCCGGCCGAAGATCTCCGACTGGAAAAAGGAACCATCAGCACCCCGCAAGAAAAACCGGGCCATCCTTGCTCTTGAAGGTCTGGAAGAGCGCGTGGTGCCTGCGTTGGTTACAACTTTGGAGGACGGCCCTAACCCTTCCAGCCCACTACCCGGTTCCTTGCGCGAAGCGGTTAAGGTCCTTGCCAAATCAAACGAAACCATCACCTTTGACGCTCAACTTTTTTGGGACACTAAGGTTTCTGCCTACGTTTCAAAAACCCTCACACTCAACGGTGCTGTCGGTGCCCTAAATATCGAACAGACCGGCATCACCATTAGGGGGCCACAAGACGCTCTGGGTAATCCCCTTTTGGATGCTAACGGTAATCCCCTTTTGACAATTCAGTCCGATATGGGCTTCAAATCGGTACAAGTCACCAAAGGCGGAATAGGTTACAAAGTGGGTGATATCCTCGATCAGGATGTCAGCGGTTTGTCGGGCGGTGCCCGTTTTCAGGTGACAGCCGTTGGTACCGGTGGCGTCATCACCCGCGTCGGGGTTGTGGTGCCTGGTGCCAACTCCACCTTTTCTGGCAAACTGTCCACGGTTGGTGCCGTACCTTCAGCCACCGGCGTCAATCGCCTGAATCCGGTTGGAAATACCTCCGGCACTGGTGCAGAATTCAACCCTACCGGGTTCACTCAAGCAAGTGGCCTTATATTCCAGCAGAGTGCAGCCGTGTCTGTCACTCCACTTTCCATTGAATATTTAGAATTCGGCCACTCCCAGGGAACCCCGGTCATCCAGAATCTGGGCTCTCTTTCCTTGACGAACTGCCTGTTCCAGTCCGCCGACTCAGATACCACCACCTTTGTGTACACGCCAAACGGCGCGAGTGGCCTGTCCCTGACCAACACCACCATGATCGGTGGTGTCAATCAGATCCAGTTTGCAGGCACTGGTCCGGTATCCATTTCGGGTTTTCCGAATCCTTCAACACAGACCCGCCCATGGGCTTCATTTTCAGGCGCTTCCAACACTTTCCTGAACTACACATCCACCACCGGTTCCCTCACCATTTCCGGTGCGGATTTTGATGGTGCCTCAACCCAGGTCTTCTTTGCTGGTTCCGGTGGCACCACCATCACTAATTCTAATTTTGTCCATGCAGCCAGCCGTGCTGTCCAGACCACCAATGCCGCTGGTTCCATGGGCATTTCCAAGTCCACTTTTGCCGATGGTGAATTTCAGGTTTCGTTTGCCGGATCCGGCGCTTTCTCCCTTGCCGATTCCAGTTTCACCGGGGCCAAAGCCTCCACCGCAACCGGAACCGGGTACGCCGTTCAGGGTGGTGGCTCCGGCATGACCATTACCAATACGGCATTCTATGGCGATACAAAAAATAGCCGACTGGAATCTGGTGTCAGGTCCTCGGCTGCCACTACAAAAGTCACCAATTCCTACTTCAAGGACATCTCCAACAGCGCCCTCATACTCAACGGGTCCGCCGGCACCATCACCAGCGCCTGGTTTGCCGACAACAAGGCTACCCGCCTGGCCATTGAACCCACCACCGTGAACAACACCATCACAGGCGGTGGCGCGATCTTCGCCTTTGGCGGCGGCAGCCTCACTATCGATGGTTCACTCTTCGAGAATAACTCTGCCTTGGGGGTCGACAATTTCAATTCCGGCGGCGGTGCCATCCACAACCACAATGGCACACTATCCATCAATCGGACCGGCTTCACCAACAATGCCGTGTCAATCACCGGCTACCCCAAGCTCGACCCGGCAAACGATCCCACCGATTTTTATGCCAATCCGGAACTAGCCCCCTCTCCAGCCAATTCCGGCGGAGGTGCCGTCTATTCAGGCGGCGGCACCACCATCAGGGACAGTTATTTCAATAAGAATCGGGTCACCAGCACCGTCGATTTCTGGCAATACTCCGGTACCTCCGCCATTACCCAACCCCAGTTTGGCGGGGGCGGAGCAATATACCTGACCAGCAACAATGGAAATGCGATAAACAACATTTCCAACACCACCATTGCCCAAAATGAGGTGCTGTTCGATGCTACCAATAAAACACTCAATCCCTACACGGGCACCTTTGCCACCGGTACCGGCCTCAACGGCGGGGCCATCCTGATTTCTTCCGGGGCCTCAAATACCGCTCCCAACGCCGTGGCATTCCGCCCCTTCACCGGTTCAACCACAACCAACCTCACGAACACCACCATCACCTCCAACACCCTCGTCAATCCATCGGTGGTCAGCACCGTAGCAGTCAATTCGAACAGCCTGTCCGCAAATGCCGCCAATGGCAGTGCGGCCTATCTGAACAAAACCGATACCGGTGGCTTGTTTAGCAACACCTCCGCCGGTTCGAAAACCAATTTGCTCAATACCATTCTGGTTGAAAATGTCGGCGTGGTTTACTCCGGGTCCGGGGTTGGCTTTGTCAGTGAATCCAACACCGGGACGGCTCCCGTCCTTCCCCCACCGCCAGCGGTACCTCCTGGTTCTAATGCCTCGGGTACTCTGGTCACCTTGGGCCATAATTTGTGGGATTACGCTTTTTCCCAATACAATCCCACGCCAGGCGATTACCTGTTGGTTCCAGGCATCGGAGATTTGGTGCGAGGAACTTCCCCATTCAGTCCCATTTTTGCTCCAGAGGGCCTGCAGGCCAATTACTCCCCCAATCCCCGAATCGGTCTTGCAACTCCTTCTGCAATCACTCCGGCACCAGCCGCATCCAGTCAGACCAATATCCTCACCATTGCCCTCAACACGCTCAGTCCAGCGCGCGATAGCGGAGACAGTGGGGTATTTATTCCCAATAATCCCCCGTATCCTTACCTTCGCTCTGATGGCCGCGATGTCCAACGCAAAATCAACCTCGCCGTGGACATGGGGGCTTTTGAGGTCCAAAGCGCCACCCGCAGTTTCCTCACTGGGGTCAACTCAAGTCCTTACACCGGTGGCACGGTCATCGCCCAATGCGGCGTGCCCTTCACCCTCACCGGTGCCGTTTCCCTGAATGACAACACCGATCCCGGTACCGCAATTACCCGAACCCTCCTTCTTACCGATAACGAAGGTAAGGTGGTGTACGGTTCCGGCACCGTCATCGCCGGCACGCCTGCCACCCAGGGCTCAGTGGTTTTCACCCTCAATCAGCCCAATCCGTCAGTCCCGCTACCCGATGGGCCCAATTCTTATGTCATCCGCTATTCGGGTGATTCCATCTATGCCCCGTCTGTGAGCAACCCATTCACCATTGATGTGCAACCCACCACGCCGATAGTTTCCATGGGGGCCGGTTCACCTAACGCCCAAGCACCCGGGCTGTCGGTTATTTTCACAGGCTCCATTGATCCTGGACTATCTAATCGATTCACCACCACCAGCGGCACCATCACCCTGCAGGCCGCACCCGCAAAAAACGGGGTGGCAACGGGCGCCTATCAAGACCAAGTAACTGGTATCGCCCTTTCGGCTACCAACACCTTCACCGTCACCACCACCTTCCCGGACAAGCCTAACCTCAGCGACTGGTTGGTCCGTGCCGTGTTTGTCTCCGCCGACCCGGATTGCTTCAACAACTCAGCCCCGTCCGCACCCCCTGTCTACCAGGAGATCGGGTACATACCGACCGTGACGATTTCTCCATTTATCCCATCCAGGGTTGAACGAGCTTTACCGGTAACCTTCAAGGCAGTGGTTGGTTTCAACCAGGCCGATGGTGTGCCCACCGGCAATGTCACTTTTGTGGATGCCTCCGGGAATACTATCGCCGTTGCGCCCAATCCAGGTGGGCCAGATGCGGCCGGTAACACCATCACCTACACCGTGACGCAGGACCCCACTTCCTTGCCGATTAATGTCACCAGCCAAATCTTCGCCCGTTACAACCGCAACGGTGGTGATTACCTCACCACTGTGTCCACCAACTCTCAGCCCCTTACCATCACCCCTATCGCCACTTCTGTCGTCCTAGCCCGCGTCACCCCTAGTCCCTCTACCTATGGTACCCCTGTAGTGTTCACCGCCACCGTGAACCCCCAGGACAGGATCCCCTTCTCACCGGATCCTTCATCGGATCCTCCGGTCTCAGGTTCGGTGACTTTCACATTCACCCCCACCAGCACTACCGGGTCCCCATTCACCGAAACAGTTCCCCTGCAATTGTCCGCCGGCCGGCCCAATCCTGCCACGCTGACCATCCCGCCCGACTCCAAGGTCTATTCCTACATCAACGCTGGCACCTACACCGTCAACGCCGAATATTCTGGGGATGGTGCTAACTATTCCCAGTCCGCCCCCTCCAATTCCAGCGTCCTGCAGATCACGCCCGCCTCCACCTCCATGACCCTGACGGCCAACACCACCCTGATTGAGGCTGGAGGCGGCAGGTCGGTTAACCTATCCACCGGCTTGATGGTCCAGGCCCCTGCTCCCCAGCCTGGCTTGCCAGTCAAATTCCTTGTCAACGGGGTGGAGACTATCCCGTCGCCTATTACGCTGGATTCAACGGGCAAACTGAACTTCCCCTGGTCCGTCCCTTCCACACCCGGCAATTACTCCCTTCAGGTGCAATTCCCAGGGAACGGTAACTATCTATCCTCGTCCGCCACAACCGTGGTATCCGTCTACGCCAAAAGCAACACCACTACTACTTTGGTCTCCAGCACATCGCAAACGACTTACGGCAATCCAGTCAACTTCACGGTTTCCATCAGTCCCTCGGCCAACCCCCCTGCCAATCCGCCCTATACTCCCGGCGGCAAGGTCACGCTCATCATCAATGGTCAGCCTTGGTCAGGCTCACCCAATCCCAGGGTGGTCCCCATCGATTCCCTGGGGAATCCTCAGTCGGTGGTTTTCAGCCTGCCCACACTACCTGCTGGCATCAGCCAGGTGAGTGCTTATTATTCAGGCGATGGGGTGAGGTACCAGCCTTCCGCCTCCAACCCGGTGACAGTTTTGGTTGACAAGGCGGCAACCGGTCTGCAACTGACCGCCAGTTCCACCTACCTGGGTGCCAATAAACCCATCACCTTCACAGCCACCCTCACAGATGCGGTGGATGCTTCATTACCCCAGCCGGCAGGCTCGATTGACCTCTACCGAGATGGCCTGAAAATTGCCTCCCAGCCCATCGTCAATGGAGTGGCCGTTTTTGATCAATTGACTCCTTCCAAAGCCGGTTTCTTCCAGTACGAGGCCCGCTACGCCGGTTCCGCCAACTACGGGCCCTCCAATTCCGGCCTTGAAGTGGTCACTTTCCGAAAAGCCGATGAGAATTTTTATCTGGTGGCCCCGCAGCAGGGTTCCGTTATCCAGGTTTACGACCGGATCACGAACACGCAGAAAGCGGTATTCCAGCCTTTCGGACCTGGATACCTGGGAGGCTTCACCGTCGCCAAGGGCGATGTGAACGGCGATGGTGTTGCTGATATTCTCTGGGCTCCGCGCACTGGTGGCACCATCCAGATATTCGATGGCGCCAATTATAATCCCCTAGGGTCGGTTGCCCCCTTCGGAGCCGCTCTTCCGGGGCAGTTGAGTATCGCAGTGGGTGACATCAACGCCGATGGCTATGGGGACATCATTGTTGCCCCAGCCTTTGTCGGTATGCCACCCCATGTGATGGCTGTGAGCGGCAAGGATTTTTCAAGGGTCCTCTTCAGCCAGTATGCATATGCACCTGCCTTCCGTAGCGGGGTTACCGTTGCGGCTGGGGAGATCAATGGGGACGGCTACGCTGACATCATCACCTCACCCTTTGTCGGTGCGCCTCCCCATGTGGTTACTTTTTCTGGCAAAACAGGCAAGGTTCTGCAAAGCTACTACGCCTACAACCCGGCTTTCCTGGGCGGCACCTGGATCACCGCATCCGATCTCAACTCTGATGGTTACGCAGAAATCATTTCTGGCGCGAATTTTGGCCCGCCCAATGTTGTGGTGGTGGAAGGCAAAACAACACGGGTTTTGAGCAGCTTCTACGCCTATTCACCCGCATTCCAAGGTGGGGTGCGCGTCACCACGGTGCAGGATGCCAACAACGATGGCAATGACGACATCATCACCGCCCCAGGCGTGGGTGCGTTACCCAAAATGATTCGTTTCAGTGGCAAGGCGGCCATGACAGGCTCGGTTCAGGTGATCGACAGTCTTTTTGCCTATGGCTTGGGAACCAATCCAAGCATCAATTACACCGGTGGAACCATGGTTGGTTGATCCGGATTTTACCCCACAGCTATTCCCAGAATCTTGTTTGTTTGGAACACGGAGTCAGGCACCATGGCGCGCATGAACAATTGGTGGATGGGCGTGAAGAATTGGCTGAAAGCATCCGGTGCCCCGGCCAAAAGGCGAAGCATTTCCCACCGCCGCTTGATCGGTCTGGAAATTCTGGAGGAAAGGGCCGTTCCCGCAATCATCACGGTCACCAATCTTCTGGATGGGACCAACCCCACCAGTCCATTGCCTGGGTCGTTGCGTGAGGCGGTGAAAGTTCTGGCGAAACCGGGGGATGAAATCCATTTCGATCAGGCACTATTCGCCAGCGGAACACCCCAAATTCTCACCTTGAATGGGGCTGTTGGTGCCCTACAGATTGAGCAGAACAACATCACCATCGTTGGTCCGGGGAAGTTCACCTCGGGAGCCTTTGCAGGTACCTACCAGTTGACCATCCAGGCGGATTATGGGTTTCAGGATACGATTCCGGTAACAAATGGAGGATCCGGTTACAGGGTTGGGGATTTAATAGACCAGGGTTCCACCAAATTTACAGGTGGTGCAAGGTTCCAGGTGCTGACGATTAACAATCCGGTTGGCGGGGTCGGTGGTGTAACTTCCGTAAGGGTGGTCAATCCTGGCTCCAACAAAGATTTTCCCATTAACGCAAAGTTATCAACTAGTGGGCAAGGTATTAATAACCTTGCACCGGTGGGCGCGGTTAGCGGAACAGGGTTGGAACTTGAGCCCAATGGCAATATTGGCCTTGCGAGTGGTCTGATCTTTACACAATTGATAACTAGCAACCCACAAAATTTTTCAATTAGTGGATTGCATTTTGGGGCTTCAAAGGATGCGACCATTCATCAAAATCTTGGAAGTCTAATTGTAAAAGATTGTTTGTTTGATAGCCCGGCTACAAATTTTATTTACACAGTTGGCCCGGCAAATTCAGTCGACATCAGGGAATGCGTTTTCGATTCACTAACATCTGGTCCTCAGGTTCAGATTTTGGATTATGGCAGTGGTCCTTTGACAATTTTGAATTCAAGGTTTATTGGCGGACTCAACCAAGTTGCCCACAAAGGCTCAAATTCCGTCAGTCTGACAGGATCTGAATTTATTTCTTCTAAATCGTCTTTTGCCGGATTCGCACTTGATACATCCATAAATCTGGGAAAGAGTGGGACATCCAGTTGCATTGTGAGGATGCCACCTTTAACTGCGAGTCCTCCGAATCCTGCAGATCTTCCATTTGTTAATGGTCAATTGATAAGCCTCGGGCTTTTGGGCTCGGTTGTGCCAACCGTTCAGTATGCCAAGGTGGTCAACTATGAACCCCGCACCAACGAACTAACGTACGAAAAGATCGGTTTCCTAGGAAATCCGATCGCCCCAATTACTGGCACATGGCGGGTTACAGGCCAGGATCAATCTGGCTATGGACTGACTACTAATGGTTCAGGAGTGTCTATTAAGGATTCTAAGTTTGGTGTCCCAACAAATTCTATTTCCAAAAAAATGATATTATCAGATTCCGGGCAATTCCTAATTACAGTTTCCAAAGACCTTCAATTAACACAGGGTGAACCGGTCGAAATTTTCGCGACCAACTCCGAAGGTCAGCTAATCCTGCAGAACTCGGTACCTGTTACTCAATATGGTCGGGTTTTCAGTTATGACCGGATGACAGGAGAGCTGGTTGTTGAAAAAATGGCTTTTCGAGGCGCGGGTACTTTTGATAACTGGGAGATAAGTTTCAAGTATGAAAATCGGCTTGTTATTTCTACAAGTGGGAATGTCATTGCCGACAATTCTTATTGGCAAAATATTTGGAACGGGGCTTTCGCTCAAAAAGGTGGTTTGCTTCGGATGACCAATTCGGCTTTTCAGGGAAACAACAATTATCAGTTGGGCTTCCCGATTGATACATCCACTGCTGATCCCGACAATCCCGGGTGGACATTAAATCCAAACAGGGGGGGATCGGCGATTTTTGCATACGGAGGAGCAAATTTAACTATCCGCAGATCAATATTTGAAAACAATACCTCATCTGGAATACAAACTTTCAATTCCGGTGGTGGGGCAATTTTTAGTTACAGTGGTCAAGTTGTTATCGATCAATGCGGGTTTACCGGAAATGCTGCAGAGATTACTGATTATCCAAACCTCGACCCCGCAAACGATCAAACAGATTTTGTGGCTAACCCCGAAAAAATGCCCTCCGCCGCGAATTCTGGTGGTGGAGCAGTCTACTCAGGCGGTGCTACCTCCATCACTAACTCCTACTTTACTGGAAACCGCGTCAGTAGTTCTGTCGACTTCTGGTATTACACGGCAAGCCCCCAGGGAGGAAGTACGCCTGCCCCATCCTTACCACAATATGGTGGCGGTGGAGGCATATTCCTGACCAGCAATAATTCCCAAAATGTTAATTCAACCTTATCAAACGTAACACTAACCGAGAACTTCGCTGAAATTAAAATACCTAAAAGGAATCCCTATATTGGTACAAGCGTTCAGGATATTGTTTCAGGAGACTTCAATGGGGATTCTTTTCCGGATATGATTGTGGCAACTAACATGGACTCCTTAACAAGAGACCCAAGTTCAACAAGAAACATTGAGGTTTGGCTAGGTACATCAACTGCAGGTAATTTCATAAAGCCAAATGCTAGTCGGATTATGAACGGACCTGTGAGAATTACCTCCGTAGGTGCCGGGGATTTTGATAAAGATGGTTTTTTGGATTTGGCAGTAGGTAGTAACACTGCTAGTGAACCTTTTTGCATATTTTGGAATAAAGGCGGAAAAGGGAATAATTGGAAAGGCTTTGATAATTACCAAGCGTATACTTTTGAGGCTCAAGGGAACCAATCCAAGCCATCAAATGTGCTGGCACTAGAAACTGGTTTTTTAAATCAAGATACTATTATGGATATTGCCTTTGTTTGCGATATGACTCAAGGAAACGTTTGGACAATTCTGGGGCGAGATAAAGATAGGCAACTTGATTCAAACATTGGCAAGGTGACCTATTTCGGTACCACTGTTGGGAACTCCTCTAATAAACCAACCAGCCTTTCTATTGGAAAATTAAATGTTGAAGACGGTTTAAATGATATCGCTGTTGGAATGAATTCAGCGGCGGATAACGTATATTCTTTAATCAACAATAATTTTTCACCTGGATATCAATTTGACAGTTATCCTCTTGGCTCGGCCGGATCCAGTCCAATAGTTGATATTGGAATCGGCAACTTTGACCCGAGGACAGATCCCACCAAAGGCGACATCGTCGCTGTTAATGCTGATAGTTCAAATAATGTTCAGTTGCTTCTCAATTACGATTATACAACAAACAAAAATTGGTCCGGTTCAACCATAGGATCTAATTCAAGGTCTTTAGAAGTTGCAGACTTTACCGGCGATGGTGCCGACGATTTAGGTATTGCACAATATTCAAATCCAAACAATCTACAAATTGGCAGAAATGATGGCAAAGGTGTTTTTACGGCAAATCCCTATACATTTCCGGATCCAAATGATACTAGCGTTTCCTCCTATGCCAAAAATGCCAGAGCAAACGCCCTGACCCTTTATCAGTTTGATTCAAAAGCACCGATTAGCCTGTTATTGGGGAACTCTGTTGTTGAAAGAAATCTTGTTTATTGCAGAAACAATAATAACGGACTTTTTGGGTTTTATAATCTGATTGGGACAACTGAAAAGCCCGAACCTACTGCAACCGGTCTAACCGGCGGTGCTCTCTTTATTGCCAGTGGTGTTAATCCATCAGCGCCAAACGCAGTTCCAGAACGATCCTTTAATGGAACTACTACAGCAGTTTTGGCAAACACGACAATAACTAATAACTATCTTAAAAATCCGTACGTGTATAAGTATGATTCTTCCGGGAAGTTGATTCCTGTTATCAATTCCAATGCCGGTACTACACAGGCCGGTTACTACAATCAAACCGATACGGGAGGAATTTTTTTCAATCTCTCAACAGCTTCGAAAGCTGAATTAACCAATGTTATTGTGGTACGAAATATTGGACTTGTTTATGTAAATGGCATCCCGCAAGAAGACTATTCAAATTCTGGTACGAGGTATTCTGCATCTAATCCAGGGCCTGTCACGACTCTAGGTTATAATTTCTACGGCCGATCCAGTTCATTTGGTTTTATTGCGCCGGGTAAAGGAGACTTGCCCTCTTCCGACACTGCACCAGTTTTTGACCTGTTTGGCCTGAAGAATAACCTGGGCCCACAAATTGGTCTGTTGCTTCCCAACCCTGCCTTGCCAAATAAGGGCCAAGGCAACATTCTCACCATGGCATTGGATCGCCTGAGCCCCGCCCGGGATGCTGGAAATGACTTGGTTTTCACTGCTGGTAGCCCCGTGCAATTGAACACCGATGCCCGCGGCGTTCGGCGAAAAGTGAATTTAGCTGTGGATATGGGCGCGTACGAGGTTCAAATTGGCACTGCTACTGATATTGAAGGTTTGACGACTGATTCCACCCAGGTAAATCCGTACCTGACCGGCACCTATGGTGTTCCTTTGACGATTAAGGCGCTGGTTGAATGGAATGATGTGGTTCCACCTCCCGGCGTGATTTCCGGTACAGCCCAATTGGTTAGTGAAGATAATCCAGGGGTCGTGTTTGCCACCGCCACTGTGACTGGTGATCCGGATAACGTTTTGGCTGGTGGAGAAGCTGTCTTCCAGGTCAACAGTTCTTTGGCGAGTCTTCTTCCTGCCGGCGTGAATAATTTTCAGGTGGTCTATTCCGGTGATCCGACTTGGGCACCCAGCCAGAGCAACTCCTTCAGTATTTTAATCAACCCAGCCGCCACAGCAGTGATGCTGAATTTAAATCCACCGCCACTTCCGCCATTGACCCCGCAACAACCCAACACAGGGGTGACTTATTCCGGATTGGTAAACACCGCTTCCATTCAGGTTCCACAAGGGTCTCTCAATCTCAGAGCCCGGAAATTGCCTGGCGGCAGTGTTCCCATGGGGGCATGGACTAATCTTGCGACCGTTCCCGTGGATTCCCAAGGAAAATTTAACTTTAATAATGTGAATTTCGCTACCCCGGGCAACTATGAGGTCCAGGCGGTATTCACCAGCATTACCCCCAGCCAGTTCACTAACTCCACTTCCGCCTCAGTGGTTCAGGAAATTGGCTACTACTTCACAGCCGCAGTGCCCTTGACCGCCTTCTCTGTTGATCCCATCACCCTTGCCGGAACTCCGGTTTCCACGGTGGAACGGGGCGATTTGGTCACTTTGAAGGCCACCGCCCGGTTCAATACCGCCGACGGCCTTCCCCTTGGCACCGTCCAATTCCTCACGCCCGCCGGGACCGTCATCGGCAGCGGCACCGGCAACCTAGTTGCTCCCGGTCAGATGGAGTACACCCTGGCCAATATCGACCCAACCATGCTGCCCTTGGGCAGCAGCCAGATCATTGCTAGCTACACCCGCCAATGGACGATAGCGGGTGACCCGTACCTCTCCATGAATACCTTGAACTCACAGCCGCTCACCATCACCTCCATCGCCACAACCACCAGCCTGACTGCTGCACCCGCCAGCTTGATCTATGGCAACAACCTTTTACTCACCGCCACTGTCAGTCCCACCAAGGCTGGGGTCAACTACCAGGCCGGCACCATCGACTTTTACAGTGGCACCCTGAAGCTGGCTTCAGTTCCTGTTACCGGCAATTCACCGTCCGCCACACTCAACACCAAGACTCTTACCCCCGGCAATTACTCCATTACAGCAGTCTATTCCGGCGATGGCCTCAACTACGGTGCTTCCTCCTCTGCCCCCAGGACCGTGGTGGTGGACAAGGCATCTACTGCGTTGGCAATATCCGTCACCCCTCCCGCGACAGTCACGATTCCTAATCAGGTCACAATCACCGCATCGCTGACCA
>Ga0315899_10000686_pt1 | contig 40050 bp, 38 predicted proteins | sample LakEriMetagenome_2_FD_203518 | JGI IMG/M metagenome (GOLD analysis project Ga0315899, IMG submission 203518) | Freshwater fungal communities from buoy surface, Lake Erie, Ohio, United States - Buoy 4 MA112 | ecosystem: Environmental > Aquatic > Freshwater > Lake | place: USA: Lake Erie, Ohio...
CAATCTCTTCCGCCTTATGCCTCTTCTTGCCCATTCTCAGTCCTCCATCGGCTCAAAAGCCATACATCAGGGAGGATCACTTTTAAGGGAGCAGGCCACAAACATCTTGGCCTTCCCGCCAAACATTATTCAACGCATATAGCGCTCGCAATCGATACCTAACAAATAAAGTTAAATTGAGTTCAAAAAAACTAATACTTTAAATTGAAATTTTAGGCTCGGAGATTTCAGTTCATTAATGTCGCATATCGCATTGTACAAAAACCCATTCAAATTTCGCTTGCGCAAAAACGCTGCAGTCAAAGCGTGTGCAGGACAAGACGGCTTAGTCATTTTGAGAGTTTGAACAGATAACTGGGTTAATCGCTGCTGAGACGGCGAAAAAATAGCATTATAGCGACACCTGTGGCTCAAACACTTAGGTAATAATTTATACGCCGCAACTGTAAGAGGCTAGCATAGTGGCATTGACGCAGTACATTCGCAGTCCGCGTTTCTTTAAAGCTATCTTTTTCAACTGTCGACATTGGCCACGATTAGGCCTACTTTAACGCTTTCACCACGCTCTCAGAAATAAAGTTGGTACCGACATAAAATCGAATAATACTGCAGGGATTTGCGACGCCCATATAAGTTGGTACGAAGACATGGCCAGCCACTTAAAAAAAGTGCCTGACACTGAAGCACCGGCCATACACAAAACATCTAGGTTGCGATTACGGCTCTACATCGAAACGACGCCAACCAAAGCGCTTGATTCTGACATTCGAAAGCTGCCATGATAACATTCACGAAAAGGCAAAAGGCAGTGGAGCGTGAATACATGATCGACAAGCTCGACTTCACAGGGCAGCGCGTTTTGGTGACCGGTGCAGCCGGTGGTATTGGTACGTGTATTGCTCATATATTTGATCGACATGGTGCCAATTTGATTCTTGCAGATCGTAACGCAGAAGGCCTTGCCCAACTGGCCAGTCAATTGCTTAGACCCTCGCAAATCGAAATCTATAATCAGAGCGATAAAGATTCGATGATTCAACTATCGAAGCGCGTCGGAACAATTGACGTTCTGATCAATAATGCCGGCTCGCTGCTCGTCAAACCGATCTTGGATTCATCGATTGATGAGATCACCGATCTCATCGCGATCGATTTACTGGGGCCGATGATCCTGACAAATCTTATCGGTCGGCCGATGGTTGAGCGTCAGAAAGGCGTGATCCTGAACCTCTCCTCACAATTGGCATTTTGCGGTGCCGAAGGCCGCTCTGTCTATGCCGCGGCAAAAGCAGGGCTCTCGCAATTTACCAAGTCAGTTGCTGTTGAATTTGGTCGCGCCGGTGTGCGCGTTCTCGCCATTGCACCAGGCCGACTGCTGACATCAATGACGACAACGCTCGGTTCACCTGAGGCCTACAAAGCCGGCATCGCTCGCGTTCCGGTCGGCCGTTATGGCACGCCCGAAGAAATCGCTGACATCATTCTCTTTTTATGTTCGCCTGCTGCTGATTATATCGTTGGTGAAACGCTCGTCGCCGATGGCGGCTATGTGATCGGATAACGCAATGGACAGAGAATTTTTCGCATGGTCGCCCATCACGCACCGTCCCGTCTGGCAACTTCCCAATCAGGCGCGCGTGGCCCTTTGGGTTGTACCCAACATCGAACATTATGAATACATACCGGGACCAGTCCGCGTTCGCAATCCGTGGCCGCGGATGCCCCATCCCGATGTACTGGGATATTCCCTGCGCGATTATGGAAATCGCGTAGGCGTGTGGCGCATGCTCGATGTGATGGACCGTCATCACATCCGTTGTACCGTCTCGCTCAATCTTGCTGTGTATGACTTGTATCCTGAGATTATGGAGGCATGCGAAAGCCGCCATTATGACACCTTGTGCCATGGCATTTTCAACACTAGTTATCTATGGGACATGCCTGACGACGAGCAACGCGCTTACATCTCAGATTGCCGCGAGCGTTTCACTCGATTGACCAGACGTCCGCTACGCGGCTGGTTTTCGCCTGGTGTGTCCTACACGCCATCAACGCTCGATCTCGTCGCCGAAGCGGGATTTGATTGGTGCGCCGATCTCTATCATGACGATCAGCCGACGGCATTGAATGCGGGACCTGGGACCATGATCTCCATTCCCTATTCGATGGATCTCAACGATGCCGTCCTCTATCGCTATGACATGGAGGGAGAAGAGTTCCTCCGCATGGTAAAAGATCATTTTGATACTGTCTGGCAGGAAGGCGCCACTATACCGCGCGTGATGTGCATCGCTTTGCATCCTTACATGATGGGCCAACCACACCGCATCGATTATCTCGACAGGGCATTAGCCTACATCATGGCCCATGATGGCGTATGGCAGGCCACCGGGAGCGAAATTGCTGATTGCTGGCGCAGTCAGTTTCCGATGGGAGGGTCACAGTGATGGACCATAAACACTATCACTTCTCGCCCATACACTCACGGCGCGAATGGCACTGGCCTCATGAAGCAGCACTGGCATTCCACGTCATCGTTACGGTGGAGCATTTCGAAATTACACCGCCCGCAGGAAGCGTGCGTGATCAGCGCTTCCTGAGCGAGTTTGGTCCGTTTCAACCGGATTATCGCACATGGACACAACGTGAATACGGCAATCGCGTTGGCTTCTTTCGTATTCTTGAAGTCCTCGACCGACATGGCATCAACCCCGGAATGGCGATCGGTTCATCTGCTGCAGAACGTTATCCGGAGATCATCGACGAGATCAGAAAACGTGGCTGGGAGATTCTCGGCCATGGAACACATGCCACCCGTCTTCTTTCAGAAGCGATGAGCGAGTCCGAGGAGCAGCAGACAATTCAAAGCGCAATCGCGACGCTTCAGCACGTGACCGGACAGATGCCAAAAGGCTGGATGGGTCAGGACCAAGGCGAAAGTACACGGACCTTGCGGCTACTACGTGAAGCAGGCATTGACTACGTGGTCGACTGGTCTAATGACGATCAAGCCTATATGATCGCACCGGATCTGGTCTCGCTGCCGCTACAAGTCGAATGGGATGACGCGCAGATGTTCTGGTTACGCCGGATCGAAACAAATCGCTATCCCGACCTTACCCGCGATGCCGCCGCCTATCTTGCACGCGAGGGAAAGACCGCTGCCCGAAATTTTGGTTTGACCATTCACCCCTGGCTGTTCGGAATGGCTCATCGTATCCGATATCTAGATGAAGCACTGACAAAGATAAAATCAATAAGCGAGATCTGGCACGCCCAACCCGGTGATATTGCTAGGTGGGCGCGCCAGAATTTGACGTGATCAGCTTCCGAACTTCACTCCCTTAAGGCGAATAATGCCGTCCGGGTTCGGAACATAACCATCAACTTTTGCGGCCAGCCCCCAAATCCACTGATAATTAAAGAGGAAAAGCTGCGGACGCTCGGCGAGATAGATATGCGCTGCTGCGGTGTAATCCTTCAAGCGCTCGTCTGTATTAGTTTTTGAACGCCCTGCCTGAAGCGCCGCATCCACATCCTTGTTACAATATTTACCCCAATTCACAAAACCGTCGCACGCAACCCAGATGCTGATATTACCATCAGGATCAACACGGCCTGACCAGATCACGATCGCAGCCTCATAAAGCCCCTTTGCCGTATTACTGGTCAGTGTATTGGATTCAAGAACTTCAAGCTTCACATTAAATCCAGCATCGCCCGCCATAGATTGGATCACCTGCGCAATCTGCTGATCGGCAGGGCTCTGCGTCACGGACAATGTGAAAGACGGCTTCGTCATGCCAGCTTCCGCGATCAGCTTTTTCGCCCGTTCCACGTCGCGCTTCGGGATCGGGCGATCTTTGATGTACCAGCGGCTGCCAACGGCTTGGGGCTGATTGGTCGACGGGAATTGTCCATCAAAGACGACCTGCATGATAGCATCACGATCAATCGATAATTCAAGCGCCTCGCGCACCTTCGGGTTTGCCAGAACCGAACTCGCCGCGCGCGGACCATTCGCCATATTGATCGACATTGTATTGTAGGCGAGCGCCGTTGAAGTTGAGACCTTCACCTTTTTATCAGCTTTCAACTCTTTTAGATCTGTCGGTTGAAGCCGCTCGGCCATGTCGACGCTGCCAGCCCGCACATTGGTGGTGCGTACTGTAACGTCCGCAATCGGCGTATAAACAACCTGCTGCAGATGAATATTGGCCTTGTCCCAATAATTGTCGAATCGTTCGAAAACGATTTTTTGTTGTGGTACACGCTCAACAAATTTGAATGGTCCAGCACAGATCGGTTTCGAAGCAACTCCAGCACCCATATCAGCAATCGCCTTGGGCGAAACCATCATGCCAGAACGATCGGACAGAATGCTCAATAATGGAGCATCAGGCGCATTCAACTCAAACCGGACCGTAAGCGGATCGATGATGGCAACATTAACCACTGACTTCAACTCGCCCTTGCGCTTAGAATAGTCCGCGGTCTTATATCGTTCGATATTGGTTTTAACGGCCTGCGAATCAAATGCCGTTCCGTCATGGAAAACAACACCAGGCCGCAGTTTCATTGTCAGCGCCTTGCCATCGGCCGACCATTCCCACGCGGTTGCCAATTGCGGCACGTAATTTAGCTGCGCATCGGTATCAACAAGCTTATCGCATACGGAGGCAAAAACGATGCGCCCCACAAAGGTTGCGCCCTGCGCCGGATCAAGCGCGTCGGGATCCTCGGCAATAGCTATGCGCATACTCTGTGCGAAGGCTCCTCCTGCCAGCATAATGGCGCAAAGTCCTGTACACAAAAACTTTAGCTTTTTCGACATGGACATTGTCTCTCTCCCCTCGATAGACCAGCAGATGATGGCATGACACACTCACGCGCGGCAATATCTTCGTTTAAGTTTGTAGCATTGAAATAATCGGGGGTCCTGATGGCTGCTCTACCTGTCCTTGTCACTGGCGCGAACGGGCTGATCGGAACGCGCGTGATCGAATATCTTCGAGCGGAGAATATACCCGTTTTAGGCACCGACCTGACAGATCCCAGCCTTGGCGTTCCTTTTGTGCAAGCCGATCTTGCCGATCCCAGTTCTATCGTGGCGCTATTCAATAATCGAATTGGATCAGCCATTCATTGCGGTGCAATATCAGGTCCGATGATTGGACAGAACGATCCATCAGGCACGATTGCAATTAATGTAGGTGGGACCGTATCATTAGTTGAACAATTCCGTCAGCGTCGTCTTGGGCGTTTTGTGCATTGCAGTTCTATCGCAGCTTATGGCGCAACTGGTCTCGGACCGGTGAAAGCAAGCGAACCCTTGCTCGCAACGGATATTTACGGTGCCAGCAAAGCCGCGGCTGATATTCTCGTTCACGCTTATGCTAAATCGCATCAGCTCGATGCCTATATTTTACGCATTGGCTGGGTCTATGGCCCGCGTCGTCGCACACGCAGTCTGCTGCATAGACTGATCCGCAATGCGCTTGATGGTCAGAAAACGATCATCGAGCATGATGGAACCTATGCCATTCAGCTGATCCACGTTGATGATGTCGCACGCGGCTTGATCTCCGCGTGGAAGGCCGGTTCGTTCCGCAACCGAACATTTAATCTCACATCGGGAACACGTTACGCTATGAAAGACTTGGCTTCGATGGTGAAGGCCATTCTCCCGCAGGCGGATTATGAGTTCACCGAGGGTATTGCCTACCCAGATGTGTTCCAAGATCTGTTCAGTATCGAAGAAACCAAAGCGGCTCTATCGTGGTCGCCGAAGGTTCCACTTGATGCCGGCATTCGCGATTACGTCAATTGGCTTCGCAATCATCCGCATTAGCCGGCCGCAAGGGGTTGCGGCCGGAGATGGCGAAGGTCGAGCGCCGCCTCTGCAGCCATGGCCGCATCAATCAGAGCAGGCTCCCGCAAGGGCGCCGCCGAGAAGTGTAGCCCCGTCGGTAGGCCGCGCGCATTCAAACCATTTATGATCGACAACGACGGCGCCCCGACCACAGACACAGCTGTTGTCACGGGCCGCCCCCACACACGCGGATGGCCAGGTTCAAACGGTTGATCGATCGGCAAGGCAACAGTAAATTGCGAAGGCGTCACAATGGCATCGAATGGCGCGGCCAAATCAGCGAATTGGTGCGCAAGAATCCGCCTGATCCGCTGCGCACGGAGATAATCCGGCGCAGATATAGAAGACGCAGCCAATCTGTGCGCATGTGCCTTCTTGGCCACCGCTTCGGGCAGCCGTCCGGATATGATAAATTCCTCAAAGGAGGAATAAGCTTCCGCAGCCATGACAATGCTGAGTACATCGCCCCATGGCGCATCGGGAAATGGAATGCGCTCAATAGAGCCAAGCTGTGCCAAAAATGTCAGGCTTCGTTCAAAATTCGCGCGCACATCGTCATCCACCCCGTCTGTCCCGCCTTCGAGGACAGCAAAGCGAAAACCTTGCGCCTTGTGCTGACGGTCATGCCTGTAGCCGCCAGGTAAGCTTGCAGGATCGTGGGGATCAGATCCGGCAATAGCCTGCAGAACAATCCCGCAATCATCGGCCGTCCGACACATGGGCCCGAGCCGATCGAGACTCCACGACAATGTCATTGCGCCGGAGCGGCCCACCAGGCCATAAGTCGGCCGCAACCCCGCAACGCCACAGGCTGTTGACGGAAAAATAATTGATCCAGCGGTATCACTGCCAATCGCAAACGGTATTGCGCCCGCGCCCACCGCTGCGCCCGGTCCGCTTGACGAACCATGTGCCCAGCGCGTTGTATCCCAAGGGTTTCCAGCTGCGCCTGTCGCCGACGCCAAGGGATGATCATATCCAAGTCCGCCAGCGAATTCGACGGTCGCAAGCTTCGCGACTAGAATGGCACCCGCCGCTCGCAATTTTAGCGCTACCGTTGCATCTTGCGAAAAATGTTGATCAGCAAATGCCGGCGTCCCCCATGTTGTTGGAGCACCCGCAACCGCCACAATATCTTTGAGACCGTATGGAAGGCCGTGTAGCAACCCGCGGTCGTGTCCGGCGCGCAACTCATCGTCAGCGCGCTGAGCGTGCTGCAATGCTTCATTTTTAAACAAATGGGTGACGGCATTCAGCCTTGTCCCTACCGTCTTCAAAGCCGCAAGCGCATTCTGTGTCAGGGCAACCGACGTCACAGCGCCGGCGCGCAACATCCGTGCGAGCGTTCTTATGGAGTAGAAATGGGGCCCGGATATCAAGAAACGGGTACCTTGTAGATCAGCGCCGGCTCATCGTGACAGTCAAGTGGATAAGCACGCAACCTCATTATCGCGGCATGTTGGGAGGCTAGGCTTGCTCGCAATTCGTGGCGCTGCTCAGCCGACAACTCATGACCATAGGAGACCGCAATAAGGTCCTCCATACGCGCCAAGAAGATGCCAATATCATTATCAGCAGGAATGTTACGCACCCATGCCAAAGCGATCCTCTCCATCAGGTACGGGAGAAAACAGCTTTCCCAACTCTGGTCAGTCTGTCAATCATCCATCAACCGAAGAGATTAGCGTCATCACTAATGTTTAATTATCGAAAAAAGGAAGTAACTGCCAGAAAAACCTCATCCACTATTCACAGCATACTAGACATAAAAGTGGTCTTTAGTTGATCTCGTAAACCCTAAATGGCGCATTGCACAAAAATCCTGCCCAACATTTCGCTTTTGCGAAAACGCTGCTGTCAAAGCGAGTAATGGACAAGAAACGAAAATAAGCAGCCACCAGGACCACCCATACTCTTGGTTGATTAGAGTAAACAATTACAAATTATCGAGGCCACCTGTTGATCAACAATGATAATCTTTCAAATTCGCACATGAAATAGCCAAAAATAAAATGAGGGGCAGCAATGTAACCGCCCCCCACATATATCACGCTTTAAGCGCTATTGATGAAGTTTAGAAGGTTCGCTGACCAACCCAAGCAGTGACTTCAACGTGAGCCTTTTCCTTGGGAAGCCCATAAGACTTCTCTACTTGCGCAGCGAGAGCATCTGAACCGCCCCGGGTTTGTCGGAGGCTTGTTAGTTTAAGTTAAGCTGCCAATTTTGTTTCGTCCAGTTGCGCGTAGTATCGCTCCTCGGCTTCGGCTGGTGGAATATTGCCGATCGGTTCAAGTAGCCGCCGATTGTTAAACCAGTCGACCCATTTCAGCGTTTCATATTCGACAGCTTCCATGCTGCGCCACGGCCCTCGGCGATGAATGACCTCAGCTTTGTAGAGTCCATTTATTGTTTCGGCTAAAGCATTGTCATAGCTGTCGCCGACGCTACCGACCGAAAGCTCGATTCCAGCTTCCTGCAGTCGTTCCGAATAGCGTATAGATAGATATTGGCTGCCGCGATCGCTGTGATGAACAAGGCCCATAGCTTTGATAGGCCGCCGTTCATGCACAGCTTGCTCAAGCGCATCGAGAACGAAGCCTGCATGAGCCGAACTGCTCACACGCCACCCGACAATGCGGCGGGCGTAAGCGTCGACGACGAAGGCGACGTAAACAAAGCCCTTCCAGGTTGTGACGTATGTGAAGTCGGAGACCCAAAGCCGGTTCGGTGCCGGAACCTGGAATTTGCGGTTGACCTTGTCGAGCGGGCACGGTGCCTTTTTATCCGGCACAGTTGTCTTATGCGGCTTGCCGCGGATGATCCCTTGCAGGCCCATCGTCTTCATCAGTCTTGCAACCGTACATCTTGCCACGTTGTAACCCTCACGCTGCAATTGGTGCCAGATCTTCCGGACCCCGTAGACTCGCCAATTATCGTCAAAGACGCGACGGATCTCGAGGCGGAGTGCCTCATCCCGACGGGCGCGTTGCGAGCGACTGTCAGGGACGGCCAGCATCTCGAGATGCCGATAATAGGTGGAAGGGGCAATCGGCAGGAGTTTGCAGATTGGCTCGACCCCATGCTCATCACGATGAGCATCAATAAACGACACCATTACTTCGACCGGCGGTCGAGCTCCGCCATCGCAAAATATGCTGACGCCTTACGAAGGATCTCGTTGGCTTGCCGCAACTCGCGGTTCTCGCGCTCGAGCTCTTTGAGACGATCTGCTGTCGCGACCGGAACCCCAGCCCGCTTGCCGCTCTCGACTTCAGCCTTTTTGACCCAATCGTTCAAAGTCTGTGCCGAGCAGCCGATCTTTGCGGAAATCGACATGATCGCCTGCCAGCGGGTTCCGTGTTGGGCTTCATTATCCAGCACGAGCCTGACCGCCCGCTCCCGGACTTCAGGTGAGAATTTGTTCGTTGTTTGGCTCATGACGCTCCATCCTACTCAGGAGTTGGAGCCTCCCGCAAACCCGGGACGGTTCAAACATGTCACAACTCCGCGACTAGAATGATGTTGCCATGGTCGCCGAACAAAGAAAGAGCTGTCCAGTTTGAAAACGAGCAGGAGGACCTAGCGCGCCCTGATCTGCCCCAAAATATACTTCTAGCTCAAAAGTTCCTATCTGCCTGCGGCTAACCCTTTAATCGACCGCCTGAGACTGACGTCCGGGATGCTCTTCTCCGCCACCTCCTCGATAGCGAGATCCAGCTCCCCTGCCCTTACTGCTTCGATCAGAGCTCGTATGGCATCGGGTAACTCAGCCCGATCCCTAAGAGCTACTGCGGTCATCTCCCCGTCCAGCTTCAAAAGCTTGCTGCCATAGTAGACGCTGAAAAAGCATCTGTCCTGCCCCCTTAAAGTTGAGCCATTATTGTGGCTCCAAAGGGGAGTTTGGAATGGCTCGAAAGCGGCATTCGGATGAGGACTGCCTGAAGATCTTGCGGCAGGTGGAATTGGACCTGGCCGGTGGCGTGCTTTTATCCACTTCTCCTCAAGCGGGGAAAACCAGAATACCTCCGCGCAGACAATGGCCCTGAGTTCTCATCAGAGCCCTTCAAAGACTTGCTAATCAAGGTGGTATCAAACCGATCCGCATCTATCCAGGATCGTCGTGGGGTGAGACCGTGAAGAAATCGCTCCAGTGGAGCTATTTGAGGTCGAACGGGTATAAGGAGCGCTTCAAAGGAAAACTTCGCCTCGAAGTTCTGAACGCCTAATGGTTTGGTACAACACGCCAAGCCCAGACCTTCATCAATCAATTGCTCAAACATTACAACCAAATCAGACCTCATCAGGCCCTTCGTACGCGTCCGCCAGCACCCGAAACAATCTTAGAAAACCGTCAAATTCCTGGTCCATAAAAAGGGGGCTGGACACTTCTCTGAACCTCGAAGGGGTTTCCATCCCGCCACGCGGAGAATTGAAGCCCCCCAGCCACCCATTTTCCAGACAACCGTATTCCGTCGGCCCCCAGCCGAAACCGCGCTTATGCGGGGAATTCCTCAATTAACCGTCTGACACGTCCTCATGAAATTGCCGCGACATTAGCATGCCGTGGAAGAGGGCCGCACGTGGGGCGAGGGTCGAAACAAGAATATGCTCGTCGATCGCATGAGCGCCGCCTCCATTACATCCAAGCCCATCAATGACTGGGCGGCCGAGGGCGGCTGAAAAATTTCCGTCGGAGACGCCGCCACGACTGGTTTCAGCCATCGGCAGATCGAGCCGATGAGCAAGATTTTTGGTGGCCTCATACATCCGCGCAACTGCAGGACTACGCTCGAAAGGTGGGCGATTAATGCCACCTTCAACTTCAATGCGAACATCTGGATTATAGGAAGTGCGGGCAACCAATGCTGACGTCAGGCGTTCAGCGGTGGCAATATCGTCGGCGCGCATATCGATCTCAATGACCGCTTCAGCCGGGACGACGTTTGGCCGTGTGCCACCATGAACAGTGCCGACATTGAACGTGGCATATGGCTCAGTTGTTGTCATGCCTTCTATGTCAACGATGTGTCGCGCAATTTCGAGAATGGCGCTACGCCCGTCGAATAGGTTGCCACCGGCATGTGAGGAACGCCCATGCGCGCGCAACACAAAACGGCCCCAACCCTTGCGTTTCGTAACGACGGTTCCTGGTGCCTCGAAGGCTGGCTCCGGCACCATGACGAAGGCGGCGTTGCGCGATAATTCTTCAATCATTTCGCGTGATGTGTAGCTCCCGATTTCCTCATCCGAGTTGAGATAAACAATGATCGGGCGGGGTGGAACCAGACCTGCAGCGGCGATGCGATGAAGCGCGTCAACCGCCAGCCACGATCCAGCTTTCATGTCAAAAATGCCCGGCCCATAAACGCGGTCGCCATCTCGGCGCACCGGACGACGGGCAAGTGTTCCTGCTTCCCAAACGGTATCGATATGTCCCATGATGAGAGCAGGCTCGCCGTTGAGGCCATTGGGCGCATAGGTCAATATGAGTTGACCGCCACACCCGTTGCGTCCGGGAATACGGCGAATTGATACAGGAAAATTCTTGAATTTCGCTTCGACGGTGTCGAGCAGACGATCGATCAGGTCTGGTCTTTCCGAAGGCGTTTCAAGGTTAACCCATTCCACGACGCCGGCCAGCAATTCTTCGGCGTTGAAATCCTGAACCTGCAGAAGTCGCTCATCCGTCTCGCGCATCACGTCCTCCCTCAACTCGATGAATGCTTGTCGTTGGTTCGACTGCATACCCATAATGGCGTGCCGCGAATGCGGCGGAGATCACGTCATCGGCAAGATCGCAGCGCACTGCATCACGATCGCGTCGCGTGGGGTCACCCCATCCGCCGCCACCGGGCAAACGAATTTCAACAAGATCTTCGGCCTGGAGCGCAAATGTGCTGGTGGCACCAAGTTCGATCAATTCACCATGGCGTTCGACCGTTAGACGTGCACATGCGCCGTCCGCCCCTTTTTCGCGGCCTTTTGGGGGCAAACGGAAGCGATCGGAATAGAGGCTGAGCACAACGCCGTCGCGCAGAATGCGGTATCTTCTGAACATTCCGAGCCCACCATTAAACTCGCCTGCACCCCAGGAATCAGGGATAAGCCCGAAACCTTCAATACGGACATGTGGGCTTAACTGCTCAATCGCCTCTGACGGTGTGAGACGGCACGAGGACAGGATGTGATCCGTGCAGTGGATGGCATCATAATTATTGGCCCCGCCCCATCCTCCGCCCAGCACGTCCATATGGATGGCAACACCACCGTCCGGGCGCGGCCAGCTCAAGAACAATCCTGTCGTCGCATTGGAGCCCTGTGCGGGCACGCGTTCGGGAAGCAGCTTGCCCATCGCATCATGCACGGCATCCAGTGCCCGACAGGAGGCTGTGGCCCGCGCACGAACCGGCGCACCAGGATGCGGATTTAGGATCGAACCTTTCGGCGCAACAATGCGTAATGGACGGTTGCAGCCATCATTGGCCGGGATCTCGATATCATCGAGGATGCTGCGGATCGCAGTTACGGCGCCCGCGATTGTGCTGGCGATTGGCGAGTTGAACATGGTCCGCACTTGCGGATCGGTGCCCGTGAAATCGATGGTGGCCTCGCTACCAGCAATTGTAACAGCAGCAACGATACGGATTGGCTGGCTCTTGTCATCCCAACCATCGCCATCGATCCATGCTTCGCCCGTCCAAGTTCCATCAGGCAGGGCGGCAATCGCTGTGCGCATGCGTCGCTCGCTGTAATCAAGCACCTCAGCCATCGCTGTCAAAACAGCATCAACGCCGAAGCGATCGGCCATCTCTCGAATACGCTTTGTGCCAATATGGTTCGATGCGAACTGGGCATCAATATCACCGCGGCCAATTTGTGGTGTGCGTATGTTGGCGAAGACAAGCCGCTCGAACATACCGCCATACCAATCACGTTCGACATCAAGCAGAAGCGGTGGGATGATTAGTCCTTCTTGAATAAGCTCCGTCGCGCGGGTGTTAACACCCGCAGAGCCGCCGCCAATGTCGAGGTGATGTGCTGTGCTGCCAGCCCAACCCAGCAAACGACCGCTGTGAAAAATCGGACTGAACAGAATGATGTCGTTGAGATGCTGCCCGCCACTATAAGGATCGTTCATGATAATGGCGTTGCCCGGACCGATGCCAGTAAGATCAAGGTCTTCGGCAGCAGCGGCGAAGGAACAACTGAGCGCTGCCGTCTGCATGGGAATCATGTCCGCCTGCGCGACAACCTGGCCATTTGGATCGAGCAGCGCTGTTGAACAATCTCGCGCTTCACGCACGACAGCCGAGAATGCGGAGCGGATCAGATTTGCAGCCATTTCATCGGCTGTTGCCTGAAGCGCACGCGTGAGGATGGTGATGCGGATTCGGTCCGTCGTCATGAATCCTGCCTCAATAATAGGTCGCCGGTAGGCAAAACCTCTGCGATCCATCTAGGCGGCACGAAGCTTGTCGATGTCGCCTCTGCGATAACGGCAGGGCCAGAAAGTTTTGTCCCGGGCGCTAAGCTTTCGCGAGTAAGAAGCGTAGCTTCGATGACTTCATCGGATAGGGTGAGAAAAATCTTATCAGCTGCAACGCTTTCAGCATGTCCTGGCATGGGTGTATGAACGACAGCATGATTGGGACGCGTCAGGCGGATCCTGTAGCCTACCAATTCGACATCCAGCGACACTCGCACATAGCCATAGGCGGATCGATGTTCCGTCTCAAACAATTGGCGTAGGTTGGCAGCATCTGTTGCCCGTGCAGCCGTCCAGACGGTGAGCTCAAAAGCCTGCCCTGCATAGCGCATATCAAGTCCGATGGATAAATTATAACTCCCACTTGGCAGGCCATTATGTGCCGCCGCCTCAGCCGCACGCGCCGAGAGAAATGAAAGGCGCGATTCATTCAAACTTTGATCGCACAGCGGATGGAGATCGCTGATGGCAAGATCGATCACTGTATCGGCAATCAGCAATCCGAAAGCACTCACCAGCCCCGGCGCCCAAGGCACCAGCACCTCGCGGATACCAAGCTCCTCAGCCACCATGGCGCCATGCAGCGGGCCTCCACCGCCATAGGCAACGATGGCGTAATCAGATGGATCAATACCGCGTCGGGCAGACACGAGACGCACAGCGCCGGCCATGTTGCTATTGACGATGCGCAAGATCGCATCGGCAGTCGCTTGCACACCACCAGAAAAATTCAGAGCTTCTAGCGCGTCTTTCGCAAGATCGTCGCGCAAAGCCATGCGTCCGCCGAGGAAGCGTTTGGGTGGTAGCAGGCCGGCAATTACCTGCGCGTCAGTGACCGTCGCCTGCTTGCCGCCCTTGCCATAGCAGGCAGGACCAGGTTGTGCCCCCGCACTTTGCGGCCCGACGGCAAGAAAGCCGCCACGATCAATCGTGGCGATGCTACCACCGCCAGCACCGATCGAAGCCATGTCGACCGACGATGTTCGGATGGAAAGCCCATCAATGACAAGTTCGGGCGTGAATTTCGGTTGAAGATGGGGCGCGATGGCAACATCGGTGCTGGTGCCGCCCATGTCGAGTGTAATGACGTTACGAAGACCATTGCGTGCCGCAAACCACATTGCTGCTGTGATTCCAGCGGCAGGGCCGGAGAGAAGCATCCGCACCGCATTCGCGCCTGCCGAAGCGGCAGGCATCATGCCGCCATTTGACTGCATGACCTGGAGCACACCGGCATAGCGGAGATACGCAAGCCCGTCGCTCAACTCGCGCACGTAACGCGCGACTGTCGGCCCGACGAACGCGTTTACGGTAGTCGTGAGGCCGCGTTCATATTCACGAAATTCCGGTGAGACCTCATGGCTGAGAGAAACGGCGATATGCGGAGCGCGCTCCTGCAGAAGATCACGCAGGATCAATTCATGTGCGGGGTTTCGATAGGCATTGATAAGGCAGATCGCGATGCCTTCAACTCCACTCCCAACCAGGGGCTGCAACATATGCCAAGCGGCTTCACGATCAAGCGGCACAAGTACAGAGCCATCATGCAGAATACGCTCATCGACTTCTCTGATCATGCTACGGCGCAGGGGTGGTTCAGTCCTGCGATAACGCATGTTGTAGATGTCACCGTTGCGCTCGGCACGGCCGATCAGCAAGGCATCACGAAAACCTGCCGTGACCACCATGGCTGTTTGTGCGCCCCGACGCGTTAGAAGCGCATTCGTCGCAACGGTTGAGCCATGCGCAACTTGTTCAATTCCAGCGAGATCAACTTGCGCGTCGTCGATAATGTGCAACACGGCTTCATGAATAGCGTGTGGTGTCGAGGGGATCTTGCCAATACGCAGAGCCCCGTCGCGATCGATCCAGACAAGATCCGTGAACGTCCCACCAATCTCAACACCAACGCGACGCGAATGTTGTCTATGAGTTTCAGCAGGTCTCACGTCTCATGCTCCGCAGGCTGAAGCATGATCCTCAAAGCTGTTACCTTCGCGACGGCCTCTTTCGAATAGAGCATCGGCACATAGTCTCCCCGCGCCCAGATCGGCGCGAGATCACGGTAATGCGGTGACCTTGGATCACCGGATTGGCCCGGCGCGTTAATCCACACGCTCCCATCCCAATTCCCCACATCCACGATCATGCGTACGGAAGCACCCATAATCGTGCGGAAATCGCTCGGCCTGTATCCTGTATGCATCGGTGTCGACCCGCTTCCACCATGTGGAAAGGGACCAATATTTTGCGCAAAGTGCCCTATCGCTTCGCCACGAAACGAAAGCGCATGTTCAAAAAAAGCATGATGCAGGCGCCCCCATGCCCAATCCGATGGATCGTCGGACATCCGCTTTGCGCAATCAGCCCAGGCTTGCTGCAAGGTTTTCCGGAGCAGCGTATCACGCCCGGCGGCAGGGTTATCGCCAAAGCGATCGTCGGGATATTCAAGCGCGCGCAGAATGCCCTCGACGTCGCCCGGCACCAGCAAGGCGCGCAGATCGTCTTGAGAGATGAAATGCGCAAAGAGGGCAGGTTTGAGATGCTTGCTCCACCAAACTTCGAATAAGGCAGCCGCGGCGCTCCCTTCTTCGAGGCGACAATCCCAAGCGGTTAGGAGATTTAATGCCGCTTCACTGCCTTCATCAGAAGCCAGAGAGGCGAGCACGTTCTGCATGCGCAAGGCCGGTCGTGAGAGAACATCCGTCTGCAGGCACTTTGAATCGTCGAGCGAATGACTTGCCGCTTGGGAGAGTACCCCATGAATCCGCGTGGCACGCGAATTCTCGATCCATTCATAGCCGATGACATGCGGATAGCCCTCAGGCAGGTTATAGGCATTGGCCGATGCGACATAGCCCTCATCTGGATTGACACTGCGTGGCATCGCAGCGCCTGAAAGAAAGCCGCGCCACTCAAATCGTCCATCGCCGGGCACAGGGAACAATCCATCCCAATTGGGCCGTACCGGCACAGCGCCAGAGACGCACCAGAGGATGTCGTCTTGGATATCCGCGTAGACATGGTTTGCAGATGGCGAATACCAATGCGCGACAGAAGCGAGAAATGAATCCTTGTCGCGGACGCGCATTGTGTGGAGGCTTCGTAGATAGGGGGCCGTGCCGGGTTCGCTCCACACGGTGCGCACAGCATAAGCGCGCCGATTGGCGGGGTCTTCGTAAATGATGGGTCCATGGCGCGTGAACTTCAGCGCCCTTGACCGAGGCGCTGAACCTTTGACGCCGAACACCTCCTCGATGATCTCAATTTTCTCCCAGCTCTCGCCATAGCGATAGCGATGTGGCTCGCCCTCCTTCGTCTCGTAGACGTAAAGATCTTCCTGATCCGCATAGGACAGCGTCATGCTGAAGGCTGCGCACCCGTTGTGTCCCATGGTGATACCTGGCGCTGACGGCTCACCGGTGCCGATCACATCAAGTCCTGGTGCACGAAGATGAACAAGATAGCGTAGCGAGGGCACGGAATGATTACGGTGCGGATCACTCGCCATAATCGGTCGTCCTGTGGCGGAGCGTGCAGACGAGAGCGCCCAATTGTTCGAGCCTTGCAACTCAGACGCGGCGACGACTTCGCCAAGATCGGTCACCTTGGTCCATTTCCAAATGTCGTCCAAACCAGCTGAGAGCCGTTCTTCACTGAAGGTGACGCCTGTTGTTGCGAGTTTGTAGATCGTCAAGACTTCGAGTGGAATCTTCGTCAGATCGAGCCCGTCGACCACAGCGGGTTGAACATCCGGCTCCAACACTTTGCGCAGCGCATCATTGCGTGGGTCCGTCGCCATCGTGAGGCGTGCGCGCAGAACCTCCGATATGATGTTGCGTGTCATGGCGTGACTGCGAATGCACACGACATCCTTGGGCGACCATAGCGCAGGGCGCGTACCCATCGCCACAAATTCAGGAGGAAGATGCTCAGGTTCTTTTTCGCAAAGTGCGATCCATGCATTAATGCCAGCAACAAAAGCGGTGCAGATGGTGCGAGCATCATCGCTATAGGCAAGCCACTCCTCTTCCATCGATCCACGATAGATGAACAAGCGTGAGGCAAAGTCTTGCGCTAGAAATCCGGGGCCGAAATCAGCAGCAAGCAGGCCTAATCCTCGCTTTCGCCATAGATCGAGTTGCCACAATCTGTCGCGTGCGGCATTTAGCCCTTGTGCGAAAAAAAGATCACTTTCGTTTTCTGCTTCAATATGAGGGATACCCCAATGATCAACTGAAATTGAGGCAGGGCCAGAGAGCCCAGCAAGCAAAATGGTCTGCTGTGACGACATGTACAAAGCCTCGGCTGACGCGACCGCACGATAAATGTTTGGTCGATATCCTGATTTTATTTTTCGTATTCGGTGGACCATGCGGTCGCAATTTCTGCGCCCGTTGCGAACCAGACGTTCGGAAAGGTTTTGATGAAGGCAATCATTTCGCGCAGCAATGCGATGCGGCTTGGCCGACCGATCACTTGCGGATGCATCACCAGATCGAACAGGCCGCCCCAGCGATAAATTTCACGAAATTCATCCTGAAACACCTTCAGAATGTGCTCGTTCGTGAAGATGGGCCTTGGGTTCTTGATGGAGAAAAGAGCGAAGGGTGCATCATCGAGGCTCCAATGCCAAGGTAGTTCGATCGGCCCTTTGGTCCCATCCGGTAGCGTGTGTCGGTAAGGATTGATGTGATCCATCAGTGACGATTCATAGAGAAAATTATACTTCTGAAGCAGTTTAAATAGAACTTCGTTCACCTCGCCCGCCGGAGACCGGTACCCTTTTGGCGTCACACCCACAGTGCGCTTGAGCGCGTCGAGCCCCTTTTCCATCTCCTCAACGGAGTCGCTGACCGAATCGCCGGCCCATCGATGCGAATAGCTGTGGTGGCCAACTTCATGGCCGCCTTTAAGGATCATTTCGAGGCGGCTTGTGTGGTTCTCTGCCGTCCAACCTGGTACGAAGAATGTACCTTTGACGTCTGCCTCTTCCAACGTATCAAGAACTTTCGGTACACCAACCGTCGCACCGTAACGGCCCTGACTCAAAACGCCAAGCCGCCGTTCATTATCAGGATCACGCGATGTCCAAAGTGTCTCAGCATCGAAATCAAAGGTCAGCATCACTGCGACGCGTGCTCCATGCGGCCATTTCACGCTCATGTCGAACATCACGACAACCTCCGATTCAGGGTTCAGGACAATGCCCGCGCCGCCTCAATGACGAGAGGCGCGAAGTTTTTGCGGAATTCCTCGATAGGCCACTCACTCAACGATCCGGCGACATGGACAGCGCCCAAAGGCCGGCCGGCGCGATCGCAAACTGCCGCAGCAACCACGACCTCTCCAATTAACGCCTCCTCGGCTGCAAGCGCGTAGCCCAATTCCCGCGCCTCGCTGATTTTGCTGCGGATCAGCAGTGGATCGGTTGTTGTCTTCGGTGTGATGGCAGACAGGTTCGATTCCGCGAGCACCGCTTCAACATCCGAATCCGGCATTGTAGCGAGGCAGGCACGCCCTCCCGAGGAGCAGAATGTTGGAACCGAGCGGCCAATCAGCGTCGCATAGAAAGTCTCGCGTTTGCTCTGTTGACGTGACGCATAAATAATTCGCGTGCGATCAAAAAGGCTCAGATCCACGCGCTCGTTGGTTACGCGTCGAAGTTCGATAAGAACAGGTACTGCTCTCTCAACCAGTCTATTCAGGCGTAAATAGTCAAAGCTCCGGTCGAGCATCCGCAGGCCTGGCGCGAGCCCACCCTCTGGCGAGTACTCGAGATAACCCCGTTTAACGAGTGTATGGGCTACGCGCTGTGCGCCGCTCTTAGTTATGCCCGCTGCCTTTGCAATTTCTCCAAGCGACATAGGTTTTGTCGTTGCTGCAAACACTTCCAAAACGTCCAAAGCACGCGCCAGTGATTGGATGGTGAGCCGGTCCTTGCTGCCTTCTCCACTTTGCGTTGCTGTCGAGCCCATATTTTAACCTCAAGACAAGCGCGAAATTAGTCCCGCGATGAGTCGTCCCCTTGCTGCGAGGCTTGAAATGACGACATGTTCATCGAGGGTATGAGGACCTTCTCCGCACGGACCCAATCCATCGAGAGTCGGCACGCCAAGGGCTCCGGTAAAATTTCCGTCCGAACCGCCTGCTGAATATTGGCTGGGAATTTCAAAACCTAAATCCCGCGCAATCTCACGGGCTAGTGCATAAATTGCGAGATCATTTTTCGTCGTCGTCCAGAGCGGTCGGCAGACACCATGCTCGAGAGCAAGCGTCACCTCCGGTCGTCGCGGCGTAAGCTCGGCCAGCCGCTGTCGCCCCTCTGCCAATAATGCCTCTGTCTTCGACATGTTGAGGATTTCAATGGAGGCAGTTGTGGCCACACAATTAACCCATTGGCCTCCACGCAGAACGCCAACACTGAATGTGCAGTCGTCGTTTGTCATCCCTTCCACAATGCCGACCTGATGGGCGATCTCGCTAATCGCCGAGACACCTTCATTCAGTCGAAGACCAGCATGGCTTGGACGCCCAGTCGCCGTGAGCCGATAGCGCGCAATGGCATATCGACCGGTTACAACTCCGCCGTCTCGCCGCGCCGGCTCGGGCACGAGAACAAATTTGTTTTGCATCGCTTCGCTTTCGATCAGCGCTCGCGTTGACGGACTGCCGATCTCCTCGTCACTCGTGAGAAGAAACGTGATGGGAAGCGGTGTATTGATCGTAACTTTTTGTAGCGCCTTCATCGCATGCAAAGCGATGAAGGATCCACCTTTCATATCCAGAATACCAGGCCCGTAGCATTTGTCTCCCTCGATACGCCAAGGAAGCTGCGATAGAGTTCCAACAGGGTGAACTGTATCGAGATGACACAGAATGAGAATACCGGGTGACCCCGCATCAGAATGCGGAAAGCGTGCGCGTACGCAATCGCCAAATCCAAGAGTTCCAGGAATACGTTCCACCGATGCGCCCTGCATCGCAAAGTCACGCATCGCAAGATCCATCATGCGATTTACGGCGAGCGTATCATAGGTCGGGCTTTCGCATTCAATCCAAGCCCGCAGAGATTGGAGCATACTCTGCGTATCAAACGACAGCGAGCTTATGTCGATGGGTGGGTTCATCACGCCTCTTCCCCATTGTCTGCCATTGGCGCGCCGAGATAAGCCTCGATGACTCGCTGATTACGGATGACCTCCTGCGGCGGTCCGGCCGCAATCTTTGCGCCTGCATCGAGCACATAAATCCAGTCGCAGACTTGGAGAACCGCACGCATGTCATGCTCGACGAGCCAGACAACGATGCCGCGAGCGCTGATGGCGCGAAGGCAATCCATCATATCGCTTGTCTCACTCGGATTAAGACCGGCGCAAGGTTCATCCGCCAGCAGAACTTTCGGCCGCGTTGCCAAGGCGCGCGCAATTTCCAATTTGCGGAGATTGCCGACGGGAAGACCGCCCGACATGCGTTCGGCAATGCCGGTGAGGCCCGTCAATGCAAGTGCTTCTTCAGTAACGGCATCCACATCCCGTGGTCCTGACACACCATAGAGCGCACCGATCCGCACATTCTCCCGCACCGTAATTGCTGGAAACGGTTTTGAAATTTGAAAAGCCCGGGCGATGCCCATTTGGTTGAGTCTATAAGTCGGTATGCCGTCGATCCGCTTTCCCTCAAAAAAGATTTCGCCGGACGACAGCGGGTAATATCCTGTAACAAGATTGAACAGTGTCGACTTGCCAGCACCATTGGGGCCAATAAGCCCGTAGATGTGGCCTTGATGCAGTTCGAAATCAATCGAATCGATTGCGGTCAGTCCACGGAAATTTTTAGTGATGCCGCGCCCGGAGAGTATTGGTGTCGTGCTCATTGGGCTTTTTCCTTGGCACGCAAGCGAAAGCGGCGCCGAAAAGCATCGCTTGAGACCAGCCCCATAACACCATTAGGCAGTGTCAGCACAATCACAATCACGACGAGGCCGGTCGCAAGCAGATGAAGTTCAAGCAGTTGGCCTAGCACAATTTGTGTCAGTATCAGCATCAAGGCCGCGCCGACGATAGGTCCTGCGAGCGTTCCGATTCCGCCAATCAAACAATAGATAATCATGTTGAGGCTGAAATCGATGCGGAACACGGACGATGTCGTAAAATACCCAAGGCTGTAGGCATAAGTTGCCCCAAGCATGCCCACAAGAACGGCGCTGATTGTAAAGCCGAAAGCCTTGATTTGTTCGGTGGGGACGCCCAGCATTTTTGCGGTGTCTTCATCTTCACGGATTGCAAGCAGGCCATAGCCGAAGCGACTGCGCATGACGATAAAGCTGACCACAACGGTGACGAGAAATAGCCCCGCGAAAACGTAATAAAAGAACCGCTCAGGTTCCATGCCATCTGGCAATGCCGTCTCGAGAAAAAGACCGACATCGCCCTGGAACCAGCTGACATTGTTGGTGAGTTCAGCAGCTACTTGGCTGATGCCAAGCATCGCGATGGCGAAATAGATGCCGCGCAGGCGGAGGATAGGGTAGGCGATGATTGCAGCGACAACACCGCAAAATAGGGCTCCGAAGGCGATGCCCACAACCATCTGTAGCGGCCCGGCAGGCAAGCCGAGCTTCATGACAATATGAGCGGCTGCGAAGGCACCCATACCGATGAAGACGGTGTGGCCAAAGCTCCAATAGCCCGCAAGACCGCCCATGATGTTCCAAGCAAGCGCTAAGGCGGCGGTGAAAAAAAACAATTGCACAACACGGATATGGAATGGTGCCAGTACCTGCGGCAGCAGCGCAATGACAATGAGCGCGCTGACAAGAAAGAGGATTCGTATCGTCACCGGCTTTCTCCGAAAGCGCTTCCGAGTAGTCCTTGCGGTCTAATGAGCAGCATGATCACCAGCACGAGGAACATCACACCATTGGTGTAGGACGGCCCGATAAATTGCGCCGTGAAGCTGGAGATGAGGCCAAGCAGAATTCCACCCAGCAAGGCTCCGGACGGGCTGCCAACGCCCCCGAGTACCACGACAATGAAAGCGTTCAGCGTCCAGAAATCTTCTGACGAGGGCGAGAAAGGTTGAACAATGCCAAGCACCGCGCCAGAGGCGGCAGCGAAAGCGGCACCGAGACCAAACGTCTGGCCCAGAACATGAGGGACATTGACGCCGGAAAGACGCGCGGCGAGCGGCTGTTGCGCAGTGGCACGGATGCGTCGGCCAAAGGCTGTCTTCGACAAAACCAATGCCATCATGAGCAGGAAGAACAGACTAACCCCAACGGCGATAAGACGAACGATATCGATACGCAGAGTACCAAGCGTCAAACTCGAAAAACTGTAGAAGGGCGTGATCGTGCGCACATCGGGGCTAAAAACCAATTGCAACAGGTTACGCATGATAAGGGCGACGCCGAACGTGACGAGCAGCGAAGCGACAAGCGAAGCACGCGAGATCGCAACCTGAATGAGACCGCGCTGATAGACATAGCCGATGAAGAAAAACGCGATAGCTACGGGGAGTGTTGCGAGGAAGGGATCAATTCCAAACGCATGGAAGAGCACCATCGCGGCATAGGCGCCACAGATCACGAAGATGCCGTGGGTCAGATTGACGATGCCCAGCGCACCGAAAATGAGCGAAAAGCCGACTGCGGCAAGCGAATACACACCGCCCAGCACGAGACCGTTCAACGCTGTTTGAAGAATAAGCATGGCTTGCCGATCAGGAGGATGCGGATCGCGCCGAGACGCGATCCGCCATATCGTGATGTTCCGAGACGATCAGGTGCGCTCCTGCCACGGCGGGGCAGGATAAATCGCTGCGGCAGTCGCTGCCTCTGTCGGGTAAACAACGGCCAGATTGCCCTTTTGACGTTGCACCACCATTGGTCCAAGCAAGACAGGATCGCCATCGCCTTGAGGTGTGAATTTGATGCGGCCATAGAATGTCTCTTGATCGAGACCCGCAAGCGCATCGCGGATGGCATTCCGATCTGATACGGTGCCGGCCTTCTTCATCGCCTCCACATAAGCGACAATACAACCGGCGCCACTCGCCATATGGTAGGTGAGCGGACGGTTGAAGTTGGCCCGATAATATTCAGCAAAATCCTTGGCCGAGCCAAAGATCGAGCCCTTATACTTCGCGTTTTCATCCCAGTAGGACGCACCAACGACACCGTTTGAAAATTTACCGAGCGCTTCCATATACGCGGCTGTTTGAGGACCGAGTGTCTGATAGAGCATTTTCACATTGGTGTTGGTCGCAACCATCTGGCGTGCGATCAGGATCGACACCGCGTCATGCGTCGAGCAGACGAGAATGTCAGGATTGGCAGCGCGCACCGTGCCGAGCGCGTCTGTCACATCCGAAACCTGCGCGGGAAGTGCAATGGAATCGAGCACTTTGTAGCCCGCCGCCTCAACCTCTTTCCGGGCTCCTTCTGCAGAGACCTTCGAAAAGGCGTCGTTCGTATAGATGAACATGATCGTTTGAGGTTGTGGCTTCAACGTCTTGAACATTGCAGCTGTTGAAGCGAATTGACGTGATGCACGTGGGAAGAGGCCGAAGACGCGACGCCGCCCCTGTGTGAAGATGAGATCGGAACCGCCGCCCGCCTGCACCATGAGTCGCCCTGCGGCTTCCGTAATGGCGCAGGTCGGCAGAACAATGTTGCTGCCGAACGAGCCGAGGAAGAAGTTCACGCCCTCATCCACTTGCTTCTGAATCAAAGATGTGGCGCGCGCGGGATCGCTGGCATCATCAAACAGGTTAAGCGCCAGGCGATACTTCTTTCCGCCAATGTCGACGCCGCCCATTTTTTCATTGATAAACTTCACCGCACAATCATAGCCAAATTTGACGTTCAATCCGGTTTCCGACGCGGCACCCGTCATGGGAACCGAACCACCAAACTGGATGATCGCGTCCTGCGCATATGCGCGGCCGCTCAAGACAGCTGGAGCGAGCACGAGACCCGTTCCCGTTGCCTTTAAAAATGCGCGTCTATCCATCTTGCTTCCTCCATACGGCTACAAACCGCCTAAAAATGCTTCACGTACGGCGGGATCTTTCATTAAAGCCGCACCGCTTCCCGATTTTACGACCCGGCCTTTTTCTAGAACGAAAGCGTATTGCGCGATCGCCAGAGCCTGATTCACATTCTGCTCAACAAGAAGAATGCTGATGCCTTCGGCATTGAGCCGCTTCACCAAGGCGAATATCTGCGCCACGATTTTTGGACTAAGGCCAAGCGATGGTTCATCGAGGATCAGGACGCGCGGATTGGCCATCAAGCCACGTCCAATCGCCAGCATTTGCTGTTCGCCGCCGCTCATTGTGCCGGCATATTGATCTCGCCGCTCGGCGAGGCGTGGGAAAAGGTCGAACATCCGCTCTAAATTACGCTCGAAATCAGCGGCGGCCCGGCGCGCGGTAGCGCCGATTTGCAGGTTTTCGCGGACCGTCAACGCAGGAAATACAAGCCGCCCCTCGGGTACGAGAGTCACGCCACGCTCGACCACTTCGTGCGCGGGAAGCTTGGTGACGTCTTCGCCATCATAAAGGATGCGCCCGCCATCGGGTTGCAACGCACCCGCGAGCATTTTGACGCTTGTCGTTTTACCGGCACCATTTGCGCCGATTAATGCGGTAATGCTGCCTTTCTCGAGGGCAAAACTGATATCCGTGGCAGCTGGGACACCCCGATAGGCGTAACGCAGGGACTCGGCCACAAGGATTGAGGCCATCGGCTCCGCTGCACCCATTGTTTCTGTCTCTTCCAGAACCACGAGGACTTACTCATACCGCACTGCAATACGATCGTATCATTATTCTGAATGTTCTGAAGTCCGTCAAGCGGGCAAAATCGAGGTTTTACCAAAAAGACGGTGGAGAAAAATGCTTGTGCGTTGAACGCGCATTTCTCACCGGAGATTGGGCTAACAGCTTGAAAATCGGTGATCGCATTCTTGCTGTCGATGTTGATAGGTCCACCCAATTTGTATCGCGCATGATTGATAAGGCACGAGACAAGGAGCGGATTAAAGATTGATGCACCCCTATTATGATGGATCAGTGTCCTGCCCCCTTAAAGTTGAGCCATAATTAGAAAATTCCAGTTCTAAATGGCCTCAATTACGGGAAGCAGGTCACAGCGGATAAAGCGCTTCCAAGACTTCTGATGAGCCCATCGCATTGGCAACCGTCACGCTGAGAGCTTCACGCGTGTATTCATCGATGACTGTGAGCATCTTGTAGGGTCGATGATTGCTCAGCTTGTCGTGCACAAAGTCGATCGACCAGATGTGGTTTGGGGAATGGGGCCGGAGGCGGATGACAGAGGCATCGTGGTGGTAAAGCCGCTTACGACGCTTATGGCGTTTGGGGAGCTGTAGGCCTTCTTCCCGCCAGATCCGTTCAACCTTCTTGTGGTTGACGCACCAGCCCTCGATCCGCAGGAGCTGACCAACCTTCCGATAGCCATAACGCCCGTATTGCTTGGCTAGGCGGATCAGGGCGAGGCGCAGATCGTCTTGGTCCTTCGCCCTAAACTCATAGCGCAGGGTGCTCCTCGCTATCCCAAGAACCCGACAAGTCCGCCGCTCAGATGTTCCGAGCTTCTGGCGGACTTGGATAACCGCACCCCGCCGGTCATCTGCCGTCAGATCTTGGGTTTTAAAAAATCGAGGCTTTCCTTCAAGATCAGCTTATCGAGCTCCAGATCAGCAACGATCTTCTTGAGCCGTTGGTTTTCCTTCTCGAGAGCCTTCAGCTCCGAGAGCTGCGACCGTGCCATGCCGCCATACTTCTTGCGCCACGTGTAATAGGTCGCGTCACTGATCCCCGCAGATCGGCAAGCCTTCGCCACATCTGCCCCACCGGCCAGGTCCAATTCAACCTGCCGCAAGATCTTCAGGCAGTCCTCATCCGAATGCCGCTTTCGAGCCATCCCAGACTTCCCCCTTGGAACCACAATAATGGCTCAACTTTAAGGGGGCAGGACAATGCCTACTTACCTACTCAATACTCATAACTATTTTAACCATTACATAAGTAAGTTAGGAAGCCACATAGCTGTTTGAGGAAAATATACGACAAGGAATACCACAGCTAGAACAACACCAATAAATGGTATGACCTCAACACTCACCTCTTTGATGGTGCAGTTAGCCATAGGCGTGACGATGAACAGCGCAATAGCCATAGGTGGCGTGATCAAGGCAATCTGGACCGCCATGACGATTACTAATGCAAGATGGTGACCGTCCACAGCAAACACTTTACTCATCGGGAAAATAATTGGGACGAGCATAATCATGGCAGCAACGCCTTCCATGACAAATCCCAACAAAAAGAAAAGAATAACAACGACCGTCATAAACATATCGGCCGAGCCGATGACCCCTTGAAGTGCAATGCCAAGCTTCTGGGGCACCATATCAAGCACCAAGATCCATGAAACCAGCTTGGCGGTGCCAAAGAGAAGAAAAACAATCGCGCTCAATTTACCAGCGGCTAAAAGGGACTCAAAAATCTCATGTGGCGTGAGAGTCCGATAAATAAACGCCCCCAATATCAAGGCATAGCAAGAGGCTATTGCACCGGCTTCCGTCGGCGTGAACCATCCTGATAAAATTCCTCCAATGATAAAAACCGGCAAAACGATCGCGAGCGAAGCTCTCTTCAAGCTGCTACCGATTTCAGCCAGACGCCAACCCTGATCTCCACCGGGAAAGCCACGACGTCTTGCCAAAATAGCAATCAGTCCCATCATGCCGAGGCCGATGAGGATCCCTGGGGTAATACCCGCCAGGAACAAGCGAGATACGGATAAATTACCGCCAGCAATATGAGCAATAATCAACATGCCCACGCTTGGAGGGATAATCGCCCCCATCACTGATGATGCTGCCGTTACAGCAGCAGCAAAGCCCCGAGGATACCCTTCTCGGATCATGCTTGGAATCATCGTGCTCCCAACAGCCGCACAATCTGCAATTCCAACGCCTGTCACCCCGCTAAAGAGCATGCTGGAGCCAACCGTGACATGTGCCAAGCCACCTTTAAATGGCCCAATCAATGACCGTGCAAAGTCAACAATACGCGGCATCAGATCGCCACGAACGGCAAATTCACCAACCAGAATGAAAAATGGAATTGCGAGTAATGGAAACGAATCCATCCCGCCAAAAATGATCGTCGGAACAACCGTCAAATCAGCCTGACCCGACAGAAGAATATACGCAACGCCAATCAAGCCGAGGGAAAACGCAATCGGTACGCCGATCGTCAATAAAGCAAAGAACGTCGGGAATAACGCAATCATGACTTAACCTCACTGACGTGACCAGCGTTAACGGGCTTATTCCGCAACATCTTCCATGTGTTGTAGGAGGTCACGAAAAACATAAGGCAGCCGCCGACCGGCAAAGCCAAATAAACCCAAAACATCGATATTCCCAATGTTACGGTTCGGTCGCCCCGCATACCAGGAAGAATTTTCAATGACGTATATATGAAGACAGCCAAAAATGTTAGTGTAAGAAATTGAGAAGTTAGAGCCATGCCTCGTTTGACTGAAGGAGACAAGCGCGATGGCACCATTTCAATCCGAATATGTTCGTCTGTTTGCGCAGCTAATCCCCCAGCTAACATGACAATCCATATCATCAGATATCGTGAAGCTTCGTCAGAAATAACAATTGAAAAATCAAACATGCCTCGCAACGCTACTTCTGATGTCACGATAAGCGTAATTAAAGCCGTCAACCCGACTGTGGCATACTCCAAATTTTTCTTAAGCCCTTCCATAAATTTAATCATGCCAAAACATAACCTCCGTTCACGTCAAGAATGGCACCTGTCATGAACGATGCCGCATTTGAGGCTAAAAATAAAACCACAGGCGCAATGTCACCCGATGTCGCGAGGCGGCCAATCGGGATTTGTGACGCTAAAGTGTTTTTGCCACTATGGTCGAGCAAATCAGCCAATCGATCACCATCTACAGGGCCTGGCGCAACGGTGTTTACCAAAATCGACTCGTGCGCAAACTCCTTTGCCAAATGACGACTTAGCCCGATTACGCCAGCTTTTGCCGCTGTATAAGAACAGCCCAAAAGTGGACTTACAGTACGGCCGGCATTGGACGAAAAATTAATTATTCTTCCGCCGCCTTTTTTCCTCATCAAGGGAACCGCGTATTTTGCACAGAGAAAGGATCCCTTTAAATTCGAGTCGATAACCATGTCCCATTCGTCAGCCGGCGTCTCATCCGAACGACGAAATGCCTCGCCATACCCACCCGCCATATTGACGAGAACATCGAGACCGCCAAATTCAGATCCGATCTTCTCAAACATCGCTTTGACTGATGCATCAATTCTTACATCAGTATGAAATGCGCGCGCTTTTCCGCCCTGCTTTGTTATTCCCGTAGCAACAGATTTTGCGCGCACTTCATCTAAATCCGCGACGCAGACGGTGGCTGATTCCTGAGCAAACGCACGTGCAACTTCTGCACCCATCCCACGACCAGATCCCGTAATTAGGATAACTTTATCTGCAAAAGACATCAGCCTATTCCGTCTGCGGAGAGATTGCTTAGCTATTAGCCTTGACGATTTCGGCGACGAGCGCCTCGCCATCAGGACCAAGTTGCGCGATAGCCGGCCCATAGACAGATTGTGCCGCTTCACGATAGACCTTCAGAGTTTCAGCTGGAACATTGTTAACTTGCATGTTCTTCTTGAGGAGTTCCATTGTCTGCTCTTCTTCTTGTGCATTGACGGTGCGCTGGAACTTAGTTGCTTCAGCCATTGCCTCACGGAATGCATTCATCAAGTTAGCGGGAATTTTCTTCAAGCTCTGCTCACTTGCGACAACCACCATAGGCTCGTTGGCATGCGCTGTTAGCGAATAGAATTTCTGAACCTCATACATGCGGAATGAGCCCATTACAGCAACAGGATTTTCTTGCCCATCGATCACCCCTTGGCGAAGGGCTGAGATCAATTCTGAGAAGTCCATTGGAGTTGGAATAGCGCCAATTTTCTTGAAGAATTCGACATGCACAGGCGTTGGGAGAGTTCGGAGTTTAAGACCCTGAATATCGCCGGGCGCCAAGATCGGACGCTTGTTATTGGAGACATGGCGGAAGCCATTATCCCACCACCCTGCGGCAGACAGGTTTTGAGCAAGCATCAAGCTATCGAGTTTCTTCCCAACATTTCCATCCAACACGCCAAACATCGTTGCCCGATCCTTGAAAAGGTAAGGAAAGATCAGCGCGTTAAGCTGTTGCACATTGCGTGTCGCATGGGATACCCCGGTCAATACAAGGTCGACACTTCCACGGCGGGCCAGCTCAAGAACTTCACGATTTGAACCCAACGTGTTGTTGTTGAAAATCGAGACTTCAATCCGTTTGCCAGATCTGTTTTCAAGCTCTTCTTTAAACTTGAGCTGTGCGCGACCCCATGAGCTTGCATCCGTTGCAAAACTAGCGAAACGAAGTGTGAGCTCAGCAGCGCGAGCTATGGATGGGATGATAAAAGGTGAAGCGAGTGCAGCACCAAGGAATTGTCTACGGTTCATGGATTCCCTCCCCTATTGTACCAACGCATGATTGCGCGGCCTTTTAGTTCACGAAGTAAGTCAACCTGATCAAACTTCCTCAGCTTTGAGATTGCGTGGCATCACGCCGGCCGGCAACGGCAGCGGAGCATTCGCGCTATTTTTATGTTCAACCGTAAGGAAGACGAGATCGGTATCCCCAATGTTTTCAAGGTCATGAACCATAAACTCACCCTTGCCAAAGGTAAGATGTTTGGTTTGACCTGGCACGTATTCAGCCACGGTCGGCGCTGCTCCGTTCACATGCTGCTGTGCTTTACCAGTCGATAAACTCGTCCAGAAATAGTCAAGAACATGCCGGTGAAATCCAACACGCTCACCCGGTGCAACGCGCATGTACCATACGCGTGTTTTGTCATTCTCAGATAAGAGCACCTTACCTACGCAAGGGTTAAAGCTGTTGCGTTCAAATTCTAATTTGAGATGCTCAGGAAGCGTCCACTGTGTCATGGGATGATCCTTTCTCTTTGCATGATACGAAAGAGATCAATGAACATCTCTTCACTATCCATAAATTCCATAAATCCGTATTTTCGACATTTTGTCGTGTCGGACATGACATCCCAATCATTTGAAAACGCATAATTGGCAAAAGCCCAGCTCACGAGGCGAGCAAGCGGATACCCAGCGAGATTGCATTTGACGTTGATCGAGTCCCATAGTTTGTCCGACCCTTTCATCGTCTCCCGCAAATCAACAGTTTCAACTCCTCCTGCCTCCATGCCGAAATGCTCGGCAAACCGCGGCCAAAGATTCTGGTATCGGAAAAAATCCCCGTTCGTGATGTTGAATGCTTGATCAGCACATTTGGGACTTGTTGCCATCCAAACCATTGCCCGTGCCAATAAGCCAGCATCAGTCGCTTGATAGATGGATGAAAAGGCACCAGGCTTGCCCGGAAATGTCAGGGGTTTACCCATTTCACGCATCAGCGTTGCATAAGCACCGATGGTTGCGATTAAATTGAGGGGATTGCCTAAGGACAGACCACAGATGACATGAGGACGCGCTGCGGACCAGGACCAGTTTTTTCCTATCCGCGACTTTTCAAGAAAATCTTGCTGATCATAGTAGAAATGAGGCGTTGAGACACGTGCATCAGCCTCCTTTGCAGGTGTTTTAAAGGGACCCAGATACTGACCGTAATACTTCGTTCCTTGGAGCAGGCATATATGCCGCAAGTCCTTTGCGGCCTTTTCAACCACCGGAAGCATGTTTTCAAACATGCGTGCATTGGGTTCGCGTGTATTAGCGATGACCGGATCATCTTTATAGGCCATGTAAAAGACATGCGTCACATCTGACAGGCCACTGAGCGCTTCTCTGCAGCTCGCAGGATCACTCAAATCAGCGGAAACAAAACGCGCTTTCGTTGGAAAATAGGGTTCATTCCTTGAAACGATAATGGTGTTCCAATCCGCCAAGGTTTCTAAATGAGAGACCAAGGCTCGCCCTGAAACGCCCGTCGCACCAATAACAAGCGCAGTTTTCTTCTCAACCATCTTACTTTTCCATCTCGCCATAGAGTGCCGCCGGTGGGCGCACGACAATTTCTTCGCTCAGCGCGCCCAATTCATATTTCGACAGTTTGGATTCGAGTGCGGCTTTATGCTTTGAGCGTACAAAGGAAATGGCGCCTGACAAATCATCGCGATTTGAGAACCATGTCTCAATCATACCGTCATAGACCCCCTCTCCATTCATCAGAGAAAGGTTTCCGTCCGTTTTTGAATTAAGGAGTTGCCCGGCCTCATCAACACATATGCGGGCACTGCGGGCGCCCGTTTCTTGCGCGAGTTGAGGGAGAAAGTCAGGCCACCATTGACAGAATTCTGAGCGTGATTGACCAGACGGACGCTTTCCAGAAATAACAAGTTTAAACGGTGTTTTTCCGAGGCTTCCTCCGTTTAACAGCCATTTCTCGGAGATAAGCATATGCTCGCGTCGGCCCAAATACTGGATCGCGTCAGCAGAACCTTTACGTCCGATATCAGACGCGTAGGACGCTTGGCATGCCTCACGGCTATCAAACCACAGCTGTGCAATTCCATCTGCTGGCGGCTCACCCGGCTCAACGGAAAAGCCAAGCATGTATCCACTCAAATTTGGAAACTGAGCAGCCATAGGCCCGTGAATGGTACGCCAGCGGTTTTCGAATTCCGGGCGCGTCATGCCAGCCGCGCGTTTTTGGTACGTGACTAACTTGATCACGATCGCCCCTCCGGCTTATCACTTTTCGTTAGGCCGCGGCATTTTTGCCGTCATGCCATTTCGCGTTTCCTCAAATGGAGTATGACCGAAGCCTCGACTTGAAAAAGCGCTATGGATAGGACAGTGTGTTGACTGAAAGGCGACAATAATGGGACGTCATGCTCCACCCTGACGAAATCCGTCTCTTTTTGGCTACAGTCCGAGCGGGTGGCTTTAGTGCGGCCGGTCATCAACTAGGCATGACGCGATCCGCCGTGAGCCGCCGAATCGATCATCTCGAAAATCGGATCGGCGTTCGCCTCTTGCGGCGAACAACACGTCATTTTTCTCTGACGGAGCCTGGGCAGGCCTTTTTTGAAAAGTGCTCCCACATCATTCAGGAGCTCGACTCGGTCGAAAACTCACTTCTTGACGAATTTTCGACGCCGCGAGGCGACATTCGCATCAATTGCGCGGTTATGATTGGCTTGAAGCTCATCATTCCCCGCTTGGATGAGTTGAAGCAAAGTCACCCCCATCTGCGTTTTCATATCGATCTTTCAGATCAACCTATCCAACGCAACGATCAGCATCACGATATATACATACGCTTTGGAGCTGTTGAAGATCCAAACCTCGTTTCGAGTCTTTTGGCACGAAGCAGCCGGATTCTGTGTGCCTCGCCAAGTTACGTTGCCAAACATGGGGCACCCAGCACGATTGAAGATCTGAACCAGCATACATGTCTGCTCATCAGTGGCTTAGGTTCAAATTATAATGATTGGATTTTTCAGAACGACGAGAATAACAAAACGTTCAGAGCTACCGGAAATCTGATTTTCAACAGTGGCGATGGTCATTACGAAGCCTTAATTGCCGGTCTGGGCATTGGCCGCGTGACGCAAATTTTGGCGCAGAGTGATATCGATTCAGGTCGGCTTGTTCCCATCTTGGCAGATAAGCATAATAGCGTCGCGGAACCAATCCACGCTCTTTTTCATGGCGGGGCAAACACACCTAAAAAAGTCAGATCTGTTGTCGAATATTTCCGGAAAAGCCTGAAACGGATCTGATTAATCCTACTATTTGGTTGATAATTAATCAATCCAGTTTAAAGAATATTATAGCTGTTTTATATTGTACAGTAAATCATCCCCTTTTATGTACTTGGCTAATCCCATCCGGTGATCCGGTTGCTATGTTAGTTTAGAGTTGTGTTTGACGCTAGCCTTTCAGTGGCCGGCGTAGCTGGTTGGTATTGCAAAGCCAGCCATTGTAAAACCGCAGGTGCCGGTGGTTGATTGATAAGTTATTTGTTGATGGCGATCGCTTCTAAATTGGTTCACTGAATGTCGATGTCCTTCACTTGCCTGGACACACACCTGCCGATCTAGCTTACAAAATTGACGATACCGTTTTTGTAGGCGACACGATCTTTATGCCAGACTATGGAACTGCTAGAGCTGACTTTCCGGGCGGCAATGCAAGAACCCTTTTTCGCTCAATCCAGAAACTCTTATCACTCCCATCAGAAACGCGCCTGTTTATGTGCCATGATTACAAAGCACCGGGGCGCGATCATTTTGCCTGGGAAACGACACTGGCTGAGCAACGTGAGAACAATGTCCACGTCGGCAAAAATGCCGCGGACGATGACTTTGTAGCCATGCGCGAAAACCGGGACGCTACGCTCTCCGCGCCAACGCTTCTTTTGCCATCAATCCAGGTCAATATTCGCGCAGGGCGCTTCCCCGAAGCTGAAGCCAACGGCGTGCGCTATCTGAAGATACCCTTTACGTTTAAAGCTGGTGAAGAGGCTTTTTAAATCTGCCCTGCTGTCCAGCCCCCTTGTTATGGACCAGTGACTTCGCGTTTCTCTAAGATTGTTTCGGGTGCTGGTGGTCTCATACGCAGGGCCTGATGAGGCCTGATTTGGTTATATTGTTTGAGCCATTGATTGATGACGGTTTGCGCCTGGCGGGTTGTGCCAAACCATTCGGTGTTCAGAACTTCTCGGCGAAGCGTGCCGTTGAAGCGTTCGTTATATCCGTTCTCCCAAGGTGACCCCGGAAAGATGCGGATCTGTTTGATGCCCACCTTGGTCAGCCAGTCCTTGAAGGGTTCTGATGAGAACTCAGGACCATTGTTTGAGCGTAGGTACTCCAACTTTCCCAAATCGAGGAAAAGCGGATAAGGCGCTTCGAAAACATCTGAAGATCGCATGAACTTAGAGGCTGTGACGTTCAGAGGTTCACGCGCGTGTTGATCAATCACCGTCAACATCTTGTAAGCTCGATGATTGCTCAGTTGGTCATGGATGCCCAGCCCCCACTTGCCACTGAGCTTTGTGATTAAGCTGTACCTTCCGCTATGTGAGCTAGTACCTTTTAATGCCGCATGCACGATAGATGCTGCTTAAGAGTTGGCAAATGTTACTAGGATGATGCTTTTTAACAGTCTTACAAAAAGAAACCCCGCGCATTTCTACGCGAGTGTCCAGCCCCCTTGTTATGTACCGGTGATTTGACGGTTTTCTAAGATTGTTTCTGGTGCTGGCGGGCGCATGCGCAGGGCCTGATGAGGTCGGATTTGATTGTATTGTTTGAGCCATTGATTGATCACGGTTTGAGCTTGTCGGGTTGTACCAAACCATTCGGCATTGAGAACTTCTCTGCGAAGCGTGCCGTTGAAGCGCTCGTTATATCCGTTCTCCCAGGGCGACCCCGGATAGATGCGGATCGGTTTGATGCCGACCCTGGTCAGCCAGTCTTTGAAGGGTTCTGACGAGAACTCAGGGCCATTGTCGGAGCGGAGATATTCTGGCTTTCCACGCTTGATCAGAAGTGGATAAAGCGCCTCCAACACCTCTGATGAGCCCATGGTATTGGCGACTGTCACGCTAAGCGCTTCACGCGTGTATTCATCAATCACTGTGAGCATCTTATAGGGCCGATGATTGCTCAGCTTGTCGTGAACGAAGTCGATCGACCAGATGTGGTTTGGGGAATGGGGCCGGAGGCGGATGACTGAGGCATCGTGGTGGTAAAGCCGCTTGCGACGCTGATGGCGTTTGGGGAGCTGTAGCCCTTCATCCCGCCAAATGCGTTCAACCCTCTTATGGTTGACGCACCAGCCCTCGATCCGCAGGAGCTGACCGACCTTCCGATAGCCATACCGCCCGTATTGCTTGGCCAAACGGATCAGGGCGAGGCGCAGATCGTCCTCGTTCTTCTCCCTCATCTCATAGCGCAGGGTGCTCCGTGCCATCCCAAGAACCTGGCACGTCCGCCGCTCAGATGTTCCGAGCTTCTGGCGGGCCTGGATAACCGCACCCCGCAGGTCATCCGCTGTCAGATCTTGGGTTTTAAAAAATCGAGGCTTTCCTTCAGGATCAGCTTATCGAGCTCCAGATCAGCAACGATCTTCTTGAGCCGCTGGTTCTCCTTCTCAAGAGCCTTCAGCTCCGACAGTTGCGACCGTGCCATGCCGCCAAACTTCTTGCGCCATGTGTAATAGGTCGCGTCACTGATCCCCGCAGACCGGCAGGCCTTGGCCACATCCGCTCCACCAGCCAGATCAAGCTCCACCTGCCGCAAAATCTTCAGGCAGTCCTCATCCGAATGCCGCTTGCGAGCCATCCCAAACTTCCCCCTTGGAACCACAATAATGGCTCAACTTTAAGGGGGCAGGACAATCGAACCCTGCATTTTTGAGTTTGTTTTTGTTAATTCTAATCGAAATATTACCAAGTGCGACCAATACTAGTGATATGACACTTAATATAAAATACACATCAGAATCCAAAACTAACCCAAAATTTATACCTCTTTCGATCACCGCAAATAAAAAAATGCTAATCAAAGACGCTATGATGCAAGTGAAGATAGCAGTACCTGAAAACGCTTGTATTGGAAGTGGTGGCGGGGTTTGGTGCGATTGAGATTTGAAAAGGTCAGTTGTTCGCAGTGGTTGCCACTCAGGCATCGAAGCAGTCCATACAAGCGTTTCACCTGTAAGTTCACCAGCGGACAATAGGTTTCGAATGACTTCCGCAGAAACGGGACCCTTCCTGTTCCCTCCGCTTGTGTAGAACCATTCCATGCAAAACTCCTATACTTGAATTATGAGACAGTATCCTGGTGTAGGACCTCTAAATCAATCTCAACTTAAAATCTCGCATAACTTTTAGGGACCCTTATGAGCAGGATTTAATCAGTTTCTGTACTTCCGGGTGATACAGCGGAAGTTTTGCTAACACAGGACCTTCTGAAGTCTCTATTTGCGCTAACACTCGCCAATTACGGTCGTCTAATGTTCCTAAGATGTCCGGGTTGCCGCTTAGTAGCTGCAAAGCATTCCATTCCCTTCCAAACATCAGTTGTGCTGAATTTTGATTTTCTATTTTCTTAGCATCGATATGCCCGTCGTTGTTCCGTTGAGGAGATACACGAGCCAATACGAGCGCATTCGAGAATTTATCATTTGGAGTTCTGAATGAGAGGACGTCGCCATCATCAACGCGATATTTAATAGGTATTCCAAATTCTGTTCTACCAGGCACGGTTGGTGCGCGATTTTCATCTCTGCCAAGTATCGTCACACGAAATTTTGCGAGCTTGCCTTCACATCTACCAATCACTTGAATAAATGCAGTCCCTTGGCTTGATTTTTGATTTGAAATTACAAATAAATTTTGTGTATCGCTGATACTATCGTTGTCTTTTCGGAGTTGCCAAGACGTATTTGATTCTTGTGCGAATTGAAGACCTTTGGTGCGAATTGCAGCAATTTCTTCGGCTATTGCTTTTTCTTTTTCAGCTTTTATCTTGTTGTTTATAGAATCTATCTCGGAATTGATTTGGTTAAGAGTTGGATACTGTTCATTTTGACCTAAAAATCTTTTAGCTGAATCAAGGTCATTTATTGCTTGTGTAAAACGGTTGCTTGCGCTAAAAGCCATCGCTCTCTCAAAATAATACATTGCTTCATTGCTCGAAGATATAGCCTTCGTAAAATTAGAAATAGCTTCATCATAGTTTTTTTGATCGAAAAAAATTATTCCTTTATAGAAATTAGCTTGGTGATAGCTTGGGTTGATCTCGATCGATTTATTAAAATCATCCAATGCGGGCGCTGGGGAACCTAATTGATAAAGCGCTACTCCACGTGCGTAGTATGCGTCCGGAAATTTCGGAAACAATTCAATTGCCCTAGAGAAATCATCTTTTGCGCTTATTAAATTTCCGGTACGTGCGTTATTTAATCCAATCAGAAAGTGAGGTTGTGCATTCTTGGGGTCAATCCTCAACATTTCCTGTAAGTCTCTTAAAGCTAAATCATTTTTGTTCTGAATTGCATAGATCTGTGAGCGTCTAACAAGTGCGCTTAAATTATCTTGGTCTAAACCAAGTACTTCGTTGCAAAAAACGATCGCGTTTTCCTCCGGGTAATCCTGACATTTTTTTAATTTTTCATTAATTACCGTTTTTTTATCTTTTTCAATTTTTGCGTTCGCCGCGGTAGAAGGAATTTGTGAGTTTATTTTTTTTAATAAATCAGAATTAGGGATTCCACTATTTAAAAAAGATTTGGCAGAATTCAAATCACTTAAGGCTAATTCAAACTGTTTACTGGAATCATATGCCATCGCACGTTCAAAATAATACGTTGCGTCGTTCCTAAAAGATATAGCTTTAGTGAAACTCGAAATAGCACCTTCATAATTATTTTGTTTTACAAAGATTAATCCTTTGTAGAAATTAGCTTGGTGATAACTCGGGTTTATTCGCAGTGCTTGATCAAAATCGTCCAATGCAAACGTTGGTAATCCTAGCTGATCTAGCGCTTTGCCGCGTGCAATGTATGCATCAATAAAATTTGGATCCAAATCAATGGCTGTGGAGAAGGCATTTTTTGCCTTTAACAAATCGCCCGAACTAGCATTAATCACGCCCAATAAATAGTGAGTTTGAGGATTCTTGGAGTCGATCCTAATCATTTCAGACAAATCTTGAAACGCTAAGTCATATTTTTTCTGGGCTGCAAAAATCTGAGCGCGCCCGACAAGGGCACTTAAATTTTCTGGGTCTTTACTCAGTACTTCGTTGCAAGAATTAATCGCATTTGGAATGCCGATTGTGGCACAACGTTCCAATTTGTCTTTTGTATTATCTTGCTTGATCTGATTTGGATTGTTTTTTTGACTTGAAAATTTACCGTTTTGTGCAGTGCTGGTATTAGACTCTCCTGCTGATGCTTTTTCCTTATTTTGAAGATGCTGCCGTAAAGCTGCGCTTTCAGAGTTAGGTAAGGGGGGGTGTTTGTCGGAATCCTTGCTCAAGTTCTTTTGAGCCTGCTGTACGCAGGCAAGTACTGCGGGCTGATGAATATCTGGAACAAACGGCGTGCGACCGTTAATAGTATCGCGCCCAGTGATTTGCTTGATGCATTGTGCACGAATGTCAGAGGCGCTTTGTGCCTGAGATGGCGTTGATGCAAGAATCGTCGCAAGAAGAACCGCAAGAATTGCTGAGAGGCGCATATTTGGTTTCCCTAATTCCCCAAATGCTCTTGCGGATCAATTCAATTGAGTCCGCATTTGCGATCAGGTTCTGAATAAATTTGAACGATGGGAACTATAAAAATCGAGAGACATTCCCGAATTGGGGTCTCGGTTGCAAAATCTGGAAATCGTGCTCTGAGCGGGTTTAAGCGGTCGCCCAAGCGCCCAAAACTTTATAACACTTTATAACTTTTCGTTCGACAAACTAGGTCTACCCGAAGCTTTCTAACTATTTGGTTTTGTTTGGAAATTTGGTGGAGCCAGACGGAATCGAACCGACGACCTCTTTAATCTTTACGGTTAAGCGATTGGAGTTTTGTCACTGAAACAAGTGAGAGAGACTTATCGAGTGACATCGGTTTCCTCCGTGGTTTGCCGATGTCAGAAGTGTCCTATAGCTTGGAAATGAGGTTTACACTATGTTATCGAAGCGCGTTAGCGATCGTTTTAGTATTAGACCGCATCATCTCGAGATATGTTACTGTTTTCTTCCCATTATAGAGAGTGTCGCTTAAGAGAGTTCCGCCAATCTTAATCCCCGTTTCTTTTGAAACTTGAGATGCCAATCGAGAGGCATCAATGCCCTCTAGAAAAATAGCCCTGACGCGATCAGCCTTTAGTTTTTGAATGAGGGATGAGAGTGATTTTGCATCTTCTGCTATGACAGGAGATACTTTTATTCCGTAGAAAGTGATCCCGTAGGCATCGCCGTAGTAAGTGAAGGCTTCATGATTGGTCGCAGCACGCCTTTGGCTCTCGGGAATATTTTGGAATGTTAAAGTAATCGTTTCATGAAGGTGCTTGAGCTGGCTCGAATAGGCAGCTTCATTGCTTTTGAAAAAGTCTTGCTTTTCAGGCTGCACCTCAGCCAAGGCATCCGCGATGTTCTTGACATAAAGAATGACGTTTTCAACATCCTGCCACGCGTGAGGATCATATCCCCCGTGGGAGCGAAGCGGCAGAGCTTTGATGGCTTTGCTCGCGACAAGTTTCTGTCCCTGATAATTCGATGCACGCAAGAGCTTGTCTGCCCAAGGCTCAAAACCTAAGCCATTGATCACAAATAATTGGCTGTTAAGCAGTTTCCGAATGCTGTCGGGGGTATATTCAAAACTGTGAGGCTCTGCATTATTTGGGATAATGGTTTCTACAACGACTGACCTGCCCCTAAGGATTTCCTCCAGATTTGGTTAGAGTCCGACGTGTTAAGGGAGACGGACGATGAAGAGGAACCGGTTTTCGGAAGAGCAGATCATTGGGATCTTGCGGGAGCATGAGGCGGGAGCCAAAGCGGGTGACATA
>Ga0315899_10000687_pt1 | contig 40019 bp, 33 predicted proteins | sample LakEriMetagenome_2_FD_203518 | JGI IMG/M metagenome (GOLD analysis project Ga0315899, IMG submission 203518) | Freshwater fungal communities from buoy surface, Lake Erie, Ohio, United States - Buoy 4 MA112 | ecosystem: Environmental > Aquatic > Freshwater > Lake | place: USA: Lake Erie, Ohio...
TCAGGTAAATCTTTTCTTGCAATGTATCTTGGTCTTAAAGATTTGTTAGACGATGCATCACATTACAACAGAATCATTATCATTCGTTCAGCAGTACCTTCAAGAGATTTAGGATTTGTACCAGGTACACTTGAAGAAAAAGCAAAGATATATCAAGAACCGTATCAGAACATCGTCAACGAATTGATTGGTCGAGGCGATGCATGGCACTTCTTAATACATAAAGGAATTGTAGAGTTTCAAACAACCAGCTTTCTAAGAGGTCTAACATTTAGAGATTGTATTATTGTGTTTGATGAATTTCAATCTGCTACATTTCATGAAATCGACACAGTATTGACACGCATAGGAGAGAATTGTAGATTTATATTGTGTGGAGATTATAATCAAAATGACCTAAACAATAAGAAAGAGAAGTCTGGCTTGACGGATGCTGTCCGTATACTAAATAATATCAAAGACGTACATCATATCAAATTTGGATTAGAAGATATCGTCCGAAGTGGTTTCGTCAAAGAATATCTAACAGTAAAAGAAAAGCTTGCTTTATAGATTTACAACCTGAGGTAAAGATGCCCATAACAGCCAATAATACGCAAATTACATTTAACGACAATACCAGACAAGTTACAGCATATCCAACTGCCGCTGTACAAAATCGTATAATGAGAGTGTATGAAGGACCATCTGTTACGGCCAATACTACTGGAACTTGGCCTAAACCTACAGGGTTAAAAGGAATACAAGTGACCGTTGTTGGTGGTGGTAATCGAGGTGGTAGAGGTACCCCAGGAGTTCCTACTCCCTCAAACTTTAATCAGGCTTTTGGTGGTGGCGGCGCCGGAGGAACAGCAATAAGATATTATCCAGCACCATCAATACCCGGACCTCAACCATACAGAGCTGGAGGAGCCGCCAATACATCTTCCTTTGGTGTTGCTCCACTAACAGTTATTTCTGCAACTGCCGGTAACACCGGAACAGCTTTTTCGGGAGGTACTGGTGGTATCGGTACAAATGGAGACATTAATATTAGAGGTGGTTCAGGAGGAAGAGCAGCAAACCTCATATCAGGACTGTATAATGGAGGAGTTGGTGGAATGTCATCCTTAGGTGGTGGAGGTGCATCAGGTAGTGATGGAAACAAATACGGTGGAGGTGGTGGCGGTGCCTCTGGATGTGGCATACCAGGAATTCCTAATTCCTTCGGCCTCGGAGGTGTAGGTGTTGTTATAATTGAAGAATACTATTAATATCAATAAAATAAATACGAAAACACTACTCGAAAAATAATATTAAAAATGCCCATAACAGCCAATAATACACAAATTACATTTAATGATGGTACGGTACAAACCGTGCCTTATTATGTCGGTGGTACTCCTAGAATGTTTAGCTATACTTCTGATACCACTTATACTAAAGCACCAGGTGTAAAGGCAATAAAAGTTACTGCGGTGGGCGCTGGCGGTCCTGGGAGAGGTAATATTGATGCGAATACATCAAGTGGAGGTGGTGGTGGAGGAGGTGCAGTTGTCATAATATATCCTGGCCCAAGCATAGTTGAACCTATATCAATTATTGTTAGTTCTTCAAATACAACCTTTGGTGGACCATCAACAGGACCTGCATCGGCACAGTCAGTTCAGATTATAGCATATGCTGGTAGCGGTAATACACTTCCTGATGTAGCTAATAATCGATCTGGTGGAGCAGCAGGATATGGTTGCGTACCTATTGCTAATCCACTTAAGAGTTCAGCACTAACTATGTGGGGACAGGCGGGAGAATCAGGACGTAGTATATCAAGTAATGTAACAACTTGGTCTGGTATTGGAGGTAGCTCTATTTTAGGTGGTGGGGGTGCTATTGGATTACCAGGAACTGGTTACGGTGGAGGTGGTGGAGGTGCAAACACAGCCTCACCTAATATTTCCGCAGGTTCGGGTGCACCGGGTATCGTCATAATTGAAGAATTTTTTTAAAGAGTTAAGAAATGCCAATAACATTTAGCAATACTGAAATTATATTTAATAATCAGCCTTGTGGACAAACAACAGCATATTGTAATCCAGTTGGTAGTAGTATAACAAGGTATTACACAGCATCAGGTCCAGGAACTTGGCCTAGACCTAATATAACAGGTGAGAATTCATTAAAGGCAATAAAGGTTACTGTAGTTGGTGCTGGTGGACCAAATGCCGTTCTTCCTGGACCAGGTGCAGAACAAGGTGCTGGTGGAGGTGCTGGTGGTGGGGCAGCAATTAAATATTATCCTGGTCCATCAATACCTGGTCCTCAACCTTATGTTGTTGGTACATCATTACCTGGCCCAGGCGTGACGCAAGCAAATGGAACTTCTTCCTTTGGGGCAGCACCACTAACTGTTGTTTCAGCCACAGCAGGAGATTCGGGTTCTAGTATATATGCCGGCATAAATGCAGGGTCTGGATCGGGAGGAGATGTCAATTTTACTGGTGGTGCAGGCACCCAGGGTCTTAGACAATTAACACCAATATCATTCAACGCCGTTGGTGGTCAAGGAGGAAGTTCCATTTTTGGTGGAGGAGGCCGTTTTATTTCACCGGGAACTCCTGCACTTTCTACAGTTGCTTATGGTGCTGGTGGTCATGGTGGTGTTAACCCTGGTGGACCAGCCATTTCACCCACACCACCATCAGTTCTCGTTCGTGGTGGTGAAGGAATCGTTATAGTTGAAGAATTTTATTGATTAAAAGTAAAAGGTGAATTAATATGAGTGCCCGTGAACATTTCAACAGACAAGGTGTTTTGCTTTTTAAAAACATAGTATCACCAGAAATATCAAAGTTTATGACTCATCTGCTGGCGGTAAAAGGTGCGATGGGAGTAGGTGGCGACGATCAAATACCAAACTCAAAAGCAGCAGGTCATGGTGAACTTGCCTGTGAAACTATTTTAGAAATGGTATGGCCAAGATTAGAGGAAGCGTTAGAGGAAGAACTCTTTCCCACATACTCGTATGCTCGTTTATATGGTAATGATGATGAGTTAAAGATACATTCTGATAGACCTTCATGTGAAATATCTGTTACAATACAACTAGGTCGTTCCCATCATTATTCTTGGCCTATATACATGGCAGGTCACCGTTATGATTTAGCAGAAGGTGATGGTGTTGTATATAAAGGATGTGATCTATTGCATTGGAGAAAGCCATGTGATGGTCCAGAACATTATTATTCTGGACAAGTATTCTGTCATTTTGTTCGTGCTAATGGTCCATATGCTGAGTTTATTGGTGATAAGAGATGGAATGGACAACATCCTTTTGTAAGAGATCGTATGATTGATATGTATAGAAAGTGAGTTAATTATGTCACAACAATTGATATTTCCTGTTGCACCATTCAATGCACCGGGGAAAGATGATATTTGTTATTGGGAAGGATTTCTATCTGATGATGAAATCAACTACATTCTTTCTCGTCCTGAGTGGCATGACCAACATGATGCTCAAATTGGCGCAGATGGTGTTGGACTAGTGGATAAAGAAAAACGTAGAACCAATGTTTCTTGGATGCGTGTTGATAGAAAAAATCATCACATTTGGGAAAAGATAACAGATGCAATTTGGTCTGCTAATCGTCAATTCTTTCAATTTGATCTAACGGGTTGTTATGAACCAGCACAGCTAGGTGTATATACACAACATGATCAAGGACACTACGATTGGCATACTGATGCTAGTCTATGCAATTCAAATCATGTTTATAGAAAATTATCAATGTCATTGATGTTAAGTGATCCTTCTGAGTTCGAAGGAGGTGAATTACAAGTCAAATATGGTAATGATGATATTAAACAATTGGAACAGAAAAAAGGTCGTGCATGGTTTTTTCCGTCATGGACATTACATCGTGTCACTCCAGTCACTAGAGGTATTCGCCGCTCACTAGTATTGTGGGTTGGTGGTCCAGGATTTAAATAATGTTTAACTATTGCCCACCTAAAGAACTACAAGACCTACAATCAGAAACTTTTCCTGACGGTAAAAGATACTATAAGTTGCCAGATGGTACTAAGTTGCCATCTGTAACTACTGTTGTTGGATCCAAAAAGAAAAAAGCTATCATGGAATGGAGAGCAAGAGTCGGCGAAGAGGAAGCCAATCGTATCTCTAAACAAGCTACTTCCCGTGGCACTAATGTGCATACTATCTGTGAGAACTATCTAAATAATAAACAGGATTATATGAAAGGTGTGATGCCTGATGCTGTTGAGTTTTTTCTCTCAATAAAACCCTATCTGAACAAGATAAACAACATTCATTATCAAGAGCAAGCGTTGTGGTCTAAAGCAATAGGTATGGCTGGTAGAGTAGATTGTATTGCAGAGTATGACGGAGTACTTTCTGTAATTGATTTTAAGACCTCTGCAAGACCAAAGAAAAGAGATGATGTATTAGATTATTTCTGGCAAACTACAGCATATGCTTTAATGTATGAAGAACTGATTGGTATCCCTATTGATAACCTGGTTGTTATTATGGCAGTTAAAGATTCACCACCAATTATCTTTAAAGAAAAAACTGAAGATCATCTAAATGGTTTAGCAGAAGTTATCAAGCATTATCACCAGAATAAACATTGACATTTAATTAAGATTTTAGTATAGTGACTAAATGATAGATTATGTAAAAACTTATGATAACGTTCTGTCGAAAGAAGAATGTGAACATATCATAAAAAAATTTGAGTCTAATCTCACACATCAGGTAAGAAATTACCATGAAAACCATCATTCTTTTAAACAGATAAACATCAATCACCACATTGATGTTTGGGGTAGAGAGTTTGAAGTTCTCTTTGGAACAATGCATGAGTATCTAAAAAGATACAAATCGGATCTCAATATTGATGATGAGTCTTGGCCAAATGAAATGTTGTATGAGCAGTTAAGAATAAAAAGATATTTACCAAATACTGAAGATGAATTTAAATTTCATGTTGATTCTAAAGATTATCTTTCAGCAAGAAGATTTTTAGCTTATTTTTGGTACTTGAATGACGTTAATGAGGGTGGCGAAACAGTATTTCAATTAAACAGGGAAGTTTCTCCTAGTATAAAAGTTCAACCTAAAACAGGAAAGTTATTGATGTTTCCTCCTTTATGGACACATCCACACCTTGCTTTGCCTCCTGTTAGTGGACCTAAGTACATTGTTGGAGGATACTTACATTACGTATAGGAGACAATCATGGGACTAACCATGTTTTTTCTGCTTACCTTTGGTAATGCAGTAAATATCTATTTTGTTGATAAAGCAATAAATGACAGAAACACATAAAAGAACCATAGCAAGAATGATCAGCTATAGAATTACAGCTTGGTTGTTCACTATATTTTACACTTACCTCTTTACAGGTAGTATAGCACAGGCCACAGGATTTGCTACGATACTACATATTCTGTTGAGCTTGGACTATTATATACATGAAAGGATTTGGTTAAAAATAAAATGGGGCAAAACCGATAAATAAATTATCACACTATTCATCTAGAAGTGGCAAAGGCGACGAAGAAACTAAGATACCGCTGGTCGGTAACGTAGGTGAGAATCCTACATAGTGTGTACCGTATTGTTGTATGAAGTTGACTGAAAGGTGTTCTGGACGGCGGTTCGATTCCGCCCAGCTCCACCAGAAGTGTTGTTTAGGGTGATATGTAAGAGTTTAACAAGACTCTGAGGATTGGAATTCCCGACCTGTGAACAGCAGGACACTTCTGATGGGGCTGACCTGGTTTCGACAGGGCAATGAGTAAAGAGATGGACAACACGGTAGGCGATGACCGTAAATCAAGCAAATCTATAAACGCAAATGATGAGCGTTTCGCACTAGCCGCTTAAGCTAGTTGGGGTTTTACCAGTTGTCCTTATTACCCAATCAACTGGTTTGAGATTAATTTTTAAATACTTTAGATCACTATGATACCATATAAATTTTTAGACATAGAAAACCATCTTGATATTACAAAACAACTTGAGTACCTAATGCTCAATGAGTTGTATTTGAATATTCGTCCTAACAATGATGTTCTTTTCACATTTCATCCAACACGACCAGGCCAAAGAAAGTATGATATATTAGAACATGGTTTACTTTGGAATTATTTGAATCATGAAGAAGTATTTGAAAGATGTCCTGATTTAAAAGCAGCATTAGATAAACTAGGCGTTGAAGTCATTTCATGCTCGGTGCTTGTTATAACAGCAGGAGATGGTTCTGGGTTTCGCCTAGGCCTTCATTCTGATGCATCTATAAGTAAAATAGATTACAGAATTAATTGGCCAATATATCAATGTTTACCTGGTACTACTACAACGATGTACAAGATGAAACCTGATGCGGTTAATCTTTTAACCACTGGAGAAACTCCATATAAACCACCAAGCCAAGATGTTGTTTCTAAGAATGAAACTGGTATCTATAGAATGTGTGATGTAGAATCTGAAATCACCTCTTTTGTATTTGATCGTCCTCTACTGTTCAAATATAACATTCCACATAGGGTATACGATACCGAACCTGGTATTCCATATCCAAGAATTTTACTTTCACTAGACTTCAATGACTGTGATATGGTAAGAGAGCTTTATCAGTAGATGATTATCATGATTTTCACTACTTGACAAATCCCATCTAGTCAATATATAATCTTAGTCGTAACATTTTGTTGCGACATTTTTAGGAGACTACTATGACTTGGATGACACCACAAGCAAACGATATGCGTTTTGGTTTTGAAATCACAATGTATATTGCGAATCGATAATTAGGAGATACTATGAGCGTCAAAGGAACTAAAACTGAATTGAATTTGAAAGAAGCATTTGCAGGTGAATCACAAGCAAATCGCCGTTATCTATATTTTGCAAACATGGCTGACATTGAAGGATCACCAGAAGTTGCTGCCGTATTTCGTCACACAGCAGAAGGTGAAACTGGACATGCACACGGTCACATGGAATATTTGTTAAATGGTTCCGCTGGCGATCCTGCAACAGGTATGCAAGTAAATAATGTTGCAGAAGCACTTGAATCTGCCATTGAAGGTGAAACTCACGAATACACCGATATGTATCCAGGTATGGCTAAGACTGCCCGTGAAGAAGGCTTTGATGAAATTGCAGATTGGTTCGAAACACTTGCAAAAGCAGAACGTTCTCATGCAGGTAAGTTCAAGAAAACTCTTGAGGCTTACAAAGCTGGACAACTATAAATAGTATTATACACTGGGTTTTGGTGGCATCACCCAGGAGCAATCCTAAAAAACCACCACTTACACACAACACACAAGGAGAAAACTATGAGTAATCTTACACCTTTTGAAATTCGTCTTGAACTTTTAAGAATGGCGAAAGAACTTTTGTTAGAGGAATATCATTCTAACAAAGATCGACTTCAACAAGAATGGCATGTAAAGGTAGAGTCTGCAAAACTAAACGGACAACCAATACCTGATCATCCAGCATATCCAACATATCCCACAGAAAACGAAATTATTACCAAGGCACAGTCCTTGAACGGTTTTGTTTCAAACATCACAACAGAAAAGACTACTAGCAAAAAGTCTACCTGATCGGGACAAGAGAGGCTTCGGCCTCTCCCTAACTACTAAGGAGAAATAATGCTTAAAGATAAGTTCACAAATATTTTTAGCGGAATAAGTTTTTTAATTGTAGCAACACTATTATCTCTGTCCGTATTTGCATATACAATACCAGATCAAGTTGCAAATGAAATTGAACGAGAAACTAAACAAGTCATGGCAAAAGACGTTGAGTGTCTTGCCAACAATATCTACTACGAAGCAGGTAGAGAATCCTTTGAAGGAAAACTTGCCGTAGCACAGGTTACCATCAATAGAACAAAGTCAAACAGATATCCAAATACAATCTGTGGCGTTGTCTATCAAAAAGATAAAATCAATGGAAGAATGTTATGCCAATTTAGTTGGGTATGTGAAAAAGTTCACACAAATAAAAACCAATACCTATGGGAAGAAGCACAATACATTGCCAGAAAAGCATTGACAGAACCTATTGCTCATGCTAAAATAGCAGCACATAACGTAATGTATTTTCATGGAGCCTACATCAATCCTGGTTGGAAAAAGAGTGGTGTGGTAATGCAAATTGGTAATCATATATTTTATACTAGAACATAATGCCAACAAGAGAAGAAATAAAAACATTCAGTTTGATGATTGAAACTATGGCAGGAGAAATGAACTGTGACTTATTGGATGCAATTCTTCATCACTGTGAACAAACAGGTTTAGAGGTGGAGGTTGCATCCTCTCTTGTATCATCAGCACTCAAGTCAAAAATCAGAGAACAAGCCGAAAAGAACAATCAACTAAAGAAAATAAACAGACTACCTCTATGAGTGAAAATGGCGGATACGCCGTCTATATGATGTATCAGTCTTTAAGATTGCATTTTATATCTGACAGTTACGATTACTTCAAATATAACGGCAAAACAAATACAACAAAAGAATCTTTTCTTACTCACAAAAACAAATATTCTTTTTACAAATTATCCAGAAAATATTCATTAGAAGATTGTAGAGACTTTTTGGTATCTAACTTTGTTCGCCAAGACTTTCATTGGGTCGGTGAACTATTGACACCAGAAGCAGAAGATAATTACACAAATTGGTTAAAAACAAAACAGTCCTTGACATATACTTTTGAAAATGATATAACTTACTTGTTTGACCACCATAAAGATTTCATATCAGTCAAATCTGCATCACCAAAACTATATGACGAATTACTCAGACATAAAGTGACTTTAGAAACTGTCGTGATACTTAATGACTTGATGAACTTTTTACCAATGTGGGAGAAAAAAATTGATGATGATATAATATGGCCAACTTGGAAAAGAAAGATAAAAAAATATACGCCGTTCGTTGTTTATGATAAAATAAAATTTCGTGATATTGTGAGGAAATACTTATGAAAACACTATACTTGGATATGGATGGAGTGTTGGCTAACTTTGAAAAACGATTTGAAGAACTTTTTAATAAATCTGCTAATAGGTCTAGAGAATTAAAAGAATTCAATTCAGATTGGTCAACATTCATTGAAGGTGGTAACTTTGCAACACTTGAATGGTGGCCAGGTGCTCAAGAACTATTAGAGTTTGTTGATTCTATTCCTAACATCAATATTGAAATTCTAAGTTCAAGTGGTGGACCAAAATATCACAAAGAAGTAACAGAACAAAAACAGAAGTGGTTACAAGATCATGGCATCAAGTACAAGCAAAACATTATTCCAGGTAGCAGATTGAAAGGTACTTATGCCAGAGGTGCCAGTACCATTCTTGTTGATGATACTGACTATGTTATAGAAGGTTTCATTGACAATGGTGGTATCGGTATATTACATAGAGATTTAGGCAATACTAAGAGATTGATACTTGATGCTCTTGCAGTATGACTAAATACTATGATATAATGAGCTGTATGTGGACAAGTCGTTTATACTACGTTTATACTAGGAGATACTAATGGATTTTTCAAAACTCAAAAAGAGTTCGTCTAACCTTGACAAACTCACCAAAGCACTAGAAGCAGTCAACACTTCTTCCGATTCAAATTCCGATGACGATCATTACTGGAAACCTGAACTAGATAAGTCTGGTAATGGTTATGCAGTCATTCGTTTTCTTCCTGAACCACCACAAGATGAAGATGGACTCCCATGGGTCAAAATGTTCCGTCATGGCTTTCAAGGTCCTGGTGGTTGGCTGATTGATGATTGCCGTACTACACTCAATGAAAAGTGTCCTGTTTGTGAACACAATACACAATTGTGGAACTCAGGCATTGAAGCAAACAAAAAGATTGCCCGTGATCAAAAGCGTAAGCTAACTTATGTTTCAAACATCTATGTTGTTGAGGATCCTAAACGTCCTGAAAACAACGGCAAAGTTTTTCTATTTAAATATGGTAAGAGCATCTTTGATAAAATCAATGGTGCAATGCATCCTGAGTTTGAAGATGAGAAGCCAATGAACCCATTTGACTTGTGGAAAGGTGCTAACTTCAAAGTCAAGATTCGTAAAGTCGATGGTTATCAAAACTATGATAAGTGTGAGTTTGATTCACCTGCACCTCTGCTAGATGACGATGATGCCCTAGAGAAAGTATGGAAGCAAGAATACTCTCTCAAAGAGCTGATTGATCCTAGCAAGTTCAAATCATATGATGCTATCAAAGCACGCCTTGATAAAGTTCTGGGTCTAGCAGGAACTGCTGCACCAAGAACCACGGTTGAAGATAGTTCTCATATGTTTGAAACTGAAGTTGAGGAGAAGCCTGTTGCAAAGAAAGCTCCAGTGAAAACACCTTCAATCGATGAAGATGAAGATGATGATATGAATTACTTTGCAAAGCTTGCAGCCGAAGATTAAACAGACTAGACGGTCTTGTTTAGCCCCGCCTAGTGCGGGGTTTTTACATCACAGAACTTCTACGTTGAAGTTTGTTTATGATATTTCCAATTGCATCATCACGAACAGGTGCAGCACCAGTTGCAGTACCAGCATCTTGACCACCTAAATTTATTCCATTTGTTGAACTCTTATTGATTATCATAGGTGCCGACTGTGTAAAATCCATGATCTCAGATTCTAGCTGCATATTTTGATCAGTAGCAGTTGCAACAGGAGGTGCTGAAGGAACATTAGGCATTGCTGTAGACATGTCTGATGATGCTGAACCTGGTGTTGTTGCTGTAGATGCTGCTGGAGTTGATGCATCACCAGCAGAAGATGTAATTGAACCTGCTGGTGAAGCTTCAGCACCTTTTGATGCTCCTGAAGGTACTGGTGTTGCAGATGAAGCAGTTTGTCCACTCATCCCACCTGATGTTGCTCCTGAAGGTACTGGTGTTGCAGATGCTTGTTTTTCTTTTCTCTTTTTTATTTCAGCTTCAATGGCATCTAATTTTGCTGATTTTTCTTTGATATATGGAGAAGGATTAGATTTTAATTGAAATCTAGGATTTCCATATTGAAGAATGTCCTCACGCAAAGCATTTAATTCGGTTAATGTGGCAGAAGCAATATTACCTTTTTTATCTTTATTAAATTTATCAATTATTTTTTTTCTTGCTGCTTCTTTTTCTGGACTTTCTTTCATTGATTCGTATTCTGCTTCACCACCATAACCACCACCAGCAGCCTGACCAGAGGATAAAGCTTTTTGCTGCTGAATTCCTGTCTTATCTCTATTTAACCATAGATCATAGACATATGCACCCAAGGCCGCCACAGTCAAAAGACCCAACAAAGCTATACCAACGGGACTTAATAGAAAAGCTCCAAGTCTTGCAATTAAACTTAAAAATCCAGTACCGAATGATGTCATTATTGTTTTAGCCAAATTAATGAATGGATCTAAAAATTTCATTAGGTTTGTAAACATATCTTTGATATTTCCAAACATACTTCTAATGAAGTCTAAAAGTCCACCACCTTCTTTCTTTTCAACTGGTGTTGCTTTAGGTCTTGCACTACTAGTAATTGCTGCTAATAATTCTTTGAAACGGCGTTCATCTTCTAATGATTGTTCCTCTCTAAAGTTTTTTTCTACTTCCCTTCTCTTTGTCTCATCATCAATATTCTTTTTAAGTAGATTATAAATTTTTGCAAATACATCAGCAACACCTTCACTTTGTTTGACTGGTTGTAAAGAACCTGGACTGACTCTTGCAAAGAATGGATCATATGCTGCTTCACGACCTGCACCCTTTCTTGCAAAGTATTGAATGTCATCTGCACTTCTTCCCATCATTCTACCAAGAATTGCTGTACCAAGTTTTGTTCTACCAACAAGCATACTTGCAATATTCAAAGGATCGAATGCTTCTCGTATTCGTGTTCTCTTTGCAGCAAATTTTTGTGATACCGCCTTACCGACTGAACCAAACCCTCCACCTTCAGCAATATTTCTTGCTATTAAATCGGTAAGTGATATCTGACCAGTTCGTCTGGCTTGTCTATAATCTTGTGCTGTCGCCATTATGTTGCTGCTCCTCGTGCAAAGGTTGATGCGTCTGATCTAGGTACCGTCATAGTTTTTGAATTGTCTGCTGAAGCTACTACGTTATTGGTTTGATTTACCACGACAGGTCCTCCTGCTGCGGCCGCTTGTTGTTTTTTTAGGTCTTTGTTTTCTGTAGATGTTTCAGCTAATCTTTTACCAGATGAACTAGTTGAACCTTCTGGTAAATTAGAAGAATATTTCTCAACTTTAGATAATAGTTCTGCACCATATCCTTTTGATAAATTTAATCCTCTTCCACCAATAGTTTGTGTTACTTCTCTATTTGCTTCAGATTGATTTTTAAATGAATTTATTTTATTTTTTCCTAATCCATCTCTGACAAAAACAATTGCAGCTCTAGCAGCAATCTGAGGATCGTTTAATTTTTCAGGATTACTTACCAAATCAATTCCAAGTTTTTTTCCTAACTCTCTATAATTATTTTTTCCGGTTACTTGTATAAATCCTCTACCAAGATATTTGAACCCATCACCTTCTTCCGTATTACCCATTGATTTACCCATTTTAGTGTCTTTTCCATATACCATTTCGGCAAATTTATATGGGTCTTTCTTAATTTGATTTAATTCCTCATCAGAATATTTGTTTGCTCTTGCAGTAAATATTTCTCTAATTCTTTTATTACTAGTATTTGCATATGCCTTTAAATTCTCAGATTGAGGCACAAAATTAGATTCTTTTTGAATATTTGCTAAAATAGCCTTCTTTGCATATTCATTGGTTACTCCCAACTCATCTGCTTGAGCATTTACCATTCCAATTACTCCAGCAGCTCCAATTCCTATTTTTGCTGCTGTTGGTATTGCAGCACTGGGAACAGAAGAAGGTGCTGAGGGAGTAGGTCCTTTAGGCGCAGGTGTTGCTGAGGGAGTAGGTCCTTTAGGCGCAGGTGTTGCTGAGGGAGTAGGTCCTTTAGGTGCCGCTGCCGTTGGTGGTTGAGCACCAGGTGATGGTTTTGCACCTTTTGGGATTTCAGGTTTTTCTATTCCTTTTCCTTTAGGTGTTTCTTTTTTCAAATCTTGTATTTCTTTTTTTGTTTTGTCTGATTCTTTTTTAATTTTCTTAGTTTCTTTTTTCAGACCTTTTGGTTGTTTAGTTAAAGCCTCAATCAATTGTTGATTTCTTTTCTCTTTTACTTCATTGAAAGATTTTGCAAAGTTTTCTTCTATTTGAAGTTCTTTTTTCTTCTTTTCTTCGTTTCGTCTTATTAAACCATATAACTTACCAGCAATGTCTGTGATAGATTCGCCTTTCTGTGGAGGTACATCTGCTCTGGCAACTTTTGATACAAACTTAGGATCTTTTTTCTTGCTATCTTTTAATCCTTTTCTCATACCACCTTTTGTTCCAGCATAGTTATCGGTAGCAGATTTTTTTCTACCAAATATTCCCGACACCAAATTAAAAGGATTGAGATTACTCATCAATCCTCTTGTATTGTTCTGCATTGTTTCTGATGGTTCTGGTCTGTTATTACCACCACCCAACAGACTTCCTAATATACTCATCTACTTGTTCTCTGCGATTGTTTTTGTTTTATTTTTTCATTTTCTTCTTCCAAATAACGAATCAACATATTGACATAAACATCTCTCTCCCATGGCAGCATATTCTCAATTTCTGCAAGACTATATTTGTGGTGCTGTATTAAAGCAAAGTTAGTCTTGTAGTAGTTCTGCAATGTATCATGACGAAAACTTACACGAAAAAATTGTTGAGTCCTTCAATCTCTAGTTTATGTTCGTAACCACATTTGTTACATGTAAAGTCAACAGTCTTTTCTAGTTTTGGTAAGTTATTGAAAAATTCTTCTAATCTACTGAATTGTTGTTGATTTAATGAATCTACAAACTCTAACAATTCTTTTGGATCTGCTTCTTTTGCATAATAGAACTGTTCACCATCATGAATATATTCAATACTATCTGCAATCATTTTTAAAGCAAACTCAGAAATATCTGTAGTGTTCCTTGTTTCTTTTACAATAGAGAACTCAGGATACTTTAGTTTAACTGTTATATTCTCTGTCAGTTTAATCGTATCTGATATTCCTTCAGGTTTATCAACTTTAATATCCAATAGATTAATATTGACTTCCATGATGTTGCCACATTCTTTTCCTTCAACTTCATTGTTACAGCGGTATTTGTTTTCTGCAATCTCACCCACAGACCTTGCTCTCAAGTTTAAAAAATAAAACTCAATGTCTGTGATAGGAAGTTTGTCTATGTCAATATCTTCAGTCAAAGTACAATTGTGTAACACTTGACGAATATTCTGTTCTATAGCACTTTCATCACTTGCTTCAAGTGCCATTAGCAAGTTTCTTTGTTCTTTAACTAGAAATGGTCTGAAACGAATGTGTTTTCCAGACAAAGGCAAATCAAGTTCATAAATCGGTGTATCTATTTTTGGCAAAGCCATAACAATCTCCTATAATATATTAAGTCTTAAATCCTTGAGCAACTGAAGTCATATCATAAATCTTCCCTGATGTACTGCTATTGAAAGGATTGTATGAAGTTCCGCCAGCATATTTCGTTAACGCACTTGTTGCCATGTCAACAGCGGTTTCAACACCAGCATTAATAAGATTCTCTGCAAATGCTGCAATAGAATTGTTTTCCCAAGTGTAATAAGCAAAAGTCACAGCAAGTTTATGATGTGAATTCTCATTACTCCAATCTAAATCCAATTGATTAATTGAAATCGGAAAAGCATCAACTAAAGTAATTGAGTATGAAAGTTGATTTTTTACGTTATATTGATTTACAGTAATTGGTGTAACATAACTTTGTCTATAATTGAAGTCATATGTTGTTCTTGGATTGATTAGATTCATCCAAGCATCAAACAGTTTCTTTTCACTCATATCATCACTTACCATAAAAGTCATTGTTGTATCATTGTAGGTTGTGAGATATGGAAGTTTTTCTGTTGGACCATAAATCTTTCTTTCTGCTGTTGCTAGTGTCTTGCTTGGCAACTCTGCATTTTCACATCTTAATTTTATTTGCCTTCCCGTGTTTAAGTATGCCACAAGTTTAAGTGGAATTGCAATTTCCACATCAAATCTGGCTGGTCTGGCTAAGTCAGTTTTGAAACTTGCCTTAAATTCGTTTAATGATGGCATTTATTTTTTCCTTATTTTTCTCATAGATTCTTTAAATACAGAACCCTTGTTTTGCTTTTGGAATCTTTCCACTGGCAAGAACAATGCAGATTCCCACTCTTTAGGAAATACTTTCAGAGGTCGTGTGGCCATATGCTCATAAAGATAGTGCTTCAGACAGGGTAGAAAGGCTCTGAAGCGTCTGGATGAGGCCAGCATATCGTAGGTCTTGTTTGTAATTCTGACCCTTTCTATGCCCTCTCCGTCATCGTCGGTAATGGCAAGTGGCATTAATGCATCCATTAGCATACCACGAACCATAGGTGGCAAATAATGAAAGTTGATTCCTAAGAAGCCTTCTGGCATCTTTTTCAATACCAACACTAATGGAAATATATCATAATAAGGTAAAACATCAGCATATTTTGGATCATAAGCAAAGAAGTATAAGTTTCCTAGTATGACCCTTGATTGTTTTCTTTGTTGCTCACGAATTATGTCTCTGGACATTCGTGAAGGATTACGAAGATTCCTTACTTGTTCCTGAAACCAACGAACACTTTGCCTTGACAATATTTCATAGTCAAGCATTGATCGTTCTTGTGCTAATTGAGTGAGTTTAGATTCCATTGAATATTTATGTTAGATGCCAAGATGTTTTTCTGTGATTACTTTGAACTCCCAACCTCTATCTAAGCAATACTCTTGTGCTGCTTTCCACTTTGCTTGATTGATACCGTAAGTTGTCACCTCTTGTAAATACTGCTTGGTGAGTCGCTTTCTAGGTTTGGGTTCTTTAGTCTCTCTGTCGGGCTTCACTTCTATAATCATAGTCTTTGTTTTTCCGTCTTTGGTTTTGACTCTCACTAGAAAGTCGGGAAAGTAACGATGAAACCTACCGTCTACCGGCGATTTGTATGGTATAATGAGTTCTTCTGAACCCCATTGTAGAATATCATCATTCTTATCAAGCCAGTTCATCACTCTACACTCCCATGATGACCTATAGATGATATTTTTATAATCTCCCATGTATTTTTGTGGGTTTGTGGGATTAAATCGTCCAGAGTATGCCATATAAATACTTTCATTAATCTCTTATCTATTTAACACCCATGGCTCTCTTAAATCAAATTGGTGGAATATCCACAGGTGGGTTAACTGGAGTTCTCAAAGGACCTCTAGACAGACTTTTTGGTAATAAAAATGTTCCTTTTAATTACAAATACCCTGCAAGTTTAGGTAATGAACCTTCAAGAATGCACATGGTGCAATTCACCATATTTAACATAATTCCTAAACAGTTTGACGTTTTAGGTACTATAGATTCAATAAGCCAAACAAAAAGAGCAGAAGTTGGTGGAAAGGCTCAAGCGGTAGCCGCAAAAAGTGCTGATGTAGCACAAAACCTACAATCTTACTTAAAACCAGACAGAAAGCAAGTAGCAACAACAATATCATTGTATATGCCCGATACTTTATCAATGAACTATCATGCTGAATATAGTGAATTGTCTATTATGGATGCAACTAATAGTATGAATAGAGTTGCTGGAGCCATTGGTTCTTTAGCGGAAGATTTACAAAAAGGTGGTGTTGGTGGAGATAATCTTAAAAATAGTATAGCTAAAAATGTTAATGCTTATGGTGCTGAAGCAGCACTCAGAGCAGTAGATGCAACTACAGGAATGCAAACAACCACTCTTGGATTAAGAGCAATGGGATTAGCAATCAATCCTCAGCTTCAATTAGTTTATAAAGGTGTGGGATTTAGAACATTTAGCATGGAGTTTCTTTTCACTCCTAGCACAAAAGAGGAATCAGATCAAGTTTCTGCAATTATAAACTCTTTCATTTATGCAGCAGCACCAACGGTTCAAACAGAAACGAACGGTATGTATTTTATTCCACCGTCAATATTCAATCTGAGTTTTAAGGTGGCTGAAACTGGACAATTTTCTAGCTTAACGAATATGTTACAAAAGGCGGGGAATAGTATTATTCCTGGAGTTCCATTAGGAACTTCATTAGCTAAGAGATTTGGTGCTGCATCTACTGGTGTTGAAAATGACAGACTATACAAAGTTGGTGATTGCGTATTAGAAGATATCTCAGTAGATTATGCACCAAACGGATGGGCAGCGTATTCTGGTGGTGCACCAGTTCAAACAAGACTAACTCTGTCATTCAAAGAAATGGATATTCTTGATAGAACTAGAATGAACACTTCAATAGACCAAATGAGATAAAGCAATGAAATATTTCAGTAATTTTCCAAAACTTATTACTTCAGATGGTAAAGGAAATGTTAATCTATCAACAAATCTTTTAGCTAGAGTAAATTTAGTTCCAAGTTTATTAAAGAATCCTGCTCTTTACTATAAGTACACTATGCAGGATGGTGATACACCAGAAATCATAGGATCAAAATATTATGATAATCCATACAGATATTGGATATTTTTGTATGGAAATAACGTAATGGATCCTCAATGGGATCTTGCTCTATCAAATTTAAATTTTGATGCATATCTTCAAAACAAATATTATGATGCTGCAAACTCCAATAATCAAACAGTTATTGCATATACAAAGTCAACTGTCAAATATTATAAAAAAGTTGTGCATACATATGATTCTGGTACACAAACAGAAACTACGATGAAGTATAACGTAGATGCACAAACATATGCTAATCTTCCTGTCAATCTAGTAACTACAAAATATTTTGATGAATTCAGTTATGTTACTGTGACTGAGACAAGAGAGGCACAAGACATTTACGATTATGAACTACAAACAAATGAAGCAAAAAGAGAAGTGAATATTGTTAATAGACTATATGCTGGCCCAATGGAAGAAAGATTAAAATCATTATTGAGCACATAATATGACAACAACATTAGTAGACAATACTACAGTTGGAGTAAATAGAGATTACTCCTCAGACAGTACAAAAAGTGGTATCAGAAATGCAAAAGATTATAATCTGATAGCTTTAAATGTTTTGTCTGGCCAATTTATTACATTAGACTTGAAACCAATGTTAGTAGAACTATCTTATTTTGAAGATATCTACAGTAACTCTGTATCTGGTCAAATTTTAATAAGTGATGCTCAAGGTGTGATTGAAAAGATGGGTATGCATGGAAATGAATATATCCGCATGGCTTTTGGTAAAGACGAAAATCCTAATATAAGAATCGATAAGATATTCAGAATATACAGTATAAGCAATAGACAGAAAACTACAGGATTTGATACAGAAAACTATGTAATACATTTTTGTTCTGATGAATTAGTTTTGTCTGAACAATACAAGATAAGCAAATCATATAACGGTAAGAGTATATCTCAAATTGTAAATGATGTTCTTCTTACCTATTTAAGAGTACCAGAGAACAAATATGATGCTAGAAACATAGAACAGACAAAAGGTGTCTATAGCATCATAGTTCCAAATTTAAAACCATTTGAAGCTATCAATATGGTTTCTTTGTATGCTCAAGCATCAAAGCAAATTGGTGCAGATATGCTTTTCTTTGAAAATGCAAAAGGATATAATTTCGCATCATTACAATCTTTGTTTCAAAAAGATCCTTATCATACATACGAATATCGTCCAAAGAATATTAGTATGGAAAACTATGATAAAAACATCAATCAAGAAATATTCAATGTTCTTGGATATGAAATATTGAATTCATTTAACGTAATTGAAGGAATTTCTTCTGGTACCTTTGCAAACAGATTACTTACAATAGATCCACTTCTTCGTAATTATAAAGTAACAGATTTCAATTATCTTAAGTATCGTGAAAAATCAAAATCTTTAAATAAAAACCCTGTTGTCAATAATCTAAAAAATAGATTTGGTAGTGCTTTATATGAAACACCACAAGCTTGTTTCAAATTAGCAGGAACAAACAGTGGTTGGGAAAAAGTAGATTATATCAAAGCTAGACCAGGTTCTGTTACAAAAGATATATTCGTTGAGACATTCTTCTCACAAAGAAAATCTCAGATAAGTCTTGCTAATTACACCAGAGCAAAATTGTATATTGCTGGAGATCCTAATGTGACTGTAGGTTCGACAATCAATTTTGATTTGTTATCACAAGACCCTGCTTCTACTAATGATCCAAAACAATTAGACCCATATTATTCTGGAAAATATCTAGTGACTGCGGTAAGACACATTATTCAAACTGCTGCATATAATACAATCATTGAAGTTGTAAAAGATAGTTTACCTCAAGCATATCTACAAGTTGATAATGAAAGACCTATAATTAAAAATACAGTAGCAGGAGTGAAAAAATAATGGATCAAACAACTGTCTTTACAGGAATGAATGGATTTGTTTGGTGGATAGGTGTTGTTGAAAATAGAAAAGATCCATTAAATGTTGGTCGTTGTCAAATTAGAGTGTTTGGTTGGCACACAGATGATAAGAATTTAATACCTACATCAGATTTACCTTGGGCCCAGCCAGTTCTTCCTGTAAATAATTCAAAAACATTTACAACTCCGATTGAAGGTGACTGGGTTATAGGATTTTTCTTTGATGGTCCTTTAGGTCAAGCACCCGTATACTTTGGTGTGTTGCCGGGTATTCCCACACCTTATGTGAATAATCCACAAAAAGGTTTTTCGGATCCAAGAACATCAGCAGAGTTACTAACTGCTCCTAACACTCCCATAGTTTCAACATTAAGTGATGGGTCAGGAACTGTTGTAAAAAATCAACCAGCAGTAAGAAACCCCAATCCTCTTACAGTTGGATATCCAAATACAAATCTTTTAGCGATTAATGATCCAAAAAATCCTCCACCTTCTATTGCATCAAGATACTTAGATTCTACTGAAGGTATATCTGGACCAGATGCAAAAAGTGTCAATACAGCCATTGCTGGTGCAGCACAAGGTGCGGCTGCTGTTACACAAGGTCTTACTCAAGACTTAAAGAGCTTAGTGCCAAATGCAAATTCTTTAGCAAACTCAATACAAGTTCCACCTGGTGGTCTATCAAAGTTATTAGGCCAAAGTCTCGACTTAGGGGCTGGACTTGTTGGGGGTGATTCCGCAGCACAGAAAAAAATTCAAGAGGCTAAACAAAAACTAGCACAACAAGATGTTGATAGACAACTTAAAGATGCTTTGAAGGCATCACAAGAAGCACAGAAAAAAGCAGCAGCATCATTGAATGAATCTTTAGATTCTTTAGGAGATAAAGCAAGTAAGATAGCAGGAAATATTTCCAATAAAATGTCAAACTTAAGTCCTGGAAAATTGACAACACAAACACCTGTCATATTAGATGTAGGTGATAAAGCAGCACTTACTGAAACTGGAATATCATTTGAACGAAGTTTGTATAAAAATACTAAAGATGAAAATTTAATATACGCCGGTAAAGATCCTGTTGTTTGGGATAGAACTAATCGTGAAAGATTGAGAAGAAAATTATCAAGTCTAGATGCAGCAGGATATCCAAGACCACCAGAAGATCCACCAAAAACTGTAAGTGCCACACCAAAGGCAAACTTGGGTGCAGTCGCACCAGGAACAGCAGTCAATGTTTATGCCCCCAATAAAATTCCTAATGAAGTTCCATTGGAAAAAGTAGGAAGCACACTAGAAAAGTCTACAGAGAATATGATCATGCTAACTAGTGAATATATCGATAAAGTAGCATCAAACTGCTATAGACTCGTAAACAACATGAATACAAATGTAGATTTACTTAACTTCAATCTTTATTATGAAAGAAGTTTAAAAATAATTGCAAAGAAAATTGATCAAGTTGAAGAAGCATTGACTCAAGCTGGGAAAGATATTTCTCCCACAAAAGATTTAGAAAAAAAAGCAGATGGTCTGTTAGGAACTCAATCAGAGTTACAAAAATTGTATACTATTAAACGTAATGAATTAAAAACACAAGGATCATAAAATGGCGACAGAAGCAGATTTGGAAAAAGCAATAGATCAATCTGTTGCACAAACAAAAGCACTTGGTGAAATTCAACAAAATAAACCAAAGTATGAGCAAAAAGGCGATCAGCTTGAGGCCGTGGTAAACCCAAACAATTCGTATGGTGAACCAAAAACTCCTTATGATTCAAAGTATCCATATAATCATTCTATAACATCCGAATCTGGTCACTCTATTGAACTAGATGATACACCAGGTGCTGAAAGAGTAGCAATAACGCATAGATCAGGAACATTCTCAGAAATTCATCCAGATGGATCAAAAGTTGAGAAAATTTTCAATGATAATGTACAGATTATTGTAAAAGATAATCAGGTGTATATTATGGGTAATGAACAAAAATCTACTCAAGGAAGTCTAAAATTATACATTAAAGGAAACGTGAAAGCACAAGTAGACGGTTCTGTAGAATTGGAGGTCAAAGGTAATTTTGCCATGAAAGTTGATGGTACGTTTAGTGCCATAGCAGATTCATTTAATTTTGTTGGTCCTATCAATCAAGTAGGAGATTTTGCTTCTACGGGGAATATCATTAACCAAGGTAATATTTCATCCGATAAAAATATTCAAGCAGAACTTGACTTTGTTGGACACAGAAATGTTATTGTAGATGGTTATGGAGATTATGGTGGAGATGTTACTGCCGGACCAGTAAGTTTACAGAATCATGTTCATATAAACGGTGGAGGAATAGGAAACAGCGGTCCACCTGCACAATAACTATAATAAATAGAAGATGGCTACCACACTACAAAAAATATATTCAGATTTGGATTTAACATTTGCAATGAATCCTATAACCAAAGACGTTTCTTTGAGTTATGATGACACCGCAGTGATTCGTTCAGTCCGAAATCTACTGTTAACAAACTTTTATGAAAGACCATTTCAGCCAGATTTAGGCTCAAATGTTAATGGTTATTTGTTTGAGCCAACAACAGTAATAACAGCTTCGGCACTAGAAACAGAAATAAAAAATACCATTTTAAATTATGAACCAAGAGTCAATTTAATTGATGTTAATGTGTTGTCGTTAGATGATCAGAATGCATTTTTTGTTGAACTACAATTCTTTGTTGGAAATAACACATTACCGTCATCTATTAATCTACTTCTTGAGAGGTCAAGATAATGGCAACAGCCAACTCAAGTATACAATTTGCAGATTTAGATTTTGCAGATATTAAATCAAGTTTAATTACTTTCTTAAAGAGTCAAGATACATTTAAAGACTATAACTTTTCAGGTTCGGGTCTTTCTGTTCTATTAGATATTCTTGCGTACAATACACAATATAATGCATACTATCTGAATATGGTAGGAAACGAAATGTTTCTTGATACTGCACTACAGAGAAGTTCTGTTGTATCACAAGCAAAAGTTCTGAATTACACCCCAAAATCTACGATTGCACCAGCCGCAACTATCAATTTGACATCGTATGGTGTTACGACAAGTTTATTGACTCTTCCAAAGTTTACGCAGTTTATCTCAGAAGCAATTGATGGTGTCAACTATATTTTTGTAAATGATGATTCATATACAGTTTCGGTTGTTTCAGGTGAAGCAAACTTTACTGATGTGACATTAAAACAAGGAACTCCTGTAGACTATTCTTTTGTTGTTGACACCACATCAAATCCTGAATTGCTATTTGAAATTCCAGATGAAACGATAGATACAACAACATTAAAAGTTACAGTAGAAGATTCCGGAACAAACTCATTTAGCACAATATATACGCAGGCAAGTGATGTATTATTACTAGACGGAACAAGCACAGTATATTTCCTACAAGAAGGATTGAACGGAAATTATGAAATATACTTTGGTGATAATATCATAGGTAAGAAGTTAATTGATGGAAATATTGTTCGTCTAAGTTATCTTTCAACCAACGGAACCGCAGCCGCTGGTGCTAATAGTTTCATTTTGCTTGATTCTCTCACAGGGTTTTCTAATACTTCTATATTTTCAATTACACCAGCAACAAATGGTGGAGAAAAAGAAAGTATTGATTCTATCAAGTTTCAAGCACCAAAGTCATACGCTGCACAAAATCGTGCAGTATCAAAAAATGATTATATCACATTAATTCAACAGAATCAATTAGGATATGCTTTTGATGCTGTTAATGTTTGGGGAGGACAAGAAAATGATCCTCCTGTATATGGACAAGTATTTGTGTCAATTAAGCCTGTCGGTGCGTTTACATTTACCGATACGCAAAAAGAAAGAATTATAAAGGATGTAATTGAGCCAATTTCTATTTTAACTGTCGATCCTGTTTTGGTTGACCCAGATTATACTTATTTAAATATAACAGCAAATGCTCTTTATGATCCAAGAAAAACAAACTTAACAGCAGCACAAATTAAAGATAAAATAAAAACTGCAATAGTAAGTGTAACCAACGATACACTAGATACTTTCAACTCAACATTCTTAGCTACTGATGTAAATGATGCGATTAAATCTTCAGATCCTTCTATCATAACAAATGAGTTGTCGCTAAGAGTTCAGAAAAAGTTTTATCCTACACTAACAGTTCCTACAAGTTATAAATTGTTTTTTGGCACAAAACTTCAAAAAGGAATGTTCCAAAGTGGGGTAACAAGTTTTCCAGCAATGGATTTTAGAGATCCAGAAAATGTTTCAAACATATTGAATAACGTTTATGTTGAAGAAACTCCATCTTCTACTGGTGGTGTTGAATCTATCTCTATTTTAAATCCTGGTATTAATTATCAAAGAGCACCTAAAGTTACTATCAATGGTGATGGTTCTGGAGCAACAGCAATTTCAGAAATTAATCCTAACGGTACAATCAAGACAATACGCATAACTGCAAAAGGAAATAATTACACTAGTGCTACTGTAGTTATAACTCCTACTGAAGGAGACACCACAGGAGCTTTAGGTGTTGGTGTAGCAAATATTGAAGGAAGATATGGTACATTACAAACATACTATTATAACTCAAACGGCGTAAAGGTTATAATAGGAACAGTAGGAACTATTGACTATGAAACAGGAATAATAGATTTAAATGCATTTGCTCCTATTGGTGTGACAAATGATTTAGGACAACTCACCATCAGTGCTACTCCAGTTTCTACAATTATTTCATCATCATATAATAGAATAATCACGGTGGATCCTTTTGATCCAAATGCTATTACCGTAAATTTAACAGCTAAGTCATAATAATGGCAACAGATAAAAAGACCTCGATATTAATACCATCGCAGCTCCCTGAGTTCATCAGGGACAATCCTGACTATTCTAAATTTGTTGAGTTTCTTAAAGCATACTATGAATGGATGGAACAGAACGGTCAAGCTTTGGATCGTTCAAAAAATCTATTGAGCTATAAAGATGTTGATGAAACGACAAATGAATTTATTGATTATTTTGTTAATGATTTTCTTCCGTATTTTCCAGAAGATGCATTAATAGACAAAAGAAAAGCAATAAAAATTGCTCGTCAATTATATAAAGCAAAAGGAACACCAGCATCGTATAGTTTTCTATTCAGAGTTCTCTATGATTCTGATTTTGAATATTTCAATACATATGATTCTGTTCTTAAAGCATCTGATGGTGCTTGGTATGTTGCGAAAAGTGTTCGTTTAGCTTCTGATGATCCAAACTTTCTTGGCACAAAAAATCTTAGATTATTTGGTGAAACATCAAAAACAATCGCTACAATTGAAAATGCTGTACTAGCAAATACAAGAACAGAAATTTATATATCAAATATCTCCAGACTCTTTCAGTCAGGAGAGTTTGCAAAAATTGTTGATGCGTTCAATCAACCAGTATTGTTTAATGGTGAAGTGCTTCGTGCTAAAATCATTGGACAAATTGGTCAAATAAGAATCAATCCAAATTTTAGAGGACAGTTATATAAAGTTGGAGATCCTGTTGTTTTTGTTGGTGGATTAAATTCAAATACTGGAATCGGAGCAACAGCAACAGTTGGTTCTGTAACACTAGGAGCAATACAAAGAATTAGTGTACTAGATGGTGGATATGGTTATAATGCAAATGGTAATACAGACATCATTTTAACAAATGCTGAAGGAGCAGCAGCAGAACCAGCAGGATTTGATCCTGCACAAAAAACTTTAGCTAATGTACGTTTAATTATTCCTACTAGCATTACTTTTTCTGCTAATGTACCTATAGGAAACGCAGTATATTCATTCATCAGCGTAAATTCTACTGCTAATGCTAATACAACTATAGCAAATGCATTTTCAAACACAGTATCATTTTTAGCTTATCCTATAAGTTCTGTTTCTGTTCTAAATGGTGGTGGAGGAATTAGTGCAGAAAATCAAATTGGTGTAGCAGCTATATCAACATACCCAACAAACTATACTTCTGCACCTGGAAATTTAGGTGCATTAGGAATATTAGGTCCTATACAAATAGCACATGGTGGCACGGGTTATGTTATCAATGATGTTATTACCATTACAGGAGGTTCTGGTTATGGTGCATTTGCAAATGTAACCAACGTAGCTGCAAATGGACAAATTACTTCAGTAGATTATGTTTCTGCTGACGGTAACTATCCTTATGGTGGAATGGGTTATAGTCTTGAAGCGTTACCTACACTTAACGTGGTATCAACTGGAGGAACTAGTGCTAACTTGTATGTTGATGGTATTTTAGGTAGAGGAGCTGATTTCGGATTAACAACTGATCGTATTGGAGCAATCACTACAATCAATACGATTAATCCAGGAGAAGATTATGTTTCTGCACCATCACTTTCTTTAAGAGTGCAAGACATTATCGTTTCAAATGTAGATTTAAATCTAATAGTTCAAACAGGAAATACAATTTTTCAAGGAGCTAATATAAACGTTGCAACTTATGTTGCTCGTATTGATTCTTTTAGCATACTTGAACCTAATTTAAATGAAGAACTATCAAAATTTAGAGTTAGAGTATATAATTATAGCACAACACCAAATCCTGCTTTACAATTAAAAATATCAAATCAGGACATGGTCTTAAATATTGATAATAATAATTATCCAGCAAATTATTTCTTTGCTGGAAGTCCTCAATTTACAAGTGGAATTAGAACGTATGGTGATGGAACAGCAAAAGCAGATGCTTCATTCCTAAATGGATTAACATTCAGTCAAGGACAATACCTAGATACTAGAGGTCAGCCAAGTGCATTTAGTATTCTACAAGATGAAGATCATAATCAATTTACGTATCAAATCACTGTAGAAAAAGAAATAGCGAAATACAGAGAAACTTTACTTAACTTGCTTCACCCGTCTGGAACTAAACTTCGTGGAAGATATGCACTCAAGTCTAATAACGAACTTGATTTGGATACAACTACATCAGCGTTCCAAGCAAAAACTTTATATTTCTACACACAAGTAGCGGCCGCTAATGCTGCAATCAGAACAGATTTTGCAAATTTAAGCAGTAATACAATTAGCTTCTATAATTTGGGTAGCGGAGTCAACATTGCAGACTTCATTTTTGCAAACAGCACGATATCATTGTCACCAACAAATGGACCAAATGTTCACTCTGAAATTACTTCAATTAATCCAGCAACGAACACCATTACCATAGCAGCAAATACGTGGTTGACATTCCCAAATGTAGCGAATATTTCTGCGGTTTCTTCATGCACCACAATAAATATAGTATCACTAACTGGCACTTACAATATCATTAATAATGGTATTTACAGCAATACTGCATATCCTTTAAAAGACATTGTATATGTAGGAGATCAGGTAAGAGTAAACGGTGCCATAAGAACAGTTTCATCTATAAACTACGAAACTGGTAATATTGTTCTTTCTTCTGCGGTCACAGCAAACGCTGGTGCAAATCTAAGTGTGTTGAGAACTTTCTCTGCTGGTGGAACTCTTGGAAATCAAGGCCAAGTAGTTATCTATGGACCAATAGGAGTACAATATAATCCAGAACTCATTACTGAATCTGGACAAACAATTACAACGGAAGACGATAGAATCATCTTATTAGGATAAAACATGTCAACAGTAAAAATTTCGCAGCTACCAAATATTCCTGGTGGGTTAAATGCAAATACTTCAAACAGTCTATTTCTTGGGGTAGATATTCCCACAGGAATCACTGGTAAATTTACTGCAACTCAACTAGCAGATAGACTTTATGCAAATAACATTCTAAACGTTGGAGATAATCCTATTGTTCTTCCTGATGTTGTTGCACAGTTTGCAGGAGATTCTGAAGCATATCTACAAGTTAATCTATTGAATAGTGTAGCAAATGGTTCAGCAGATTATGTTGCAACTGCCGATGTTGGTACAGATACTACCCATTACATAGATTTAGGTATCAATAACTCAAATTATGGTACAAGTGCATTAGATGGATATTTGGTAGTTGCTGGTGACGGAACAGGTGATCCTGGTGGTAATCTGATGCTTGGTTCTATTACATCAGGTAAACAAATTGAGTTTATTATTGGTGGATTTGAACAAGCTAACGTTGTTGCAAGAATGATTGATGATACTGGTTTTAGATTGGTGAAAAAACCTATCATTTTTGCTGACGGAACATCTCAAAATACCGCAGCAGCATCAGCAAGCTTTTCACAAGAAGCTTTTGCTACAGCAAATGTAGCAGCAGCAAATACAGTTGCCATCAATACACTAGCAACAGCAGCGTACGGTAGAGCAAATACTGCTTCAGGTAATACTGTGGCGTTGCAAGCACAAATGTCCACAACGAATACCAATATTGCTTCAGTAAATACATTTGCTCAAGCGGCATTCAGCAAAGCAAACAATGCATTAGCAAACACCTCAGGAACATTTGCTGGAGATTTAACTGTCACTGGAAATGTTACAGTTCTAGGAACAACAAGTTCTACAGGTCCCATCACAACAGGTAATCTAATTGTAAGTGGTACTTCAACACTTACAGGCAACGTGTCAATGATTGCAAACACCTACATGACGGGTGCTGTAACTGTCAACAGCACCATGGTTCTTGCAAACAGCAACTTTAGTGCAACAGAGGCTGCCTTTAGAATTACAGCAGCAGGAAGTTCACAAATTCCAACGCAGTCCGGTACAATGATGCAAATAACCGGTAAAGCAAACACGCCTACTAGAATACTTGTTGATTCTTTTGGTACTTCAAATGCAGCATATTCTATCATTGCTGGTAGAAGTGCCAGGGGTACGGTAAATGCGCCAACACCAACACAGAACAATGATATTCTGTTGCGTATTGCTGGCAACTCCTATGGTACTACAGGATATGCACCATTCGGTGCAGCAAGAATTGATTTTGTTGCTACCGAAAATCAAACAGATACCGCACGTGGTTCCAGAATTTTATTCTACAATACTCCAAATGGTTCAAATGTTGTTAATCAAATCGCTTCATTTAATGCCGATTCTGTTTATTTCACTGGTACTGTAGCACCACAAAAAGGATTCATTTATACACCGACGATGTTACAAGGTGCTCAGACAGCCTTTACAATTGATTTTTCAACAACATCATTGATTAAAGCAGAATTGGTTGCGGATTTAACTATCACACTTTCAAATTATGTTTATGGTAAAGTAGTTGAGGTTTGGTTAACCAATACTAGCGGTAATCAGAGAACAGTTACTCATGGTTGTACAGCACTAAATTCTACTATCAATTCTACAACATTTAATATGTCGGCAACCAGTTCTGCATACTTGAGGTACTTTAGTATTGATGGAGATCAGGCAAACACATTCGTATCAGTTCAACACGCTTAATAAATAGACCATGGCAAATCAAAATATAATCACATACGGTGCAAGGCTAACAGGAGTCAGAGAGCAATACTATTCTCCTGTTTCTCAGATACTTGCTACAGACACTTTTGTGGAAACTTTTTATTGCTTTTTAGCAAAAGTTGATCCTTGGCCCAATGAAAATGTTCCTCCTATACCAACTCAAGATCAAAAAAGTCTAAAGAAAATATATAAAAATATTTTTGTTGCTAAAAAAGTAGGAACGAATAATATTTCTCCAGTAGTTGAACGAATTGATTGGGTAGCAGGAGAAACATACGATTATTATCGTGATGATGTTGATATGCTTGAGATAGATCAAAATGGATTCTTAGTAAGAAAATTTTATATCAAGAATCGTTTTGATCAAGTATTTAAATGTCTTTGGAATAATAATGATGGTGTTGTTTCAGATGAACCTTACTTTCAACCAGGTACATACACATCAAACAATTTGTATCTAGGTACTGACGGTTACAAGTGGAAATACATGTACACCGTTGATATTGGTGCAAAACTGAAGTTTATGGATACCGTTTGGATTCCTATTCCTATTGGTAGACCAGGACCAACATCATTATATTCTCCACCATGGCAAACAACTCCTGCAGGTTCGGGAAATATTGATGTGATTAATGTTCTTGATGGTGGTTCAGGATATAATCCAGCAAACAATCCAATCACAATAACAGTTACAGGTGATGGAACAGGTGCAACAGGAACAGCAACCGTAGTCAGTAATGTCATTACTAATATTGTGGTGACTAATCCTGGTGGTAATTACACTTATTCTAATGTAACCATAACTTCAAGTCAAGGTTCTGGTGCAGCAGCTATAGCTCCTGTTTCCCCTATATCAGGACATGGAACAGATCCAATATCAGAGTTAGGATGTTCCCGTGTAATGTTTACTATAGAATTTGATGGAAATGAAAATGGATTAATTCCTACAGATATAGATTTTCGTCAAATTGGACTTGTAGTAAATCCATATTCACAAGGAAGTTATCCTGATGTTGCAAATTCCGAAATATTCAAAACAACCACTGATTTAGTTTTGGTAAGTGGACTTGGAACATATCTAGCCGATGAAACTGTATATCAAGGATCTAGCTTATCAACAGCAACATTTACTGCAACAGTTTTAAGTTTTGATGATGCAACCGGTGTGCTTAGGTTGATAAATACAGTAGGAACACCAGTACCTAACTCTACAATTTTTGGAAATACGTCTGGTACCGCAAGAACAACTTTAACAATAAGTAATCCAGATTATGATATTTTTTCAGGACACATAATTTTTGTTGAGAATAGAAGCTCAATTCAAAGAAGTGTCGATGGAATAGAACAATTACGATTTGTATTAGGATATTAAGGAAAAAAAATGGCCCTAAATTTTAATGTTGACCCATATTATGATGATTTTGATCCATCAAAGAATTTTCATAGAATACTTTTCAAACCAGGATATGCTGTACAAGCAAGAGAACTAACACAATCTCAAACTATTCTGCAAAATCAAATTAGTAATTTTGCTGATGCCATTTTTAGTCAAAATACTCCAGTCTCTGGTGGAAGAGTTTCACTTAACTTTGCAGCTATAGGAAATATTGGAGCTTATTACGTAAAGCTACAAACTCAATTTTCTGGTGTTGAAATTGACGTTAATAATTTTCTAAACAAAGATATTCAAGATGTAAATGGAATTGTTCAAGCAAGAGTTATTGCTGTAGCAGAAGGAACTTTAATTGATCCTCCTACTCTTGTTGTAACCTACTATACTGGAGCTAAATTTAAGGACGCATCTACAATTATTTGTACCGATGGATCAAATTTTTCTGCCACTACTATAGGCACAAATACATCGGCTGAAACATGCACAGGTGCATCTTCAACAGTATCAATTTCAGAGGGTATTTTTTACATCATTAATGGTTATAACACTTCAAATGTTCAGAACCCAGATGGAACATATAACAGATATTCAATTGGTAATTTTGTAAGTGTTTTACCTCAGACAATTATTCTTGACAAGTATGCTAGTAATCCAAGTGGTCGTGTAGGACTTTCAATTACAGAAACAATTGTAGATTATATTGATGATACTTCACTTTTAGATCCTGCTGTAGGAGCATCAAATTATCAAGCACCTGGTGCAGACAGATATAAAATTTCATTGGAATTAGTTGTATTACCTCTCACACCAGGAAATGATGATCAATTTATTGAACTTGTCAGACTTGAAAATGGTAAAATTCTAAAACAAGTTGACGGAACAGTATATTCAGTTATTAATGATTATATTTCAAAACGCACATACGAAACAGATGGTGATTTCATCGTTAATGAGTTTAGTTTTACACCAACTGCAAATACTGTAAATCCGGATCTTTATGATTTAAAAATTAGTAAAGGATTAGCATATATTCGTGGGTACAGAGTAGAAAATCAGTCAGACATAACATTCTCTACCCCTAGAGCAAGATCAAATAACATTATTAATAACAATCAAGTTTATGTTGATTATGGTTCTTATGTGTTAGCAAATAATGTTTCTGGTACCTTTGATATTACTACAATGCCAAAGATTGATTTGCATTGTGTAGCAAATTCAAATATTGTTTCAACAAACTCAGTAACATATTCTGCTACTTTAATTGGTTCTGCATTCTTAAGAAATATTGATTATGAAAGTAGTGTATCAGATTCAGATACATCGTCATATTCATACAAAATGTATATTACTGATGTAAGTGCAAATACTTTAAGTGGTACAGCATTAGCAGCAGGGTCATCCCCAACAACAATTCAATTTAATGACACTAATGGAAAATTCTCTGCTGTAGCAAACGCATATTTTGGTGTTAAAATTTCCGCATTAACTTCTGGTTATACTGATGTTAGAGAAATTGTATCGTATGATGGAACAACAAAAACAGCAACGGTCGATTCACCATTCACATTAAATCCTACAAATTCTACTCAATTTAATTTACTGTTTTCAACAACAGATATTGAGTCTTTGATTAATGTGCCAAATGGTCCTGCAACACCTACCGTTAGAACTGCATCGGCTAACATACCGAATGCAGGAAAATTTAACGGATTGTTTACTGGTGATACAATATTATATAATCCTACTCAAGCGGAACTGCTGTTCACTGTTGGTTATCCATACGTATCAAATATTTCTGATAGTAGCTATATTTCACAAAAAGTTTTCAGATCAAAATCTTTCACCAGCTCAGGTGGAAATTTTGTAATGACTCTATCGCTTCCTGTTAATACTGCAAATATCAAATTTATTGGAACAGGAACATTATCGTCAGATGCCATTAAACAAAACTTTACTGTAGTTAATAAGGCAAATAATAGACAAATTCTAGATTTTGTATCTGCTGGAAATACTGTTGTTATTTCTTCCGACCAAAAAACAGCAACATTCACAACACCTGTTTATGGTACAACAACAGTAGATGTTATTGCTGGAGTTTCTGTAGGAAATGCTGATAACTCAACGTTAGTCTTAAAGGCAAAAAATCTTGTAGTAGGAAATACTCAGATAGTGAGTTATGCTGGTCCTACAGCGATTGTTGATGCTAATACCTATCTTGATCTGACAAATGGACAAATTTATATTAAAGAATCTGCGGTAGGAAAAACAACATCATTATATGTTTCTGATGTTAAGAAAATTAGAAAAATTATTAGTACAAAATCGTCAGTAACAGTACCAACAACATCAATGTTGTCTGATTCTTCATATGATGTAACTAGTTTGTTCTTGCTAGACAATGGACAAAGAGATAACTATTATGATTTTTCTGCTGTTAGATTGAAACCTGGAGCTTCTAGACCACTAGGAAATCTATTGGTTATTTTTGATTACTATGCACATACTGGAGGAGATGGATACTTTGATGTAAATTCTTATCTAACCCCAATATCTTCTTCACCAGATCAATATAGAGAAATTGGTCAATATACAAGTAAAGCGGGTATCAACTACAGACTTACTGACAGTTTAGATTTTAGACCAGTTAGACAGGCACCATCTGGTAGTGTTTCTTCGGTTCCATTTACTTTGGAATATACTGGGAATCCATCTGCACCAGACGATAGTGGTATCTTAATTCCTCAAAACCTAAGTTACTTTACACATGATTATGCATACTACTTAGGAAGAAAAGATAAACTTGTCATAACAAAAGATAATACAATTGATATTATTCTAGGAACACCTTCTGTTAATCCTACATTCCCGGCTGAACCTGACGGAGCACTATTGCTTGCAAAGATGACTCTTGATCCATATACAGGTTATATTCCAGGTGAAGATTCGACAACACAACAGACAAATTATAGTATAGAAAGAGTACAACATAAAAATTGGATCAAACGAGATATTACTGATTTACAGGATCGTGTTAACAATCTCGAATACTATACTGCATTAAGTTTGCTCGAACAAAATGCACAGTCACTACAAATTCCAGATTCAAATGGTTTGAACAGATTTAAGAATGGTATTCTTGTAGATGACTTTTCTTCATATGCAACAGCAGATACACGACTATCTGAAGGATTTAATGCTAAAATTGATATTGCGAAGAAACAATTGACACCTAGAAGTATTGTAGATAATTTAGCACTAAAAAATCCTATAGTTCTAAATTCATTGGGAACAATAAAACAGACAAATTCGTTTTATGTTCATACTATTGCCGGTAGTACAAATATATACACTCTACCCTACACAACCAAATTTATTACTGGACAAACACTAGCAAGTAGCGTAGTATCTGTAAATCCATTTGGTGTTATCAGAAATGAAGGATCTATGCAATTATGTCCTCCTATGGATAATTGGGTAGATAATCAACAAGCACCTGATATTCTAGTAGTGGATCCAAGACTACAATTATTTCAAGCTAGTGGAACAAATCTCATTCAAAATGCTGGTAACTGGCAAACAATTCCAGGAACAACAAGCCAAACTCTTGCTGGTACTTCCACAGCCGTAACCACTACTGGAAACATACAAACAACTACGACAACACAAACATTTAATGTATTTGGTAATCAAATACAAAATGTTATTAATTCGGGATATTCTGCAATTAATTCAACTATTGGATTAAACAATGGTTATATAACAAATATTGGGATACTTGGATACATTCGTCCACAAAGAGTCCGCTTTAGAGCATCAGGATTACTAGCTAATGCTAAATTAAAAGCATTCTTTGATGGAGTAGATGTATCTAATGACATTGTAAGTCCTAACATTATTAGAGTAGATAATGTATCTGGAGTTTTCAGAGAAGATGATATTGTAGGTTTCGAGATAGCTAATGTGTTTTATCCTGTAGGAAGAGTGTTGGGAGTAACACAGGTACCAGGAGCATCAACATCTTATAATTTGGCTATATTTGATATTGATGGTGCACCAGAATACCTAGCGGCAGCTACGCTAAGAAATGCTAGATTCGATGAAAATGGAGTTTATGTTTCAGGATCTACTACCGCTAGTGGACAACTATCATCTGGAGTTTCACCACTAAACGTGTCTGGAACAATTAGAGGTCCTGCAGGATCACTTATTACAAATGCAAATACAAATGCGAACTTAATTTTTAGATCCACAAAGACTGATGCTACTTGGGGCGACTTCTTAAAAATAAATGGTATGTGGGCAACTGGTAATAATATTACCGCATATCGTAGTTGGGATGCAACATATACTTTCACAGCAAACACTGGTGGTAACTATGTTATAGCTGCTAGTTCTTGGAGAGACACTACAGCACCATTTGTGAATAGAACAGCAACAATTACTATTGACGGAACTGTTCAAATAAGTGCTACTGAATTGTATAATGCGACTCCAACGGGAACTGTCAGTAAGACAATCTCGTTGACACCTGGAAATCACACAATAAGAATAACAGCAAATGGTTCTGGTACACCACTTGCCACAGTAGCAACTCAATCTGGCCTTGCATGTATTATAACAGAACCAGTAGGAACACCAGGAAGAAACATTGTATTCAATGCTTTATATCCACCTTCAGTAGATTATCCAAGCGGAACTCAAATAATCTTGCCTCTAGGAGGAGCATACTTTGATGGATTTACAAGAGTTTCTTTGGCCGCAGGAGCAAGTGAACAAGATGATTTTTATATTGGTTCAACTATAACCATAACTACAAAATATCTGTACACTTATCTGTCTGATGGTAGCACACTACAAATTCCTGTTCCATTTACATCTGGAGGCGCAGGAGATGGAGGAATTACTGTAGGAAGCAGAACTTATGTTGGACCTGATGGAAGAACTGGATATGTTCTACAAAGCATAGAAACATACACCGCAAATATCATAGATTATGATGGTCAATTAAGAATTGCGACTTTAGATACACCAGTCAATCTATCATTAGGAGATAATCAATTATTTGGAAACATTAATTCCACATACAGTATTAAAGGTAACCTTGTTAGTTTAGAAGAAGCAATTATAGATGGCACTACAGTACCAACTTTCTCTAGTGATGCTCAAGGTAATGTAACTGGTTTATTTGAGATTCGTCCAAATAGATTCAGAACTGGTGAAAGACTCTTTAGACTTGATAACAGAACTATATCTAATGATCCTCTAACTGCTACATGTTATGCAGAAGCAACATTTACTGCCTCTGGATTATCATCTTCTAGACAAAAATTAGAATTTGCTCCGTCAGTTGATGCTGGTGGTAAAACTTTTATACAAACCAATCAGAGAAGTGGTGCTTTCATAGGTACTGCGACACAAACAACTGTCACTCAGCAAGTAATAGCAGAACAAGGATTTAGAGGTTGTTGTTTCATTGCTGGAACAAAGATTACCATGGCTGATGGTTCTATCAAAAATATTGAAGATGTTCAAATCGGTGATGAGTTGATTGGTAAAGATGGTTCTGTTAATACAGTGCTTGAGTATGTCAGACCTGTATTGGGAGAAAGAACACTAATCTCTCTAAATGATAGCACTCCTTTCATAACCAATGATCATCCAGTCTACATGAAAGATGGCACATGGAAATCTTTTGATCCAGTTGCGACAAAATTAAAGTATAAAAAACTTTCTGACTGGAACATAGGTAAGTTGGAAGTTGGTGATGTCATTGAAACTGTAGACGGTGTAGGATTTAAAATTGAAACTATGTCTGAACATTCTGACAGAGATGATCTTCAAGTTTATAACTTCTCATTAAATGGAAACCACACCTATATTGCTAATAATCTAGTTGTTCACAACAAGTGTTTTGTTGCTGGTACTGAAGTTCTTATGAAGGACAACACTTGGAAGAATATAGAAGATGTAGAGTTGAATGATGTATTAATTGGTGAAAGTGGATCAGAAAACAGAGTAAGAGAATTCCATAGACCAACTCTAGGACTTATGGATCATATATTACCTCATAAACTGAGATTAGCATCAATTAACAATTCTGATTTTTCTGTATCTGAAGATCACATGATTAAAACAACTTCAGGTTGGAGAACACCGACAGTAGAGATGTGTAAGATTCTACATGCCAAGACTTTAGAGATTGAGAATATTGACATTACTCAATTACAACTTGGCGACGATATCATATGCTCCGATGGCTCGCTACTAAGAGTTGAAAGCATTGAATTTAAAGAAGATGCTCCAGAAATACAATTGTATAACTTTAGATTGTACGGAAACAAAACATACCATGTACGTATGAAAGGTAGTGATAAGTTTATCTTAGTGCATAACAAGTGCTTTACTTCAGGCACAGAAGTCCTCATGAAGGACAACACTTGGAAGAACATTGAAGATGTTGAAATAAATGATGTATTAATTGGTGAAAACGGATCTGAAAATAGAGTAAGAGAATTCCACAGACCAACTCTGGGACTCAATGATCACATCTTACCACATAAACTAAGACTGGCATCAATTAATGAATCAAACTTCTCTGTCTCAGAAGATCATATGATCAAAACAACCTCTGGTTGGAGAACACCTACAGTAGAAATGTGTAAGATTCTTCATGCTAAGACTCTAAAAGGAGACAACATTGATATTTCTCAACTGCAAATTGGTGATGAAATTATATGTTCTGATGGCTCACTACTAAAAGTAGAAACTATTGAATTTAAAGAAGATGTTCCAGAACTGCAACTCTACAATTTCAAACTATATGGAAACAAAACATACCATGTACGTATGAAAGGTGCAGAGAAGTTCATGCTAGTGCATAACAAGTGCTTTACTTCAGGCACAGAAGTATTGATGCATGATGGCTCTTGGAAAAATATTGAAGAAGTCGAACTTGGAGATATACTACTTGGTGAAGATGGTGCTGAAAATATGGTTAAAGAGTTTCATAGACCTGTACTAGGACTCAATGATCACATCTTACCACATAATCTAAGACTGGCATCTATTAATAACTCAGAGTTTTCCGTGTCTGAAGATCACATGATCAAAACAACTTCAGGTTGGAGAACACCTACAGTAGAAATGTGTAAGATTCTACACGCTGAAACCTTGAAGAATGAAAATATAGACATTACTCAATTACAGCTTGGAGATGAAATCATATGCTCTGATGGCTCATTGTTAACAGTAGACAGCATTGAATTCAAAGAAGATGCTCCGGATCTACAACTTTATAACTTCAAACTACATGGAAACAAAACATATCATGTACGTTTGAAAGGTAGTGACAAGTTTATCTTAGTACACAATAAAGATCCTCTTGCTCAAACGTTCGCTGTTCCTAAAGACAATTATCCAAATGGAGCATTCTTACGTTCAGTTAAGTTGTTCTTCCAATCAAAACCAACTGGACCTAATGCTCCTGATGTTGAAGTGTATGTTGTTGGAACGACAAATGGTTACCCTAATGGAAAAAATTTAGATTATTCTGTAGCTAGAGTGAAGGCTCAAGATATTAAAATTTCAAATAATCCACATTGGCTTGATCCAGAAACAGCAACGGAATTCGTATTTCCTGCTCCTGTTTACATTCAAAATAGTATTTTTTATGCCTTTGTTGTATTTTCGCATAGTCCTGACTACACAGTATACTTTGGACAACAAAACGCTGTTGCCGTGCCTTCTACAACAAAAGCATTGCCAACCGATCCTAATCCTGCTAACCCAGGGAAAATTGGAGCAACTCCATATGTTGGTGGATTATTCGAATCCCAAAACGCTGTCACCTGGCAAGTTGATCAAACTAAACAAATGATGTTTGTAATTGATCAATGTGTATTCACCACATCAGACTCAAAAACTTTGGAATTCTCTTTACCTTCTGGTTTACCATTTAGAGCAATTGATGTTCTCAACGATATTGTTCATACAACCAGTCCGGCTAGCATCAATAATACTTATGGTAACTTTGCACAAAAGGTACCAGTTATGCGTTCTGATGCAGTAAACGTCACTACAACAGATTTTATTCCAACAGGAGCAGTAATTAAGTACACCGCAAGTGCAACATTAAATGATGGTGCAAATACTGTTGTTGGACAGTTCCCTGTGTTCCCAGGAAGACTTGGATCACCAACATATGATGATGTTGATTATGATGATGGAAGAGGACCAAGAGCGTTGCTTAGAGATGCAAATAACTCATTTAGACTTTTTGCAACCATGGCAACAGCAGATTCTAACACATCTCCAATTATCGCAGATGATGGTGTAAGTCTGTATAACATTAGATATGTGATTAACAATCTTGAACTGTCTAACAGCATGATTGAAATTGTAGATGGAGGAACAGGGTATCATCCAGCAAACGTAGTTGCTACTGTAAGTCCACCTGATATTGGTAGTGATGCTGCAACATGTGGAGTTGTTCTAACTTCAAATGTAATTACCAATGTGTATTTGACAACCTTTGGTTCTGGGTATGTTAAAACTCCTACAATCACAATTACTGGAGCGAATACAACTCCTGCTACCGTTCTTGTTCGTGGAGAGACTTCATCTGGTGGAGGTAATTTAACAACCGCAAGATACTTGACAAAAGTAGTAAAATTAACTCCAGACAATGAATCTGGTGATTTAAGAGTATTCTATACAGCATACAAACCTCTAGGAACAGAAATCTATGTGTATTATAAGATTCTGAATTCGGACGATACGGATGTAATTGATGATAAAGAATGGCAATTAATGACTCAGACAAGTACAATATCATATTCACTATCAAAACAAAATCTAATTGAATATGAATGTGCTCCTGGTGTCAATAATTTAGCAGATAACTTTATTTCATATACAAAAGGAACCGAAACTTACAATTCATTTAATCAGTTCCAAATCAAGTTTGTTATGACAACAGAAGATACAACAAATATACCTTTTGTGACTGACATACGAGCATTAGCTTTACCATCTGGAACAGGATTGTAAAATGGCACTAGTTAAAGTTACTGGATCAGAGTTTGTGAGAGACACTAATAATATGGCTCTCATAAACACGGATAATACTGCAAGAAATGAGTATTATGCTAAAATTCGTATGTTAAAGACACATAAAGATGAAATAAATACAGTTAAGGAAGAAATTGCTGGCATCAAAGAAGATATGAACGAAATAAAAGCTTTGATGTTAAAACTATTAGAAAAAGGCTAAAATGGCTAATACAGTTACTTTATTGAGCTATGCCAATACTTTTGGCGATTGGGTAGTTACTACAAATAAACTCATACAAGAAAATAATGATCTTGCTGCGAACAATTATGTAAAATCAACAGGAACTTTATTTCTTAGTTCTCCCACTCTTGGTCTCCAAGTAGCAAACAATGCTGTTGTTCAAGGACAACTTCAAGTTTCTGGTATTGGTTCATCTGCCTATATTCAAAAAAATATTCAGGTTGATGGTTCAATCATAGGAGCATCAAACAATTACTTTATTGCAAATGATGCTAA
>Ga0315899_10000689_pt1 | contig 39959 bp, 28 predicted proteins | sample LakEriMetagenome_2_FD_203518 | JGI IMG/M metagenome (GOLD analysis project Ga0315899, IMG submission 203518) | Freshwater fungal communities from buoy surface, Lake Erie, Ohio, United States - Buoy 4 MA112 | ecosystem: Environmental > Aquatic > Freshwater > Lake | place: USA: Lake Erie, Ohio...
GAATTCGTCATGAGAATGCCGAACTAACTATTGCACCGAACGGAAAGGTCGTTGTTTACATGGGTGACGATGAAATGAATCAGTTCGTTTACAAATTCGTATCCACTGAGGCATGGGATCCAAAAGCAGCAGACGCATTCGAGCCTTCCACTCGCGATAGATTGCTCGATCGAGGTACCCTGTATGCCGCCAAATTCAATGCAGATGGCACAGGTGAGTGGCTCGAGCTGGCGGCAGGTAAGCATGGTATACCTCGCAAGAAGGACGACACGGATGATCGAGGATTCGATGAAGCAGATATCTGCATTCGTACACGAGAGGCTGCCGAAATCGCTGGTGCGACACCCATGGATCGACCGGAATGGTTGGCTGTACATCCGGAGACTCGCGAGGTTTACGTGACACTGACCAATAATAAGAGTCGTCATGTTGCTGATGCCGCGAATCCGAGAGTCAAGAATCTATTTGGTCATATCGTGCGCTGGAAAGAAGACAACGATGATGCATCGGGCGAAAAATTCCGTTGGCAAGTCTTCGTTATGGGAGGAAACCCCAATCACGAAGATCCGATGTATCGCGGAAATGCTAAAGGGGATATCTTCGCGTGCCCCGATGGCTTGAAATTCGATCCTAACGGCGTGTTATGGATACAAACAGACATGTCGAGCAGCGTGATTGGCAAGAAAGGTTTCGAAGAATTCGGGCACAACATGATGCTCGCCGCTAACCCGAATACGGGTGAAACCAGACGGTTTCTAACAGGTCCTCGAGGCTGTGAGATCACGGGGCACGCGATGACACCAGATCGCCGGACCATGTTTGTCAATATTCAACACCCAGGTGAGCCTGCGGATGAGCTCTCCGACCCGAATTCGCCCCAAAAGGTCAGTAGCTGGCCTGATGGAGCACGTGGGGGAAGACCAAGATCCGCAACGATTGTGGTGAAAAGAGCGGATGGGGGGGAGATCGGGAGTTAGCAGGATAATCAGAGTGGTGTAAGGTCGCTTCACGTTGGCACGGTAGTGCGTTATGATATTCAGTCGGTTATAAGCTATCGACTTTGTTTGATGAATTCAGTCAAGTAACAGTAGTGACGGAGCATCCGACCCAGGTACCGACTGGATCAATCCTTCTCTTATGAAGCCAAACATCAAATCTTCTGCGCCGCGACGATGGGATTTACCACGTATCGCAGGACGCCGCACATTCTCGGAGTTAACGTCTTCCGAGATGTTGGTCGCGTCGTTCGCTTCACTTATTCTATTAGGCACACTCGGTTTTCTGTTCCTCCCGGGCTTGTATGTGGGCGAACGTTTGGGGGTGGTAGATTCCTTGTTTACGGCGACGAGTGCCATCTGCGTTACAGGATTGATCGTCGTTGACACTGCGACTTACTTTACCTTTTGGGGGCAGTTGTACATCATTGTGCTCATACAATTGGGGGGGCTTGGGATGTTAACCTTTGCCTCGATGATCATTGCAGCCATGGGGGGGAGGCCATCGTTGAGAGCCGGGTCGGCGATCGAAGGAGACATAAAAACGTTGCCCGAGGTCCCAACAAAGAAGTTGGTGGTAGACATCGTTAAGTTCACCTTTATCTGCGAGTTGGCGGGAGCCGTTGCATTGTATTTTCTATGGGTTCCGAAGCATGGCTGGATAGATTCCGCTTGGCCGGCGATTTTCCATTCCATTAGTGCGTTTTGTAACGCAGGGTTCTCAACCTATACAGATTCACTCATACCTCATGCTCAGTCGACATCGACTATTTGTGTTATCTCTCTCTTAATACTCGTGGGTGGTATTGGATTTGTGACCTTAGAAGAGTTATCATTGCTCGTCAAATCCAGGGCTCCGCGACGTAAGAGGATATCGATCCATTCCAAACTCGTGTTGTTCGGAACATTGACACTCGTACTTATACCGGCACCCCTGTTTGCCTATTTTGAATGGAATCAAACCCTAGCATCTATGACATGGGGAGACAAGCTATCGCACTCGTTGTTTTTTAGTATAACCCCTCGGACCGCTGGGTTTAATGCGGTCGATTACACGCAGGTATCCGACCCTACCAGTCTCTTGACCATGATTTTAATGACTATTGGAGGGGCGCCTGGATCCACTGCTGGAGGTATGAAACTTACCACCTTTCTTCTGATGTTTTTGCTCGCTTGGTCTAAATTGTCAGGCCAAAGTAGCGTTAACTTTATGAATCGTTCTATACCGGACCGGACCATCCAACGCGCAACAGGACTCTTTGTCATTATGGTATCCCTGTCCTTGGTCGGTATTTTCGCTATTCATCTGTTCGATCCTGTCTTGCGTTTTGAGGATGCGTTTCTGGTTCGTGCATTCGAGGGATTGAGCGCGATTAACACGGTAGGTCTTTCGTTAGGAGTAACCGGTGTCTTGTCTGCGGGTTCGAAAGTCATTTTGATACTCATGATGTTCGTGGGGCGAATTGGACCGACTGCGTTGGTGGCTGCGTTCGAGTCACGGTTTGTGAAGAAATCCGATTATCGACTTGCGTCCGAAGATGTTTTGCTCGGCTGATTGAGAATAGGCAAACGAGAATATGGCAACAAAATACAAACGTTTCGTAGTGGTCGGGCTTGGGAACTTTGGCTTTGCTGCTTGCCAAAAGTTATCCAGTTTGGGACATGAGGTTATTGCGATTGACGTGGATCCCGCAGTAGTCGATCGCATCGGGCCCATAGTGGAGCGGGCGGCTGCTCTCGATGCCACGGATACCCAGGCGCTTCGTCGGTTGGGAGTTGAGGGTGCGGATGCCGCCGTGGTTTCCACGGGAGATGATATTACGGCGAGTATTTTGGCTTCGTTAGCGCTGCAGGACCTCAAGGTGCGAGAGATCTTCGTCAAGGTAATATCCACTGACCATGCGAGGGTCATGGAACGGCTGGGAGTTACTGAAACGGTATTTCCCGAGCGTGACACTGCTACGGCGCTGGCAACCAAAGTTTCAGGAAATGCCCTAAGAAACTATATCGCGTTAGGTGCCAATTTCAGCATTCAAGAAATGGGAGTCCCTCAGGAGTGGCTTGGCAAGTCGATCGGCGAGCTTGGGGTACGACAAAAATACGACGTCACTATTATCGCAATTCATGACATTCTCACCGATGTAATTGTTGCAACACCAGGTCCTGATTATAAATTGAAAGAGTCCGATACTATTTTCGTCGCTGGAAACGACCAATCATTGAAGCGAATTGCTTCCGTCGATTAATCGCTGTTCCCACAATCCAAGAATCTTCTGTGTTTCAACCGCCAATTCTAGGGATTCGATGCTCGAATGATCGCGAGTTGTTTTAATTTGATCGAGCATAAGTGATTCTTGGGATTCATTCACTCCAACGGTTTCGCAGGCTGCCTTGCCATCATGACCGTGAATCCAAAATCTCGGTTTCGAAACATCCCATGGCCTTAGAAAGTCGTCGCAAATCATCGAAGCTTCGCTACCTGCGAACTCGATCCACTTTCTTCCCGCCGCATCAAACCCACAGTCCCAATGTGCTATCACTCCCCCCTCGAGCTCTACCAGGGCCTGTGCGCTGGTCCATATCCGATTGGATGAATCCTTCGAGCCGCACGCAGCGATTTTGAGTGGTCTCAATCCGGTAAACCAAAGCGTGGCGTAGATGCAGTACCAACCCAAATCAAGTAAACAGCCACCACCTAGTTCTGGGGATAGTCTATGATCGTTTCCGCGAGAAAGAATATGCGAAGCACTGCATGCGATTGTGATTCGACGCAGGGCTCCCAACGTGCCAGAACGTATTGTCTTGCGCATCTGGGTGCTTCGTGGATGGAAGGGGAACGATGTTGCATGATAACACGCGAGGTGTGTTCTAACGGAGCCTTGCTGTATAGCGAGAGACTCTTCGTAGTTGAGCGCGAGAGGCTTTTCACAGAGAACAACCTTTCCCGCCTCCATAGCCATGATCGAGAATTTCGCGTGTAGATGTGGAGGCAATGCAACGTAGATTGCATCGACAGCTGGATCGTGACAACACTTTGCGAGATCGACCGTGGTGTATTGCGGATGATACTTTTCCGCCCACGATTGGAGTTTGTCTTCGTCGCGTCCCGCCACGAGAGTTAGCTTGTGATTGGACGAACTATTCATTAACGACGCCATGCGATCGGTAACGCGACCGATCCCGAGAAAACCCCATCTCATCATCGCGTATCCTAAGCTTGGCAGAGTTTTAGATTGGAGACGGACGCCAGCCGCGTTCTGCTTCGTTTCCGGATTTCGGATCCGCGATCGCGTCGTCAATTTCTTCGGCAGTATTAGGATCGCTCTCGTGTGATTTTGATTGTTTGGAGGATTTCAGTGCCTTGAAATGCTTGTAGCAGTCTGTGCCCCAGAGGAATGCAACGATCAAAGCCGCAACGAATCCTGCAAAAGGTGGGTTAACGTTAAGGCCGTTCAGCAACAAAATCAAAGCAGAGGCAGCGATCGCGAAGAATGTGATGGCCACTTTGATCAAAATCGTGGTACTGGCTCGCTTGGTTTCGCTTCTTTCAATCGCGCGTCTGGCGTTCGAATTGGCGAGTTCCCGAAGTGCATCCATGTCTACCTGTCGCGGCGATGGACGCTTTGTTGGACGGGACGTCGGCTCTCCGCTTGTCGAAGACTCCTGCGGATCGGATTGCGGCTCTGATGATTTCGAGGCCCGCTCGAGAAACTCACGTCGACTTCTAGGCGCTGACCTTACTGTCAGCTCCTCGATTTGAGTTTCCACTCCGTCGGGGCCTTGCTTCACTCTTTGAAGCAGCTTTTGCATGTACTCTTCGATCGACTCATCACGGTCTTCTTTGCGCTCATCGGCGTGTTCACGGCTCGTCGTTTCCGTCGAAGTTGATCGGTCCGCCCGGTCCATCTGACTTGGTTCTTCGTCGCCATGAGTGTCAAGATCTGGTGTTGATGAGTCTTCCTCAGAGTATAGCAGACTACCATTTTTCCAGTCGAAGCTAGGAATACCGTCCGAAGATTCGATGGCCCCCAAGGTCTGCGCTCCAAGGGCGTTTAAATGCGAAGGATTTCGATCATAGTAACCTGCCGCGTCATCTTCTGCTTCAACGTGGTTGTTGGGGGATTTCGTCACCTGATCATCAGTTTCGTCGAGATAGTAAGAGGGCGTGTCTCGAAGCCAACTGGAAGACGTGTTTCGATCTACCTCAACGGACTCCTGAGTCTCTGAAACAATTTCTTGGTGCTGTAGTGAGTCAGGTTCCTCAACAACATTCGATTGCGACCCCTCAGCCTTGAGCTCAGCGAGCATCTGTCGCAACCTTAGAGACAACTCGTTTGTTGGCTCGGGTAGGACATCATTTTCACGTACGTCATCCGACGAATTCAAAGGTGCAGGGCCTGCGTAAGGAGAGTTGTTAAAACTGGGCTGAAAATACCCCGAATCGGCTATCGCATCCGACGCATTGTTATTACCGCTCGATTGTTGCGAATAACCGTTAGCTAAAACACTGTTGTCTGATAAACCAGGTATGTCTGTTAATGGCGATCGAAGATAAGCTGCGAGCGGCGAATTCGGTTGGTAATCAAGTACCTCTTCTTCCGAGCGGGGCACTTCCGTCCGGTTGCTATTCGATGGCCTCGCACTTTCTCGAGGGAAATCCGCAGGTACGTCATCAGGCTGTATATCTGAGTACTTATCTCTCGCTGGAGATTGGTTCTCGATTGTACTCAATATCGGAGTTTGATAATCGGAACCGTAATCCGTTGAGTAAGTCCCGTTGCCCTCAGTCGTGTCGTGATTGCAAAAAACCTGTTCTTCATAGGCCGGTTCTGATAACCTGGGCATCTGTGCATTCTCAGGCAGTCGGAACGGATTGATCTCTGGTCTCTCTTCCCAGGCCGCGGGAACATGCGAATCATGTTGGCCCCACGATGAACTAAGTTCGTTCGACGGCAATTCTGCGGTTTGGCTTTGTGTGTTGTCGTAGGCGGTATCCAAAGAAGCATAACGATCAAAATCTGTTTGTAGCCCCGATTCACTGGGCTCCAATCCATGGGGCACATGGAACTGGGCTTCAGAATAGTCAGGCATCGTGAACCCTGGATAGGCTTCCTGATTATTCGAGTCTAGCCCTTGATTATCTTGTGAATCTCGCGGAGTTTCCAGATTATAAGGATACTCTCCTTGTTCATCTAATGGCTGGAACGTTCGTGAGTTATCATCTGCATAGATACCCTCGACTGAGTCGTGGGTACTGGGATTGCGGTCATAAGTACTAGGGGCTTGTTCTATTGATTGAACAAGCTGGTCTCGCCACTGATTCCATTCTGCCAATTGAACATCAGTGGAAGCGGCCAAGGCTTCAAGTCTATCCGATGTTTGAATCTGCTGGCTAGAAAGCGTATCAAGCCGTACCAGCAACCCCTCTAGAGTTGATTCAAGAGGTCTTAATGCTTCATCGCGAATCTGATTTACCAAAGAGACTTGTGATGCCGACTGAGAATCAAGTCTGGTTGCTAAACGCTGCTCTAACTCATCCGCAACGGATCTTCCCATCGCGGCCAATTGCTCAGTCAAGTCGATCGGAGCCTGCGTACCTGCATCCACGGTTTGAGACTGGATAGTTTCTACAGCCGACTGTAATTTGCCAAGTGTCGCTTCTATGGCAACGAACCGATCCTCCACTAAATCTGACCGTCCCAACATCCCATCCTTGGCAATCGCCGTTAGGGACGGCTCATCGCCTCTGTTAGGAATCGCCATGGCAGGATTTGTTGCAATCGGCGAATTTGGACCAAGTTCGAAGCGAACATCTTTTTGCGACAATAAGTTCGCGTGCTCTACCAAATCCTGAGAGCGAATTACCCTCGGTCGATTCGTTTTTTTCCCAAGCTCGTGTCGCGGGACTATCTCGATGTTGACCGAACCGATCGTCAACACTGTTGATTTGTCGATTAAGAGTTCTCGGATCTGCCGACCTGATATCAAAGTTAAATACGGGGCCTTTAGCAGAATAAATCGTTTTCCAAAGACTAGAGAAACGTGGACGTCTGCGACACCGTTTGCGGTCAAACACAAAGTGCAAGCCGGGTTGGAGCCAATGGTGCATTGAGAGGAATGGATCGCAATTTCCCCTGACCGTTCTGTCGACGGTTCATACCATCGAACTTCTCCAAGAATCTCGGGAGAAGTAGTTGCCGTTGCGGTTCGACTGTTGTTTTGCGAAGTCAGCATGGGAGTCCGGCTGGATTAATCGAATTATGGGTGCACACTTGAGGGGTATCGACCGCCGACACCTTGGGCACTTGAAAAAAATTGGGAGTCTGGGGGATTTTTGTGAGACTTTGATGGCATTTGCAAAACTGTCCAACCAGATTTCTGGTTTTGTTTCCTGTTTTACGATCCCTCTGGTCTCGTTAAGTAAAACTTACTGAGTCGCAAGTTTCTATTGTGCAAAGACTTAAGTGTTTTTGCTCGTCTTGTTGTATTAGTAGGTCTGATTTTCGTTGTGGCGCAAGGTAAATTTGAACTCCCCAGAGCGTCTTTCGTACTATAGTTCATCCAACGACGCCCCCATCGGAGGGCGTTTCCCACCTGACAAAAGGAAAGGCACAAGGTCAAAGTTTATGGCGAGGAAGGAAGCGTTAGATAAACTGCGTGATGTTCTGCTTCTTCGACGTGAAGCGTTGAAAAGGGCATTGGACGGTGACCTAAGCATGTTGCAAACACTTCACCAAGAAGGTGGGGATGTAATGGATGCAGCCATGGATACCGCACAGGATGAGATATCGAGCCAGTTGATCGAGGTGGAGAGTCGCGAGCTTTCGCAAATCGAGGAAGCATTGAATCGTATCAAAGAGGGGGCTTATGGCGATTGCGACGTATGCGGCAAGCCAATTCCGATAGCCAGACTTCAAGCCGTTCCGTATGCCGTAACCTGTATAGATTGTGCTCGCAACCAAGAAAATCCATCTACGCGAGTTTATGGCGAGAATTACAGCTAGGGCTACAAGTCGGAGTTAACCTCGATTGGAGATCCGTCGAGATCCCAATCCGCTGCGTGAGCAAGAAACAATTCTCCCGGCGAAAACCCTTTAGGGCGTGTTGTTTTAATCAACCGTAACGAGCTAGCGTCCGGTTATGGTCCGTTAACCGTGGGCTAGCGCCCTACGGCTAATGCTTATCTTTCAAAAAGCCATCAAAGCAACACGCCCTCAAGCGTCGGGTTATGATCTTTATCAACTCCTAGATGCGGCCCTAGCGAGTTTGGTGAACTCGTTCCTTAAGTCGTTATAGGACTATCTACCTACAGGTCTACTTGCGTGGTGTCCTCGACCACTCATACCGTCGCACTTCCGAATTCTTCTCGTCCGATTTTTGGAAGTCTTGTTCCAAGATAACGACTTTGTCTATTGGCATGTTTGCCAGTAGCGGATACGCCCTATTGGCACCTAGAACTGCGATGGCGGTTGCAGCGGCATCGGCGTCAATTGCCTTCTCAGCAACTACTGTGACGCTCACTCGGCGTGGTACAGGCCGTCCTGTTTTTGGGTCAATGATGTGACTATACCGGACTCCGTCGATCTCCAAAAACTGATTCAAATCCCCACTCGTGGTTACGGCCTGGTTCCTGATCACCACGCGACTTTGGGCAGGATCAGATTCGCGTAATCCGGCCACGTCAATCTTCCATCCGTCGGATTCAGGGGGGGGGTTGCTCACGATGATGTCGCCGCCGATATCAATCAACGCGGACTCTATCCCTTGTTGTTGGAGAATCGTCATAGCACGATCGATCAAATAACCTGTCGCAATCCCAGAAACATTGATTTGAATCTTTTCCGCGTTGATGGTGATGGTGTTTCCCGAAATGCCATCGGAGGTAAGGCTCAACTTACTCCATCCGGAATTCTTCTGTGCGTCGGCAACATCCTCGTTGGAGGGAAGCGATTGTTGTTTGCGTGCTTTGCTCCACAATTCTATGGTCGCCCCGGCAGTGACATCAAAGGCGTTTTCCGTCAAAACGTACCAACGTTTCGCTTCCATTAATAGTTCAAAAAGTTCTGCGCTGAGCGTGTGTCGTTTGCCAGGCTCAAGATTCGCCAAGAGTGAGACTTCACTATTGGGATTATAGTTGTTGATCGGTTTCGCGCGTTCGTCGAATTCGGCGAGGATAGCATTGATAGCGTAAGCCGCTTGAGATTCATCTCGAGCATAAAGGATTACCTTTAGTTCGGTTCCCATGATTGGGCGAGAGTACTGGAATCTCGAAGTTTGCGATTCGCTATGTTGTGCGAATGAATGGGCTACAAATACGGTGCATATCGATATACACCCAAGGAAGATCGGGAAGCGGCTCAAACCAAGTCTTAACCGGTAACTAATCCGAAACATGGCGACGGCTTAGTTTTTGCTCTCGTCGCTTGTTTCAGCAGCTACTTCATCAACTGCGAAGAACATGACATGTTGCCAAGGTAATTTGTCATACTCGCGAACCAGCTTAAAGCCATTCTTCTTAAACTCTTTTTTGGCCTGAGCCTTTGACATTTTGTGTTCGGGTTTAATCGGAACGGTTGGATCCTCAGCGCGAAACTCGACCAGGGCGACTAGCCCATCTTTTTTAAGGCTCTTGCGAATAGCGCTGAGCATTTGAACGGGGTAAGCAAACTCGTGATAGACGTCGACCATCAGGAGTAGATCGACCGATTCTGCCTCGAGTTTCGGATCCCACAATTCTCCCAACACGGTATCAATATTGTGGATCTCGGTTTGCTTCATTTTCCGAGAAAGTTCTTGTAGCATTTCAGGTTGAATATCAACGGCGATTACCTTGCCTGTTGGGCCAACCATGGGAGCCATTTGAAAAGCATGATAGCCATCGCCACATCCCATGTCACAAACCACCATTCCATCTTTGAGCTTTAACTGCTCGAGCAATTCCGCTGGTCGTTCTTCGTCAATGCGCTCTGATCTATTGAGCCACGGAATTCCGTGATAGCTCATGGTTAAAGCGATACGCCGCCCCATGTAGGTCGTTAATGGTTTCGGGGGCGTTTCCTTTTTGGTGTCTGCTTCGCGTTGCGCCAATGCGGTGGTTGTGATCATGCCCAAAGACATCAGCGAAAATACCATCGTCATCAGCGCGAACCAAGCTCGATAGATCATTCTGGATTTGCCAAGGCGATAGGTGAAGTATCTGTTCGACATCAGTCCTCCAAGGGAAGAGGTTGGAAATAAGGTTTTTTTGATGATTCCAGATAGGTTTCTAGGATCAAGTGGGCCGCGATCTTGTCGACTTGTTTTTTGCGTTTTTTGTGCGTTAGCTCAGCATCTCTTAGCATGCGATTGGCTAGAGCGGTAGTGAATCGTTCGTCAACGAATCTCACCGGCAGTTCGGTTTCATCGCTGAGCCATTTTGCAAATTGACGTGCTTCCTTTGATTTCATGCTCTCTTTGCCGTCACAATGGATTGGTAAGCCAATAACCCAACCGCCGATGCTGTTTTCTCTAGCAATTTTTACAAAGTACTTACTGTCCAAATCTGGAGACCGCCTGGTGTAGGTCTCAAACGGGCTTGTCCAAGTTCGGCTAGGATCGCAGGTTGCTATTCCTATACGAACAGTACCGAAATCAATCCCTGCCAACCGTCCCGAATCGGGCCAGCCGTCAAATGTGTTTATGGACTCGGGCTTATCTTGGGAATTTTCCTGGTTCAACATGATTTACTCGTCTCATTCTACCCAAGTTCTCTTGTATTCGCTAACCAATCACCGGTAGCCTCCACAACAAAGTTGTTTCTTTACCTAGGAAAAGGTCGCAGACATGGTAAAACCAAGCTTAAACCATCCGAATCGCATTCGATTAACATCGGCTGTAGCACGATTCGCTAGCTTAGTCGTAGCGTTGGCTGGGATGTTATCCATGCCGAGCGTTGTTAAATCCCAGGATTCTTTCGACATGAACGAAGCCGAGCGGATGATGACCGCAGACATTGTGGATCTACGTTCGCAGTTAGTTTTTGGACTCAGAACCAATTTGCCTGGGCAAGTTCAGTTTATAGATTCCGTGATTGCAAAAGTGGAGTCCAAAGAGATATCTCGTTCGATGGTAAACGTTATTTTCGTTTGGGCGCGTAAACGCAATCCCAAGATACCTTATCCCTACTTCGAAGTCGCCCTTCGACTTTTGGCAGAGAAGCGAGGGGTAACATTCCCTGCCACTAATTCTATTGTCGTTGCACAGTAGACAGCCCAGCGGCGGAAGTGCTCGCTAGCGTAACATTCCGGAATCATCATCTCCGATCCTATCGGCAACCGCGAGGAATTGTTTTCAATTGATACCGGGATCAATTCGTTCCGATGTAAAATGACGCGGGAATCGTCGTTCGACATCGAGGAATCGTAGCATGTTCAGTTATCCCAGTAACTTGTTAAGACTGGTGCTACGACTAAAGCAATCGACCAATCTCGCTCTAAGGCCAAGGCGCCTTCTGCTTGGATTGACAACCTGCCTGTATCATTTCGAAAATCGATTCTCTGGACGGCAGATTATGAAACAGGAAATTTGGATCAATGGTAAATCCGACAGCCAAAGATCCATGCGGCGGGTGTTGTTAACAGACGACGAAAACGTGACAGCGGAGGCCACAACTGTAACGTCGCATTCAGGTAAGTAATCCGGTGAAGCCACGATACAAAATGCTATCCGTGCAAAGCGTGGTAACAAAGCAGTCTGATTCATTCGATGGGCCACTAATGCTTATGATCGAGTAGGGGGCTATCTACCGCTGCAAGCTTACTGCAGCACCTAGGTTTATCTTTCAGAAGCATAAAATCTGTGTATCATCGACGGACCGAAGAACTGGACCATCGACGATACTGCGTTTTTTAGGGCAGACAAACTGTTGCGCAAGAACGGTTGGGTGATTTTTGATGACTATGACTGGCCCTACGCTTTGGTTAGCCGCGATGGCGACGCGCCTGACGGTATCTCGCATCGAAGAATGAGTCTTGGGGGATAGCCCAAAAGAGAAACACTCCGAACAAGAACGATACCGTCACATTCGAGCGAACAACTAAAGATCTATTTGCGAAAGCCGTTACCGAATTTTGTCGCCGTTTTCGTTCCTAGATTACGTCGGCGGAGTTCTATTCGAAACAAAGTATTGTTCCAGCGATCATTGTATGTACCCGGGCATTCGTATCGATGATTCGAAGCGAACCATCTGGAGAAATACCATCGCAAAATCCCTCGAACTGTCTACCTCCTGACTCAACACAAACTCTGCGACCGTCCAAAAAACTGTATTGGTTCCAGTCTTTCCGAAAAGATTCGAATTCTGTCGTCGGGGATTTCCACATGGTTTCCCATTGCTTGAGAATGCGAACCAAAACCGATTCAGGAGAGTATTGTTCTGAGTCATTGAGTTTGGCAAGCTCATGCAAACTCACGGCCCGCGAACGAACATCGCTAGCTGCCTCGGAAAAATCCACTTGGCAATTAAGTCCGACTCCGATAACTGCAAAAGGTGACTCTAGCGTTATGACCTCGATAAGTATCCCACCTAACTTGCGATCTCCCAAGTAAACGTCGTTAGGCCATTTCACTTTGGGTGGAACGCTCACTAGCGGTTCAACAGCTTTGGCGATTGTGATTCCAGTTTTTAAAGGGAGTAAATGCTCATCCTTTGGTATGGGTACAACCAAAGTAAACATTAAGCATCCGTCAGGTGAGAACCATTTATTGTTACCACGGCCGACGCCAGACGTCTGGTTGCTCGCCACAATGAGAGCTGATTCTCTCAAAGATCCTTCACGCAAACCGTCTCTTGCAAATCGATTGGTCGAATCAATCGTTTCATGCCAAAGGACTGTTCGAAATGTGCCCCATGATTGGATTTCTTCGACGACAGCTCGAATACGAATTGCGCGAATAGGATGCATGAGGAGACGGCTGAAAGTAATGGACAGTTATGGTCTGGTGGGTTGTCAACTTAGTATAACCGCATGACCGTCGCCTTGAGCTGACGTTTTTTTGAAGTGGCGCAGTAACAGGTCTTTCGGGCCCAAGGCCTTACGTTTGCCTGCCCAGGCAGAAGGCCTGGGAATTGAGAAAACGTTGATGTTAGGGCCAGAGGTGTCCGGCCGTTTGGAATGGCTCGGATAGTTAGCAAGGAACAAATGGTCGGGCCGTTGTCCCTTGAAAAATCGTGGTGAATCGCGTTCCAAAGCCTTCAGGCCTAGCTAGGTAAACGAACTGGGATTTGCCCCTAAATCCAAAATAGCGCAACTTCAAAACGGACGCTCTAAGTCGGGATTCATTCCGCGGGTCGAAGTACGATCTCTTGCGAGTCATGGTTAGGGCTGACTTGTAAACGGCTAGCGCGGGGCGATGCCCACGCGCTAAACGATCATGTCGGCCGAAAAGTGATTAGCCGACCAAGCTCTTGAGTGCGGCGATGGCTGGTTCGTAATTTGGCTCTTGTGCTACTTCCGGGACGATTTCGGTGTAGACAACACTACCGGCTGCATCGAGAACGATGACCGCTCTGGCAAGCAACTTGAGTTCATCAATCATCAAACCAAGTTTGTTGCCAAATTCGCCGCTTTGATAATCGCTTCCCACCTTCATGGATTTGATTTCTTCCGCGCCACAGAAGCGATTCATTGCGAATGGCAAGTCGCGGCTGACGGTCACCGCATTGATCTTGTCACCCATACCGGCTAGTTCGCTATTGAACTTTTTGGTTTGGATTTGGCAAATACCGGTATCTAAAGAGGGGACAACACTGATGATGGTCGGCTTTCCGAGCAAATCAGTTGGTTTGATCGTCTTGAGGCCACCCTCGAAGTAGTGGATCGTGAAGTCAGGAAGCTTAGCTCCCACCTTCAGTTCTTCTCCTACCAAAGTCATCGGAGCTCCCTTAAAGGTAACTGCGCCGGTTCGTGCCATAATGATTAAGTCCTTTCGAAAAAGACATTAGAGATCGGGTTACTGATGAGTGGGAGCCTACCGGAATTCTAGCCCTCGTCAATCCTCTTTTCGATTCGGCCGGTGACGGACACCAATCCGAGTGAAACTAGTTGGGTTCATCGGGCTTCATGCCAAGCTGTTTCATCTTTCTGTAAAGATTGGTACGCTGGAGGCCCATCCTCATGGCTGCCATGGAAATGTTGCGATTGCAGGCTTTGATCTGCTCTTCGATATAGCGAGACTGAAAATCGGAGGTGGCGTCAGCTAGACTCTTGTTTAAATCTAGTCCGGTCGATTCATTGGTCTCTTGTGAGCGAGGATTTCGAACAAAATCGATATGATGATCCTCAATCACATCCTCGGAGCTAAGATAAGCGATCCGTTCGACTATATTTCTCAATTCACGAACATTTCCCGGCCAATTATGAGCCAATAATCGCTTCTCGGCCGCTTCGCTCCAAACCGGTTTTTTTCTACCGATTTTATCGCAGAAAAGGGTCATGAAAAAATCGGCAAGCTCCAATACATCACGGCCACGATTGCGCAGCGATGGCAAATTTATGGTTACGACGGTAAGCCGAAAATACAGGTCCTCTCGAAATCGTTTTTGTCGTACGAGTTCCACGAGATTTTGATTCGTGGCAGCAATAACCCGAACATTGACGGGAATGGTTGCGGAACCTCCCACTCGGACGACCACCTTTTCTTCGAGCACGCGCAGCAGTTTCGCTTGTCCTGCCAAGGTCATGTCGCCGATTTCGTCTAGAAACAAAGTCCCGCCTGAGGCCAGTTCAAACTTTCCTGAACGAGTTTCGTGAGCATCTGTAAATGCGCCTTTCTCGTGTCCGAAAAGTTCGCTTTCGAGTAGTGTTTCGGTTATCGCTGCGCAGTTGACGGCGATGAACGGTTCAAATCTTCTTGGGCTTTGGTAATGAATCTGTCGGGAGACAACTTCTTTTCCTGTTCCGTTTTCTCCTAGAATCAACACGGCCAGATCGGTGTTTCCTACTCGTTCGATCGTAGCGGAGAGTTGTTTCATTTCCGAGGAGCTGCCAATTAGCTGCACCTGTTGTGCCGCATCCCGCGTTAATCGATCTCGCGCGGAGACCAAGTGTTGTCGCTGTTGGGTGTTTGAAAGTGCTGCCGCAGCGTGACGTGCTAGTTCAACTAATTCATCTTGGTCGTTAGAGTCAAATCTTCCTTCGGCGTGATTGATGACTTCAAAGACTCCGATAGCCTTCCCCTTTTGATCGAGGAGTGGTACTGCAAGTAGCGAATCCGTTCGATAGCCGCTGCTCGTATCGACACGGCGATCGACTTCATCACGAGGGTCCGATCGATCCCAGCGGCGAGGCTCGAGAGATTTGAAGACAGCACCTGCCACCCCCTTGTCGTCCGCAATGCGAAGAGGTTTGTTTTCTATCCCAAGAGCTGGGTGCCCTACGAGCTCACGAGTCGCCCGATCCCAAAGGAAGATGCTGGCTCTGTCGCACTTAAGAAGCCTCGTCGCTGCTTGGGCGATATCTTGTAAAAGTCGATCCAAATCCTGATGGGAGTGCCAATCGGCAGCAACGCTAAGAATCTGGTTCAAACGAATCACGTCCCTCGATTTTTGTTGCAATCTCTGCCACAAATCGATGGAATAGGCTAGTTCCTCGAGACCGTCTAAAAACGTCTGTTGCGAATTTGATACTCCATTCCTGGATGAATGCGACAGACATAGAACTAGATCGATGTGAGATTGGCTTGGTACGTGATAATACGTCCAGATCGACCTTTCTATTACTCGCTGGGAGTCCAGGCATTCGGTCGCACAGTTCCAGTCTGGGGGTTCTGGGCGTAATTCACCGATATGAAGAATTTTTTTCCAAGCCCCCTTTGCACCTTGGAGCAATACCAAGCAGGCGTCGCCTATCTCACGCCGCCAGCGTTGCATCGGTTCGTTTAGAAGTTGATCTAGCGAACGAGACGTCTCCAGTTTTCTAAAAAGCCCTTCGACCAGTACGCTCATACTGGATTACTCTTCCGATTCGACCGGTTCGGGCAACATAAAACTTAGGACGGCAGCAACCAAAGCGTAAGCACCTGCGACGCATGCGCCGACGATGGCAATCTTAGCGGGGCTGGGGGGTGTCGATGCGGAAAGCGTTAAGGTCAACCATGCGGCAAACGTTCCAATCACTCGCCCACCTATGTTGGCAGCAAAGCTCTCGCCAGTGCCTCTCAAATGAACTGGGAAAACCAGCGGGATGTAGTTACCCCAGAAGCTAAATTGAGCGACGACTAAAGCACCGCACAAGAAGATACCGAGTTTAACCATGGTCAAAGAATCCGATTCCAAATTCTGTGACACCCACCAGAAGTAAAACGGCACCACGAGCAAAGCGGGCCAGTTGAACAATCGGAATAAGTTTCGCCTCGAAATGGCCATCAATGCGACGAATGCAAAAATCACGCGTCCAACCAAGCCACCCCATTCTTGCATTTGAGAAACCTTGGCAGTTTCACGGTCTTTAGTGTTCGCAGAAAGTGCCTTGATTTGCCCCTCGTTTAGTTCTTTACCAGATGCCTTGGATGCTGCAACAGCCTCAGAAGCCACTGCGTCTATTTTTGCGTGGCCTCCCTTCGGGGCAGACAAAATTTGCGGCAACTGCTGGATGGCACCGAATGCAATTCCATAGGAGCCCGCGAACATAAGAGTCGTAATGATGGTGGTTTTGGCAAGCTTAGGGCTGAACAATTCCATGATGCTGGGGCGACGCAATGTGCCGGCGGCGCGTTTCGCTGCCCAAGCTGGAGACTCGGGCAAGAAGGGGCGAATAACGATAAGAGGTATCGCAGGAACAACACCCGAAATGAGGGTATACCTCCACGCTTCGTGCAGCCCATAGATTGCGGGTAGCCATTGCTTTTCTGCGCCGTATGCACAAAGTTCGTTTGCTCCGGCGACCATGATGCCACCGAGCGACGAAAACGCTTGAGTGAATCCAAGTACCTTTTCACGTTGTTTCGGATCCGTGAACAACTCGGCGAGCCAGGCTACGGCAGCCACGAATTCGACACAAACGCCGATGAAAACTAAGCATCGACAGAAAAGCAATTGCCATAGGTTTGTGGTAAATCCAGCAGCAAAAGCAGCGAAAGCATAGAGCAAAATGCTGAACGTTAGAACGCGACGTCGTCCAAAGTAATCGGTGAGGTAACCTCCGACGAGTCCAAATACACCACCCGTCAGGGCAGGAATAAAAAACAAAGTGCGTGCCCAACTGATGTACTCAGGAGTTCCTGGGGCAAAGCCACCTAGCTTAAGAACCGCGGACTTGACAATGAGCGGCAACATTAAGAGTTCGTAAATGTCGAACGCAAAGCCGATCGAAGCGACAATGCATACGAGCCAAACAACGGTTTTACTCAGCGGCTGTATCGGCGAGGTCGATGGCTGCGAAGATGACATAGGTATCTCGTTTTTGTGGGAAACGTCATAGGCGGGCTGCGGTAATGTCGTAATACTTTACACACGGTTCGCGAAACCGCGAACCACGCTCCTACGCTTTTTGCTTTGTCGAACGGTATTTCTGTGCTGAAAATGATCTTAGTTACCGGTTACGGCGGCTTTTTAGGTGCCGCGATTTGTAGAAAACTCTTGGAGCATGGGTACGCAGTTCGCGGGATCGCCCGGGGGGAATATCCCGAATTGAAATCCTTGGGGGTGGAATGTTTCAAGGGATCGATAGCGGACAAAAACTGTTGCAAAACCGTATGCGATGGCATAGCGGGGATTATCCATACCGCGGCCTTGGCAGGCGTATGGGGCAGACGAGAGTGGTTTGAAGAGATCAATGTTACGGCCACCGACTATTTGCTTCGAGAAGCGACCGTCCAGAACATCGGCGCGTTTGTGTATACAAGTTCCCCATCCGTCACGTTCGATGGGACGCCACAAGTGAATGTTGACGAATCTGCGCCGTACCCAAAGACATGGTTGTGCGACTATCCAAGAACCAAAGCGCAGGCGGAACAGCAGGTTTTGCATGCCGATTCTAGCCGTTTGGCGACTTGTGCGCTGCGTCCTCATCTGATTTGGGGCGTTGGGGATCCGCATTTAATCCCAAGGGTTATTGAACGTTGTAAACAACGGCGACTAATGCGGGTGGGTGATGGGCAGAATTTAATCGATACGGTTCATGTGGATGCTGCTGCCGAGGCCCACGTATTGGCACTAAGTCGGATGCTAGATCGAGACCAAAACGCTTCTGGACGAGCGTACTTTATTACGGATGGGCAGCCGATAGCATGTTGGCAGTGGATCACCGATATACTTTCTTTTGCCAATTTAAAGCCCCCCACAAAGTCGATTTCCTTAGCAAATGCGTATCGAATTGGTGGGCTGTTAGAACTCGCTTATCGCGTATTCGGCAGGCAATCGGAGCCTCCTATGACTCGATTTGTCGCGAAGCAATTAGGAGTAGCTCACTATTTCAACATCGAGGCTGCCAGAACAAGGCTTGGCTTTGAACCTCCCGGAAATCGCCAAGAGATTGTGGAAAGGATGCGTGGGACGCTTTAAAAGCACGGTTTAAACCCGCCGGGATTTTGGGCACTAGGATTTTGGGCCGATTCCCCTAAAATTCGCTCCATCATGGCAAGAGATCTAAAATCGATACGAAACATTGGAATCATCGCCCACATCGACGCGGGTAAAACCACCGTAACCGAGCAAATGCTCTACATGAGTGGAACGAAACACAAAGCCGGCGCGGTCGATTCCGGGACTACAGAGACGGATGATGACCCAGAGGAGCAGCAGCGGGGCATCACGATTTTTGCGGCTTGCGTTACGTTTCGTTGGAAAGATTGCTCCGTTAACTTGCTAGATACCCCTGGCCACGTGGACTTTACGGCTGAGGTGGAACGGTGTTTAAGGGTTCTGGATGGAGCGGTTGTTGTCTTTTCAGCACGTGAAGGGGTGGAGGCGCAGAGCGAGACAGTTTGGAGACAAGCGAATAAATACAACGTGCCTCGAATCGTTTTCATCAACAAGCTTGATCGCGAAGGGGCGGATTTCTATCGGGTTTTGGAGGAAATTGGACCTCGTTTGGCAGCCGATCCGGTCGCAATTCAGATTCCGGTCGGTCAAGGACCAGCGCATACGAGCGATCCATTCCGAGCAGTCATCGATTTGATCGATATGAAGATGCTCACCTTCAGCAAAGAAGACTTTGGTCGCACCGTTAATGTGTCCGACATTCCTGAAGAGCTGGTCGAAGACGCGTTGGGTTGGCGTAACGAAATGCTGGAGAAACTTTACTCTCACAGCGGCGAGATGATGGAGCTCGCTATGGAGGAAAAGGAAATACCAGCCAGCATGATCCGTGAAACGTTGAGAAAGGCTTGTATAGAGATGAAGCTGCAACCAGTCCTTTGTGGATCCGCGTTGCATGGCGCAGGGGTGCAACCACTTCTTGATGGCGTAGCTCATTATTTACCTTGTCCGCTGGATAGGCCTGCAGTCGTTGGTTGCGATCCAAAGAAACGAGACAAGGTACTACAGCGAAATCCAGATCCAAAAGAGCCTTTCTGCGGTTTGGTGTTTAAGATCTTGCCAGCTAAAACAGGAGATATGTTTTGGATTCGCGTTTACTCCGGCAGACTCGAGTCGAACTCCCGCGTGTTTAATCCGAATCGAGACAAGAAAGAGAACGTGGCCCAACTCTGGCAAATCCACGCTTCGAAGAAAGATCGACAAGGTCAGATCGATGCCCTCGAGTGTGGCGATATCGCATGTGCGATCGGTCCCAAGGACTCGATCACAGGCGATACTCTTTGCGATACACGGGACATGATCGAATTGCCATCGATTCAGTTTGCGCAGTCGGTTATCTCCATGGCGATCGAGCCCGAGAATACAACAGAACGCAAAAAACTAGCCGAAGTTTTGGATATGCTGAAACGACAGGATCCAACTTTTCACGCAAGCGACAGTGCGGAATCCGGGCAGACTCTCATCAGTGGCATGGGCGAATTGCACCTAGAGGTCATTAAGAATCGATTGGTCCGCGATTTCAAACTTGCAGTCAAGTTTTACAAGCCACGGGTTAGTTATCGTGAGACGATCGGCTCTTCCGTGGAAGTGTTGGGGCAGTGCAATCGGATGGTAAACGGTCAGCAGCTATTCGCGCGACTCAAAGTTCGTTTCGAGCCGCTCGAAGATCGATCTGCTAAGGTGATTGTGTTGGATCGAACTCCTGTAGATCAGATGCTTCCTGAGGGATTGCGACAAGCCGCGTTAGAAGAACTACGCAACCGATCTGAAGGTGGAGGTGTCATCGGATCGTTTCCACTTACCGGTATGCGCATCAGTATTCTGGGAGGTGAGATTGCCGAAGTCGGTTCAGATGAAGTGGCCTTTAAGATTGCAGCTAACGATGCGTTCGACGAAGGCTTGAAGGAGGGTAATCCAACTTTGCTGGAGCCTGTTATGAAAATGGATATCACAACTCCACCTGATTATCTTGGAGAAATCGTTGGAGATCTACAGCAACGACGTGGATTGATCGAACGAACCGAATCGAGAGGAGCCGTGACCAACGTTTGGGCGTTGGCCCCTCTAAAAGAACTGTTCGGTTATTCAAGTGCTATTCGATCGTTGAGCCAAGGCAGGGCGGGATGCTCCATGGAACCGTACGGTTATCAAGTAGCACCAAAAGAAGACGCAGAAGCGTTTGCTATGTAGCGGCAACAGACTTTATTCAGTTAGATATTGCTCCACGTTGTTAAGACTAATGCGAGCAACACGGGCTCGGATTGTCTCAGCTCGCAGATCCAATTCTTCGAAATAACTCACCAAGCAGAAAACATCAATGAAGGTACTAGTCATCGGAAGCGGCGGTCGCGAGCACGCTTTAGCCTGGAAAATTAGCCAAAGCCCACGCATAAAGCGATTGTGGGTTGCTCCAGGTAACGCGGGAACCGCGCTCGACGCTGAAAATGTCCCCATTGCTGCTGATGATATTAAAGGACTGGTTTCTTTTGCCAAGAAAGAAAAGGTCGATCTGGTTGTTGTTGGACCTGAAGTTCCATTGACGCTAGGAATTGTGGATGCGATGGCAGCCGAGAAGATCCGCGCATTTGGGCCAAGTCGGGCAGCAGCACAACTAGAGGGGAGCAAGGCGTTCTGCAAACTCACCCTTAGACAGGCTGACGTGCCAACGGCCGACTACCAAGTGTTTCGAGACGCCGATAGCGCCATGCGCTACATCAAAGCCAGATACCCCAATGAAAATGACAAAGCTCCTGTTGTAGTTAAGGCGGATGGGCTAGCCAGCGGCAAAGGAGTTATCGTTTGCTCGCGGAGATCGGATGCGCTAGATGCGATTGATCGCGTGGCCAGAAAGAATGAGTTCGGAAAAGCTGGCTCGCAGCTTATTATCGAAGATCGACTCGAAGGGCCTGAGGCTAGCGTTTTGGTCATTACTGATGGCAAGACGATTTTGACGTTGCCGCCAGCGCAAGATCACAAGGCTGCTTACGATGGTGACAAAGGCCCTAACACAGGAGGCATGGGAGCATATTCGCCAACCCCTGTTGTGACTGATGAATTAATGGAAACCATCGAGGATAAGATTTTGGTTCCTACGATTCACACCATGAAAAGGAATCGAAAGCCATTCAAAGGGGTTCTCTATGCCGGCTTGATGCTGACACAAGTCGGGCCTAAGGTCCTCGAGTACAACGTGCGATTCGGAGACCCTGAGTGCCAGCCCATTTTGATGAGACTCAAAAGTGATCTACTCGACATCTTGGAAGCAACAGTCGATGGCAAGCTCGATGAGATTGATCCACCGGTCTGGGATCCGAGACCTGCTATATGCGTCGTTATGGCGAGCCAAGGCTACCCGGGCGAGTATGAAAATGGCAAAGAAATCACCGGCTTCTCAGAAGCGGCGGGAATAGAAGACGTCAAAGTGTTTCACGCCGGAACAAAACTGGTTGATGGTAAGGTTCTTACCAACGGTGGACGAGTGCTCGGTGTTACCGCTCTCGGTTCAAGCTTGGCGACTGCAAAATTGAATGCGTATACGGCAGTCAAAGCGATTCGCTGGCCTGGAGCTTGGTGCCGAAAAGATATCAGCGACAAGGCTGCGTCGTATATTGCAGCGTCAACAGAATCCTAGTTTCGTAATTTGGGAATAAGCTCTGTTGGAGAACCGCCAATATTCCAGGCCCGCAACGTGCGGGCTTGTTGCGTTAATCGAGATTGGAGAATTGGTGAAGGTAAAATGGGCACTTCTGACGCGCCCGACAAAAGTAAAAAATGAAAATTTATGGGTGCAGCTATCGACCATTAACTTAATGGTTGTGGCATTTGCTCTTCTGCTATTTTTCAAATTCTGACTTTTGTCGGTTCCGTCACTTCTGCCCGTTTAGTGGCCGTGATGTCGGTCAAGAGTGACCAACTTACATTTGAAGCAACTACTTCATCGCGCGAGGGACAATATTCCGGCGAAATCCTAGGCTTAGGCGTCGGTTTATGATCAACATCATCTCCATGTTGCCTTACGAGTTGCAAATCGTGGCATAAAATCGAGTATGATAGAGTGGTCGCTCGGCGACTGGCATCGGCTAGTCGTACGGATCACGTGAATTCCTTCCTACTATCTACCCCTCTCAACGGCCATGTTGTCTTTCACCGGAAAAGGTTCTGCGCACACCTGCAATGGTGTCGTGCGACGAGATTTTTTGCAAATCGGTGCACTAGGTGCTATCGGGTTAGGGCTCCCTCAACTGCTGGCCGCGGAAGATGCCGCGAAGCTTGCCACAAACAAAAGCAAGCGTTCTGTCATCATGATTTTTAATTTGGGCGCTCCAAGTCAGCTCGATACTTTCGACATGAAACCCGACGCGCCGCTTGAGATTCGGGGGCCGTTCAAGCCGATCGCGACGAACGCTCCAGGTATTCAGATATCGGAATTGTTCCCTGAGCATGCCAAACTGGCAGACAAGTTCTCGTTGGTTCGCTCGTGTTTCCATCGCGGAGCCGCCGTGCACGATGCCGGTTGGCAGATCATGCAAACGGGGCGCCAGTTCTCGGGTGGTGTCAACACACCACACGTGGGCTCAGCAGCCAGTTATCTTCTGGGGCGACGGAATGATTTGCCACCCCATATTGTTTTACCTGAGACCATGGGGCGAGGGGGAGGCAATCTGCCCAATGGTCAGGCGGGCGGCTTTCTTGGAAAGTCCCAAGATCCTTTTGCATTGATGGCAGATCCCTCGAAGCCTGACTTTAAGGTTCCCGATTTGATTCCTCCCGAAACGATTGGCACTGCCCGAATCGATCGTCGAAAGCGCATGCGAGAAGTGGTGGAGAGCACCATGAGAAAGTTTGAGGCAAGCGAGTCCGCGCGCATCATGGATGAGAACTTTCAATCGGCCTACCGATTGATGACCAGTACGCAAGCTAGAGATGCATTCGACTTGAACAAAGAGCCCGTGGAGGTGCGAGAGCGTTATGGGATGAATCGGTTCGGGCAATGTTGTTTGCTGGCCAGGCGATTGATTGAGGCGGGTGTTCGATTCGTTACCATTAACACATTCTTGACTGTATTTGATGATGTGAGCTGGGATATTCATGGTAGTAAGCCATTTACATCCATCGAGGGTATGAAACAGCAGGTTGCACCTATGTATGATCAGGGCTACTCGGCTTTGATCCAGGATTTAGCTCAGAGGGGAATGCTGGACGATACGATGGTATGCAATTTGGCGGAGTTTGGGCGAACCCCGAAAGTGAATCCAGCGGGAGGAAGGGATCATTGGCCACAATGCTTCACGGTTTATTTTGCTGGAGGGGGCGTGCAGGGAGGTCGAGTGGTGGGGGCGAGCGATCCGATTGGAGCCGTTCCGGCTGATCGACCAACCGAGCCGCCTGAGATTGTGGCCACGATTCTCCATTCGCTGGGTCTAGACCTGGAATCACACTTGCCCGGTCCGGCTGGCCGCCCTTTTCCTCTCGTTGACTTCGGCTATCGCGAAATCCGCGAACTGTTCTAGATTGATACAGCTGTCGTCATTCTGATTCAGTGGTTTTTGCCTCGACCATATCGATCGGGCATGCAGATCATGACTTTCTTTTGAAAACCGCCGACATTCCCTAAAGTTCGTGATTCATAGGATTATTGGCACGGGGTTTGTTGTTATCTGTTCTCGTGATCACAGAAGGAATCGACCCAGTGACACGGGCAGCGGCAGAAGGGCTGTTGGTTGCCCCGAAGTGTTCGATCAGGATACATGAGGCCGAGAATGAAACGACTTATGGCAAAGCTAGCATTAGGACTATTGGCAGGTGTAGCAATTGTTGGGCTGAATTCAGGTTCTGCCGAAGCGCAATCTCATCGAGGGGGTAGGTATTGCCCTCCCAATGTTGCGTATCGTCCGATCGTTGTGGTGCCTAGTTATGGTACGACGCTTAGTGTGAATCGCGTGACACCATTCGGGTATGGAGTGAACTACGGTTATTCGTCGTTTTATCCATCCGTTCCGATTTATAGCAACTACGGGTATGGCGTCGGTCACGGCGTAGGCTATGGGGTAGGCGTGCCTCGCGGAGTCTCATGGGGAGGTGGTGGGGTACCGAGAGGAGCATCGTGGGGAGGAGGCGGTTTTCCTCCTGGTGCATCCTGGGGCGGGGGTAGCGGATTTTCGCTTCATATCGGACAGTAGGATAAGAGTGGTTTTCTTGAGGACCGCGTGACGTGCCTTGAGAATGGACCTCTATCAAAATCTCACATCTAACGTTAAAAAAATAAGAACCTGCGGGCGTTTCTAGAACGCCGCAGGTTCTTTAGTTTTGTACCAGGACTCGAATCTTCTCGGTGTACGCCTTATTGTCAGTGGAATCTGACCTTAGGCTGCCGATCTGCCTTCTTCGTTGACCATCGTTTCTAGTGCGACGCGATATTGCATGAGAAAAGCGTCTTCGGGGGTGTCTTCGTAAAAGGATCGCAAGACGCTCGTCGCTCGAAATCCGAGTTGGCGGAAGAAAAGTTGTGCGTCCAAGTTTGTTTCTCTGACCTCGAGTACGATTCTATTGCGGCGTTGGTAGGCCAGTTTGGAGACGAGTTTGTCGATCATTGATCGCCCGATGCCTTGTCGGCGGTAGTCGGGATGCACAGCAAAGGACAGGATGTGAATTCGGTTCTTATGAAGCTCGTATATCATGAAGCCCGCAACATCCTCGTTGCGCTCGGCGACCATGCCGATGCAGTCTCGTTGCCTAAGGCAGCGAATGAACTCGTCCTCCGTCCACGGGAACTCAAAGCTAGCATTCTCGATATTCAAAACGAACGGGAGATCTCGGCGAATCATCCAGCGGATGTGGCATGCCTGATTTGAGTTGATGCTTGGCATCTGAGGAAACCCTCTAAGTTTGCGTAGTGCGAGGCAGCGTCCGTGCGCCTCTGGCCTTTGTACGGTACCAAATTCCGTAGGCTGAAACCAAGCCGAATTCTTTCTTGGTGAGAGCACTTTTTCATAAAAGTTTGCTTGCCCCTGCCTAGTGGACACTTGGTATTTGCGAAAGCAGCCTGTGCGATGTTTTTGTGCACGACTCTCGACATCCCCTCTTATGGGGTATTGCTTAGAATTTGGGCATGCTGGCTAAATCGCTGTAAGTTATTGCTGGCATTAGGCTTGCGAAGACCCTATTGCCAGCAATCTCAATATGGGAGGTCTCGACGACGGATGCCAGGGTCTGCTCGTCAAAGTAACAGAATCACCGATTCGCAAGAACGCGGATCAGCTAGAAAAAAGGGAGAGTAAGGATGAATTTTGGAGAATCGCCGACGGATCCATGGACGACCAATCACGTTATGAGCCCGGTTGTTGGGCCGGTGACTACGAATACCGACTCGGCGACGGCAGCTGGGGGGGCGTCCGAAAATGCTAGCAAACCGGTGGACGAGGCGGGCGCGAAGCTTGCGGCTGAGATGAAGGTCTTCAATGAGCTAGCATGCAGCCTACGTGAAAAATTAGTCACCGCCGGCAGCTTGGCAGAGCGAGGTGCTTCCGTGGTCTCGATAGCAGCGGAGTTGTTCGGTGTTGCGCCAACATGGACTGCATTTTATCGAGAAGTGCTCGGAGCGGACGGTTTGATGCGGACCGCGATTTGTGATGACGACGAATTCTCTGAATTCGAATGCTGTGACGATCACAACAAGCTTTTGGAGATGCTAACGGCTCTTCGTTCGCGAGATCTCCCGGAAAACGATCCTCACGAAGCCCAGCGAATGATCACTGTCCGAATACCTAAGAGTCTTCACGATTCCATTTGTAACGAAGCAAATCGTTTGGCAGTCAGCGTCAATAAACTTTGCATTTCTCGTTTGTTACAAAAGGTAGACCGAAGCATGATTCCAACATCGGCGCAAAAACGACGTGGACGTCGACCAGGCAGCGCCGCCGGCAAAAAACTTTCGTCTCGGGTCGAAGCCGAACCGGTTATTGCGGAGTATCGCCCTCTCGAGGACTAATGCTGCCTTCCCCATTTAGGTCGTTATATAAAAGTGATACCTGGATCTTATTGTGCGTTTGCTAGCTAACGGTTTTGCGATAGCTAGCCGAGGTTTGGTGCCGCGACTCGAATGTGGTGTCGATCAAAACCAGACGCGCAAACAAGGGAGTTCCCAGGGGATGCAGTCCCTCGCTCACGCTTTTTGAAGTTGCGCAGTACCAGGTTTCGGGCCAATGGCTTCACGTTTGCCTAGCCCAGAAAGACTGGGAATTGAGAAAGCGATGATGTTCGGGCAAAGGTCCGGCCGTTGACCCTCGAAAACTCTAGGTGAATCGCTGTCCAAGCCTAGCAAGGTAAACGAACTGGGCTTTGCCCCCTAATCCAGAATAACGCAAATTCAAAACTCACGCTGAGGGTTGGGATTTCGAATTTTCTCCAATCAAGGTCATTTGTGAGTCGCTGCACAAATGTGAATAAGAAGCTTTGGTTCGCCCCGCGGAGACGCGTAAGCCGGGTTCTGTTGCTGACTGCTGCAATCATTTATCTAGCAAACTGATTGCTCAGTTTGTCGAGCGGCCTACCCGAGTGTGATTGTGCCGAGCAAGCACTGGGATGGCGAGCCATCCCACACTCTGTTTAGCCTTGCACCGGGTGGGGTTTACCTAGCAGCAGGTGTCGCCACCCGCTCTGGTGGGCTCTTACTCCACCGTTTCACCCTTACTAGATTGCTCTAGCGGTTTGCTTTCTGTTGCACTTTCCCTAGTCTTGCGACCGGTCGACGTTATCGACCACCCTGCTCTATGGTGCCCGGACTTTCCTCTTGGGCTGCGCAAGCAGTCCAAGCGATTGCATCTGTCTCCGAGGGGCGTACCAAAGTGAAAAACATCCTAGCATGAGACGGATGGAATGCCATCGTCGATGCTAAACAATAAAACAATCAAGAGTAGCCAAGCGAAAAATAGGTATTGGTGGCCTGCACATTAAACAAGATGCTGCAATAAAAAAACTGCACAGGAGCGGCCCTCGCACAAGAGTACGGCGCTTATGGCTGCTCCACTTAAGTCCTGACCCGATTCACGCTTCCCCCTCGCGAGAGCCACTCCCAAGCAGTTTTGCTGCGACGAGCGAGGCCTCTAGCTTGTCCCAAGTGTAACACAGTCTCTGGTCTTGTCGAGGCGGAATGCTTGCCAGTATCGCTTCTTGTCCAAAATGGCTTCTGCAATCGACCTTGCCACGGGTAGGAATTTTTTCCTATTGGTAGGGATTGGAAAAGATGCGCAGGGCCAAATGTATCCAAGGATGGAGAAAATGGTGAGGTTAGAAAATTCCCAACGGAGATGTCTCCGATTAAAAATAATTCTTTCCTTTCTGGTTTTTCTTTTGCCGGGAGCGTTTTCGTCCCCAGGATTCGCTCAGAAGCCTGCCAACCAAGCTGGCAAGAAGCCCGGCAATGCCCGTACGGCTGCGAATCCAAATCAAGCGAATCAGAGAATTACGGCACCAGCCAAATCCAGTAGCCAATCGAATCCGCAGGCATCACCTCGCGGAAAAACCGACCGTGAGCCAATCTGGGTTGCAGAGGCTATCGATGCCGATGGTGATGGTTATTTTCGCCGGACGATGGATTTACCAAGGACGGAAAAGGCCCAGATCGAATTTCGTGCATCGGAGTATTGCGAGGTCTATCTGAATGGGCAGCGACTGGCGATGGGGCGAAAACCAGGAAACCTGGAACGAGTCGACGTTACAACCGCAACCAAACCGGGTAAAAACGTACTTGCCGTTCGCGCGACTAATCGATCAAACACGGATCCGTACTTGGAGGTTGGCTTCTTCTTTAAGCCAGTCGATGCGAAGTGGAGGATTGTCATTAGTGACTCTGAATGGAAAGCCACGACGGATGCGAGATCGAATTGGCAAATGCCGAGCTTCGATGACTCAGCATGGCCCGCTGCCATTTCTGCATCGGAAAATCTAGCACCCCCACAAGTTGCTAGCCGAGGAGATGACTCACCACCGGATGAGCTAGAATCTGGCTCGCGAAACGCGAAGGAACCATTCTCCGGAAGTAGTTCTGAATCGTTGGAGAAGATTAAGGCAACACCCGTCAAGGCGTCTCTGGCTGACTATGACTCGAGCAAAGGTCCTCCTCCACGCGAGCGATTCACCACCAAGCCAGGTTTTGTTGTCCGAGAGGTGTTCTCATCAAAAGATGTTGGCTCCATGCTTGCCATGGCATTTAATGAGTTCGGTCACATTATCGCATCGCAGGAAGGCGGACCGCTTCTTTTGCTTTACGACTCCAAAAAGAATGGCAAGCTAGATACGGTTCGAACTTATTGTGAACTTGTGAAAAATGTCCAAGGAATCCTGCCTCTCAACGGTGACGTCTATGTGACGGGGGATGGGGAGGAGGGCTCAGGTTTGTATCGCTTAGAAGATCGTGATCGAAACGGACAAATTGAAAAGGCGACCGTGCTGCTCAAGTTCAAAGGGGTTCCCGGTGAGCATGGCCCACATCAAATCGCATTTGGACCTGACGGAAACCTTTACATTGTAGTCGGCAATCATTCTCAACTCGATCAGCCTTGGAGTGACGATTACACATTCCCTAAGCCATATGAAGGAGATTTGGTTCAACCTCGCCAAGAAGATCCAGGTGGGCACGCCGTTGACGTGAAAGCTCCTGGGGGCACGATCGTGCGTTACGAATTGGGATCGGAAAAAGCGACCGTCATCGCTGGTGGGCTTCGAAATGCTTATGACCTAGCCTTTCATCCAGATGGCTCATTGTATGTTCATGATAGTGACATGGAAGCGGATCAGGGATCGGTATGGCATCGGCGCACCTCATTGTTCCGCGTAATCGAAGGGGGGGAATATGGATGGCGAAGCGGCTGGGCTAACTGGCCAGAATACTATACTGACAGACTGCCAGCGTTGACTTCGTCAGGACGTGGATCTCCGACGGGTATGGTTTTCTATAATCACTTTATGTTCCCTGCTGCCTATCAAAGAACACTTTTCCTGGCGGATTGGTCCGAGGGGCGAATTATCTCTTGCACACTCGATCAGAACGGTAAGGCTCAGCCCAAACTCGAGGATTTTGTCGTTGGCACACCAATGAACGTGACTGATGTCGAAGTCGGCGCCGATGGATGGCTCTATTTCGCAACCGGTGGACGTGGTACCGACGGCGGTATCTATCGGGTCGAATGGACAGGGGAGGTTCCTGACAAGACCAAGCAATTGGGCAGTGGCATTACCAAAGCCATTCGACTGCCTCAGCTTAGTTCTGCTTTTGGGCGTCAATCTGCAGCTCTTGCGAAAAAGGAACTCGGAAGCGAATGGGGCGAACTGGTCGCCGGCGTTGCATACAGTAACGAAAATCCAGCCAAGTATCGATTGCAGGCGTTGGACCTGATGCAATTGCTCGGACCTACACCAACTCCAGACATCCTTATCGAACTAAGCCACACAACAAACGATGCAGTACGCACCAAGTGTGCACGCCTGATGGGTTTGCATGCTGAAACCGAGATTGCGGAACGTCTTGTCAAGTTGCTTGAGGATACTTCCCCGGTCGTAAGAAAAACGGCTTGCGAATCCATGCTCCGAATTGGCGTGGTTTGCGATCCGGCCGCATTGCTCAAATTGCTGCAAAGCGATGATCGTGAGGAGCGGTTTTTGGCTCGGCGTGTTCTCGCTATGATTCCCGAAGACACTTGGAAAGATGAATATCTATCGAGCCCTTCCAGTCGGTTGGTAGTGCAATCGGCGTTGACCTTGATCACCCAATCGCCCAATCGAACCAATGCTACGTTGGTCTTAGATTCACTGGCTAGATTGACCAAGAACTTTATCAGCGATGCAGATTTTGTGGACTTGTTGCGAGTCGTACAAGTTACGATGCATTTGGTGACCCCGGACGGGGAGCAAACACAAGCCTGGAGCGAACTAGTCTCATCGGAGTTTCCGGCTGGCAATTCTGTAATCAATGCGGAGTTGGTGCGAATTGCAGCGTATCTGAAATGCGATCTCGTTCCAGAAGTGCTCAAGTATTTACAGACGGACACGTCAATGCCAGAGCGAGTTCTGATTGCAATGCATCTGCCACAGATGCCCCATGATTGGACATCTAAAGAACGGATGGCATCGTTGCAATTCCTGGAGTCAGCACAAAAAGAACGGGGGGGTGGATCTTATCACCTCTATGTTATGAATACGTCGAACTCGCTGTCTGACTTGTTAACCGAGGAGGAATCCATTCGAATTCTGTCTCTTGGAGAAGAGTATCCGAATGCGGCGCTCGCAGCGTTGATAAAACTCCCGGAAGAGCTAGATGCCGAGACTATTCAAAATTTGATTAGGCTCGATTCCGCTATCGATCGCGGAGGGTTAGAAGCAGATGTTTTCAAACGCTTGAAGACCGGTATTACAGCCATACTGTCAGGTCAAAGCAGTCCTGAAGCAGGAGATTACTTGCGATCGCGCTGGCGCAAAAGTCCAGATCGTCGTGCTGCAATCGCACTGGCTTTCGCACAGAATCCTGTCGAAGAGAACTGGGATTACCTAGTGCGAAGTCTTGGGATAATCGAACCATTCGCTGTACCCGATGTATGCATGGCTCTTCGTAAAATCGATGTTGCAACCGAGGATGCCGAAGCAATTCGCCAGGCGATTTTACAAGGGTGTCGATTGGTGGATAACGGAATGAATCCGGCTCCAGCGATCCAGTTGCTAGAGTATTGGACCGGTGAAAAGATGAGAGAATCAACCGATCCTAAGGCTACCCCCATGAGTGCGTGGCAACGTTGGTTCGAGGTTCGATACCCGGACGCACAGCCAGCGGTCTTACCTCAAGAAACCGAGCGTCCACGATGGTCGATCGAGTTCCTGGAGCAATTTCTTGACGGCGAACAAGGCAAATTCGGATCGCGTGAAAATGGTGCCCGCGTGTTTGCGGCCGCTCAATGCGCATCTTGCCACAAAATGGAAACGATTGGGTCGGGGTTTGGTCCTGATTTGACGAGCGTTGCTAGGCGGTTTACTAGGACAGAGTTCTTGGAATCGACCCTGTTTCCGTCTCACGTCATCAGTGACCAATATGCATCGAAAAAGGTCCTAACGACGAGCGGGCAGACCTACACTGGAATATTGGTCAAAACACCGGGTGGTGTCGCGATCCGGATCAATCAGGAAAAAGAAGTTCAAATCCGCGAGGACGAGATCGAAGAGATTTTACCGAGCCGAGTGTCCGCCATGCCTTCGGGATTATTCGACAATCTGACTCCTACGGAAATCCGAGATTTGCTCAGTTTTATGGGTTACGTTCCGCAAGAACAGATTGCGGAGCAGCGTACGCCGGCGGTTCGCCGTTAGTTGGGTGAGCCCCGTCGGTTGTGACGATCGACCTCTCGGGGTACCATACCCAAAAATCGAAACACCGTTTGACGAGCATAGCGTTGCCAGAATTCGAATCCCGTCCCTCGCACCTCCCCACCGGAAGCGAATCATCCCTACCCAGTAGTCCGAAAAAAGGCTACCGGGTCCGGCGTGCGCACTACGACGATCGGGACGAAATCTACGAACTTTTATTGCCGTTTTTTGCCGCTAATAAACTTTTGGAGCGGTCCCCTTCCGAGATATTGCTTTTGATGGCAACTGGGTTCGTGGCAGAAGCAATCGGGGCTGAGCCGGATGCAGGCGGTGTGACCGATCCCAACGACACCCCGATCATCGGTTTTGCCTCAGTAGAAATCTACTCGAAGAAATTGGGCGAAATTCAATGTTTGGCCGTCGCCCCCGATTTTGCAGGAACCGAAATCCAAACGGAACTTGTTAGGGAATGTGTCGAGTTGGCACGGGCCAAGGGGGTTATGGAAGTCATGGCGATCAGTTCGTCAGACGAATTCCTGCGAGTGCTTGGTTTTGACTACTCGCTCCCTGAACAAAAACGAGCGCTCTTTTACGAAGTGGAAGATCTCGTTGATCCGGAATCGGTAATCTCCTCTGCGGAAGCCGAACAAGCTGGTGTCGTAATCAAGCCCCTCAACGGCTACAAGATCCGACGCGCTCGATTCGACGAACAAGATGCGATTGCCCAGTTCCTAACTCCTTTTTTCGCGCAAAAGAAACTTCTTCAGCGAACCCGATCAGAGATACTGCTTCTAATGGCAACAGGCTTTGTTGCCGAGGTTTTGGCTGAGGCATCGGCAGATAGACCACCCACGATCATTGGATTTGCTTCGGTGGAAATTTACTCTGAAAAAATGAGTGAAATCCAGTGCCTCGCCGTATCAGAACAGCACCAAGGCAAGGGGCTAGGCAGCGCTCTGGTGCGAGCCTGTTTGGAACTTGCCAAGCAAAAGGGTATCGTTGAAGTCATGGCGATCAGTTCGTCAGATGCTTTCCTGCAAAAGCTCGGATTTGAATACTCACTCCCCGAGCAAAAACGAGCCTTGTTTTATCAACTACGATCCCGCGCAGATGTCTTCAATCGCGACGAATAGAACTATTTCATGCAACTACTAAATTCGATTCGGGCTAGATTCACCGATGTTTTAGGCCAATGGCTCACCGAACCACGTGAACTCCAAACTGCGTTGGAGAGAATCGTTCCATCCAAGGATGCTTCGCTTGCCGACTACCAAGCGAATGTTGCCATGCCATTGCAAAAACTTGTCGGTAAGCCACCGCAAGTGATCGCGCAAGAAATCGTGGCCGGCATAAAAGTTGATGATTTTTGCCAAGAAGTTACCATAGCCGGTCCTGGTTACGTGAATCTGCGTCTTTCTAATCAGTTTCTAGAAAAGTTAATGCAATCGGCTTACGAGTCAGATCGACAAGGTGTCGAGCAAACGGCTGCGCCTAAGACTTTCGTTGTAGACTTTTCTTCACCCAATGTTGCAAAACCCATGCACGTGGGACACATTCGTTCAACGGTCATCGGCGATGCGATTTCCAAAACACTCTTATTTCTAGGTCATACTGTTGTTACCGACAATCACTTGGGGGATTGGGGAACACAATTCGGAATGATTATCTACGGTTACAAACATTTTCGCGATGAAGAGGCGTTTGCCAGTGCCCCGGTGAAAGAGCTAGGCAGGCTTTATCGAGTGGTTCAGAAAATCATTTCTTATCAAAAAGCTGCCGGTGGAGTTGCAGAGCGAGAAAAAGGAATCGCACTCGCCCAAGCTAAACTCGCTATGCTGCAACAAAAGGCAACGGAAGCCCCTAAAGATAAGAAGCTTTCTAAAGATGCTAACTCTGCATTATCGGCCCTGAAGAATCTACAAGAGGAGCACGAGCAAGCGTCCAATCTCGTAGCAGCAGTCGAATCAGATCCTCAATTGCATAAGTGGTGCATAGATCATCCAGGCCTCGATTCGCTTGTGCTCAAAGAGACTGCAAAACTCCATCGCGGCGACAAGGAGAACGTCGCTTTGTGGGAGCGGTTTCTGCCGGCGTGCAAGGAAGAAATTCATGCGATCTACGAGCGTCTTTCGGTTAGTTTTGATCATGAATATGGCGAGAGTTTTTATCATGATATGCTCCCTGCCGTCATTGAAGAATTGCTAAGTCGATCGCTTGCTACTCAGAGCGAAGGAGCGATTTGTGTTTTCCTTGAGCAGTTTGATGCACCTATGATCGTCCAAAAACAGGATGGTGCTTTTCTGTATTCCACGACCGATATTGCGACCGCAATGTTCCGCGAGCGTGAGTTTGGTCCAGACGCGTGTTTGTATGTCGTCGACCATCGACAAAGCGAGCACTTTCAGAAGCTTTTTGCGGTGCTGGAAAAAATTGGCCTGACTCACACCGACTACAGGCACGTCAGCTTTGGGACCGTCATGGGCAAAGATGGCAAGCCGTTTAAGACGCGAGCTGGCGACAACATCGGCTTGGAATCATTGCTCGATGAAGCGATCGAACGAGCATGGGGCGTAGTATGCAATCCAAACCGCTTGCAATCAGCAGGCCTGGAGTTAACCGAAGCGGAAATGCGTAACATCTCGGAAGTCGTTGGTATAGGAGCGATCAAGTATGCCGATCTGTCTCATAACAGAACCAGTGACTATGTGTTCGATATGGATAAAATGGTTGCACTGGAAGGGAACACGTCGGCCTACATCCAGTATTCGTACGCGCGAACCCGTAGTATTCTGCGACGAGCGATCGAAGGTGGAATCGAGGAGAAAAATTGGGTAGTTGCTCCGATTCTGATCGAAGCGCCGGCGGAAAGAGCGTTGGCCATTCAGATCGCGAGGTTTGAAGACACGCTTCAGTTTGCTATGAACGATTTTCTACCCAACGCGATCACAGAATTCTTGTTCGATACAGCCAAGATCTTCGGAACATTTTTCGACCAATGCCCTGTTCTCAAGGCTGATACTGAGGAGCGAAAACTGTCCAGACTTAAACTGACCGAGTTAACCGGTCGGGTTTTGCAGCGAGGCTTAGGGTTGCTAGGTATAGGGACTGTTGAAAGAATGTAGTGCGACTGCGGTAAATCAGGATTACAACGAGAGAGGCAGGTAGCTATGAATCAACCTCGAAACAGTTACTTTGCAGGGCTCGTCATGATGGTTGTAGGAATCGTCCTCGTGGCATCTATCTTTGTTTCTATCTTTTTGTCATGGAACTCAGACCGCGGAATCGAACGAGAGTTCGGAGGCTACTTCCTCAGATTCCTAGCTGGCATGTCGCTGATTGTTTTCGGCAATGTCACCCGTGATATTGCAACGCGAAAGCCTCATGAAGAAGAAACTACGGATGAAGATTTCGATCAAACGGAAGTCTACGAAGGAGAAGTTACTCCAACTCTCTATGCGATAGAAAACCCGTTTGACTCTAAATCCAATGATGGTTCGCAACGACCGTAATCGCTAATTTCTATAGGCCGTTTAGCCTTTCGGTCCAGTAAGCAACTTGTTTCGCAACTTGTTCGGGATTGCTGGATCCATAGGATTTGTAAGCGTTAACAGCCCCCTCGACATTGAGAACATCTCGGATGGAGAAATCAAAACTGGCGTCGACTGATAGAAAATCCGCATCGCTTAGATCTACGAGTCGGCATTGTTTTTCTTTGGCCATCGCCACCATGGCTCCGACGCGATGGTGGGCTGTTCGTTGCGGCACGCCGCGAGAGATGAATGCCTCCATAAGTGCCGTCGCATCCAAGAATCCTTGATCGAGTCGAGCTCGTATTGATTCGACATTCAGTTCCGATTCGGCAACGAGTAGTGCCGCGAGTTCCAGCATCAGGCTAACGGTGTCGAAAGCATCGAAGACTGGAGGTTTGTCTTCTTGGAGATCGCGATTGTAGGCTAGAGGCAATCCTTTGATCAGGACTAAAAGTGTTTGCAAAGCTCCGATGACGCGAGCCGATTTGCCACGCGTTAACTCAAGCGTATCTGGATTGACTTTTTGAGGCATGATGGAACTACCGGTGCAGAACTTTTGCGGTAGTTTGATAAAGTCGAATTCCGTCGTCGACCACAGAATCCATTCTTCTGCCAGCACGCTCAAATGCTCGGCAATCATCGTGAGGACAAAAACAGTTTCGAGAACATAATCTCGATCGCTGCTCACATCGATGCTGTTTCGAGCGACCTCGTCAAAGCCCAATTCTTGAGCCGTCATGTGCCGATCGATAGGAAGGCTAGTCCCTGCCACCGCAGCACATCCCAGAGGCGAAATGTTGACCCGTTTGCGACAATCACTTACGCGAGTGCGGTCCCGTTCTAGTTTTTCGATGTAGGCTAACCAGTAGTGAGCAGCCAGGACTGGCTGAGCACGCTGCATATGAGTGTAAGCAGGCACGATGACCCCGTTATCTTTATGGCAACGGGATAAAAATGCTTTTTGCAACTCGACCAATTTCGAATCAATTTGATCGAGATGATCCCGAACCCAAAGGCGTAGGTCGGTTGCGATTTGATCATTTCTAGAACGTGCCGTATGGAGTTTCCGGCCTGTGTCTCCCAATGCATCGATCAGCGCTTGCTCAATATGCATGTGGATATCCTCCCATTCAATTTTGAATGGGAGTTCGCCTCGCTCGATTCTGCCCCCGATTGCTTCCAACTCTTGCCTGATGGAGTCGAATTCCGATTGGCTGATAAGGCCAGTGGCCGCCAACATTTTCGCATGGGCAATCGATCCCCGAATATCTTGTCGAAACAGACGGTGGTCGAAACTGATACTCTCGCTGAATCTCGCCAATCGGTCGTCCATGCCCGATGCAAAGACGCCACTTCTAGAGGGGGAAGCCAATGTACTGTCCTAGGTTGGTGAATGAGACGGAACAAGCTATGATTCTGATGCAAATCTCGCATTCAACAAGAGACACTCGCTAGGATATGAGTTGATCAAGAGCGTTTTTCGTCGAACTCCGGTCGCACTTTTGAACTTGTTCTCCAATCCCACGCGGGCTGCGGTGAGCGTGGGTGGGGTTTCGTTTGCGTTGCTGTTGATCTTTATGCAACTCGGATTTCGTGGAGCCGTCGCCAACACAGCTACCCTCGTTTACAGTCGGCTTGGCGCCGAAATCGTCATCCGATCTCCCGATTACGTCCACTTATACGAACCCAGGAATTTCGATCGATATTGGCTTCGTCTGGCGGAATCCCATCCAGATATTGAGCGAGTCTCACCTTTCTGGGTATCCCTAACGCGGTGGCAAAATCCGCCAAAGAGCGAGGCCTGTACTAACACGCCACCTAACGGATCGTTCCGAACCGTCGGCATGATGGGAATGGAGATTGATCGTCCGGTAATTGATTTGCCAGAGCTAGAGGGATTGCTGGATGCCATCAAGGACCCCAATTCCATGCTCGTCGATCGCACGACGCGGGCTGAATATGGGCCTCAAAATTGCAAACAGTTTTCGGATCAGGATCTGGGACTTCGGACGGAACTAGGCAACATTTCTACGACCATTGCAGGGCATTTCAAACTAGGTACGGGGCTGGCAACGAATGGAGCTGTGCTGGTCAACGAGATAGCGTTCGCTAGGCGTTCTCCTGTTGATACGCGAACTAGAGCCAGTCTTGGGCTAATTCGGGTCAAGCCAGGTGTGAACGGGGAGAAGCTAGCCGATAGCTTAATAGCTTGGATGTCAGAGATCGATCCTAATGCGCGTGCCTCGGTGAAGATTTTGAGCATGAAGAAACAAATCGATTGGGAGCGAAATCGATGGTTGACCGAGACCCCGATCGGCATGATTTTCACCATGGGGGTCATCTTGTCCTTTATAATTGGAGCCGCCATCGTTTACATGGTGCTTGCGACCGACGTTACAAGTCGCATCTCGGAGTTCGCGACGCTAAAGGCGATGGGGTACTCCAATTTCTACGTTGCTCTCATCGTAATGCGACAAGCCTGGATACTGGCAGTGGGAGGATATCTAATCGCGGCGGGACTTTCCTATGGACTTTATGGATTGACCGTGAACCTCTCGGGCATTCCGACCTTCATGACAGGAGAACGCATGGTAGGAGTTGGTTTGTTAGCCGTTCTGATGTGTTCGATGTCGGGATTGCTAGCCATTCGCAAACTTTGGAAGGCTGATCCGGCATCCTTGTTTTAGCTTTTGTGCGATTTAATCTCGCATTGAGTGTTGACAAAGGAAGGTAAAGGCGCATAATGTCGGCTCTGGTCACTCGCATCGGGAGGAGAATGATGCCGCGATCTGTACGCTTTTCGAGGGTTTGTCCATGTTGTGGGAAGTCTCATCAGATTCCCATCGTGTTACTGGGCAAAAGTGTTAAGTGCATGCACTGTCAGGCTGATTTCGTGGCTTCGCCACTGACGACGCCGGTCAACAAGCCTGTGGACGAGTTCGATTGCCGCATAATGGGCTTAATCCGAGCCGCCGACGCGCAACTGGCCAACTACGCCAGCTCTTCGTTCTCTCAAGTTGATTCCTAATCGAACCGCTCGTCAGCAGTGCTTCAAGTCGTTTGGCTGTGAGCGAGGGACGATATCCCGAGAGATTCTTGTGCGGATACACGCTTTGCGCTGAAACTAGGTTCTCGCCATTAGCTATATTAAGTGCATCCTGCCTTTCTGCCCTGCCTACCATATCAGAATCAAAGTTCTATGATTGCGAAGCCATTCGTTCTGTGCGCGTGCATCGTAGTGTTGGGCCATTGGTGCTCTCCTTGTTTGGCTGACGATACAGAAGCAGATTTTTTCCATTCACGAGTTATTTCGGTTCTAACCAATCGTTGCTACGGCTGTCATTCGCATAGCAGCGGCCAAATGGAAGGGGGCTTGGTTCTCGATTGGAAAAGCGGCTGGGCTCAAGGAGGCGAGCGAGGCCCTGCGATCATTCCCACGAAACCCGACGACAGCCTATTGATTCAAGCTGTCGAGCATTCTCATGCAGAGCTACGAATGCCTGAAGAGCGGCTTCCACCCGAGGAGATCGAAGTTCTTCGAGAGTGGATCAAACGAGGTGCTTTCGACGATAGGACGCTTATGCCGACTACCACTGATCCGATGGATTGGTGGTCGCTGAAACCCCTTCAGTCCCCAGATATTCCACTAGATCGAACAAATCCTATCGATGCATTCATTGATAAGAGGCTTCGAGAGGCGTCGCTTGTTCGTTCTCCGGTGGCTAATCCACGAGAGCGTCTGCGTCGTCTTTACTATGATTTGACAGGGCTACCTCCGAGCCCTGAAGACGTGCAACGTTTTGTCGATGAGCCTGACGAAGCCAATTACCTGCGGATCGTTGATGAGCTTTTGGAATCTCCTCGTTATGGGGAACGTTGGGCTCGTCATTGGCTCGATACGATTCATTTTGCTGATTCGCACGGTTATGAGCATGATGTGGGGCGTGATGAGGCATGGCCGTTTCGCGATTACGTGATTCAGGCCCTCAATCGGGATACGTCGTGGGACCAATTTATTCGCCAGCAGTTGGCCGTGGATGTTTTTGAGCCAGATGCAACGGAATTAACGCCGGCCCTCGGGTTTCTCGGAGCGGGAACATTTGATTTGAGTACCTATTCGACAGGTCCCGTTACGTTTGATTATCACGATCGTGATGACATGCTAACGCAAACCATGTCCGCCTTTTTGAGTACAACGGCTAACTGCGCTCGTTGTCATGCGCATAAATTCGATCCTATCTCTCAGGAGGATTACTATGCTTTGCAAGCGGTCTTTTCAGGAGTCGTAAAAGGGAACATCCGGTTCGATGCGGAAGCAGATATTGCTCAGAGACGAAGCGATCTTCTAGTAGTCAAGAATGCTGCCACGACGCGCGATCCCAACGGGCTTTCCAAAGAGTTAGCGAAACAACTCATCCAATCAGAAGCCGCGCACGTGAAAAAGCTGGCCGCCTGGCAATCCCTAGACCTGGAGTCCTTTGTTTCTCTAGAGGGGGCTACCCTTACCAAAGAGTCGTCGCAAACTTATTTGGCATCGGGCATCTCCCCGGCGACGGATACCTATGTGCTGAG
>Ga0315899_10000690_pt1 | contig 39954 bp, 44 predicted proteins | sample LakEriMetagenome_2_FD_203518 | JGI IMG/M metagenome (GOLD analysis project Ga0315899, IMG submission 203518) | Freshwater fungal communities from buoy surface, Lake Erie, Ohio, United States - Buoy 4 MA112 | ecosystem: Environmental > Aquatic > Freshwater > Lake | place: USA: Lake Erie, Ohio...
TAAGCGCACTCTCATACACCGCATCTGATGGTTCGGGAGCAGTAACGAAAAATGAAGTTACTCGTAACGCACCATGTCCTTGTGGCTCTGGCAAGAAGTACAAGCGTTGTCACGGCGCAGCTTAATTACTCGCTAGATAAGGTCTAACTCGGTACAGAGCCAGCGTCCATCGACGCCCTCAAATCGAATTGTGATTGCTCGCAATCTTTCACCAAATCGTACGGTGATCGTGGACTCGCAAATTCCGTCTAGAGGTTGGCTCTGATAAATCGTGCGAATTCTTCCAATTTCTTTCTGAGACCCAGTTTTTCGAATTAATTCGTTGTAAATAACTCTGTGACAACGCGCCATTAATTGAGCAGGCTGTCTACGGCCAGCCCAGATCTCAAGGAGCGCTACTGCAAATGTCATTGTCCAGGCGTGCAGTTCAGGTAGCTCGCTTGCCGAAGTTGGAATGGGGCAATCTTCTCCATCACAATCTTCTCCACCGTAGTTTTTGTCGCACTGTGAAGGAACTAGATAGAGCTTTGCCTTTTGAACCGGTCGTGGTTCAAGAGCTGGTTTGAGATGAGATTGCGGATAGAGATCCAGGATGGGATGGCTCCACATTGCCTGATCTTCGTTGCTGGATACGAGTGTGAAGGAAGGGCTGCTATGAATTGTCATAGCAGCAACCATCTATTGGCTGGCAAGAGCATGAATCAACCCAGAAGATGAAGTTCACTCATCCTTAAAGGTGAATGTGCACAAGTGTGAGGTGAAACTCTCTGGTTGCTCTTTGCTCCACCTATGATTTCAAAACCTCCTGCATTAACAACCTCACTCTCTCTCCGCTCTCCCCGAGTGATAGTTGCCGGCGTCCTCTTTATCGCAGCCCTACTCTCTTCATTTGCCTTCGCTGCCCTGGCTGATCAGACTTCGCACTATTGGGCAGCTCGCAACCCCATTACTCCAGGTTCACTCGTAACCTCTGAAGATTTAGCCCTTCTCGATGCTTCCCTTATCGAAAATGCTGATCTGTACTTTGAAGAAAATGCACCGCCCATTGGAATGATCAGTACGCAATTAATTGGGGCAGGTCAATTTCTTGCAAGAAGCGCTCTGACCCAAGAGTCTGCACAATTCGATACAGAACAAGTTCCGTTGAATATTCTTCCATCAGATATTCCGGCAATGATTGAAGTGGGTGAGCCTATTTCTCTCTATTGGGTACCAGATGCCGTCGATAGCCAGAGCTTAAGTACTCCCACACTCTTGCTCACTGGAATTTTTCTAGAGTCGATTGACCGTAAAGGATCAAATTTTGGCTCTGGCCTTGCGATTACCGTCTCAGTGGATAGTTCGCAGGTAGCAAAAATTCTTGCGGGAACATCACATGGGCGTTTAGTCGTGGTCGCATCACATGGCTGATTTGCATGTTGTTACCGCAATCGGTGACCCTGAATTCGAAAGCTTCGTTGCGCGAACCTTGCACTCACAGGGGTGGAACGTTCTCTTTCGTGCTATCGATAGGGAACTGCTTGCTCGGTATCTTGAAATCCCCGTTGAGATTAAGCCATTACTTATTTACTCAAATGATATACAAGGTATGAATCCTGAATTTCTCTCATCTATCTCAACCTTTATCGAAAGAGCTGTCGGCTTTGCTGGAATCGACAAAGACGAGCTAGATGGAGATCTCACAGCGAGAACTCATGATGTCGCACTATTGATGGCGCGCATCCTGACGCAGGGGAGAGTGCCTCTTCGCCAGCAGGGATTAAGTAGCTCAGCTTCACGACGCTCGCGCGTGATCGCCATTGCTAGCGCAAACCATGGTGACGGAGCCACGACAACTGCGATTAATTGTGCGATTGAACTTAATTTGTTGGGTAAGAAAGTTCTCCTTATTGATGCCCATCACCAACTTCCCGCAGTTGCAATTCTTTTGGGAGAACGAAATCTCAACGGATCAGAACCCAACCGTGTCAGCCCATTGCTAGAAGTATTCGAATTGACAAGCGAGAATGCAGCGGCCATGACGGAGACCCTTATCGACTCCTGCTCGCGCACCGACTTCGTGATCATCGATTGTGGCTTAATACCGAAGGCAGTTGAGGCGGTAACGGAGCGAAGATGGCAGAACACTTTTTCTCATTGGATCTTTGAAAATGTTGATGATTTATGGGTTATTGCTTCACCTCGTCCGATGAGTACTCACTCTCTCCAGCAATTCCAAGCTTTGATGAGTAAACAATCACTGCGGGCTCGTAAAACATTTATTCTCAACCATAGAGTCCCTGGAAAGCGCGGCGACGCCCAAGAAGAAAAGTTTCTATTACTTGTTGCACCCAGCCATCCCCATGCCATTCGCGTACTTCCTCTTGATACTCGGGGTGCAAACGCGGCAGAGCAGGATAGATCGATATTGGTGGAAAGCAATCCCCGCGGTCTTCTTCGAAAGAAGTACCTTGAATTGGCGGCTGCACTGACCGCTTAGACCTTGTACCCTTTTCCTATGCGCGCTTATGTCGGACTTACCTTTGATGAAGTAAGCGCACTTATTTCTGGGGAATCGCTAAAAATCGAAATTCTCTTTGCGGCAACAGCTGAATTCGTTGCAACTCACAGTGAGCTCGATGAAGAAGAGCGGGAATTTATCCTGACGATGCTCGCAGCCGAAGAGTCCTTAGATCTGCGCGACGAGGGATTTGGCTTTGTCCTTGCAGGAGATGTTCCTGCCCATGTAATTGTCGAAGAAGGCGCAGATAGCATCAAAGTCTCGGAAGAGATTAATCGAGAGTGGGCAGCATGCATCTTTCTTGTCTCACCCGATGGTGAAGACCTCACCTGGTATGCAATACAGGAAGTTGAAAACCTGCTCCCGTCTTGGAGTTCTTAAATGCCCGCACTAGAAGAATTCATTTGGGGAAGAAGCCCACTCACCTCAGAGCAAATTTATCGACTGCGAGAGTTAGTAGCAGATTGGCAACTTCTCTCTGATCTCTCCTTCGCAGATCTCATCCTGTGGGTGCCGCTACGAAAAGATATGAAGAGCTGGCCAACCGGCTATGTTGCCGTTGCACATATACGCCCGATGACAGCAGCAACCGTATTTTCAAATGATGTCCTAGGAGAAGAAATTCAATGGGGGGATCGGCCACATATTGATCGCGCTCTCTCTAGCGCTGAGATTATTCGCGACACAGTCCCAGAACGTTTAGGTGACCACATGGTCAAAGAAGAAACTACGCCGGTCATTTATGAACAGGAAGTAATTGCCGTTATCTCTCGCCATCGAGATTCAGAACTTATGCGTCAGCCTTCGCGTCTTGAACTTAACTATCGTGAAATTGCACATCAGCTCTATCGAATGGTTGCTGAAGGAAAGTTTCCTTACGAAAATGCTAGCTCGCTCTTTGATCCACCACCGCGTGTAGGCGATGGCCTCTTGCGTCTAGACATCAATGGTGCGATTACCTATGCCAGCCCTAATGCTCGTTCAGCATTTGGCCGCATGGGATGGAACAATGCACTCGAAGGTGAAACGCTGCACGATGTTGCCCAACGAATCACAACTCCACAAAACCTCGCTCACGAAGAAGGTTTACGTGTACAACTCTCTGGAAAAGCGATACGTCGAGTAGAGATGGAAAATGCCGGAGGAACAATTGATCTCTTGGTACTTCCCGTATCTCAAGGTGAGGATCGAGTAGGTGCGCTGATCCTGTTGCAGAACGTGACAGAACTACGTCGTCGTGAACGTGAGCTAGTAACTAAAGATGCCACCATTAGAGAGATTCACCATCGGGTGAAGAACAATCTTCAAACTGTCTCTGCCCTGCTTCGCCTGCAAGCTCGCCGCATTGACGATCCTGCATCCAGCACTGCACTTAATGAAGCAGTTCGCCGCATCGCTTCGATTGCTCTCGTGCATGAAACTCTCTCTTCGGGCAGTGACTCATCCGTAGCCTTTGACGATGTCCTTGATCGACTAGTAACTCACTCGCTAGATTTGAGTTCTAGGATGAATGAATTAGTAATTACTCGTACTGGTGTTCTCGGATCACTCGACCCAACAATTGCTACACCGTTATCGCTGGTCGTCACTGAGTTAATTCATAATGCCCTTGAACACGGATTGGAAAAAGGTGGCAGCTCGCTAGAAATCTCTTTAGAACGCACCGCTAATTCGGCTCAGATTTCGATTATCGATGATGGAGTTGGTCTGCCATCAGGTTTTGATCTGGCAACCTCTTCGAATCTTGGCCTTCAAATTGTGCGCACTTTAACTGAGAATGAACTCAAAGGTGAACTCATACTTGAATCAACAGGGGATAAGACCACAGCAAGGCTTACATTCCCAATCTAAAGGATGTAAGTAAAAAAAGAATTAGCTTTGTGGATCTGAAATGCGAGCGCGATTACGTGCGGCACGACGCTTGAGTGCACGACGTTCATCTTCAGAGAGTCCGCCCCACACACCGGCATCTTGTCCGCTCTCAAGAGCCCATGCCAAGCAAGGGTCCTTGACCATGCAGCGATTGCAGACCTTCTTCGCCTCTTCGATCTGAGTGATCGCAGGCCCTGTATTTCCCACAGGAAAGAAGAGTTCTGGGTCTTCGTCGCGACAGGCAGACTGATGACGCCAATCCATGATCGCTCCTTAAGCTAGAGGAAGTGAGCGTGAAGTGAATTCACCTCTCGCAAAGCCCAATTCTCTCGTGACTTACTCTCTTAAACAAGGACGAACGCGAAAAGATTCCTCACATCTGGGTGATAAAGATCGCGCCGACACGCGCTGAGAACTGTTGTGCCCCCGACAGGATTCGAACCTGTGCACCCGCCTCCGGAGGGCGGTGCTCTATCCCCTGAGCTACGGGGGCGCAAGGTAGCTCTAGTTTACGTGAAGAAAGTTGCTCACAATCATGAAAGACTCTTCCAATGAAGCACACCAGTGAGATCGCGTACTTTGCAACAGGCTGTTTCTGGGGAGCTGAGCGCAGATTCTGGAATCTTGATGGAGTAAGTGATACCTCCGTTGGATATATGGGTGGCCATAGCCCTCACCCTAGTTATGAAGAAGTCTGTACAGGTAGAACTGGTCACGCTGAAATGGTTGCAGTCACCTTTGATCCCACGCTCATTTCATATGATCGCCTTCTTCAAGAATTCTGGGTAATGCACGATCCAACATCATTGAATGCGCAAGGCGGAGATATTGGCACTCAATATCGCAGCGCCATCTACACATCTTCGGCCGCGCAACATCAGCAGGCTTTGGCATCAAAGGATCGCTATCAGGGTGCGCTCGCACGCGCCGGTTTAGGGACAATTGTCACCGAGATCCAGAGCTCTGAGGGGATCGAGTATTTCTTAGCCGAGGAGTATCACCAGAAATATCTGGCAAAGAATCCCAACGGCTATGACTGTCACTCAAGCACAGGAGTTGCCTTCCCTTTATAACACCGATCGCCTACTCAGCGACGGTTTCAAGTGGAATACTTCAATCCATGAGCGATAGCCATCTCGAATTCCTCACGCTGGAAGAGCTCGCTACTCATCGTAGCGAAAAGTGGAGAGGATTTCCCTCTGATGTGATTCCTCTGCCTGTGGCCGAGATGGACTTTGCAGTTGCCGAACCCATAAAAAAATTGCTGCACTCGATGGTGGAAAGTTCAGATATGGGGTATCTGGGATCAATCCCTGAGCTCAGCTCAAGTTTTTCAGAGTTTGCTCTAACACGATGGGATTGGCAGGTTGATCCGACAAAAGTGCGCCTGGCCACCGATGTGGGAGTCGCTGTTGTTGAAGTCCTACGAGTACTTACTGTGCCGGGTGACTCGATCCTTATTAGTTCTCCGGTCTATCAAAATTTTTACACATGGGTGAACGAGACAAAAGTACATGGCGTAGATGTTCCATTTATCTATTCTCCAACTGACGATATCACTTCAACCTGGGTGATCGACTGGGATGGAATTGAGAAGGCCTATCAGAGTGGCATAAAAGTTCATCTCCTCTGCTCGCCACATAACCCCAATGGCAGAATGTATTCAGAATCAGAGCTCAAGAGATTTGTTGAACTTGCGCGAAAGAATAATGTGATCATTATTAGCGATGAGATTCATTCTCCGCTTGAGTATCAGGAACACCCATTCACACCGATTCTCACACTTGGTAGCGAAGCAGCCGAGTGCTGTGTAGTCGTTACTGCCGCGAGCAAAGGATGGAGCATCGCAGGACTCAAGTGTGCAATTATCGTTACTGGCAGTGACCAGATGCACGAAAAATTGAATTCACTGCCACCAGCTCTACATTTTCGCGCCTCAATATTTGGAGCCTTTGCAACTGCTATCGCCTTTAGTGAGGGTACAACGTGGCTAGATACCGTGATCAGGCAGCTAGATCACAATCGACATCTCATTTCAACGTTACTGAATAATCTCTTACCTGAAGTCAAATACATTCCACCTCAACATTCCTACCTTGCTTGGCTTGATCTTTCGGCCCTTAATCTTGGAGAAGATCCGGGTGCAACGATCCTTCTTCAATCTAAGGTTGCGCTCAATTCTGGCCATATCTATGGTGCACAGTGGAATCAATTTGTTCGCCTGAATTTTGCGACAAGTCCAGAGATTATTACTAGGGCTATCACCCAGATTGCAGAGGGTGTGCGTGGCTAAAGTTTACGATGCAAAATTTGATGCAATAGTTGTCGGTGGCGGCCATAACGGTTTGGTGGCAGCCTCGTACTTAGCTAGGGGCGGAAAACGCGTTCTGCTCCTTGAAGCCAATGCAGAGCTAGGCGGAGCAACGGCAAGTGTGCGTGCCTTCCCTGATTTCGATGCACGCCTATCGCGCTACTCATATTTAGTCTCACTTTTGCCAGATCAGATCGTTGCAGATTTAGGAATCAAATTTCAAACACGAGGCCGTGAAATTTCTTCATACACTCCTTATCATCGCAACGGTGTGGACGATGGCTTAAGAATTTCTTCCCAATGGGATGAAGCAACAGAACAATCATTTATTCGATTGACGGGCTCTGAAGAAGAAGGCTTAGCGTGGCAGAAATTTTATGGAGAAATCGCGCAATTTGCTGCTAAAGCTGCACCATCGATGCTTTCTCCGCTCATGACCCGCTCTGAGATGCGCGCACTCGTTAACATGGATGACGTTTGGGATTACATGATTGAGCGGCCTATCGGTCAAATAATTGAATCGCGCTTTGTAGATGACGTGGTCAGAGGTGTTGTACTCACCGATGCCCTCATTGGTACCTTCGTAGATTCAGATTCAATTCAAGCAAATATTTGCTTCCTCTATCACCTCATTGGAAATGGGATTGGACAGTGGAACGTTCCCGTCGGAGGAATGGGAGCGCTCGTTGCTGAGCTAGAACGAGTAGCACGTGAACTTCATGTGGAGATTAAGCTCAATTCTCCAGTAACTCAAATAACAAGTACTGACGATGGAGTGACTATTACTTGCAATAATGGAGATGAATTCAAGGCGGTAGATCTTCTCTTCGCCGCTGCTCCGCAAAGCCTTGCAAAACTTCGTAAGAAGAGTGTGCCTTCCTCGTTACAGGGATCGCAGTTGAAGATAAATATGTTGCTTACTCGTCTGCCACAACTTAAATCAGGAGTAGATCCTCGTGTTGCTTTTGCTGGCACCTTCCACATTAACGAGACGTATTCTCACCTGAACGAGAGTTATCGTGTTGCTAAGAACGGTGATATCCCAACACGATTACCACTAGAGATGTACTGCCACACACTGACGGATTCGAGCATTCTCTCTCCCGAACTCGTAGAAAAAGGTTTTCATACTCTTACACTCTTTGGCTTACATACAGATGCATCACTCTTTGATCGCGATCCGGAAGGTGCGCGTGAGCAGGCGGTAGCAACTGCTCTGGCTAGCCTCAACGAGTATTTAGCCGAACCCATTGAAAGTGTGATTGCTCTTAATTCAGATGGAACGCTTGCTCTAGAAGCTAAATCACCATTAGATCTTGAGGCCGCAATCGGACTACCTAGAGGAAACATCTTTCATCGCGATTTAGATTTCCCATTTATCGAAGATAGTCAGGCGACGCAAACCCCGCAGTGGGGGAGTGAAACCGATGATCCTCATATTTTTATCGCTGGTGCAGGAGCACGAAGAGGCGGTGGGGTGAGTGGAATCGCAGGACATAACGCAGCGATGGCAGTTCTCTCACGCCGATAGTCTGCATTAGGCTTCTCTCATGAGCCACGACGCCTCGCACGAAAAACTTTCAACCCGAGCGATTACAGCTGGGCGCCCGGACGATAAAGTTGAGAACGGAATCAATCACAGCATTTCGTTAAACAGCACATTTGGTGCAGGCAGTTCGATTGCCTATGGCAGAACTGGAAATCAGACATGGAGTGCAACTGAATCTGCAATCGGCGCACTTGAGGGTGGCAGTACGCTCCTCTTTTCATCAGGGATGGCAGCAATCACCGCAGCTCTCTCTATCCTCAAACCTGGTGCGCGTGTGGTTGCTTCCCATGAAGGTTATAGCGGTGTAATGACTCTCCTTAAACAACACCACGCAAGCGGCCGATTTATTGTTAACTTTCTAGATATTTCACAGACCGATCAGGTGATGAGCGCGCTCAAAGACGCTGACTTGTTATGGATTGAGTCACCAACCAATCCGTGTCTTGACGTGGCAGAACTGCCTGAGTTGATCGCTGCAGCAAAAGCGCGAGATATTCTCGTCATGGTAGATAACACTTTTGCGACTGCGCTCACTCAACGTCCACTCACATTAGGTGCTGATGTTGTGATGAATTCTGTGACTAAGTTTCTATCCGGACATAGCGATGTCCTTATGGGTTCCCTCTCGACTGAAAATCCCGAAATCTTACAAAAGCTAGAAGATGCACGTCAGTTGTTGGGGTCAATCGCCGGGCCTTTCGAAGCATGGCTTGCTCTTCGCGGTATTCGAACTTTTCCCCTGCGCTTCCATAAAGCATGCGAAAACGCCCTTGAATTGGCCCATCGCCTGAGTACTCATCCAAAAGTTGCGCGGGTCCGGTATCCAGGCTTACCGACAGACTCTCAACATGAGCGGGCAAAGAAGTTTATGAAGACATTCGGTGCGGTACTTTCCTTCGAAATTGTGGGAAGTCCTGCAGATGCGGACCGCCTATGCGATAGCTCATCAATTATTTCGCATGCAACGAGTCTGGGTGGTGTCGAATCCTTATGGGAGCGTAGGCGCAGGTGGCCGAGTGAAAGTCCATCGGTACCTGAAAACCTGATCCGCCTCTCAGTGGGGTGTGAAGATGTCGATGATTTGTGGACTGATATTCAAGGCGCGTTAGCCGCGATTTAACGCACCTCGTGCGGCAAATTCTCTCAATTAGCGGTAAATTTAGGGTATGAAAATCATCAAGCGCTTGTTAGCAGCGGCCGCAGTGGTTGCGTTGGCATTTAAAGGCGTTGCTTCATTTCTCTCGTGGGTGGAGCGCCAGGATGATCAGCCAGCAGAGGTGTGGCTAGATGAAGACGAACTTGATTCTGCCGAAAGTAAAGAAGCGTAAGTGAGCGCTGAATACGTTCCGGGAACTTGCAATATCGGAGCCGGTGAAATTCGCCAGCGCCAAGTTGTAGCAGGTATTGGCTTTCTTCTCTTCATCACGTCTGCAATCACTCTATTTGTTATGGATGCATCGCGAAGTGCTCGACTTGCACTCTTTCTCCCATTGATGATGGCAAGTATTGGTTGGGTGCAGTCACGAAAGAAGTTTTGTCTTGCTTATGGATTCATGGGGACATTTAACTTTGGAAAGCTAGGCCAGTTATCGCGCGTGCATGATAAAAGTGCACTTCGCGCCGATAGAAGTACTGCACTGAAAATTCTTCTACAAGGTCTTGCCTATGCAGCAGCTGTAACTGGCTTAATCTATCTACTTCCTGCTTAATTCTTCTTTTCCGCTTTTGGAGAAGGCCCTCTCTGTTTATTACCCTTCATCCCATAGCCAGATGGCTTGGCGGGAGGCTGTGGTGGATTCATCAGCGGTTCGAGCTCGGCAACAGCTTTGTCACGGTTTGCAGCAGCCAAAGCAATAGCTGCGGCAAAATTTGCTCTACTTGATGCGCCGCGTCCAGCGCTCTTGAATTCCTTCGAAGCTTGTTTAAGTGCTTGAATAAATGTCGCCCCAATCTCACGTAACTCTTGCTCACGTAATGCGCGGGCTTCTTGATAGATCTTGAATTGATTCTTAAACGCGATCATATCTAACTCGTACTGCTGAATTGGCGAAAGGGTTGCAGCAGGAGAAGGAGTGATCTCAACTGCAGTGGCAGGAAGTGCGGAGATAGAGAGCGTCAGTGAGAGGAGAAGCGGAGAGATCAGATGACGCATTCTTGGCATGTTCTCTCTCCTTTCACGAAATCTCATCGTAAACATTTATAGACGCAAGAGTGCCATTTAACTTTGTGAAGAATCTGTGAATCCTACTTCAACGCGCCGGATAGGGTAGTAAGGGTAGAAAAGTCAGGCCAGACCTGCAAGGCTAGGGCCATGGAGTCAACGCAGAATCAGGCAACAAAGATTCTTATCGTCGATGATGAGGCAGGAGTTCGCGAGCTATTAAAGGATGCCTTGAGATTGGCTGGATTCGAGCCGCAGACTGCTGGCGATGGAATGAGCGCTCTTACTCTCTTACGAACTTTTACTCCAGATATTATGATCATTGATATCAATATGCCTTTGATGGATGGATTTGAACTCGTCGAGCGGCTTCGAAAAATCGGCAACAATGTCCCGGTTCTGATGTTAAGTGCGCGCGCAGATCGTGTTGATGTAACCCGCGGCCTCACACTGGGCGCAGATGATTATGTGACTAAGCCCTTTGGTTTAGAAGAACTCGTCCTTCGCCTGAAGGCGATCTTGCGCAGAGCGCACCCTGCCATTGGCGTTGATTCTTCGATAGCTTGTGGGCCGATCACGATTGAAGATCTCAGCCACACTGTCACATTCAACGGCGAGATGGTCGAATTATCGCCAACCGAGTATCGACTGCTCCAGGTCCTTGTCGAAAATAAGAATCGAGTTCTCTCGAAGACTGTTCTGCTCGATGATGTATGGGGGATTACCTTCGAATCAGAGAGCACGGTCGTTGATACTTACATTTCTTATCTGAGAAAGAAGCTGCATCGCGATGGTTTTGAGGGAATCAAGACCATCCGTGGCGTTGGATTTGTAATCCAGGAACCAAAGAAGCCTTGAAACGCAAAAGCTTCCGTGCAGTCGTTGCTAGTGCGCTAGTTACCACTGCGCTCTCACTCTCCATTGGTGGCTTTGCAACAATCTCACTGAGAGATTCACAGATTGAAACCGTTGATCAACAACTACAGAAAATCGTGGATGCTGTTCGATCAAATCCAGAGTCTCCGGTGAGTTCTGCCCTCGATGCTGCATCAGAAGAAGATTTTAATATCACCATTGCGATTGTTTCCAGTGACAAAGAAATCACCATCATTAATGAATCCAAGCTCCTTCTTGGAACACTGCCACAAGACTCGCTACTCGCCGCCGCACTTATCTCTCCCGTTACAGTTGAAGATCGGGAGAACTATCGTCTTCTCGCCCAAGTAATCTCTGGGGGAGATCGCCTCATTTTTGCCGACTCACTCTCAGAAATTGAGGAGTCTTTCTCTAGTAATTTAGAGAGATTACTCATCTTCACTGCTTCTGCCGACCTTGTCGCAATTGCAATCTCAGCTCTTCTCCTAGCCAGAAATAAACGAAAGTTAGAAGCTGAATCTCTGCTTCGCATGCAACAATTCTTGGCTGATGCTTCTCATGATTTGAGAACTCCACTTACTATTATTAAGGGATACTCAGAACTCTTGAGTAAGGGGCAGATCACTAATCCAGAAGATCGGGGACGCGCCTTTGAACGCGTTAACTCTGAAATCATTCGGATGGAAAATCTCATTCATGACCTTTTACTACTTGCCGAACTCGGTGAAACTTCACGACCAATCTTTGCCGAACTTGACCTTTCTGACCTGTTAACTTCATACTCACACGACTTCGCGACTTTGAACCCAGACCGCCAGATTGTCGAGGAGATTGAATCAGGCGTTATGATCGAAGGTTCGCTCGAACATCTACGACGGCTGATTCAAAATGTCTTTAACAATATTGCTAGGCATACGCCAGTAAATGCCTCGGTAAAGGTCAATCTCGGACGTCAAGGTACAAAAGTTCTTCTCAGCATTGAAGATGGGGGCGCAGGTCTTCCTTCAGGTGGCTATAGAGATGGAGTTACTGCGCTCAATCGCTTTGATACTAGTCGATCACCTGAAACGGGTGGATCAGGTTTAGGACTTTCAATAATTGCCGCGATCGTCTCAGAGCACGAGGGAACTTTAAATCTACGAAAAAGTAATCTCGGCGGATTAGCAGTGGAGATTATTTTTTAGAGCTCTCTTGTGGTGATCAGTTCCAGTTGGTGCGATCTAGGGTAATTTAGCCACATGTCACCTTCGGCTCGAGTCACCCTTGAGCAAGCCTTTGCACAAGCCATTGGCTATTTTCAGAGTCCAGAGACGATTGGCAGGATTGTTCTCTCAGGGCGACGTAGAAATATGCAAACAGCAACCGAGCGAATTGATATCCGTCCTGTTGATATCAAAGGTGCGCTTCACTTTCAGGTGAGTACAAATGATGGAAAAGCCACAACGACTAAGAATTATCTTCCTGGCGATCTACCCATTTCGGACTATTTCACTAGTGGCTACGCAAACATCCTGATTGAAACTCTGAATGAGAGTTTCTCACTTCAGATTTCAAAGAAAGATGAACCCGTGATTTCCGTGAAGACTGGAAAGTACGAAGCCGATCTCTCGCACGATAGAAAAAAGAATCGGCTCCTTGACCCCTCAGATCCCTTTCTTATCGAAGTTGGTATTAGTGACACTTCTGGCAAGGTCAAAGCTTCGAAGATGGATAAGTACATGCAGGTGGAAGAGTTCTTACGATTGCTGACCCCAACACTCACAAGTGCAATCGAGGCCGGGCACCTTGATTCACCTGTGCCTACTAAGCCGCTAAAGATTGTTGATTTAGGGTGCGGACATGCCTATCTCACCTTTGCAACACATCAATATCTCCAATCAATCGGGATGAGTATCAAGGTAATTGGGATCGATGTGCGAACAAGTTCTCGCGATCGAAATAATGAGATTGCAAAGAAGCTAGGAATATCAGAAACTATTGAATTCCTCGCTGAAGAGATTTCTCAGACATCACTTTCTGAAGCAGATGTGGCAATAGCCCTTCATGCATGCGATACCGCCACAGATGATGCGATTGCCTGGGCGCTTCGATCAGATGCTCAACTATTGATGATCGCCCCTTGCTGCCATCACGATATTCAATCCCAGTTAAGTGATTCACCCGAACCTTGGTCATTAATCACGCGATATGGAATCATGCGAGAGCGCCTTGCAGATTTACTCACCGATGCATTCCGCATGCAGATCCTAAAAATGCGCGGTTTTCGTGTGGAGGGTATTGAGTTCGTGGGCGGCGAGCACACCCCACGAAATCTCATGATTCGGGCAGTAAAGACTGGTGCGCCCGTTGATGCGATTGAGGTTGCGCGCTATGAAGAGATGGTTTCGCTCTGGAAGGTAAAGCCTGCCCTCGCACGTCTGCTGAACCCGTAGACTTACTCCATGTCAAAGGTTCTTGCATCACTGCCGGTTGGTGAAAAAGTAGGTATCGCATTCTCTGGCGGACTTGATACATCAGTTGCCGTTGCCTGGATGCGCGCAAAGGGTGCCATTCCATGCACATATACGGCCGACCTTGGTCAATATGACGAGAGTGATATCGATTCAGTTCCTGTCCGTGCCAAAGAATATGGCGCAGAAATATCACGACTTATCGATTGTAAAACCCCACTAGTCGAAGAAGGATTAGCAGCGCTAGCGTGCGGTGCATTTCATATTCGCTCAGGCGGTAAGCAGTATTTCAATACAACACCTCTTGGCCGTGCAGTAACGGGAACTCTTCTAGTTCGCGCGATGCTAAGCGATAAAGTGGATATCTGGGGCGATGGATCAACCTATAAAGGCAACGACATCGAACGTTTCTACCGCTATGGACTTCTCGCCAATCCAAATTTAAGAATCTATAAGCCATGGCTTGATGCAGATTTTGTCCGCGAACTCGGCGGGCGCAAAGAGATGTCCGAATGGCTTGTTAAGAATAATCTCCCTTATCGGGATAGCACCGAAAAGGCTTACTCGACCGATGCCAATATTCTCGGCGCCACCCATGAAGCAAAAAATCTAGAAAGCCTCGACGCCTCAATAGAAATTGTTGACCCAATCATGGGGGTTCGTTTCTGGGATGCAGATGTAAAGATTCCCAGCGAAGATGTAAAGATTGAATTTAACCAAGGTCGCCCCGTGGCACTTAATGGCAAGCGATTTGATGATGTCGTTGCGATGATGAATGAAGCTAACGCCATTGGCGGTCGTCATGGCCTTGGCATGGCTGATCAGATAGAAAATAGAATTATCGAGGCGAAGAGCCGCGGAATTTATGAAGCACCAGGAATGGCACTTCTCTTTATCGCCTACGAACGTTTACTTTCAGCAATTCACAATGAAGATACGATCGCAAATTATCACGCTGAAGGAAGAAGGCTAGGTCGTCTTCTCTATGAAGGCCGTTGGCTTGATCCGCAATCACTCATGCTCCGCGAATCTTTGCAACGATGGGTTGCATCGGCAGTCACTGGCGAAGTCACACTGCGACTTCGTCGTGGCGATGATTACTCAGTCATTGCAACATCTGGTCCACACCTGAGCTATCACCCAGATAAGTTATCTATGGAACGTACAGAAGATGCTGCATTTGGTCCGACAGATCGCATCGGCCAGTTAACTATGCGTAATCTTGATATTGCAGACACCCGGGAAAAGCTTGAGATGTATCGCTCGCAGGGACAGCTCGGCCAAGGCGAATTCACGTTGATTCGCGAAATCGATAATAAATAGAGTCAATCAACCGTTAGGATTCAGTTATGAAAAAAGTTACATTCTTCTTAGCGATCGCACTTGTTGGCCTTACGGGCTGTTCAGAAATTGGAGATGATATGTCCACAAATACCCTGATTCCAGTCAGTACTAATGCGGGTGCAGAACCAACTATTGGAGAGATACCTAGCGGTCCTGCTCCAACAGAGCTTGTCGCCCAGGATGTGATTGTCGGAACCGGTGCGACAGTGGCAGCGACATCAATGTTGACTGTGCATTACACATTGCTGCAGTGGTCTGATGGATCACTTATTGAATCTTCATGGAGCAGCGGAAACCCAGCAACCTTCGGACTTATGGATGTAATCCCAGGATGGCAGCAAGGGCTAGTTGGAGCTAAAGCTGGATCACGACGTTTATTGGTGATCCCACCCGCACTCGGTTATGGTCCAATGGCCGGACATCCGCTGGAAACTCAGACGCTGATCTTTGCTGTCGACATTATTTCAATCTCCTAATCTGAAGCGCGATGTCACTTCTCCACATTCTTGATCTGCTCTCTGTCTTTGTCTTCGCTCTCGTTGGTGCGCGCGTAGCAGCAGATAGAGGTCTGGATTATGGAGGAATCGCACTTGTTGCAATTGCAGCTTCGGTTTCAGGCGGAACACTTCGAAATATCTTTTTAGGCCTTAAGCCAATATTGATTACAGATCCTTGGGTAATCACAAGCATCGTTGCCGCTGTCGCAATTACCTTAAGCGTCCGTCGAGTGACCCGAATTGGAAAGACGCTCTTGATTATGGACACTCTTGGGCTGGCAATCGCCACGGCATCGGGTGTTCAGTTAGCTCATAACCTCAATAGCCCTTGGTTTGCAACGATTATTCTTGGCGTGATTACAGCGATCACTGGGGGATTACTTCGCGATCTTCTCTGCCAACTTGAGCCAGTACTTTTGCACCGCGAAACTATTGCAACCTCATCGCTGTGTGGAGCGGTCGCTTTTGTTATCTTGATTGAATTTGGCGTTCTGGTCACTGCTGCAACAATCATCGCTGGAGTTGTAGTGGCTGTGGCGAGAGCACTGTCGATTCATTTTGACCTGAATCTGCCTAAATTCAAATAAGTTAGCTTTTGAGGATAGCCAGTGCAATCGAGAAATCGCGCTCAAAGACCATCAATGATGGACCTTGTAAGGTCTGTGTCAGGGTGGCTTTGATATTTGAATCCTTGAGCTTGAGCAAAGCCATCTCCGCCTCGATGTAATTTCCCGGGGTCGGAAGCGCCTTCAGCAATCCATACTCATCCTTCTTGCCCGCGCTAATTGGCGTGACGATCAGTTTCTTATTATTTGATGAAAATGCCCACTTAAGAAAAAAGATCAGTATTCCTACTGCTGCAAAGCCGCCAAAGGATGAGAGAAAGAGTGCATTATCTATGCCTCCTAACATTCTGCCCACCTCATGCGTTGATCACACCTGTTGCAAGCAAAATTAAAATGAGAGTACCCAGCGCAATCCGATAAATGATAAATGGCATAAAACTCTTAGTAGCGATGAACTTCATGAGCCATGCGATTACCGCGTATCCAACAAGAAATGCGACAAGAGTGGCTCCGAAAGTTTGGATTAAGGTATACGGCGCGTTGCTATCTCCATCGCTGATTGCACCCTTAAGTTCATACAAGCCGCTCCCAAAAACAGCCGGGACGGCAAGCAGAAATGAATAGCGCAGCGCACTTTCGCGGGTATAGCCAAGAACTCGACCCATAGCGATCGTGGCTCCTGATCGTGAGACGCCGGGTACTAGCGCAAGTGCTTGTGCAAAGCCGTATGCGATTCCATGTCCGCTTGAGAGCGTAGATAAATCCCGTTGGCTTCTACCGAATTTATCGGCTATTCCAAGGATGATTCCAAAAACGATCATCACAATTGCAATGAGCCAGAGTGATCTAAATGTGTTACGAATATTCTCCTGGAAGGCGTACCCAAGAACCACGATGGGTAGTGAACCAAGAATAATGAGCCACCCAAGACGCACATCCTGTGCTGATTGTTCAGCGCTATCTCGTCGAAGCAGAACTCGGCCAATCCATGCCGATGCGATTCTCCATATATCTCGTCTGAAATAAATGAGCACCGCCAACTCGGTTCCAATTTGAGTAATCGCGGTAAAGGTCGCACCTGGGTCGCTAGCACTTGGCAGAAATTCACCAGCAAAGCGAAGATGAGCGCTCGATGAGATTGGTAAGAACTCAGTTAGCCCCTGGATTAGCCCAAGGAATAGCGCTTCAAACATGCGCTAAGTATGACATTAACCATGCGAAGCAGGTCAGCGAAGGTGACTGATATTGCCCCTGAGTAATGATAGTTTTTCATCTATTGCCAGAGAGACCGAGGTGAGAACGATGGATAAGGATCGCGAAGATGCCGGGCATGAGTATTTTTCACAACTTTATGGCGCTACTTCGGTAGAGGGAGAACCTCAACAAACAGTATTTGATAAATGGCGCGACAGACTTCTGGTTAACACTTATCGCAAATATAGCACCAGCAAACTCGCCGATTCAGATGTGCTCGATGTCGGATGTGGTTACGGCTGGCTCTTAGATGCTTTTGAAGGTGCGCACAGCCTCTGCGGGGTCGATATTGCTCACCACGCAGTTGACGTTGCAGCGCGACGCAAACCTGAAAGATTCTTTAAGCAAGGCGATCTACACGAGCTAAGTCCATTTAGCGAGAAATTTGATTTAATCTTGGCGATTAACATCATTGAACATCTCTCGAATCCAGAGGCAGGAATTCGATCCATTAGTAATTCAGCTAAACCCGGTGCAATAGTTCTCGTACACATGCCAACCATTTCAAACTGGCTCACCCGCTGGGAGTATTCCAAGCTCTACGATTCTGATCCAACTCACATTTATCGACCATCTGGCAAGACTGTACGCAAACTCTTTGAAGCTGGCGGTTTTGAAACGCTACGCGATTCATATCTGCCACATTTCCCGGCATTTCTCACCAGAGTCTGGCCTATCCATCCGGCATATCTGGCGGTCTTTAGGAAGAAGTAACTACAAGTTTCAGTTACCTCCTGCGAAAAAGCTTTCTCCCAAAAAATTGAAGGCGTACAAGAAGTTTAGATTTGAAGGTGCCGGGCCCCTTGGGTAGTTCAAATGAATTTTCGATAATCGGCGTCGATTTCTGCAAAACTTCATAGAAGTTTTCCATGGTTATCTCATCGGATTTATTCGAGGAATCCTCAAAGGATTTCACCTTCGAAATTGACCTACCCCCACAATAAGAGCAGAACTGGCTGTCATCGGCCACGCTCTTCTGGCATTGCGGGTTCAAACAGATAGCCATGTGGTTTTCCATCTCCGTATTGAGAAATTGGTAGATTAACCTTGTGCCAAAATCTTACAGCCTCAAAGGCGGACGTGCTCGCGTACTCCGTCGAGTTAATTTGCTGCTGACTTTTTCTTTGATTCTTTCATTATCGCCTCACTCTGCACATTCAAATGACCTGCGAATTTGGGACACACTGCAAGGCACCACACCAAAGGGCTATGTTCTCTTGCTCCGACATAGTTATGCACCAGGTGTTGGTGACCCAACAAACTTTAAATTAGACGATTGTTCGACTCAACGTAATCTCTCCCAAGAGGGGCGTGATGATGCCAGAGAGATAGGCGAGTGGCTCAAGCGCAGGGAGATTAAGATCGCACGAGTCGAATCAAGTAGATGGTGCAGGGCGAAAGAAACTGCCGAGCTCCTTGATATCGGTAGGGTCAGGCTCAATCGTAATCTTGATTCACTCTTTCAGGAAAGTGATTTGATAAACCACCCGCAGACGCTAAAGGTGAGAAAGCAGATCCGGGATTATCGAAATAAACGGGGTCTACTCGTTCTCGTCGGACATTATGTAAATATCGCAGCCTTAACGGATGCAGGCGTCAACTCCGGTGAAGGTGTATTAGTCCGAGCAGATAGCAAGGGCGTAATAAAAGTGGTGGGTTCAACACCGGCACTTAATAGATGATCTGAGAGAGGACTCTCACTCGAAAATTAAGCGAGCTCTCCCGTGATTTCGTAGAGATAATCATGAGCATCTGGAGTGAAATCAATTCCCGCACCGATTCCTGGTGGTGGTGTGAACCAGCCATCAATCGGAGCGTGGATTCCAGAAAAAATTGGATCTGGGTTTGGCTTGTTGAACTCTCCAAAGACAAAGTACTCGGCATAAGGAATACCAACTTCAGCAAAGATCAGCGCTAAATCCCAAGGACGAAGTCCTCCACCATGTGGAATAACAGGGATAGCCTTTGTCGAGGCGAGAGCACAGATCTTCTTTGACTCAGTAAGCCCACCGCACCACTGAATGTCGGGCTGGAGAATCTCGCAGCCACGCACATCAAGGAGTTGCTGAAAACCGAAACGAGAATATTCGTGTTCGCCGGTAGCAATTGCTGTGCTTGCAATCTTCTTATTAAGGACTGCATAGCCTTCATAATCATCTGGAGGAAGTACTTCTTCGATCCACTTCAATCGATATGGTTCTAATAAGGCAGCCATACGGATGGTGTACTCAACATCCCATGCCATGTAGCAATCAAGCATGATCTCTACATCCCAGCCGACCATCTCGCGAGTTTGCTTAACAAGTTCTACGTTGCCGTTCATACCCTTGCGACCTGATGCGGGCCCAAAAGGCATTGCAAGCTTATGTCCCATGAAGCCTTTGCCTTTTGTCTCAGCAATATTATTTCCTGTTAAGTAACACTGCACTGTATCTTTTGCAGCGCCTCCAAGTGAAACGTAGAGAGGCTCCTGACGTGATTTGGCAAGTAGATCCCAGAGTGCATAATCAACTGCAGAGATCGCCATCACTGGTGTGCCTTTGCGCCCGTAAGGCATCGAAGCGCGCCACATGATGTCCCAGTTACGCTCGACTTCATGTACCTGGCGTCCAACCAATAATTTCTTAAAGTGTTGAGCAATAATTTCAGCAGAGGCGCGACCTCCAGCGCTCTCACCTAGGCCATAGCTTCCATCTTCGGCGATGACTTGCACAATTGTTCGCCCAGGCATACCGAGCCACAATTCACGATAAGGACGGAACTCAGGATGAATCGACATTGGATTAGCGATCTCGGTGCGAGAAAGCCAGCTTGAATTGCTTTTTTGTTGATCAGCCGGTGGTTCGCCCTTTTTGTTGGGCCCACTTAGATAAACTTTGATATCTACAATTTTCACAGCATCTCCCGATTAACTAATTAAAGCGCCGCCATCTACGGCCACCAACGAACCTGTTACCCATTCACTTGCATCTGAAATAAGAAAGACCACTGCCTTACCTAAATCTTCTGGAACACCCATTTGGCGCACACCTGGGCGATCAACCCAAGGCTTACCAGCTTTCTTTTCGTGCTCTGCCCGCTGTTTCACATTGATATCTGTGGCAACACCCCCGCAGAGAATTGCGTTCACACGAATTCCTGTCTCGGCAACTTCATGTGCCATTGACGTGGTGAGTGAACTCAATCCACCTTTAGATGAGATGTAATGAACTTGTTGGTTGCCACCGCGGTAGGCAGAGACTGTACTGATATTGACAATTGCCCCCTTCTTGCGAGGCTTCATATCCTTGAGTACTGCCTGAGAAAGATAGAAAGGACCAGAAAGGTTTACCGCCAGGTGTCGATCCCAAATTGCGGGAGTAATCTCTTCAAAAGCGGTGAAATCACAGATACCGGCATTGTTAACTAGGGCATCCACGCGACCTTTATCTTTAACAATCTCAGCGATGACCCGCACACATTCACTTTGAATCCCGACATCACAGAGGTAAGCAGAGGCTTTCCCACCCGCACCTACGATTTCAGCAATCACTTTATCTGCATGGACTTTTTCACTATCGACTGGATAGATGATTGCAACCTCACCGCCTGCTGCAGCGACCATACGAGATATTCCGCTGCCGATTCCTCGACCCCCACCAGTAACTACTACAACTCGACCTTTGAGTGCGTCAGGTGAATAAACATTTGTCACTTCTCTACCCACATTTCTTGCTTCTCTAATGAATTACTTGTCAGATGATTGAGGGGGAACGTCATCTTTCAGCAAATCATAGACCCTAGGAATTGCAAAATATAGACCAACGACAAAGCGAATCACGAATGATCCAATGAAAATTTCCGTCAGTGTGAACTTGTTGGTGAAAAAGGGAATAAAGAATGCTGTGACAAATGGAATTCCAAGAGCAAATCCAATGTAGATATTTATCAGCATAGTTCTGCGCGACTCATCGCCATAGCGGTATAGCCCAAGCCAAATTCCGACATCTGTTCCCGCGTTGAGTAATCCTGCAAGGAGGGTTGCAATCAAAATTAATTCAATGTTGGGGGAGACCACAATCAGAAGAAAGTAAATTGCTGAGACTGGCACAGTCCATGCGAGGATGGCATAGCTCCCTGTCTTGGTTTGCAATCTTCGCCAGATAAGCGTGCCAACAACCGCTCCTGCTGAGAGCACCATCGCCCAGACTCCCATCCAGCGATCAGAGACTTCGCGCTCTTCGATGAAGTACACAGATTGAAGCGGACCTGCTATTGAAGAGGCGGTGACAATCAGAACGATTCCAAAGAGAAAGTACATGAATTGTTTCTCTGCCAGAATTTTCTTAACGTGCAAATTCTCTCTAAAGGTTTCAAGGTATGTGTGTGGCGAGTCTGGGTAGATTATCCGCGAGATAACGTAGATTTCTGCAAGACCGAGAGCGCCAGAGACGAAGAATACCGCTACATAATTAAATGGAAATGGCAGAGCGATCATTCCCAATCCAATAATTCCATTTGCACTTAAAGCGCCGATATTGGCAATTCTTGTTCGTGAGTTTACGATTTTTGGTTGATGTTCTTTGTCTACAACTAGACCAACAGTGGGCGCCCAGAAGGCACCGAAGACGACTGTTGGAAGGGCACAGATACAGAACATCGCAACCGCTATTTCAGCCCGATGATTATCAAAGAGCAGCGCAGAAGCTGGCATAAAGAAGAAAATTCGCGATATGACACCACAAATAATCATCCAGTGCCGCTGTTGACCGATGCTTCGTAGATTTGCCACTGCAATCGGTCCCATAAGCAGTGGCCCAACCGAAGTGAGCGCTACATAGATACTGATAAGCAGAATTGATGCATCAAGGCGGATAAGAAAGGGAATTGCGAAGATAACCCACGCGCCATTTGCAGCGCCTCCCCAGAAAGCCTGCAGGCGCATCAGTCGATGATTATGTTCCCTTGTTTCGTCTATATTCATAACAATAAATTAAATTGTCACCCCAATATATTTTTTCTCAAGGAATTCGTGAATGCCATCAAAGCCACCTTCACGACCTAAGCCACTCTCTTTATATCCACCAAATGGTGCGGCGGGATCAGAGATAACTCCACGGTTGATGGCAACCATTCCAGATTCCATCGCCTCTGCGACTCTGATTGCTCGATCTAGAGAGCCCGAATAGATGTAACTGATGAGTCCATACTCAGTGTCATTAGCAAGACGAATTGCTTCCTCATCACTATCTACTGTGACGACAACTGCAACGGGTCCGAAAATCTCTTCCCGGAGAATTGGATTATCTGAAGCAACAGTCATCACAGTTGGTGGATAGAAGGCTCCATCACCCTGTGGCTTTGCACCACCGAGGGTTACCTTTCCACCTTGCTTGACTGAGCTATCTACAAGATCTGCAATCTTGTCGCGCTCTTTTACCGAGACGCTCGCGCCCAGTTGTGCACCTTCCGTTAAGCCAGATGCCATTTTAATCTTAGACATCGCATCGGTAAGTTGCTCAGTAAATTCCTTTGCCACAGAACGGGCGGCGAAGAAGCGATTAGCTGCTGTACACGCAGCGCCACCGTTTCTTAACTTAGCAAGCATCGCTCCGGCAACTGCTTCAGGGATATTGGCATCATCGAGAACTATGAATGGCGCATTGCCACCAAGCTCCATAGATGTACGAATGACTCGATCAGCTGCCTGCTTTAACAATAATTTCCCAACAGGGGTAGATCCCGTGAAGGAGAGATTTTTGATTCGAGGATCGGCAAGCAATCGTGTAACGGCAGGTGCGGCCGGAGTCGGTGTAATGACGTTGACAACACCTGCAGGAAGTCCTGCGCGATGCAAAATATCGGCGATAGCCAAGGTTGTGAGCGGTGTCTCCATGGCTGGCTTCACAATTACGGTGCAACCAGCTGCAACTGCAGGACCAATTTTTCGTGTTGCCATGGCAGCTGGAAAATTCCACGGAGTGATCAAGAGCGAAACTCCAACGGGCTGATGGGTTACGAGTATTCGCTTATCTCCGCTTGGGGAATGGCGGAACTCACCATTGACGCGCACCGCTTCCTCTGAGAACCATCTAAAGAATTCGGCAGCGTAGAGAACTTCACCTTTAGCATCGGCAAAAACTTTGCCATTTTCACGTGAGACTAAGCGAGCTAAATCATCGGCTTCTGCAATCATAATTTCAAATGCACGACGAAGGATCTCACCACGAACACGCGCAGGAGTTTTAGCAAATGCCGGGAAGGCGCGATCAGCAGCATCTATCGCGGCGTCGACTTCCTTATCGCCTGCAATTGCAATTTCAGTGATGACAGATCCGTCACTTGGATCATAGACAGGATGACGATTGGGGGTTGCTACCCATTGACCATCAATATAAAGATCTGACCGAATCATCTTGTGCCTTATTTCTACTAGAATGGATATTCTAAACTGCCACTAAATGGTTTATTGCGTACAACTCGGTTTTTTAGAGTTCCAAGTGTTGTCATTTCAAGTGTGATTACATCACCTGGATTAAGGACCTTATCCTGCTCTGCTCCAGAGCCATCTCCGACAGTTCCTGATCCGAAGACTTCACCGACCTGTAGCTCTTCATTCCATGATGCGTAAGTGATCATCTGTTCAAATTTCCATTTCATCTTGGCTGAAGATCCATTGGTCCACTGTTCTCCATTGATCCAGCACTTCATACTCAAATCGTAAGGATCGGCAATTTCATCAGCCGTAACCAGGACAGGGCCCAGGACGTGTGCACCGATAAAGTCTTTACCTTTTGCTGGCCCCAGTCCAACGGTCATCTCTGCAGATTGAATAGCGCGAGCCGAAAAGTCGTTATAGATGGTGTAACCATAAATATGTTTACGGGCATCATCAACCTTAATATTTGCTCCGCCCTTACCAATGACAATCGCAAATTCAAATTCAAGGTCGAGGTGTTCCGCGTATTCTGGGAATTCGATCTCTTGCTTGTGCGCCCCGATGCTCGACGGATTTCCCTTGTAATACACGGGGCGGCGATACCACTCATCTGGAATTGGGCGATTGAGCTTAGGAAAAACATTGAGAAGGTGATCCTCAAAGGCCATAAAGTCACGCAGCAGAGGAGGCTTAATGATGGCGGGTAGGTGCTTGATTTCTGATGCGCTGTAACGGATCACTTCATTAGTTGGCGCCTTATCCCACCCTTGAGTGAGTACTTGCTCAACCGCATTTTCTGCATGCTCTCTGGCACGCCCCCCACCTTCGATAAATCGAAGAGTGGATGGCGGGCAGAGAAGGTCAGTTACACGTTCGCTCTCTTCTTTGCTCACACCTTGTGAAGCCAGCAGTGCGCGAGAGGCAGATGTGAGATCGATGATTTGACCAGTGTCAGCATCGCCCTCTATCAAAGCACCGAGGTGACGGCGCTTTCCTTCAGAGGTTACCGTTTCAAAGGCAAGTAATTTCATTAGCCAATAAGCTGCGTGTAGATCTCACGCTCGCGCTTTTCAAGGAGTGGAACAATAATGCCTTCGATAATTTCCTTGAAGTGTGGGGTATCGCGATGAGCGGCAATTGATGCTGCATCTTTGTACACTTCATAAAGGCAGTAAAGATTTTCGTTCTCAGGATCAATATTTGCGTTATAGAGCAAGCAAGCAGGCTCATCAGCCTTCACGCGGACTGCCATCTTGGCCAAAGCCTCGCCTACTGCCTTTGAATTGCCTGGTATAACGTAGTAACGTGCAATGAGTACTGCGTTCATCTCTTTTTCCTTGCCTCTCGAGTTAGTGGAATTGCTTATTAGTTAAAACTGGATTGTTCAGTAAGTCATTGAGATTATCGCCAAGTAACCTCGCTAAATCATTGTGGGGGAGATATTGGCAATGTGTGCGTACGACCTCAATAGCCTGGGTGTACGTCAACATATCGCGAGATGCTGGGAAATCTGATGCCCAGAATAGGCGTCGCGGACCGTATGCCTCATAGATCGCTTTAAAGAGAGCCTGAGATTGACTATAGGGAAAATCAAATTTCTTACTATTGTTGTAATTAAAGCCAGAAATCTTCACACCGATATTTGGCTGCTTGGCTGCATCAAGAATTTTCTGCACTTCAACTGGGTTATGGCCAGACCCTGTGTTCTCTGGCATCGCCATGTGATGGAGCAATATCGGCAGAGTTGGATTCTCAGCGGCAATCACCTGCAAATCTGGTAACCAGGCCGTCGATATTGCCATCGAAGCGACAACTTTTAACTCACTTGCTGTGGCGAAAAATTCACGACCCTCATCAGAGAGCATCCAGCCATCATTGTTACCACCGACATAATGAGTAAATCCGCGCGCATCGTTCTCAGAAATTTCTTTTCGTAAGCGAGCCGCAGCCCCTGGAGCGTGATGGTCTTTTCTCCACACACAATCTGCATCTACCCACGCAGTAATTCGATCAGGGTGTTTGCGGGCAAAGTCTGCTACATACTGATTGTTATCCTCGTTGCCAAAGCCATCACCACCAGCTCCATCACCGATACGAGCACAGACAACAGATGCACGTGAGACTCCATGAGTATCCATCTCATAGAGCAGGGCTTCTATTGAGCCGCGATGATCTGGGTCTGGAACAGATTTATCGTATGGCCATCTGCGCCATGCGTGACAGTGACTATCTGCTATCACTTTACTTTCCTGATCTTCCAGCAACAACTCGGTCAGTGATCTGTGCGCGTGGCTCTGCACCAGCATGCCAACGCTCGAGCTCTTCCACCATGAGTGTAAAGAAGCGTGGTTGAGCTTCGACAGTCATGCCACCAATGTGCGGTGAGAGAAATACATTTCTCATCTGACGAAGAGGGGAGTCGACTGCAATTGGTTCAGGATTATGTGCATCAAGTCCAAACCAGGCATCATTCTTCTCAGCCTTTGCAATCAGAGCTGGAACATTGACGCAACCACCGCGTGACACGTTAACGAAAACAGCGCCGGGTGTAAGCAGAGCTAACTCTTTCTCGCCAATCATGTCTCGTGTCTTAGCGGTGTCAGGGGCTAGACAGATAACAACATCACAGGTCATAACCTTCTCGAGAGAGGCAAAGTTAACATCGAGTGCATCTGCTAATTCGCGGGGTGCATATGGGTCATAAGCCAAAACTTCATTGCGGAATGGAACTAGGAATTCACGTAAGCGCCACCCAATGTGGCCAAAGCCGATCATTCCCACACTCTTGCCGGTGAGTTCGCGTGCTGGTGGCTTGGTGCGGTAATCATGATGGCTCATTGCCTTGTTAGCAATAATGTCTCGGAATCGGGCATGTTCACGAAGGCCCATCAAAGCAAGTGCTAGCGCCCATTCAGAGACAGGCCAAGAAGAGGAGTGAGTAGTATCAACTACAACAACTCCAGCCTCTTTTGCAGCTTGAACATCGATGCGACCGGCAAAGCGATCGCCTTCAAGTTCGCCGACAAACTTTAACTTCTTTGCAGCATCGAAGATGGGTTTTGTGACGCGAGGACCACCGTGGAAAACAATGAGAACCTCAAGGTCTTGTGCAAAGCGAGCAAACTTCGCCTCAACTTGCGGATCAACTGGGATGTTTACCCAATCGCTGGGAACGTCGTACTCTTCAATAACTACATCTGCAATCTTTGCTAAGCGTGCAAGATCTTCCTTACCTAAGTACAGGTCACGGTTTTCGGCAGAGCATGCGATTCCTAATTTTAATTTGCTCATCGGAGCGCCACCGATCCATCCTCACGCAAGTCAGGATTTACTCCATGGACAACAACTGGAGGATTTGTAGCAAAGAATGCATCGTTAATTTCCATACCTAGGCCTGGTTCATCAAATGGGTAGAGCCAACCATCTTTAACAAGTGGAATTCTCTTGACCATCTGCTGGACTGGATCAACATTTTGATCAACATGCTCCTGTGCTTCCCAGTTTGGAACTGAGATACCAAGGTGAATGTGCGCCATCGTTGCAATAGCTCCAGAAGGAACTGCGTGGGGGAGAACGCCCTGATGATGCGCCTCTGCCATTCCACAAATCTTTCGTACGTGAGTAAAGCCACCTGCAAGACCAATATCAGGGCGAACAAATGACAAGCCTGCATGCTCGATATATTCACGGAACTCATAGATAGAGGTGTTGCGCTCACCTGCTGCCATCGGGGTATCGACCTTTGCCGAAACTTCACCGAAAGAGAGGACGCTATCTGGTGGAACTGGATCTTCAACAAAGAGTGGGCGGTACTTCATCAACTCTTTGATCAGGGCAATTGAATTTCCTGGCTGCATATTTCGATGGAGCTCAACACCAATATCTAAGGTATTTCCGACAGCATCACGAAGTTCGGCCATACGATTAACAAGATCTTCGATCTTCTGCGCATGTCTCATGCCATGGTGTTCGTGCTGGTGAAGAATTACCTTAATTGCGGTGTATCCCTCTTTCTGGGCAGCTAAAGAATCATTGATGAGCGCTTCTTTTGTTTGACCCCAAACAACTTTCATTCCACGGACAGCTTTACGGCTACGACCGCCCAATAAATTCCACACCGGTGTCTCATATGTGCGGCCCCGAATATCCCAGCACGCCTGGTCAATCGCGCTAATCGCACCGCCCATTGTGAGTCCGCGCCATCCAAGTGCGCGGTACATCTTCAACCAATTCGCCTCAACATCGTGTGCGTTGGCACCGATGAGAAATCCTTCGTAGCTCTTGATTACTTCAGCAACATTTTTTGGGAAGGCAAAGGCAGTTGATTCACCAACACCTTGAATTCCATTTTCTGTTGTCAGGCGCACAAAGCAAGACATGCCTGCAACAAATGTTTCAACTTTGGCAATTCGAGCTACTGTTTTCATCAGGAACCTTCCGGAGTTGGGTAGATGTAATCGGGTTGAATACGAACTTTAGGTGGTGAAATCAATTCGACAATTGCACTTATTCCATCGGGTGGTTGGAAATATGCGAATGCGCCATCTCCTTCAGCCCCAAAACCTGCAGCGCTTTGCAGTGGAGTAAAACCACGAGCAAGGAAATCAGCAACAGCGGCGGGATGATCTTGCACAATGCACCCCACGTGATTCATTCCTTCACCAGTTGTGTTGAGCTGGTCTTTAAAGATTGATGGACCATCAAGTGGTTGTACCAACTCAAATTGCATAGTCCCAGAAAAGGCCATTGCATGGCGCAGACTGAACTGAGTTTTCTCTCCCTTGTAGATGCAATCGCGTAATCCAGGAGCTTTAAGTGTGTAGACCGTCCACGGTCCGATACCTAAATTATCTGCCCAATGCCGCACAGATGAATCTAAATCTTTTACGACATAGGCAACTTGATGAAACTTTAACTCTTCGCTCATTACTTCTTCCGCTCCATTGCTGCATCAATCTCATCTTGGTATGCGTGTAACTTACCGCTCAACACCTCTTCAACAGAAACTTCGCGCTGGGCGATTCCAGATTCGAGAATTGCATAGACAATGGCAAGTGCGCGAAGGCCACCCATTCCATCAACTTCAGGTGCTCTCTTATTCTGAATTGCATCGATGAAATCTGCGATCTCAACAGCCAGGTAGCCCGCATCGACATCCGCCCATGCTGCACCTTTACCGCCAGTGCCATCTGGGCCAAGAACTGCCTTGGTGACATCATTAATATTGACATGAGTTCCTAGCGCTGCAAGCTCTTTGATGAGCTCTTCGCCTTTAAGCTCACGATCACCAAGATGGACGACAGTGTCTCCATCTGAACGATCAGGTGGAACAGTCATCGATCCTTTTGTGCCATGCAGGCTGCGCTGCTGATAGCGCTTGCCTACACCTGAAGGCAGGTATGTGTATTGAACATCAATGCCGTCTTTTGTCTGCATGCTGGCAAAGAGTGCATCTTCACCGGTTGGAATAATTGATTCGCTGCGGTCCTGGGAATATCGAACTGGTTCGGCGATAATTCCGCGACCCCACACACGTTCGACGGGACCAACGTAATATTCGATGATGTCTGCGTAGTGAATACTCATATCTAATCCGATGGCACCAGTATCTTTCATGTGGCGCCACTTGCTAATAATGATCGAATCGTCTCCGCCAGCCCACAGTTCAACCATGAGATGTAGCTTGCCGAGCATTCCTGATTCAAGTACGGCACGCGCTACGCGGTTTGCTCCTCCGCGGCGATAGTTCTCGGCGGTCGCAAGAGTCATACCCGTTCGCTCTGCAGCCGCGACCATCATCTGACCAGTTTTAATTGTCAGAGATAGTGGTTTTTCACAGAGCACATGGCGTCCCGCCTCCATCGCTTGAATCGCGATTGCATGATGTGTTCGTGGATCTGTCACGATATCTATCGCTTCAACGGCACTATCTTGCAAGAGCTCATCAAGAGAGGTGTAGACCTTGGGGCGAACACCCATCAGTTCAAAAGTCTCTTCGGCTAATTTATTTGCTACATCGCGATTAATATCCAGTAGTGCAACAACTTCACCTTCAAGTTTTCCTGCCTTGTGTAGCGCGTTAAATCCCAACATATGTCGGCGGCCCATAAAGCCGCATCCAACAATTGCTACACCTAATTTATGCGTCATTACCACTCCCTGCAATCGCATTGATAAACCAACGTTGCGCCCACAGGAAGAAAAGTACAACAGGAAGTGCACTCAGAATTGCCGCAGCATATGTGACGTTCGGCCCAACTTTGCCGTAGAAGCCAGTTCCACCAGCAATCAGCGGCGCTAACTGAACAGTAGCTACGCGGAGTGCATCTGTGTTTCCGACCATCAGAGGCCAGATATACATATTCCATGCAGTAAGGAATGTGATTGCCGAGTAAGAGGCAATCGGAGGACGTGCAAGGGGGAGAACAATTCTTAGGAGAACTCGAGGCCAGCTGGCACCATCCATACGCGCTGCATCTATGAGGCCATCAGGGAAATTGACCATAAATTGACGGAATAACAAAGTACCGAAGGCAGTCGAACCCACAATAGGCAAGATCATTCCGCCCCATGTATTGAGCAGATTCAACTTAAATGTCACTAAGTAGAGGGGGATGATCGAGATGTTTGTTGGAAGAAATACAGGAACTGCAAGTACTCCAACGACCAAGGCTGCATATTTAAACGGCATCTTTGCAAGGGCAAATCCGGCGGTGAAGGAGATGATCATCTGCAAAATCAAAATACCGAAAGTGAAGAATAAGGTATTCGCAAATATGCGCGGCGTCATGACCGAGAGAGCATCAGCGTAATTCTGCCAATGCAATGAAGGAGGCAGCAATTTAGGGGGATAGACAGAAACTGCCTCGAGGGTCATTAAAGAGCCAGAGATCAGATAGAGAAGAGGAAATATAAAGAGAAGAGAGAGTAAGACAATTACGGAGTAGCGCAGAGTATTTGCTGAACGCTTACGTGTAAAGAGGACTGCATTGGCCATAATTAACCTTTAGCCTTTCGGTATTTACGAACGAGAGCGATTGGCAAGACAATGCTCAGAAGCACAAAGAACTGAAGCATCACTAACGCAGCGGAGTAGCCAACCTCAAATTGTTCAAAGGCGACCTTGTAAGCGTAGTAAGCCAGAGAAGTTGTGGAATCAAGTGGTCCACCCTGAACCATCAGTAACGAAATCTCAAATGGGGAAGAGAGGAATGCAAGAATCTCGATTGCAACCACCAGGGTAGTTGTTGCTGAAACACATGGGAAAATTACCTGCCAGAGTCTCTGCCAAGCGTTAGCGCCATCGAGAGCTGCGGCCTCAAGAATGTCAGGAGAAATCCGTTGCAAGCCGGCAAGATAGAGAATGATGACAAGGGGTAGAGAGAGCCAAATAACGATGATGGTGATCGAAGGAAGTGCCCAGGTGAAACTTGAAAGCCACTCTGGACCAGTGATTCCAACTATCTCAAGAATTCGATTGATCCAGCCGGCTTCTGGATTAAAAATACTTGACCACGCGATTCCCGCGACTGCGCTAGAGATCGTAAGCGGAAGGAAGAACATTGCACGGAAGACGCCGATTCCTTTAACTTTCCAATTCAGCAGCACGGCAACTAAGAATCCGCCGAATACAGTTGGAAGCACTCCAAGCGCGAGGAATTTAAAGGTCCTACCAAATGCTGGTAACAATAATTCATCATCTAATAACCGTCGGTAATTTTCAAAGCCAACCCAGCTAATCGGGCCAAGAATATCCCACTCGCAGAAACTTAATATGACTCCCGCCGCAGAAGGGATCAGAATAAATAATGAGTACATCACCATATTCGGGGTAACAAAAACAGCTACCCAAAAGCGGTCATTTCGCTTTAACTTTTTCTTTCCAGCGACCAGGACCTTCTCGGGTTTTGGTGCTGTAGCCACGCTCTGCATTGTGCATACCCGCTTTGCTTATTAATCGATGGGATTACCTAAAAGAGTGATTTGGTGGCGTTCGAATATGAACGCCACCAAATCACTTTGTACTTTTTACGTTACTGCGCGAGTTCCTTCTTGATAGCCGCAGTTACCTTCGCTTCGGCTTTCTTAAAGGCTGCTTCAACTGAGACATTCTTTAGAAGAATTTCAGCGAGAGCATCTCCGATTACAGTATCAAGAACTGTTCCAGCTTGACCTGGAAGCTTTGGAGCAATAAATGAGTTCTTGATTGCACGGCTAAATGCGTTGATGTTTGCAGGAGGAGCTGCAACCTTACGCCAGTCTCCGTTTGCAATACCTGCATCAGTTGGAGGAACTAGTGAACCACCAGCTTGAAGTGTGTTGATTCCACCATTCTTAGTGGTGTAGAACCAATCGATAAACTTCCAGGCAGCTGCCTTGTTCTTTGATGATGCAGCCATACCAAGACCATAGCTTCCGCCACCAATGATGTACTTGGAAACTTTGCCCTTGATTGTTGGCATATCGACAACATCCCATTCCATTTTCTTCTCAGCTAGACCAGCCTTGTAAGTTGGAAGAAGTGCGCGAACGGAAGTTTCCATCGCTACCTGTCCACCTTGGAAAGTTGGAGGGGTCTTACCTGAAGAGATGCTGTACTTAGGAATACATCCACTCTGCCATGGCTTAACAAGCTGCTTCCATGCTTCGATTGCCTCTGGTGCTCCAATCTTTGATGTATTGGTATTGCGATCGTAGGTGTAAGCACCTACTGAGCGTAGGAATGGGTTGTACTGAGCTTGCCAGATGGACTTGCTTCCTCCACCAGGTCCGCCAGAAGATCCCCATACCTGTGGCTTCTGCTTTGCACCCCACTTGGACATTGCATCGCAAGCCTTGAGGTATTGATCGTATGTCCAGCCATCCTTAGGCGCTGCAACTCCAGCCTTCTTAAAGAGGGTCTTGTTGTAGAAGACAACAATCGCATCTGCTGCAATTGGAAGTCCATGAACCTGCTTTGGAAGGTTAATTGGGACATATGAACTTAGGAATGCCTGGTTGAAGTTAGAGCGCTTGAGCGCACCAGGACCGGTTCCGAAATACTTTGTAAGATCTTCGGTGAATCCGACATCTGCTAGTTGATCTGCATAAGTATCGAGATTGTTAATGATATCTGGTGCGTTTCCAGCTAAGGAAGATGCTGCCAAATTCTTAACGATTTCTGGGATGCCTGCAGGAAGCGTCTCAACTTTGATTTGAATGTCTGGGTTTTCCTTGTTCCACTGGTCGATTACTGGCTTGAAGTTATTATCAATTCCAGCAAGTGCTGCAAAGCGCAACTCTGTAACAGCGGTTGCGTTTTGGATACCAAATGTAACTAAGGAGAGTGAAACAAACCCCGCAACTAAACTAACGCGAAGTTTTTTACTTGATGTAAAGCTCTTCATCAATATCCTCATTTCTTGGGTTACGTGATGTAAAAATTCTCAACTGCGAACTTTGACGTCATCCTAAAGAGTTACGAACGAGTAGGTCAATGAAGAGTGATGATTTATTTTTGTTATAAATTCAGATACCTGAAAAGATCTCAAAATGTTATCGCGGGCAAAAAGCCGACTGTGATCGGCTTTCAGGGCTAATCGAGACGGAAGACGAGCTCTTCACATGGGTGCATTTGTAGGGCATCGGTTGGAGGACCCTCAGGTGGCCAGATAAAGGCACCCTTCATTTTGTCGCCTATTTCAGCGCTGTAGCGCTCGTGGACATCCTTGCGGGCCCACATGATTTTGCGGGACTCGTCCCAATTTTCGGACTCTACATAGCCAATAACGAGACCGTCTGGCATTAAGTAGATCGAGTAGTTCTTCCATCCCGCATCGCTGAGCGCCTGACGATAGTAATCAGGGATAGTTGCGTGGCTCTCTCGATAATCATTTACTCGATCGGGATGTACTCGTAGCGTCCAACAAATCCTATCCATGCGCGATCTCCTTGACGTAGCTTTGGCTTACTTTCAAAATAACATAAATCTTTTCGCCCGACAATGCTTCAGTGAGCGCTTTGCTGTTACCACTCCGCATGCGACCCATCTTTATGTGTCCACAAAGGTGCGCGCCAGCGATACCCATCTTCAGCCGCCTTGCGAACAGCCGCTTCGTCGACCTCAATTCCGAGCCCAGGTTTGGTCATCAACTCGATGTATCCATTTGGGGCATCAAAGACAGAGAGATCCACTAGATATTTCAGGGCAGAGTTATACATATCTATGCGAGATCCCGCATCTCCACGGCCAAGACCAAGTACTTGCTCTTGAATAAGGAAATTGGGTGTCGCAAAGTCAAGCTGTAAGCAGGCAGCCAGGGCGATTGGCCCAAGTGGGCAATGTGGTGCCATCGAAACGTCATACACCTCTGCCATCGATGCGATACGACGGCATTCAGAGATACCGCCGGCATGGCTCAAGTCAGGCTGGGCCACGGCAATTCCGGTGCGAAGTACATCCTTGAAATCCTTGCGATCAAAGAGGCGTTCCCCAGTTGCAATAGGTGTAGAGGTAGAAGAGACAATCAGTTCAAATCGATCTGTAAATTCTGGGAGAACCGGTTCTTCGATGAATAACAAGTTCAGTGGTTCAAGATATGGAAATACTCGACGCGCCATCGCCAAACTAAAGCGGCCATGGAAATCAAGTGCGATATCAATTGCATCACCTACATGCTCTCGCACTGCAGTAACTCGCGCAACAATGTTCTTTAACTCTTCCGGAGTATCAATATGCTCCAGACCATCTGCTGGACAAAACTTAAGTGCAGTTAATCCGCGCGCCATTTGCGCATCGGCACTGGCTAAAAGCTCTTTAATATCAGTACTTACAGGGGCATGAGTGTGGCCATCTTCGCTACCGGCTCCACCGATATGTCCGTAAATCCGCACACGATCACGAACCTGCCCGCCCAATAGTTGATAGACAGGAACCCCGAGCGCTTTACCTTTAATGTCCCAGAGCGCTTGATCAATTCCGGAAAGTGCAGAGTCCATAATCGCACCACCGCGATAGAAGGAACCCTTCTTCATCCGTTGCCAGAGACGCTCGATTTCAAAAGGATTTTTGCCCACTACATCGAGCATTAATTCATTCACGGCGGCGGCAACTGTGTGTGCTCTGCCCTCAAGTACTGGTTCGCCCCAACCAGAAATTCCTTCGTCAGTCTCTATCTTAAGGAAAACCCAACGTGGTGCAAGGAAAAAGACTTCGAACTTGGTAACGATCACAATGGCCTCCTACGGATTACGCAAAGCCTATTCTCGCTCTTTGCCTTAATCAAGTGAGGTTAGTTAAATACTTTGCCTGGATTCAAAATATTATTTGGATCAAGTGTTAATTTGATTGACTTCATAACACCCACCGCCGCAGCGCCTGTCTCTGCAACTAAGGCATCAATTTTTCCTGAGCCGATTCCATGCTCACCCGTGCATGTTCCACCCATCTCAATGATCCGCATCGTGATCTCATGAGTGATGTGTCGGACCTCTTCGAGCTCCTCTGGTTTATTAGGATCAGTGATGATCCCGCAGTGGAAGTTTCCATCGGCAACATGTCCCAATATTGAATAGGGATACTTATATTTAGCTAGGACTTGATCGGCAACCATCACCGCATCAGCTAGTTTTGACAGTGGAACAGCAGCATCAGTGCTGACCGCTCGTTTTCCGGGATTAGCCGCAATGCTTGCCCAGTATGCATTGTGTCGAGCTTGCCATAATTTGCGGCGAGCATCCTCGTCGGTAGTCCACTCAAACTCACTTCCACCAAACTCGGCAACAATTTCCTTCACAGAGGATGCATCTTCTTGCACACCTTGTGGGCTGCCATGGAATTCAAAGAACAACGTTGGAGCTTCAGTCAACGTTAAACCATCATGAGCATTTACGTTTTTTATGCTCTGGGCATCTAAGAATTCACAGCGTGCAATCGATATTCCGGTTCGCACAATTGCTGTTGCCGCACTGACACCTTCTGCCAGTGTAGGAAAGCGCACAATTGCAGCTGCCATTTTCTCGGGAATACCAAATACTCTAAGCGTTAATTCAGTGATTACCGCAAGAGTGCCCTCTGAACCCACGAGCAATCTCGTTAAGTCATAGCCGGCAGATAATTTTCTTGTCTCACGGCCAGTTCGAATGATTGTGCCGTCAGCGAGAACGGCTGTCAGTGCTAAAACATTCTCGCGCATAGATCCGTAGCGAACGGTAGTTGTTCCTGCGGCACCGGTTGAAGCCATGCCGCCCAATGTGGCATCGGCGCCAGGATCGACAGAGAAAAACAGACCAGAGTCAGCTAACTTTTTATTGAGCGCCATGCGATGTACGCCCGGCTGTACGCGCACTAATAAATCATCGCTGCGGATATCAATAATTTTGTTCATATCGGTCAGATCTAGTGAGACTCCACCAAATAACGGCAACACGTGTCCTTCAAGTGATGAGCCAGCACCGAAGGCAACGACGGGGATTTTCTCTTTGTTGCAGTAAGCCAAAACGTGAGAGACCTCTTCCGTACTGCGGGGCATGACAACGGCAGAAGGACGAACTGGTGCAAAGGCAGATTCATCTCGCCCATGTTGATCGAGCACACTCTCATTTGTCGAGACCGAACCGGTTACGAGAGTTTTTAGGTGATCAACCTGCGCCGATGTTAAATCCACTCGCTGCCATGTCATGACCGAGATCCTAGCTGTTCAACTTCGGGGACCGCTAGATATGTGTGATCAGATTATCCTTGAACACCCAATTGATACCACTTATTAGCTGTTCTCCACATTACCGCTTCACGGATATCAGGGGAGTGCCGGGCAAGGCTTTTTTCGAAGTCAGCCACTAATTTTGCAAGAGAAACAAATTGACGATCTACTGGAAAGTTACTGCCCCACATCACACGAGCGGGGGTAAAGAGTTCTAAGGCGGTATCGATGAGGTGATCCATCGCTTCGTTGGGCCAATCACGACGATACATGTAAAGCCCACTCAATTTAATGGCAATGTTTTCGTGGATAGCTAGTTTTGCTAACTCGGCTTTCCAGTCGGATAAACCTTGACGATCCCAGCTCAAAGGCATGAGGAAATGATTAATTACCATCTTGGTTTGCGGAAACTCTTCAGCTAATCCGGCAGCTCCTGCGGATTGATCGGGAAAAATCTGCAGGTCAAAGATCATCCCTTGATCACCGAGATGAGCAAAGTTTTTACGCCAGGTGGCATCGTGCATGATTGCGGGACTATCAGTAAATGTGTAATCAGGATCGCTGTGGTAATTGAGAATGTGTCGCACACCCACCACTCGATCACTTGCTTGGCGGTGCGCGGCCAATAGCTCTGGGAAATCTGCCTTCAACAAGTTCGCTCCAGCAACAATCGAATAAGGAAAGTCACACTGGCGCAGAGTCTTGGCTAGCCATTGTGTTTCACCGAGTGGATTAGTTGGATCCCAAGCGGCCTCAACATGGATTAGTCCAGCTAAATCAATTGTTGCAGTGTCCTGTCCATATTCAGGAAGTAGATAATCAACTGCTAACTTTTTCAAGTTACCAAATGCAGTCTCTTTATCTTCGACACCGGTAAGCCAAGGGTATGTACCAGTATTGAGGTCCCACAAATGCATATGGGAATCAATGCACTTCATAAAAGCTAGCCTCTCATGAGGTCGAGAGTGTCATTGGACTCTGGGCTCAGTGCCAAATAACCGCCATCGACGACAAGATCTGCGCCAGTGACAAAACTTGAATCCGGACTGGCTAGCCACGCAACTGCTGCAGCAACTTCATCTGGTTCACCACAACGGTCCATCATTGAATAGCGACCCCAGATCGGTTCCCACTTTGCACGATCGCCATTGGCTGCTTCATCAAGGGTTTCTGTCCAGATCCATCCCGGACTGACAGAGTTCACACGTATTTTCTCTTTAGAAAGATCTAGCGCTTGGCACTTTGTTAATTCAAGGAGCGCACCCTTCATCGCGTTGTAAGTCCATCGACCTGTTTGAGCACGGTGAGAAGAAATACTCGTGATGTTGACGATTGTTGGGTGTGGGCTCTTACGCAATTCGCTCACTGCTTGCGTCACCAGATTTGCCCCAGCCAAGAGATTGACGTCAAAGGTGCGCTGCCATTGCTCTTTCGTGGCATCTATTCCAGCAAGCAGAAAGACCGCTGCATTGTTTACCAAGATATCGAGCGAGCCAGTTTTTTCGATCGCCACCTTAATGGTCTTCGCGCGTGCACCTTCATCACACACATCGCCAACCACTATATGGAGATTTGGATTGCCTAAATCGCTCTGCATTTTTTTCAGCAGTGCTTCATTGAGATCCATCGCCACAACAGCGATTCCATCTTTCAAAAATCGTCGTACGCAAGCAGCGCCGATTCCAGATGCACCACCCGTTACGATTGCTGTTCTACCTTTTGCCATTCTGCTCTCCTTGATCTCAATTAAAAATTAGAATGCACCCAAATTAAAATATGCAGTTAACTCCGTAAACTTGTCCTTTTTTCTCTTCATGATGTTGATGCCGCTGAGATCAAGTACTCGTCCATCTGGAGCGGTCAACTTCGCCTTCCATTCAACTGTGCCTTCATGCTTATTTCCGTACGAGCGCATTACATCAACGCTCAATGTCGGGTAGGCAGCAGCACTGTTCTCATAAAAGGTACGAATTTCTTCATGGCCGACGAGCGTGACTCCATCTGGACCAGTCCATCGTGCATCTTTGGAGAAGAAGGAGAGGATCGCCTTTATGTCCCGGCTCTCTTCCGCCGTCCAATATTCTCGGGCGAGCTTAGTTAATTTATTCTTCATGGACTTCTCGTACTCTCTTCGCTTGTGGTTGAGGTGAGCGTGATGCTACTTCGCTTTGATTTCAGTGGCAATGAGTTTGAACAATTAGCCTGGGTATAAGCCAGCCATGTTTCTCTCCCAAACTGCTTGGAATTAAGCTCTCAGCAGTAATAAGGTTTACTTATGAGCTCAAGACGCTACTCAATTATTTCTTTAACTTTGATCTCTTCGCTCGCGCTTTTCATCCTCGCGCCAGCGAAGGCAGCAAATCCTGATGATGGTTATCCAGAGGGGGTTGCAGCCCCTGGCCGCACCTGTCCGAACTCAGATGAGGGATTTTCTGCTGTGAGCGAGATCAGTGGCAAAACTTTGGTCTGCACCATGATTAATGGAGTAAAAAAGTGGTGGATTAAGGGAGAGCCATTACCAACAGCTCCAACAGCAACAGCTCCAACACCATCTGAAACTCCAAAGACTCCCACCGGCGATACCAACCTGGGCACTCCTGAGATTAAGTACGTTCCTAAGTACAAGCTCTCCAAAAAGTCGCTGACGAAAATGAAAGTCTATGAAAACGTTTCGTACTCGACTCAAGCACCAAACCTGCATATTGATATTTATATGCCTAAGGGCGTGACAAAACCGCCTCTACTTGTTTGGACTCACGGCGGCGGCTTTGTTATCGGAGATGAAGATTTTATGAAGTATGACGATAGTGCCAAATTACTTGAAGTCTTTATCAATAATGGCATCGCTGTCGCTTCAGTGAATTACCGATTAGCACAAGAAGCGAGTTTCCCTGCAGCGGGAATCGATACAAAAAGTGCCATTCGTTTCTTGCGCGCTAATGCAAGCAAGTACGGTTATGACCCTAAGAAGTTCGCCACAGGTGGTGATTCAGCAGGTTCATACCTCGCGCTCATGGCCGCTATCACTGGCGATCAATCCTCTCCGTTTGATGATCCAAATGATCCTCATCTGAAAACTTCAGCCGCTGTTACTGCAGTAATTGATCTCTTCGGAAATGCTGACTTCTTTGAAATGCCCTTGAACAATGCCAAGTACCCATGCGATCAAAGTAAGAACCCATATCCAGTTGCACCCGGAAACATGCACCCTTGGTTTGGAGACACAACTGATCCAAAAGTTCAGGCTGCCATGAAATCAGGTGGTCTCTATCCATATTTAAAGAGTGCGAAATCAATCCCTGTCTTCTATATCTTCCATGGTTCAGATGACTGCTCTGTAAGTCCCTACGACTCGAAGAATTTGGATAAGGCAGTGAAGGCTCTTAAGGGCAAGAGCACCTTAACGATTGTCCCCGGTGCAATTCATGGCGGAGAAGGTGTCTGGAAAGCTGCAATGAAGGCTGTGCCTAGTATCA
>Ga0315899_10000691_pt1 | contig 39952 bp, 42 predicted proteins | sample LakEriMetagenome_2_FD_203518 | JGI IMG/M metagenome (GOLD analysis project Ga0315899, IMG submission 203518) | Freshwater fungal communities from buoy surface, Lake Erie, Ohio, United States - Buoy 4 MA112 | ecosystem: Environmental > Aquatic > Freshwater > Lake | place: USA: Lake Erie, Ohio...
TCCTCCGTTGGGAATTTAAAATGTTCTTTTAAATCTAAATTATCTATAGGATATGTCATTTCGTACTTAAATTGTTCTGTTAACTCGTTAAGTTCAGTATTACCTGATTCATCTAAAGTGTATGTTTTAATAGGTTCTGAAAATTCATCCAAAAAATTTTCTAAATAATTCTTTTCGTATACCTGAGATATTTTTAAAATTGTATCTCTCAAAACTCCATCTAAATCAACTCCAACTTTAGTTTTCATATCTTTTTAATATTTTTGAAATTATAGGATTTCGAACAATATCCTCATCTCCAAAAACATGAATTGCGATATCATCAACATCTTTGAATTTATCTAACGCATCAAACAATCCTGAATGTTTTTTATCTTTATATCTATCAGTTTGCTCAATGTCTCCAGATATAAAAAATTTACTACTAAACCCAATACGAGTTAATAATAATTTCATTTGACTTGGGGATGAGTTCTGAGCCTCTTCAAATATGAGAATTGAGTTGTCTATATTCATTCCTCTCATGTACGCTAAGGCAAATACTTCGATTACCTCTATTTGTTTTAATTTTTCTCTTGTTTCTTTACCGATAATTTTATTTAATAGGTAATAAGATGGGAAAATATAAGGGTCCAATTTTTCCTCTAAATTGCCAGGTAAAGAACCTAATTTTTCTTCAGCCTCAACTGCGGGTCTTACAATAATAATTTTCTCATATGGAGTTCTTGAATCTTGTAATAAGTCTACGGCACATTTCATTGCAATATAACTCTTACCAACCCCTGCAGGCCCTGAACAAATTGTAATTTGATTTTCAGTTAGTTTATCGTAATACTCTTCTTGACCTTTAGATAAAAATTTATTTTTAGTCCTACTTTTTATAATTTGACTAATTTGTTCTTTTTTGCTAATCTTTGGTTTTACCTCTGTTTGAAAAGTTTGAGGCTCTTTAGTTGGTGTTTTTTTTCTAGTCATTTATTTTTTTTTATAATTTGATATGTAGTCACTACATATACCTGAACATAATGATACGTCATCATTATAGATTTCAGGCATTACCGCAATACTATTTTTAATTGGTTGTTTTCCAGGGTATGTCCATATATGTCCGTCACTTGTTAATGTTGCAGTGTCATTTTCATGCCAAAAATAATTTAATTGTACAACATTTGATTTTAAATACGATAACGACTCAATGTTTTTACAATGTATCCAAAGACAATGATATCTTTTTTCAATCCATTTAAAAGTTACCTCATATTGGGGAGTATCGTGACCTAAAAATAGTTTGTCATTAATTACCCACAAGTCAACCTCGACATCGTAACCTAAATTAATTGCGGTTTGAATGTATGGTAAAGAATTTTCTTTACCTTTATCGGGTCCGTTAATATTTCCTCTGTGAGAAATTAAAATCATTTTTTATAACATTTAACGTATATCCATTGAGGGTGTCCTGAATCTGAAAAAGAATCTCGTATTTCTGTCGAGATATTCACAAACCCAATACTTGTCAAGTCATCAATCACCTCACTTTCATTTTGAATCCTAACATCATATTCTGAATTAGTTTTAGTTGCGGAATAAACGTTGTCATAGTACGCACTTCTTGGTCTTCCATAAACATCGTTTAAATTGTTCCCGTATCCCATTTGAAATGAAAATAATCCTTCAGTTTTTAAAACTCTATATATTTCTTCTAAAATATTTCTTCTGATTTCATAAACTGGTATGTGTTGAAGTGCAATTGTTGACATTACAAAATCATAATTGTCTGACGGTATTTCTTGCAAATCGACCCCATTATTACAATACCAACTACTTTTATAGTCTTTATATTCACTAATACAATGGTCAATATTCCCTTGAGAAATATCTACACCATCAACTTTTTCCCAAGATGACAAATTATGTATATTAATTACATTTCTTCCTTTACCACAAGCAAAATCTAAAGCAGATTTTCCTGACCATTCATCCGAATTTTTTAAATCACCTAATAGTATATCCCAATAATCTGAATTACTATTGTGTTCCTCGTGATTACTGGTCCCTTCAAAATACTGATTCTTTTGCATATTTGTGTAAGAATTATCTATTTTTATCATATGTTTATATTTTATAATTTTCTAAATAATACTTTAAATCTTCAGGTGTTCCTAATCCCCACATACCCTTAACGTTAAATGTTCTAATTTCCTTTTCATCATTAATCGCTTGATTAAATACAGGGCAAACATAAAATTCGTTATTTACCCGAATATCTTTATCAATCATTTCTTCGGCATATTTTACAAAATCTGAACCGTGTTTCCAATAATAATAACCAACTGTTGCAATATCAGAAATTGGATTTTTTTCGGCGACCTCTTCTACTAATCCTGTGTTTTCATTAACTTTAGCAAATGACCATTTAGGATGTGTTGCCGTAAAAGTTACAATACCCCCATCAACTTGGGTCTCTTGCATTTTATACATAAATTCATTAGAATCCCACTCAACAAACTGGTCTGAGTTGGCGAAGAATAAAGGATTTTCATTGTTAATGTATTCTTTAGCCAATAATGAGGTACACGCAGCACCTTCTGTAATACCATCAGTTTCAACTATTTTACAGTTTGGAGAAATTAGATTTAATAACGAATCTAAATTATACTTTTCTCTATGTTTTTTTTGTACTACAAAAATATAATTTGCGTCTAAATTTAAATTTTCAACGACTACTTGTATCATAGGTTTACCATTAACATCAATTAATGGTTTTGGAAAAGTATACCCTGCTGACTCAAATCTACTACCAGCGCCTGCCATTGGTACTAATACATTTAACCTGTCATTTTTCCATTTTGGCTTATTATCCATTTTTAAATTATTAAGATGTTTATTAATATTTTCAATTGTGACATCAGAGGGAGATTCAACTCTCATAATGTTTGATTTTGACCTAGTTGCAGCTAAAAGCCCAAATGGAGAATCCTCAACAATTAAAGTTTCTTCAGGTAGACAGTTCATAACTGAAATTGCCTTCCAATACATTTCAGGATGAGGTTTACTATTCTTAACATCTTCATTAGATATAATATAATCGAAAAATTCAATTACACCTAATTTAGATAATACAGTTAAGACTGTTTTTCGTATACTGTTACTACAACACGCTAATTTATATCCATTACTTGAAAAGTATTCAAGACAATTAATCAAATTATCTGATTTTTCTAAATTTTTTAATTTTAATAATGTTAAATTTTGTTTTTTATCCCAAATTTCAGAGAATAAATTTGTTGGTAATCCTTTTTCTTGATTCAACATTTTTAATTTTTCACTGGTCTTTAAACCATCGTATTTTGATAAATGTTCGGATAATGAAATTTTATATTCATCGTCTAAAGATTCATTTAATGCGTCAAAATGAATTTTTTTTGCATCAACTAAAACACCATCTAAATCAAAAATAATTAGTTTTATTTTCATATTATTCCTCGTTTATTTTTATCAATTCCATATTCATTTAAAATATTAGACAATTCAAAATTATACTCCATAAAATTCCATCTACCTTTATTAATTGCGGTTGCAACATATGGAAATATATGGGAATTGTAATGGGCGCTACCCCTCTTTGATTCCTCATCACAGGAACTCATAAATGATTTCGTTAATCCTAAATCAATACAGGTTTTTGACACATTATATTCAATATCGTATATTGAATTTGCGTTAACATTTTCTAAAATAGTTATTAATTTTTTACGATTACACAATGTCGGTTGTATTGAAAATAAATTATAATCAGGACTAACTACTAGATTCGGGTGTAATTCCGATTTACCACGGTGACCATCAGTTTTGATTAATTTGATGAAATCTACCTTATCCTCTAAAATTAAATTAACAAACTCTGACATTATTTTCTTATCAATATTGTCATATAAAAACATATCTTCGTGGATGAATAATACGATTTCTTGGTCAATTTTGTTTAAACAAGACAGTAACCTTTCTCTATAAGGTAAACTATTGTCGTAATAAACTTTTGTATAATTTTTAGGTATTAAATTATTATCTTGATTTATGAATATTGTTTTATTGTAATACGGTATGAATTTTTCCATTTGATTAAAAAAAACTTCACAAACATCAATATAGTCGGTGTGACTATACAAAATCATATTAAATTTATTTGTCATTATTCCCAAAAAGTATCAAGAGGTTCTTTATTGTTCCATATTTTTTTATACATCATCCACCACTTTAAAAATGCAATTGAATTTGACAGGTCTCCCTCGTTACCTTCAATACTAATTGCGAATTTATGAAAGTCACTATTTAAATAAAATTGACTATCCAAATCTCCATAAATTGAAGTGAAATTTCTCATTATATCATAATCCCCATAAAACCACATATCTGGAGGACCCATAACAAAATGTTGCCAATTTGCCATATATAACTTATTATTTATAATATTCTCGTTGAAATTAATACACTGTACAGGGTATGGATTTAATTTTCCAGGACCTGAAGTGTTACGATTAATTCTGCCTAAATCAAATCTTGATTTGATTACAACATCGTATTTTTTATTACTTGAGTATAATAAATTAAAAACTTTATCTATACTATAAAAATGGGATAAAACATTTTGAGGTGGACGAGGAGGTCTACGCAAACTATCAATATTCCTATCACTAATTTTATCGGTAAAATCTACTTGGTCCTCAAAAATAAAATCAACTGGTTTATACAAATTAATGATTTCATCATTATTTTTAGAATTCCAACTATGAATATAGACATCTACATTATGGTCGTCTATTATGTTTTTTTTAATGTGATAATAACCATCGGAACCTTTAGATGAATTGTCAGTTAACGAATCAAAAAGCCCGTGGAGACAAAGAGCGATTTTCATTTGATATTATTTTTTCTTCCATAATTTAATCATATGGTTACTAATTCCGTCACCTTCTGAATAAATTTCATTATGGGTTTTTAAAATATGTTCAATTAATGGGGATTGTTTACCCATAGTATTAAGAAAATTATGTAATTCCATTATAATATATTCAATATTTGATAAATCTTTTCCAAATAAAAAATCATATTCCGAACCCTCAACATCAACTTTAAGTAAGTCTATTTTACCACCGGATATTTTTAAAATTTCATCTATAGATATTGAAATTACTTCTTCATATCCTGTATCTTCTTTCCATCCGTGATTGTTTGACTCGTTGATAAAATTAATTATACCGTAGTTACCACTATTAGTGTCTTCACCATTCTCGTGAGTATATTTCATTAATTTTAAAATTAAATCATCTTTGTGGCTTACAGCTTTATTAATGTAGGTTATTTTATTTTCTAATTCTTTAGTATTAGTTATTAGATTTTCGTAATTTGATTTTGACGCTTCAATACAAATTATTTTATTAAATTTTCTTCCCCAAGTAATGGTAAATGCTCCTACATTTGCTCCTGCGTCAATTAATACGGAATTTTCATCAAAATTAATATCCTGAATTGGATATGATTGACATTCAGATAGTAATAAATCTAACCAATTAGATGGATTAGATGGGACTAGCTTTTCAATCTTCATAATATTGTTCTACAATTTTTAAATACACTAAACTCGGTCAAATCACGATAACCATTATTTTCATCTAAATCAGGAACATTTAATGGGTAGTTTTGCATTAATGTTAAACCGTGAGATGCCTGTTGTGGAGTCATATACATATTCCATCCTAACATATCAATGTCATCTTCGTGATACAATTTTTCACTTCTACCTTCATATCTTGCTTTTTTAAACCACTCAACAGCTTCAAGATTGTCAGTTAAAATCATACCACCCTTACCAATTTTTAATTGTTTTTTAATGTGAAATGATAGACACATAAACGACCCTGGTATATACATATTTGATGTAAATCTTTTGGCTGCGTCGTAAATTGGGTATGGCTTTAATTGATATACACCCGACCAATTATTAGTTTTTTCAGTTTTATCAAAAATAACTTCACCTCCTGAATGGATGATTGATTGTGGTACTGATAGGTATGTTTTAGACGGTATTGTAACTTCTTTAACTTTAAGATACTTACATACTAAAAATAACGCATTTGTACAATTATCTACAGATATTGCATACGGAGCTCCCGTATAATCGGCAACCTCTTCTTCAAATAAACGAACCACTTTATAAGGATTGTGTTTTGGTTTTCTATAATTCATATTAATTTAATTTATAATATTTAAATTTATCATCTTTTTTGTATAAAGTAAAACCACATTTCTCAAAAATTCGTTGACTTGGGCCATTACCCAATAAAACTTTGGATGTTATGTCAAGATTTAATTTTTTTAGTTCATTTATCATAAATGTACCAATTCCTTTATTTTTAAATTTTGGGTGAACCGCTAACCGAATATCCGAATCAACCACACCTATAAACCCAACAGGGGACTCATCAAGTAGACATATCCAATAATTCTTTTCATATTTTTCCATATACCTGATTTGTTGTTCAGGTGTTATTTGGACCTGTTCTAAAAACCCATTAGTATTTTCAGGGTCTGTTCTGAGACTACGTACTACTTCGTAATAATCTCTATTATTTTCAACTAATCTTAAATTCATATTACCACTGACACCCCATATTTAAATGATGTTTATGTTCACCTAACCAAAATTCTCTCAAATACGCTCTACTACCTTTCCATCCTTCCATTCTCATTAGGGGGTTTAAGGTACTACCAATATCAATAAATGTATTATTTGGGTGCTTACTATATAATTGATGAATAATTAGATTACTCAAACTAGCGGCAGAAACTAAAAATACGTGATTTTCAATATTATTTTCAGTAATGTATTTGTCAATCTCCTCAATTAATGGGTAATCATTAATAAAACAATTAGTACCGACTCTAAAATCTTTAATAATATTAAATTTTAAAGGTTCAAGTTTTGCGGATTTATTAACGACCATTATTATTTTTTTTGTTTTAAATATTGGAAATATTTCATCCATATACCTTTGGTAATTTGAATTAATGAATAGATTAGACCAAGTCATTGTTTCGTCATCACCTCCGGCCAAATCTATTTGCCATTTGAAAGTTTCATTATCCACATCAGGTTTTGTACAGATTCCTCTAAAATAATTTTTTTCTTTATACTGAAGAGAATCAATTAATTTTTGTCTATGGAATTGGTGTTCATCAGGAAGGAATTTTTTTTGTTCTTCTTCATTATACCAAGAACCACCTATACTCTCACCAATAATAAAATGGTCAGAGTTTAATTCAAGACGTTTATTCTGTAGTATAAAAAGTTCCCCATCAGAAAAACGTAAAAATGCGAAATTTTCGCTAGATAAAAGTTTTTCTTTTATCATTGTAAAATGTGATTCAAATGTTTTCATTATTTAATTACTTGTTTTCGTTTTTCTATAAAAGATTTATATTCTTCTTTATGTTTTTCAGGTGTGAATAAATAATAAGACCCCAACCCATAGTTATGATTGAATTGACTTAATCGTTCTCCTCTTAATTTTTGTTTTGGTATAAAGTCACTTAATCCAAGATATTTGTAGTGTAACATTTTTAATTTTGGGTCTGAACACATAACGACCTCACCAACTGGGTTTGCTTGATGACACCCGAAACTGTAATTAATTTCTTTAATTTTATTACAGTCAAATAACATTAATTTATCGTTACTACTACCTTTAATTCCGTATTTAACCTTTTCAAATAAATTATCATCACTGTTTAATATTAAATCTTCATCTCCAATCATATGGTATCCTTCAGGTCTAAAAATTGTAAAATTCCTTTCTTTTGAAACTGTTAAAAATTTCACAATATCTTCGTGGTACAAAAACTCATCAGAATCCCCAACGATTACAAAATCTGCGATGCCAATACTTTGTTTCCAAACATTATTTTTCAAATTTAAATATAAATCATCTCTAACTTCATTATTTGAGTCCCATTCAATTATCTCAGTATTTGGAAATGATTTAATAATGTTTAATGAATTGTCTGTTGATTTATTATCTAAAATAAAAATTTTTTCACAAAAAGATGAATAATATTTTAATAAATGAGGCAGAATATATTCTTCATTAAAACATAAAAAATATGCGTGTACTATTGGTTTACTCATCCTTTAATAGTTTTAAAACCTTTATTGATATAGTTTACATAAATCTTACTCATTTCATTTAAATGTGTTGGATTCATAGATATTGCCGCAGAATCTTGTCCGATTGACCACGCAGTTTCAGGGATACTTCCCCACATATCCATATTATTTTTAGGGTGAGGTGGAACATAAGTTTTCTTATTTAAGTATTTTTGTAATGTGTACGAAAAGTGCATATCCTCACCTACTAATCTTGAAGTTCCTAATTCAGGTAGTTCTCTCCAAAATGTTGATAACCATTCACGTCTAAAAAACCAAGAATGACCTACAATATCAACTTCCTGAGTCGTCTCATTAGGTTCTGCCCAACCAACTCTTTGTATGGGTTGATATGAGTTTTTAGTTAAAAATTTAACTCCAATAGTACCTAATAATCCATCGTGTTTTTGAATAGTATCGTAACAGTTTTCCAACCATTTTTTACCAGGAATAGTGTCGTCATCAAACACACACACATATTCTGTTTCAGCGTTTAATGCAAATGCAAATCTAGCCCAAACTCCAAAATTTTTATTACTATTTGCGTGAGTCATTTTGTTTGTTACTAATGGGTCAAAATCCTCACCTTTATTTTGCCACAACATAATTTCTTTCGGTCTCAAAGTTTGAGTTCTAATTGACTCGTATTGTTTTTCAAGAGCTCTACCTCTCTTATAACCATTTAGGATAACTGTTACCATTTTATAAATTTTCTAAAATTTTAATTATTTTTTCAGTTGATTTTCCATCACCATAGGGACATTCACTTGTAATGATATAATCATTTTTTATTTTGTAAAATAAATTTTCTAAATTGGACGGTGATTCACAAATAAATGAATGAGTACCTATTGATTCCGTTCTTTCTGTAACTTTACGACAAACAATTACTTTTTTATTGAGAAAAGAACCTTCTTCTTGTAATCCCCCACTATCCGTAATACATAACTTACATTTACTTAAATAATTTATTAATTCATCGTGAGGTAAAGGATTAACAACTTTAACATTTTTTAAAATGTCTGAATATTTTTTAACATTTGGATTAGGATGTATTGGTAGTAAAAACTCTAATTCAGAGTTTTCTTTTGCCAATTTATCTATTAATTTAAACCATTCTTTAATTATTTCGTGATTTTCTCGTCTATGTAAAGTAACCAATACTTTATTCTCATATGACGTTTCTATCCCATTTAAATTATCTAAAACAGTATTGCCTACAACAAACTTTTCACCTTCAATTTTTTCAGATAATAAATTGTTTAGATTATTTTCAGTTGGACACAAATGAATGTCCGCAATTTTAGAAATTATTTGACGATAAATTTCTTCAGGATATGGATTATCTTTATCATAGGTTCTAAGACCTGATTCTAAATGAATCACATTAATCTTTCTGTGATAACAAGATAACGCTATTGAAACTGCCGTTGCGGTATCTCCTTGAACTAAAACGTAATCAAAATCATTACTTAATATATCAGATATTTGGTCAGACATTACTGAAGAAAATATAGAATCAAGTCTATTAACCTGTTCAGTAATTTCTAAAGTATAATCATAATCACCTAAAACTAAATTTTCGTGTTGTTTTACAAATAAAAATTTAAAATCAATATTTCCTGAATAATTGAAAAAATTTTTAATTTTAATATATTCAGGTCTTGTTCCGTAGCAAATTAGTATTTTCATAGTTTGTTAATTGTGTTTAAATAAATTTCTTTTATTTGTTTAACGACATTTAATGAATTAAATTTATCAGTATCTTGTTGTACGTCATTAAAAGTTTTATTTATAATATTTCCATCACTATCAATATTATAAATCCATCCTGGTTTACCACATAACCATCCCTCAATTGTTGTTCTTCCAAGTAATATACCTGCAGTTTCAGAACAATTTTTTACAAACTTCTCAACATTTTTGGTGCTTGGGAAATACTTAACATTACCGTAGTATTTGAATTGTGAGGTGTAATTTGATTTATCCGCTCCTACTATCCATAAATCTTTACCGACATCATTTGAGTAATCAATTAAGTCAAAAATTGTATTTTTTCTTAACTCATCAATAGTTCCAACAAAAAGAATATAGTTATCATCTTTTATATTTTGTGTGTTAAACCTTTCAGTATCAATTGGATTGTAAATTACATCTATTGTGTCTGAATCAATTCCAAAGTTGTTTATTAAATGTTCTTTTATTTCAGGACGAATTGCAATGTATTTTTGAACAGTTTCATTAATTACCGGATTCTCCAAACTAATAACTTCAGAATGGATGGTATATACTTTACTAACATTAGGATATAAATTGTTCAGTATATTAACAACAGGATGATGCTGGTAATGGATAATATCAAAATGTTCTTCCCCTATTTTATAAAATTTATTTTTTTCAGAAATAATGGAACCATTTGGGGTGTTTAATCTCCACACACCATCTCCAAGTTTAAAACCAGGTGGATTGGTAATATTAAAAACTTTAATACCTTCAGATTTTGCAATATTTGAAAGAGGTCCTTCAGTTTCATACGCCACCACACTAACATCGACATTTTGTTTAATTAAATTTTTGGATAATTCGTATACGTACATTTCAGAACCTGTAAATTCTTTAAAAAATAAACATCCTATTAAAACTTTAATTTTATCATTATCATTAATTTTAATTTTAACTGGTAATAAATCGTTATTTTTTTCAGAAAACAACAGTCTATTTTTTTCCCATTGTTCATTAGTCATACCAATTGACTTATGGGTAATTCTAATATTTGTAATTACACCAATTTTACAATTATTTGTAAAATTATTAAAACAAAAATTTACGTCATAAAAATGAAATCCAGGTACCAATTCATCAAATAATGACTCAATCTTATTTTTATCAAATGATATGAAAAGACCGTCAACAATGACAACTTCTTTTACGTTATTTTGTAATGAGTCTGAATATTTTGATTCCCATTTCTTACCTTCGTGTTCGTGATTAACAATTCCAATCATTTTTGACCTGTCTTCCCACCACATACCACTTTTTGGTAAAAATGTAGAACCTGCGACTCCTACGATTGAATATTCGGGATTTCTATCAAATATTTTTTTTAATTTTTCACCCCAATTTTTAGTGTCAAAATAAATGTCATCGTGGCATAAAACTACAATGTCATTTTGAGATTCAGATATGATTTCATTATAAACTTGGGATAGGTTTTTTTCACCATTATTTACTTTCTCAATTACCTGAATTTTAGGATTTCCGCATGATTTTTTTAAATACTCCTGAAATTCAGGATTACTATTTCTTGTACTATATCCAATTGTTATCATATACCTGTACTTCCAAAACCGTTATCTCCGCGGTCTTTATCGTTTATTTTTCCAACTTTAACTAATTTAACATTTCTACCAGGATAACATTTTGATAAAACAGCTTGAGCTATTTTCATACCTTTATTTATCTTGAATTGTTCTTTATTTGTATTAAAAATTATTACCTGAACTTCTCCAGTATATCCCTCGTCAACAGTTCCAGGACTATTAAGAACCATTAAACCTTGTTTAAGAGCTAACCCACTTTTAGACCTTACTTGAATTTCAAATCCTTCAGGTATCTCAAATCTAATTCCTGTAGGTACTAAGACTCTACCAAATCCTTCAATTATAATGTCTTGAGTGGAGTATAAATCAAATCCACTATCTGAAACATAATTATAATTCAAATTTAAGTCAGAATCAGATGAGTACGGTAAATCTACCTTATTCATTGATTCTGTCATTTGACTCTCAAAATCCTTTAAATCGATACCGTATTCATCAGAAATTTGTTTATATAAATCTAAATCCGACTCCTTTTCAATCGAGGACTGTATTTTTTTTATTTCCTCATACAGGTCAAAATTCTCATCGTTAATATCTAAACTCATTTTAAATTTTTAATTTTTTTAACAACATTTATTAATACCTCAACGTCTTTTTCACAATAATCTTGTATCTCTTGGTATTTGTTTTCATTCCAAAAATAATAATGTACTTTATTTCCGGTTACTTCCATATTTTTAGAAGATTCGACTCCTAAAGAAATACACATTAATTCTAAAGAACTAATCGCTCCAAATTGGCCAAACTGCCAAATATCTTTAGTATCAACCGCTTTTACTTCCCATGGTTTAGTATCCGGAGTTGGTAAAATTGATGATGGTAGTATCCCATTAATAATCATTCTTTTACCTAACACAGGAATATCAAAATTTTTGATATTATGACCACAAAGTACAAACCCTAATTTATCAACACGATTTAATAGTGTATTTACATCTCTCAATAGTTGAGTTTCATCTGAATTAAAAAAAGTTTGTTTTTTAATTGTGCCATCAGGTCCTACAAATCCTACTGAAACACAAATTATTTTACAAAATTCAGGTACTAAAGCAGCTCGGTTAACAAATATATCTTCTTTTGATTTATCTGAATCTTCAGTAAATCTTTTTTGAAACCAATCTAAATAATTATCAAATTGATAACAAAGAGACGGGTAGTCTCTTTTGAAAGTATCGTAATTACTTGAAACCCCGACAGTCTCAATATCTATAAATAATAGTTTGTTTAATGGGTACTGTATCATAAATTATTTTAATAAACTGAAATAAAGTTCTTTTCTATCTTTTGTCACGTTATTTAAATCGTATGTTTTTGAAACTGTCTCGTATAGTCTTTCACCTAAATCCACAATCATATTAGGATTATCAACTAATTTTTTAATGTGCTTTGACCAATCAGAATGGTTACGAGTCTCCTCAACCAATAAAGCATTACCGTCAACAAATTCACCATTTTTAAGAGCGTGTTTTAAGTCAATCGTATAAGGTCCAACATTAGACGCAATTAAAGCTTTTTTATAGAATCCTGCTTCAATGACCTTCAACTGTGACTTAACTCTATTAAAAATATGATTTTTAATTGGAGCTAAAGATATGTCAAATTTAGAGTAATTTTTAGCGTAAGATGTTGTAGGTAAGGTCCAAACTCTTCGGTATCCCTCATTTAACTCGTTGTGGTAGGACTCGTCTTTAAATTTCATAAGATGTGTCTTATACTCGTCGCCAACAATTTTATAATTGTTTGTGAAAATTTCTTCATACTTTACCCAAACTGTTTCGTCAGGTCTAATAGGTCTTACTTTTTTTTCACCTGTGTCTTGATTATATTCGGTCATACTACCACGTGTGTCAAATCCACATACAACATATTGAATTTTATCATTTAAAGTACCCAATTTATTTACCATTCCGTCTAAAAGATATAAATCATGTAAGTGAGATGAACCTCCAAGCCACCCAACTCTGATTCTGTCCGACTCTAAAGTTTTTTCTTTAAACTGTGGTTCGTTAGGGTCAATTGCGTTTGGTAATATTGAAACATTTTTATTTATTTTAGATACCTCAGACGCAAATACTGAAGTAGTTGTTGTTACATGTTTTGCAGACCTAATTTGTGCAATAATTTTTTCATTTATTTTTTCTTGGACAATAATAGTGTGTAGAGGATGTTCTTTTGTTGGTAACCAATAGTCGTCAATGTCACAAATAGTTACCACACCTTGTTTATTAAGTTTTTCAATCAACTCAACTGATTTTTCATAATCTTGACCAATTAGTCTATGAAAATGTACTATATCGTACTTTTGCCAAAATTTATCATCATCGTAATTAATATCAAATTCTATATCTACATGAACTTCATTTGGATACAATTTTTGAAGACATACGTGAGGGTCAATTGACCTAAATTTACCTACACCACTTCTATCTGAAGGTAATACTAAAATATTAATTTTTTTACTCATAGAAACAATTATAGTTATTAAACTATAACATTTCAACACATAAGAAATAAAAAACCCTACCGAAGTAGGGTTATTTTTATTTTAGTTTTTTAATTTTGGTTATCTTACCTTCAAAAATGTGGTCACCAACTTTTATTTGGACTGATTGTTGTGATTTTTGTTCACTTTCATGAATTATACCTTTTTCAGTTAGAACTTCAGTCACTACTTCTTTTAACATTTTTCTCAAATCTGAATTAATAGGTTGTTGTGGTACAGTTTGTTTCTTTTGGTCTACTGTTTCAACAATGGTTTCCTTACCCTGATTCATTAGTCTTGCGGCCTTTTCAATGATTTCATTAGATATTGTTGGAGTATTTTGTTGAGGTTGTTGTATAGGATGTTCAATCATTAATTGTTTTATTGCGTCAGGTAATTTAGAGTTTAAAATTTTATCTTTTGTGTTGGTAAATTGTTTGGTCTGAACAGGTTTGTTTTCAACCATCAAATCTTGAGGTATATTATATTTTGCTTGAGGTACACTAAACTCTTCAACACCTATTGGTGATTCCGAATAGTTTGATTCGTTTATAGAGCTAACTTCTCCTCGTTTAATGTTATCACTCTTATCCATGATTTTTTTAGAAATCATGAGTTTTTGTATTAAATCTTCTGTCATAATTTTTATATTAAGTAAAATTTGCTAAAATGTCAATTGATACCATTCTTTTATCTCCATTTGGATTAAACCCAGGTCTAACCTCTGAGAATTCTTCTTCTGTTGAGCTTACACTTAAAATATCTTTAACTTTAAAATATCTCCAACCTGGCATAGGTCTTTTTCTTAAAAATCCTCTATGTGAGGCACCTTCTCTTTCCCAAGCACATAATACTTGGTTACCTTTTTTATTGATTCCTAAACAAACAGGTTCAATCACTCTAATACCTTTACCACCAGGTTCATCACCATTATAAGTAATATATATTACTTTACGTTGTGATACTGCGTCCCTTATATTACGTAAAGTAACAGTTTCTAATAATAGTGATTTGAATGATTCTAATAACTTCATTATACTGATGGGGTAGTGTAAGGAACTTGTGCTTTATAGTAATTAATTGCAATTTCTGACGCTCTTTCTTGTACATCTTTATTATTACCTGCGATAAAATCATACGCATTTAATAAACCGTCGGTTCCTGTACCTTTACCCTGAGCGTCCCCTGTCGCTAACGCGTCAGGATGCGTTGAGCTATACGGATTTGTTTGGAAATAATCATTAGTCGGAATTAAAGCTCCTCTTTGTTGAACACCAACTTGACCTAATTGGTTTAATTGTTGTTGCTCGAAATTAATTGGAATGTAACTTGGCATAATTTTAAATTATTATTTTTATTATTTCGTTTATTCTTTCGATATCTTCAAATATTGAAGATGCGTGTCTAAAACTTGTTTTTTTGTGACTCAAAGATGGTCTAACACCATTCAATGGGTTTTTAGTATGGGTTTTTATAAAAGAATTAGATAAACCTGAGTCCATTCTATGTTTTTTAGAAGTTTTAAGTGTTTGTCTATCTTGGTTTAATATCATATTAACCCAATTTTTCATTCTATCTCCGCCCATTAATTCATATCTTTCTTTACTTAAATTTCCACTTTCAAATTTGTTTTTATAATTTTTTAAAAGTTGATATGATATTTTTTTATTGTTTCTTAAATTTATATTTTTTTTGTAACCTGAAGTATTGTAAAACCTAGTACTATGCTCATCAAACCCTTTTTGTAAAGATTCAATAACATCACTTGGGATATCGTACTCTTTATTATATAAATCTTTATTCATCCTTTTTTATCATTTTAACCAATTCACCTAAACTAATCCCTTCTTTATCAGCCATCTTTTTTAAAGATTTTAGATTATTTAAAAAAGTTTTAGACATTTTAGTTTCTTTTTTTGTGATATCTGAATCTTTTTTATTTTTTTGTACCAAAATATCCTCAATTAATTTCCTAGCATCCTCATTCCTTTTTTCTTCAATTTTCCTTTTTTCAAAAAGATTAAAAGTCCCAATAAAAGATTTTTTATTTTTAATTTTATTAGGAGTATTTTTTTCTTTTTTATCTTTTATGTCTTTACCAAATTTTTCAGTTCTGTCTTTCGCGTCTTCAGGTTCCATCCCCATGTTTTTTACAAGATATTTGAATGTTTTCTTACCATCCATATTTTTAGTTTCATTCCAACCAAACGCACCATCCATATCAATTTCAAGTACAGGTCCATCCTCAATAGACTCTCCATAATAAACTCGATAACCTCTTGTTACAGGATTATTGGTTTGTCTCGTCGCCACAACTTCTTGGTCAGTAGTTTTAATTGGTGAAAGTTTTGGGTTAATAATTGGAATTTTTGAACTTAGAAATGTTCCGTCATAATCGACTAATTCTCCAATTTCTCCTTTAAAATTTTTTAAATGAGATTTCATCTCATCTGTATTTTTAATTTTTTTAACTTTTTGAATTTTTTTAATTTCTTGTTTAACTTTTGGTAAATTTTTCTTTTCAAACAATATAACTTTATCGTTTTTTCTAGCCTCACTTAAAGTATTTGAAACTGAATAATATAACGCAATATCATCTTCTCTTTCCTTTAAAAAGAAATAATAATCGTTATAAAAAGTCTCAATTTTATTATTCATAATGTTTTTACCTATAAATACTTTGATTATTGTATTTATTAAAAGATGAGTCAACAGAATATTAATCAATATGTCTTTAACAAATGGAGATTAAATCCAAATTGGAACAATTTGGATATGTCCTTAGCATCCGATGAAACAGATTTTAATGAGGAAGTTGTTTTTTCAACCCAATTAATTGGAATAAATGACGGTAATAGATTACCAATTTATTTTGATTTAAATAACTCTAACTCTTCACAACAACCAACTTTAAATTATGGGGATTTTATTTCCGGAAACACTTCGGTGTCATTAAATTATTATAATCCAAATAATGAAAATTTATCTTGTTTTACAGGTAATAGTTTATGTGATATCGGATTAGTTGGTACTGACAATGGTTTAGTACCTGAAATGTCAGGAGAAACAATGTATTTTAGTATGGGTTTATATACCGGCTCAACAAAATGGGACAGGTATCATTTTGATAGGAGAACAAAATTAATTAATATCACTGGTTACACCACAGATATAAATAGATTTTCAGGAAATACTAAGGAAACAGTTTACAACATGGTTAGTAAAACTTCCGATAATGTTGGATACTACAACCAATTGTACGGGGGATTCTACCAAGGATTTTTTAAATTATTTGGATATGACTATGAAACTTTTCCAAATAGATGTAACAAAGGTTGGTCTGTTGAAATGTTGTTGAGAGCAAGGCAAGAGGACCAATTTGCTCCGACATCGGGTCAAACAACTTTAAATGAAGTTTATCCAAACAACGACAATACTTTTTTTTATTTTGGTACAAGAGCCGAAAACAAATACTATCATCACTCGTCTGGTTCGCCTGAATCTGACTCAGGATATACAAGAGTTACTGAAGTATTATCAGGATGTTTAAAAACATGTGCCTGTTCAGATACAGGTGTTACAATATCACGTTGTCTTGATGACATTTATGAACCTCTAAACTACACAAATCAACATAATGTAAATTGTAATTGTGGGTGTTCAGAAACCTTAGTCGCAAACTCTGATAAAAACCCATTATTTGATTCGATGTCAAATACTTTATCACTGAGACTTTCAGGAGACCCAAAAAATCCAAAAGTTTGTGTTAGAGTATTGAAATTTACAGGAGGATGTGAAACGACTGGAAGTTGTGAGACCACAGGGGTTACATATACTACCGGATATACTATTACAAATTATTGTTCAACAAACCAAATTTTTGATTATTGTTCGTCAAATCAACCTTATTTAAATAAAGAACATTGGTTCATGGTTAATTGTGTTTGGGAACGTAATTCTTATTTTGACACATGTGATTTATTATATCGTGGAGGACTTGATTCTATTACTAAATTTTATTATGTGAATTCACTTGCAGGTAACTCAGTCAGCTTAATAACAGTACCTTATACACAGTCAGGTGCAACACCTGCGGAACAGGTTGAGGTTGTTAATCTAAATGAAGAATGGTTAATTGAAAAAGATTACCGACTAGGTTCTTTGAAAATTTATATAAACGGTAGATTATTTTACGTAATTAATGGTTTTGAAGAAGTCATACCAAGAGGGTTAAATACGGAAAAAGAAAAACAAATAGGGGTCCCATTTAATATCGGGTGGGGAGGGAGTACTCAGGGTCTCAGAGAAAGTTTAACATTTTCAGCATGTCCAGAATCGTTATCAGGACTAACATATCAACAAGACCCTGAATGTATGTCAAATGAAACATTGTCAGGAACTTCATTATCGGCTTTAACCACAAATATTTTAATTGAACCAAATTTTGCAGGTTCGTTTGATGGTGCGATTTCACAATTTAGGATGTATACTGAACCTCTAACATATCCTGAAGTAGTCCACAATTTTGACATATTGAAAGGTAATTTTGGGTTACTTGATTATAAATGCCCAAGTTGTTCTGATGTTGTAATTAATGATATTATTGGAGTCACTGTCGGCTCCGACATAATATTCTCATCTAATGAATTTTCAGGAATGACATTTAATCTTTATTATTATAAAGATTCGGGAGAACCAAGATATGTTGTAGTAGAAAATGAAACTTTTCCGTATACCATGGACACAACTTTGGTCCCAAATTGCTGTGGTAATAATTTTTATTTTTATATTATAGAATTAGACCAAACATTCCTTTACACATAATTTAATTGTAGTATTTTTTGGATAAAAATATTAATATGAAAATTTTTATCCAAATTGCGTCTTATCGAGACCCACAATTAATACCAACAATTAAGTCCGCATTAGAAAATGCTAAACATCCTGAAAATTTAGTTTTCGCAATTGCAAGACAATTTTACCATGAAGATGGGTTTGATAATTTAGACGAATACAGAAATGATGAGAGATTTAGAATTTTAGATATACCTTATGGGGAATCAAAAGGTGCATGTTGGGCTAGAAATCAAATACAACAACTTTATCAAAAAGAAGAGTACACTCTTCAAATAGATTCTCATATGAGATTTGCGGAAAATTGGGATGTTGAAATGATTGGGATGATTAAACAATTACAAAAGAAAGGACATAAAAAACCTTTATTAACAGGATACGTACCATCCTTTGACCCTGATGATGACCCTAACTCAAGAGTAATGGAACCATGGAGAATGGTATTTGATAGGTTTATACCTGAAGGTGCTGTGTTTTTCTTACCTGAGGTAATACCTGGATGGCAAAATATGACAGAACCAGTACCTGCAAGATTTTATTCTGCACATTATTGTTTTACTTTAGGTAAATTTTCAAAAGAAGTTCAACACGACCCTGAATTTTATTTTCATGGGGAAGAAATATCAATTGCCGCTAGAGCTTATACCCATGGATATGATTTATTCCATATCCATAAAATTCTCATTTGGCATGAATATACAAGAAAGGGTAGAACTAAACAATGGGATGATGATAAAGATTGGGTGAGTAAAAATGATTACTGTCACAAGAAAAACAGAAGTTTATTCGGAATGGATGGTGAAGAATCAATGAACCATGGAAAGTATGGATTTGGTAAAAAAAGAAGTTTAAAAGACTACGAAAAATATTCAGGATTACTTTTTTCTAAACGTGCTATTCAGCAATGGACAATAGATAAAAATTATCCCCCTAATCCGTATAACTTTAATACTGAAGAAGAATGGATGAATTCATTCTCTTCAATATTCAAACACTGTATCGATATACAATACTCCCAAGTACCTGAAAAGGATTATGATTTTTGGGTTGTGGCATTTCATGATGAAAACGATGAAACTCTTTTCAGAAAAGACGCCGATAAATCTGAAATTAATCGTATGATGAATGACCCAGATGGTTACGTTAAAGTATGGAGAGAATTTAATATGGTTAAACAACCAAAATATTGGGTGGTTTGGCCCCATTCAGAATCAAAGGATTGGTGTGATAGAATAACTGGAAACCTTTAAAAAATAAAAAAATGATTACTGAGTGGTATTATACTAGCGATTATTCTTGGAGAATAACTTTAAAACAAAAAATTGAAAAAGAAAATTACAAATCAATAGATGTTGGAGCAACTGTCAATTATTGGTCTTATCCTGAATGTAAATTTGTTGCGGACGCTGTCGCAGTTTCAAACGAAGGCACAACATTTTTTAAGATAAATTTAGAGGATGAATCAACATATAGTGAAGTTTTAGAATATGTTAAGAATCACGGAAAATTTGACTATTCAATATGTGTTCACACAATTGAGGATGTATTTAATCCATTAATGGCTTGTCGTTTTTTAGAGCAAATTTCACATAGAGGTTGTATTGCCATACCTTCAAAATATGATGAATTTAGCAAATTATATGATAACAAATATAGAGGAAATGCACACCACAAACAATTTTTTGACATATCAGATGAATATTTGGTCACATATCCGAAATACTCATGGATTGAGGTTGATGAAAGAAGTGATTTAATATTAAAAAATTATAAGGGTAAAGAACTTGTATTATTTTGGGAAGAGACCATTCCAATAAAAATTTTTGGGGATGGAGTTCCATTTGTTGGAGATAACTCATTAATCTTCAATTATTTTAAAGAATTAATGAAATAAATATAATATTAATTTAAATATGAAAAAAATTGCATTAATAACATCATTGTTTGATTATCCCGAACATTATCTACCATCTTTTTATAAAAACGCAATTAAGTACTTTAAACCACAAGATATTCACATTGTTAGAAATTCAGGGTTAATTACTGATGGTTCATATTATGATAAACTTTATTTTTATAAAGTAGTTAAATTACTTGAGTATGTTGAAAATCACATTTTAGGGAATTATGAGTATATCTTATTTTTAGATGCGACAGACACTAATTTTATATCGTCACCTGAGGATATAATTGAAAAATTTAATAACATAGGATATCCAATTATTATGGGTGCGGAAAAAGGGTTGTGGCCCCCAACAAATTACGTACATTTATATGACAACAAACCAATATTAACTGAATACAAATACCTGAATTCTGGAACTTATTTTGGGTTTACGGACAAAATAGTAAATCATTTAAGACAAATTATTGAAAAAGAGTATCAGAATGGTATTGATGACCAAGGTAAATGGACTATTGAGTACCTTTTATCAGATGACATTTTGATTGACCAAACCCAAGAAATTTTTTTTAGTACATTTAACTCTAAAGATAATATTATTATTGATAATGATAAAATTACTTTAATAAACTCGTCAGCATGTATAGTACATGATAATGGAGGTTATAATGACGAAACAATTAAACTAACGGATTTACTAAATGAAAACAATTAAAATAACAAGGTCAAATTTTTGGAATAATTGTAGTTTCTATATGGTTAATTATATAATTAATATTTTAAACAAAAAATATAAAATAGAAATCACTAATGAGTCACCCGACATAGTTTTTTTTGCAAACCATTCGACCAACACAGAATCTATTGATGATTTTACAAATCAAAATGGTAAGACTGAGGAATATTTTCCTAATTCTATAAAAATATATTTAGACTCAGAGTATTCTGATGTGAAATTTTATGCAAATAAAGGTAATTTATACTACGCGATTGGTAGAGTATCCCCCGAAATAAAAAATGAAAAAATTTTAAACATGCCTTATTTTTCAGTTTCAACTGCGTGGCAATTATTCGGGGAGTGTGAAATATTTGATGAACCTTTTAAATGGATGACTGAGAAAAAAAATACTGATAATATATTAAAAGAAAAAAATAAATTTATGACAGTAATCCAAACCTCAACAAATCCATATCGAAAAGAAATTTTTGAAAAATTAAACAAATATAAAAAAGTAATATCTTGTGGTGGATTTGAAACTAATGACGAAGAATGCTCAAAAGTTACAAAAACTCACTCTGAAAAATATGACTATATGAATAAAATATTATTTCAGAATGAGTCAAAATTCTCATTGCAAATCCAGTCAACTTGTGCTCCATATTTCTCACAAGAAAAAATAATACAAGGTTACGCATCTAATACTATTCCGATTTTTTGGGGTAATCCTAATATAATTGAGGACGGTTTTAATCCTAAGTCATTTATTAATTGTCATGATTATAATACTATAGATGAGGTGGTAGATAGGATTATTGAAATTGATTCTGATGACGAAAAATATTTAAAAATGTTAAATGAACCTATGTTTGTTGATAATAAACTTCCTGAATATTTTAATGAAAATTACATTTTAACTTTCATTGAAAATATTATAAATAAACATAACATATGAAATTACATTTAGGATGTGGTGAAAAAATATTAGAAAATTTTATTAATATTGATTCAAGACCATTATACGGAGTCAATATTGTTTCGGATATTTCAGAATTAAAAAATATTCAAAATAATTCAGTAGAATTAATTTACTGTTCTCATGTTTTAGAACATTTTGGGAGACACACTTATAAAAATACATTAAAAAATTGGTACGATAAATTAATTGTTGGGGGTAAATTAAGAATTGCGGTGCCTGATTTTGAATCTATTGTAAATCATTATAATAAAAACAAAGATTTAGGACAACTTATTGGAATGTTGTACGGCGGTCAAACTTATACTGAAAATTTTCACTACTATTGTTGGGATTTTAAAACGTTGTCGGACGACTTATTTAATATCGGATTTAGAGAAGTTAATAGGTATGACTGGAGAGAGACGGAACACTCCAATATTGACGACTATAGTCAATCTTATTTACCTCATATGGATAAAGAAAATGGTATGTTAATGAGTTTAAATGTAGTAGCAATAAAATAAATAATAATATAAATAATGAAATATGTTTTTTGTACAATCGCCATAGGTGAAAAATATTTAAAAGGGGCGATTAGTTTAGCGTTAAAATTAAATTATATCTCGGATAATCACCATTTTTTAGTTGTTACTGATAACATACCTGAAAAAATAAATAACACAACGTTTATTAAAATTGATGAGGATAAAAAGACTTTTATACAGAATATATTTAATTACAATTTAAAGTATCTCCCAATAAAAATAACATCCGAAATGGATTTTGATTTTGTTTTTTTTATTGATGCTGATTGGTCGTTAGATGTTAATTATTCTCATGAAAAAATTGTTGAGGTTATGTCGTTTATGAACAATAATGATTATGATTTTTGTTTTGAAAGACCTCATCGTATAGGTGATGGTAAATTAGATGAGAATCAATTGTTTTGGAAGCATAAACGAGATTTTTATAACTTATTATCAACTGATGAATTTGACGATGGTCATGTGTGTATTGAACAATTTTTAATTTTTAAAAATAATCATAAGTTAAAAAAGTTTGTATCTTTTTGGGAGTCTTTAAATAAAAGGGCCGAAGAATCTAATTTATGGGCTTATGCCGAAGGAGTTGAAATTGGTATGTCATCGTCACATTCTAATATGAATTGTGAGTACAATAAATGGCAAATTATTTTAAATAAATGCTTCAGTTTTACATCTGTGGATGGTACTTTTTATAAAAGATTTTAATCAAAATGAATATACAAGAAAATATAACAAAATTTACAAATCTTGAGGATGACGATAGTTTGTCGTCATTTATGGGATATACCGCTCAACAGAGTCATAATGTGTATCAAGTTTTTTATGATTTTATTTCAGATATAAAACCTAAAAGAATTTTAGAAATTGGTACCGCCCTTGGAGGTTTTACTGATTTTTTAAAAATTATAACTGACGATTTTAATTTAAACACTGAAATTTTATCATATGACATTTATGAACGTCCTTGGTATTCGGATATGGTTGCTCGAGGAATAGATGTGAGAGTTGAAAATATTTTTAATGAGAATTGGACTGATGTAAAACAAGAAGTTGTCGATTTCATAAATAAAGAAGGTACAACATTAGTTTTATGTGACGGTGGATGGAAAATTGCGGAATTTAACATTCTTTCAAAGTATATTAAAAAAGGGGATTTTATTATGGCTCATGACTATTCATATGATAATGAGGTTTATATGAATGAAATTAATCATAAAATATGGAATTGGTGCGAAATAACCGAAAAAGATATTCAAGAGAGCTCAATAAAAAATAATTTATTACCCTACAACCAAGAAAATTTTTCTAAATGTGTTTGGGTTTGTAAAGAAAAAAAATAATCATGTCTATAACATTAGTAACGGGACTTTGGGATTTAAAAAGAGATACTTTAGGTGAAGGTTGGGCTAGGTCATTTGAATTACATTATTTAGAAAAATTTAAACAATTGTTATCTGTTGATTGTAATCTAATAATTTTTGGGGATAGTGAGTTAGAAAAATTTGTTTGGGAACATAGAAAACTTGAAAATACACAATTCATTACGAGGGACCTAAATTGGTTTAAAAATGAATTTTATCATAAAATTCAAACCATAAGGAATAACCCTAATTGGTTTAATCAATCAGGATGGTTATCAGAGTCGACCCAAGCAAAACTTGAGATGTATAACCCATTAGTTATGTCAAAAGTCTTTTTATTAAATGATTCCAAGATTTTAGATAAGTTTAACTCTGATAAGTTATTTTGGATTGATGCTGGAATATCCAATACTGTACACATTGGTTATTTTACTCATGATAATGTTTTAGAGAAAATTGAAAAAAAAATTAACAAATTTTCATTTGTTTGTTTTCCTTATGATACCAACAATGAGATTCATGGGTTCACATATCCTAAAATAAATGAATGGGCTGAAGATAATGTTAAATTAGTTGGTAGAGGGGGGTTTTTTGGAGGACCTAAAGAGGTAATAGGGGAAATAAACTCAATTTATTACGGTTTATTAAATGATACCCTAACCCAAGGGTATATGGGGACTGAAGAATCAATATTCTCAATAATGGTTTATAAATATCCAAAATTAATTAATTATTTTGAGATTGAATCAAATGGTTTGTTGGGTACATTTTTTGAAAATGCCAAAAATGAAACTTTAGAAATTAAAAACAAATTACCATTAAATTTGACTAATGATTTTGATATAAATAAAACTTCATTGTACGTAATTGGTTTCAATAGTCCCAAACAGTTAGAAACTTTAATAACATCAATGTTATCATATGATTCTGATTTTATTACTAAACCAAAAAAATATTTATTGAACAATTCAACAAATCACGATACTGACAAACAATATGAAAAATTATGTGAAGAACATAATTTTGAAATAATTTGGCCAAATGAAAATTTAGGGATATGTGGTGGAAGACAATTTATTGCGGAACATTTTGAAAAAAGTGATTCAGATTACATGTTCTTTTTTGAGGATGATATGTTTTTTTACCCTAAAGAAGGAGAAGTTTGTAAAAACGGATTTAATAGGTATGTTAAGAATTTATATCAAAAATCATTAAGTATTATTAAGAACTATAATTTTGATTTTTTAAAATTAAACTACACTGAATTCTTCGGGGATAATGGTACTCAGTGGAGTTGGTACAATGTACCACAATCGTTTAGAGAAAAACAATGGCCTGAAAAATGTAAATTACCCGAATTTGGAACTGACCCAAATTCTCCAAAAACTAAGTTTACCTCAATAACTTCATATGATGGTATACCTTTTACAACAGGTGAAATATTTTATTGTAATTGGCCTCAAGTAGTATCTAAAGTAGGGAATAAAAAAATGTTTTTAGAAACGACATGGGCACACCCTTATGAACAAACATGGATGAGTCACATGTTCCAAGAAACAATCAAAGGTAATTTAAACCCTGGATTACTATTGTTAACACCGACAGAACACAATCGTTTTGACCATTATGACGGAAAACTAAGGAAAGAAAGTTAATCCGTATATTTATTGTAAAAACAATAAATGGAATTTTATATTGGTCAAAACAGTAATTTACCTATTTTAAAAATGCAAGTCATTAAAGATGGTAAACATGATATTGATTCGATGTTACAACTTTTAGAAGAATCTGTTTTATATTTCTCAATGAAGGATGTTAAAGATGGAAGTTATAAAATATTAAATTCTTCGGCGGGGTTTGTAGAAAAAATTTTTTTAGAACCAAATTCTGATGTTGAGTATTATCTTTATTATAAATTTTCAAAAAGTGACACCTCTAAATCAGGAAGATTTGAAGGTGAGTTTTTATTAAAGTCTGAGAATGGAACGCTTTTATTACCAATAAGAGATAAATTATTCATAAACGTTACCGAATCAACAATTATCACTTAATGGAATTTTTCATAAAAAAAAATGCAACTTTACCATTATTAAAGTTTGAAGTTTTTCAAGATGGTAGAAGTGATTTTAATAATTTACAAAATCTGAGTGGGACATCATCAAGTTATTTGACATTAATTGACCCAATAAATTCTGAAATAAAATTTGCCAGCAGACCGTGTTCAATTGTTACAGGACAATCAGAATACGATGAATCAAAAATAATTTATTTTGTTCAGTACCAATTTAAAAATAATGAGACAAAAAAATTAGGTAGGTATGAAATAGAACTTTCAATAATTGATACAAATGGTACTGTTATTTTACCATTAAGAGATAAAGTTTTTGTTAATATAATCGATAGTTTTTCAATAGATGGATTTTCATTCTCAAACAATTATGAAGTTGATTACCCATGTTGTGAAGGCTCTGAACCTGACCCAACACCATCCAATACTCCGACACAAACACCAACACCATCTAACACCTCAACACCAAACCCATCACTAACTTCAACACCGACACAAACTTTAACACCTTCCGTAACACCAACTAAAACCATTACTCCAACAGTTACAAAAACAACAACCAAAACCCCAACAGTTACTCCGACCCCCACAACAACAATTACCCCAACTGTGACCACAACCCCAACAATTACTCCGACTAATAGTCAGACACCTGCAGTTAGTCCATCGGTAACTCCAACAAAAAGTATCACACCGACAAAATCAGTGACCCCAACAGTTACACCAACTTCTACAATAACACCAACTGTGACACCAACTTCTACAATAACACCAACTGTGAGTCCTTCATATATTCCCCCATCAATTATTGTAAATTCGGTTGACAATGATGGTGTTGTATATTCTTACGATTTTGGAACAGGTAATGTTACTAATGTTATTCCTCCTCAAAATTCATCTATTATCAGTAAAAGTTGGATTGGAAAATACAATAACATTTGGTGGACATTTGACGGATATTCAACTTTATACAGACAAGATGGATTGTCTAATGCTCCTGTAAATAAACCAACTGGAGCACTTACAGACCCAGGTATATGTGTATTAGATTCTAATAATGTATTATTTGTAAGAACACCTGTGTCAGGTCCTAATAGAAATATAATTTTAGGTCCATATGTAAGTTTATCATTTAGTTATATATTTTGTGGAAGTCTACCTGTGAATAGATTAGCCACAGGAGGTATGATAAAAACAACGACAAATAAGTTAATAATAATAACAACTAATTTTTCAAATACGTCAGTTTATTTGAATCAATACCCATACGTAAATAACACTACTTCAGTGTTAACAAGTGAAGTTGAAGTTAATTTAACAAATATTATATCAAACCCTAGAGGAATATTTGTTGCAAGTAATCAATTTTATATTGTAAATGCGTCAGGAGAAATCTACCAGATTCAAAAAACATCACCGTACACTGTCAGTTATGTTACGTCTATCGGAAGAACCGTTAAAGGAATTGCTCAAGACTCAACAAATTGGACAATACAATTTAGTTAATGATTTGACAATTCTTATTTATTAAATTAAATTTAGGTTTAAGGTAAACTCCGACCTATAATTCGGATGCAAATACACCAAAATTTAATTTATGATATCTAACGAAGAAATTGAGAATTTCCTACAAGGAAATGATGATGAAAAATATATAATCGGTGTTGAATACGATTATGTTAAAGATTGTGTTTGGAAAATCCTCGAACACCCAATCCACGGAAAACAAATTAAAAAAGATACATTCATCCCATTTGCTTGGGTTGGTGACTTACGTGGGCTAAACTTTTATCAGTCATCAAAAGCATTACAAAAAGAAGCGATGACAAAACATAAAATTGTTATTGAAAAATTACGAACTGACGGTAATGAAAGATTGGAAAAAGGTTTAACGTTTATGGTTAAATCATTAAATGGGTACCGTTCATTAATACAGTTTTTTAGAGATGGAGGGGTTGACCCTTGGGGAGAAAAAACAAAAGGATTAATTTTAATCTTACCTCCAGTTGAACAATTCTTAGTAACAAAAGAAAAACGACTATTTAAAGGGTTTGATGATTATAATAGTATTACAAGATTCGTATTTGACTTGGAGACGACCGCATTAGAACCAAAGGATGGTCGTATTTTTATGATAGGGATGAAAACCAATAAAGGTTTTAGTCAGGTAATTGAATGTTCAACTGAAGAACAGGAAAGAGAAGGTATTATCAAATTTTTTAATACAATAGATGAACTTAAACCAAGTATTATTGCATCTTACAATGGATTTAACTTTGACTGGTTTTGGATATTTGAAAGAGCCAAAGCGTTAAAATTGGACATTAAAAAGGTCGCCAAAACTTTAAATCCAATTAACCCAATCAAACAATCAGAATCAATGTTAAAACTCGCAAATGAGGTTGAGAGGTTTAATCAGACATCTATGTGGGGGTATAATGTTGTGGATACTTTACACGCAGTTAGAAGAGCTCAAGCGATTAACTCATCTATTAAATCTGCGGGTTTGAAGTATATTACCCAATACATTAAAGCCGAGGCGGCTGACCGTGTTTATATTGACCACACAGATATTGGTCCGTTCTATGCTAAGAAAGAAGAATATTGGTTAAACATCCAAAACGGTAAATATAAGAAAGTAGGGGTTGACCCCACAATTGACGAAGCGTGTTCTAAACATTCAAATGTTTATATTAAAACAACGGGAGATAATTTGGTTGAACGATATCTTGACGATGACTTGGAGGAAACTCTAACGGTTGATGAAGAATTCAATCAGGGGTCATTTCTACTTGCATCTTTGGTTCCAACAACATATGAAAGGGTTTCTACTATGGGTACCGCAACATTATGGGAAATCCAAATGAGAGCTTGGTCATACAAACATATGTTAGCGATTCCTAAAAAGAATGAAAAGACAGAGTTTGTGGGAGGACTATCCCGACTACTCAAAGTAGGATTCTCTACTGATGTATTGAAACTTGACTTCTCCTCACTTTATCCATCAATACAACTTGTTCACGATGTATTCCCAACTTGTGATATTACAGGAGCGATGAAAGGCATGTTAAATTACTTTCGTAATACTCGTATCAAGTATAAAAATTTAGCGAAAGAATATCAGGATATAGATAAAAAACAAGCAACATCTTACGACAGAAAACAATTACCGATTAAGATTTTCATCAACTCAATGTTCGGGGCATTATCCGCCCCTCAAGTGTACCATTGGGGTGATATGTATATGGGAGAACAGATTACTTGTACAGGACGACAATACCTTCGTCAGATGTTACGTTTTTTTATGAAACGAGGTTACACCCCACTTGTATGTGATACGGATGGTATGAACTTCTCATTACCTGAAGGTGGTGTGGACGATAGAAGATATATCGGTAAGGGTAAGAATTGGTTGGTTAAAGAAGGTAAAGAATATAAAGGTTACGACGCTGATGTTGCGGAGTTTAACGATATGTTTATGAAAGGTGCGATGGGACTTGATTGTGATGGAACTTGGAAATCCTGTATGAACATTGCTCGTAAGAACTATGCAACGATGGAACACAATGGTAAAATTAAACTTACGGGTAATTCAATCAAGAGTAAGAAACTACCACTTTATATTGAAGACTTCTTGGATAAAGGAATTAAGATGTTGTTAGAAGGTGATGGTCAATCATTTGTTGAATGGTATTACGAATACTTGGAAGTTATCTTTAATCAACAAATTCCATTAATGAAGATTGCTCAAAGAGCTAAGGTTAAATTATCAATTGATGATTATAACAAACGTTCAAAAGAAAAGACCAAAGCAGGTAATGAAATGTCTCGTATGGCTCATATGGAATTAGCAATGAGAGATGGAATTGCAGTTAGTTTAGGGGATGTAATATTCTATGTCAATAATGGGGTTAAAGCATCACACGGAGATGTTCAAAAGGTTAATAAACCTAAAAAAGGGTGGTCACAATCTGATTTGGATAATATGATGGAAGGATATGGTAAAATACCTCGTGAAATGGTTGAATCGTATGTAAAACTTAATTGTTATCGTCTTAACCCATCTGAGTTGGAGTCAAATCCTAATATGACAGGTGAGTATAATGTGGCGAGAGCGGTTGTTACGTTCAATAAGAGAATTGAACCATTGTTGATTGTATTTGGTGAAGAAGTTAGAAATAATTTAATTGTTACTGACCCTAAAGACAGAGGTTTGTTTACTAAAGACCAATGTAAACTAATTAACGGTGTCCCATTTGAACCAGGTGACCAAGATAGTATTGAGGACTTATTAACTATTACAGACCAAGAAAAGATATATTGGGAAAAACGAGGAGTTGACCCTGAATACATTTATGAACTCGCTGAGGAAGGGTGGGAAGAAATGGTGTAATATTAATCTTTTACACCATCAGATGAAATAATGTACCATGTGTTGAAAACAAAACATAATTCAACACTGGCACCTTTCCCTATAACCATATCGTCGTATTCCCTATCAATTTTGTACATATCAGGTACAATTTTGGTTTCAGTTAAAGCTTTAATAATTACGTGGTCACATAGATTAGAATTTAATCTAATTAAAACTTGGTCGGAATCTGCGGTTATAACTAAAAACTCACCACTAGGTGTGTATTCAGGTTCGCTAGTTATCACTTTTGTTGATACTAATTTCTCAACTCCATTAATTATTCTTTTTTCAGGTTGTGTTTTTAAAGTCCCCATAAATTAAATTACATATATTTGTCTTGGGAAAGCTCTAAACTTCATTTGTTTGTTTAAATTCTCAGCAGTTAACGCTTCCCTTTCCATTACTTTGTCAGGTTTTAATCTTGTTAAAATACCTTCAGCACCAATTAATTCTTCAATTAATTTTAATTTTTCATCTTTCCCTTCAGTGGCTAAAGAAGTATAGTCCATTGTCAATTCAGAGTCAGGTGTTTTTAAGTTACCTGAATATTTTCCTCTAACTTTTGATAAAGTTTCTTTACAACTAGCAATAAAATATCTTCTAACCCATTGTTTTGCGGGATTATTTAAATCCACCCAAGACATGTCATCCTGAGGAACATCTGATGGTAATCTAATTATGTCTGGGTTTTGTTTAAGACATTTATCTCTATCGGCTGGACCGACATCATAATACCAATACCATACTTTACCTCTCATTAAGGTCGCATTACCAAAATCAAATTTACCTCCAGGAGTTTGCATTAAATGTACTGCCTTTTTACCTTCAGGTAAAGCTGTTATTCTATAAGTTAAATCACCTGCAATAATTCTTCTTTGAATATTAATTTCCTGCATTCTTAATAACATATCAAATGCCGGCATCATAAAATATGAACCCGAATATCCCATTTGAGAATACCCACCAGGTCCACCTAAACCAACACCACCTAAAGCTCCAAAACTCCATGGGTCAAATAACATATTAGTTAATTCGGCCGGTGTAAACCAAAGTAATTCATTAATTTCTCGATTTGCGGGAATTTCATAAATTTGTTGTCCAGGAGATAACTGTATATAATCTTTTTTTAATACATCATCCCCACCCGCTTGTAAACCAACAATTTTAGAATATGCATATGAATATCTTTGTTCTAAATTAAAATCTTTAGTAATAAATGCTCTTGATAATGATTGGGTGTCTAAGTTTAATCCCCATAATTGAGCCCATTGAGACTCAATTAAAAAATTTTGTACATATTGTGAATAATCACCTATTGAAAATTCTAATAGGGTGTCCATTTGTTCATCCTCAAGTTCTATAGAACGTAAAGGTGCTCCAAGTACGTGACGTACTTTAGTATATAAATCACTTCTTTGTGGTTCTTCAATTACTGCCATAGTTTTTATTTATAAATATCAATCTGACTTTTTAGTTTTAGATAAATAAAGTTCATTTATAAACTTCCAATTAATAGCATCCCAAAAATTTATAATATATTCATCTCTTTTGTTTTGGTATTTTAGATAATAAGCATGTTCCCATACATCTAACCCTAATATTGGGAATCCACCTCTGTCAAATATATTCATTAATGGATTGTCTTGATTTTGAGTAGACATTACTTTTAACTTACCACTTTTTGTAATTACTAACCAAACCCACCCTGAACCAAATCTATTTTTTGCCACAGATTCAAATCTTTCTTTAAATTCTCTATACGAACCGAAATCTTTTTTTATTTTTTCTAAAATCTCACCGAATGGTTTTTGAGGTGTTGGAGATAACATTTTCCAAAATAATGCGTGATTAAATGCACCTCCGGCATTATTTCTGATTGTTGTATTGTATTTTGAAATTTGTCTAACAATTTTTTCTAACTCAACGTCCCCGTAATCCTTTTTTCTTAAAGCTGAATTTAATTTTTTTACGTAACCTTTATAGTGTTTTTGATAATGAAACTTCATAGTTTCAGGGTCAATAAATCTACGTAATGAAGCATATCCATAAGGTAACTTATCAATACCTATGGTTTTCATTTCATTTATAAAATATTTTGTTTCAGGTAAGACAACCTCACCTGTTATTTTTTTCTGTAAAGATTCTGATAATAAATTTAATGATTTCATCAATAATAAATACTTACTTATTATTGATTTCGTTAAGTATTTGTTCAACAATATCTGAGGATGTCCCATCGTCACCCATTACAGTCCCTATTATTTTTTTCTTACTATCTAATATATCGTAAATTACCCCTTCAATTGTGTTTTCAAAAATTGGGTAATAAACTGATACTGAATTTTTTTGTCCATATCGGTAAGCTCTATCTTCCGCTTGTGAGTGGTCCGCAGGTACAAATGACAAATCATTCATAATAACAGCTTCGGCGGCGGTTAAAGTTAAACCAACCCCTGCGGCTTTCATATTACCACAAAAAACTTGGATTTTGTCACTCTCTTGGAATTTATCCACAGCATCCTGTCTTGCAGGTTTTGTAGTTGACCCATCTAAGTACACTGATTTTTTACCAAAGTGCTCATGTATTTTTTTTAACGGTTCGGTAAAATTACTAAAAATTATGACTTTTTTACCTTGTTCTAAAATATTTTCAGCTAACTCAATTGTTGTGGATATTTTTTCTTCGGCGATAACTTGTCTTACTTTCATTAATTTTGTGAATTGTATTGAAAGTGATTTAGATTCCTCTTGTCTATTATTATACCAATCATAATACTCACCCATTAACCCTTCATAAAATTTTGATTTTAATCTTAAATAAACGGGTGTCATAATTTTTTCAGGTAAATCTAAAACATCTGTTTTTAACCTTCTTAAAATTTGACGAGAAGTTCTCTCTCTAAGTTCTTCTAAATTTGAAGCTCCTGTAACATTCCAAACTTTTTTACTACCAACCCTAAATTGATATCCATTACAATATCGAATAGCGTACGCCATCCAATTTTGACTAACAGGACTATCTATTAATTTTAAAAGATTATAGTAGTTCATCGGTCTTGATGTCATCGGAGTACCTGTTAATAACCAAAGTTTATTAATACTCTTGGTTAAATCCATTATAATTTTTGTCCTTTGAGCCTGAGCGTTAGAAACATAGTGTGCCTCATCAATAATAATTAAATCAAAATTAGATTTTAATATTAATGAATTTTCTTTGTCTTTTGGGTCGTGGAAATTTTTTAAAATGTCATAATTTGCGATAATATAATCTGAATCCTCAAACTTTTTACCTTCACAGATATAAACACTTTTTTCAGTATAATTACGAATTTCTCTTTCCCAATTTATTTTCAAAGACGCTGGACAAATAATCAAAACTTTTTTTGCCCCACTTTCTAAACTAGCAATTACTGTTGATGTGGTTTTACCTAAACCCATATCATCGGCTAAAATAAACTTGTCGTTTTTTAAAAGTTTCTCAATCGCTTCTTTTTGATGAGATAATGGAGGTCGATTACCATATTTAGAATAATCAACTTCAACAAAATTTTCTTTATACTGTTTTACTATTGCTGCTTTTGGGACCCAAAAATCGTGAATAGTTTCACCGCTATGTACCTTACCCCAAATATGGTATGATTTATCTTTATCTATTAAAATTTTCTCAACGTAAATTTTATCAGGTTCTTTAATAAATGGATTATCCTCAACAAGTTTTTTTGAAAAATAAGAATCAATATCAACCCACTTTTTCGCGACTTTAGGTGTTGTGTTTGAATAATTTATAACATACTCACACTGAGACCTCGTTGGGATATGTTTTTTGTTAGACTCACACTGTTTTTTTATTTTTAAAATATAGTTATTTGACCCTTCGTATTTTTCTAAAATACTTAGAGCTTTTTGTTCAATACTAATATTTTGTAAATTGTTTTCCAATCTATCAACTTTCCATTATGTCTAATAATAAGTAAAATAAAGATATTTATCAATATGTCACAGAGAAATGTACCAATAACAAGGTTAGGAAAATTTTTTGGAGCTGAAGATTTTAGTTTAGATGTCGGTATGGGGAGAGAATGGCTAGAAGGGGACATGAACTTTACATTAGTATTATATAAAGTCGACAAAAGAAAAACTGATTTAGATGATGTCTATGGAGAGGCGTTAAAGAATGGTATTAAATTTTTACCTCCTGTTGAATTTAAAGCTTACGTACAGGTTATGGCTCCTGAAAACAAAAATATTGGTAACAGTAAGATTAATCAATTTGAACCTGGTAATATGAGAATATCGGTTTATCAAAAACAGTTAGATGAACTCGGTATTGATATTGATTATGGTGACTACATTGGGTATTATGAAAAAGAAAATAGAGTTAGATACTATGTAATTAATAATGACGGTAGGGTTACTTCCGATAATAAACATACTTATGCGGGTTACAAACCTTTTTACAGGACTATGATGGCATCCGCAGTAGGACCTAACGAATTTAATGGTTTATAAAATGGGTTTACCAAAAAAAATAAAAAAAGATATTAATCTAATTCCTAAAAAAGAAGGATTACCTCGTAGAATAGAAATGCTCGATATGATTAATGAGCATGGAACATTTTTACCAAAATCAATATTACATGAAGATTTAGACAGGGGTTTTTTAGATTTTGTTAAAAATGATTTGGAGACAATTTCTGAAGGTCAAAAGATTCCTGTTATTGACATAATCATGACAACTCAAAATTGGTCAAATTTTACAAAGACATGGGAGTTTCAAAATCTTGATAAGAATCCTGAACCCCCGTTTGTCACAACAATTAGAAACCCTGAAGTGAAGTACGGTTCTTTACCTTCTCTTTTATGGACCATACCAAACAGAAGACAATATTATTACGCATCAGTTCCAACATGGGACGGAGAAAGAAAAGGGTACGATGTTTACACTATCCCACAACCTGTACCTGTAGACATTACATACTCAGTTAAAATAGTTTGTAATCGAATGAGAGAACTTAATAAGTTTAATAAAAAAGTAATTGAAAAATTTTCGTCTCGTCAGGCTTACACAAATGTAAAAGGTCACTATATACCGATTATTATGAATGAAATTTCAGATGAATCAGTTATGGATATAGAAAAAAGAAGATATTATATACAAAGTTATGGGTTCACACTAATGGGATTTTTAATTGACGAGGATGAATTTGAGGTTAAGCCGGCAGTTAGTAGAGTATTACAGTTAATTGAAACGGACACGAAAAAGGTGAAATCTAAAAAAATTAAAAATGAAACTTTACCATCACCAAGTTTATCATTCAATTTTGAAAATAATGATGGGTCCACTTCCCAACAATTAAAGTATACTGCAAATTTAACAGTTGAATCTAAAATTAATATAACAAGTTATTACGTATATATTAATGGATTATTTTATGGTTCAAATTCAACAATAATTCAAGTGAATAACGGGGACACATTACAGATTGATATACAAAAACTTACTATTGGTGAGTCTTCACAAATGAATTTGGCGATTGAGTTAATTTAATTACTCTCCGTAAATATCATTTTTATTTGTACAGTTTTTTTTAATTAACATTTCAACAAACTTATTTATTTTAAGACCGTGTTTATCGCAATGTTTTTTTAATAAATCATGATGATATTCTGATATTTTTAAATTTTTAATTTTCATAGGATAAAAAAGTAGAAAAAATTCATACCAAATTATAAATAGATTAAATTATGTAAAGTTTTTTGAAAAACCTGAAAGTATTTATATAAAAATAAATTATAAAAAAACTTACATTAAATGGCTAAATCAAACACAGTTTTCGTTTCTCCAGGTGTGTATACATCTGAAAGAGATTTGAGTTTTGTGTCTCAAAATGTCGGTGTAACTACTTTAGGTATTGTTGGGGAAACGGTTAAAGGTCCCGCCTTTGAGCCGATTTTCATCACAAATTACGATGAATTCCAACTTTACTTTGGTGGAACAACACCTGAAAAATTTGTGAACACACAAATACCTAAGTATGAGGCTGCATATATTGCGAAATCTTACCTACAACAATCTAATCAACTTTTTGTAACTCGTGTATTAGGATTATCGGGTTATGATGCGGGGCCTTCGTGGTCTATCAGTACTGTTGCAAATGTTGATTGTAACACCGTAGGGTTTAACGGTTCACCAACAACATATACTGTTAATTTCACAGGTACTACGGCTTCAACAAGTACTATTAGTTTTACAACAAGTTTCCCATCAGTAATAAATGCGAATCTTACTGAAAGTTACACAACCTTTAACGGAGGAACATCAACAATTTCAGACGATGTTAAATCATTGGTATTAGGTATTATGAGAACTCCGGCATCTTCAGCTTATACTGCGAGTATGTGGGGAACTAATTCAGGAGTCACTTCTTTTTTAAATACTTATTCCGCAACCACAAATGAGTTTGGGGTAAGTAGTTTATCAGCTTTAACTTGTAATGCTAATAATGACCCATGGTTCTATTCAAATTTTGATTTAACTACAGGTAATTCATACACAGGTTATTCATTCAATGGTGCGGTTAGGTCTTTATCAGGTACTGCTTATGGAATTGCGGGTCAATTTTCAGGAAGTGTATCAGGTACTTACTATACATTAACAGGTACCGCTTTTTCAAATTATAATAATATTGTTGTAACAACCCTTCGCTCAAGAGGATTGGCCGATTACGCGAATGATTCAGGGCCAGTTTATCAGGTGTCAGGAACTTCTAATTTAAATATGATTTGTTCTGGAGCGTATTCAGGTGTGACTAAAAATCCGTTTACAACTTTCTTGTTGTCGGGAGTTACTATTGAAAATACAAACTTCACTTATGAAGTAAACTTACTTGAAACAAGTCCAAACTATATTTCAAAAGTGCTTGGAGTTTCAAATTTTGGAAAACCAAGAACAACTTTCCCATTATTTGTTGAAGAAACTTATTCTACTTTGTTAAATTACGCATATAACAAAGGTTACATTAGAGGGTTAAATTGTACATTAGATACTACAAGTAAAGCTAGAGATTTGACTGCTGATTCTTTGGGATGGTATTTAGAACAATATCAAAGTGCTGAGTCTCCTTGGGTAGTATCGGAATTAAGAGGTAATAAAGTGTATGAATTATTTAAATTTTTCACAATTGCCGATGGTAATAATTCAAATACTCAAGTAAAAGTCACAATTGCGAATATTTCGTTTACAAATGGAACATTTGATGTTGTGGTTAGAGATTTTTATGATACCGATAGTAATCCTGTTGTGGTTGAAAAATTCTCAAACTGTAGTATGGACCCAGGTTTGAATAATTATATTGCTAAAAAAATTGGTACATCTGATGGAGAATTCCAATTAAATTCTAAATATATCATGTTAGAAGTTAATATGGACGCACCAATTGATGCATTACCTTGTGGATTTGAAGGGTACATCAATAGAGAATATCCTTCAGCGTCACCATCTTTCCCTGTTTATAAGACTAAATACTATATTCCAGGTGAGACAATATATGACCCTCCTTTTGGTAATTCCGCAGGAACTAATAATGACACCCAAAGTTCAGGTGATAATGTTAGAAGAAGTTATTTAGGTTTTTCAAGTCAGTTTGGTGTTGACGAATCATTATTGATTTATAAGGGAAAACAAAACCCTGTAAGTGATTTCTGTGATGCAACAACTGGTTCTGATTGGGCATATCTTTCTAAAGGTTTCCACATGGATAGTGGAGCTACGGCTATTACAATTTCACAACTTAATCCTAATTATGGAGGTTTAGTGACATCAGGAAATCAAGCATTTGACTGTGGTGTTGCATCTTTCAATTCAGAACCAACATCTGAAACAAACCCATATTATAGATTATTCTCACGTAAATTTACTATGGTTCTCCAAGGAGGTTTTGATGGATGGGATATCTATACTGAAAGAAGAACAAATTCAGATAGATTTGTATTAGGAAGAAGTGGATATTTGGCAGGAGCATGTGTATCAACAACATATCCATTGGCTACAGGTACAGGAATGTTTAAACAAATCACTGTAGGTGAAAATAGTGTGGATTGGGCAAACACTGACTACTACGCATACTTGCTAGGTCAACAAACCTTCTCAAATCCTGAGGCAGTTAACATCAATGTGTTTGTTACACCTGGTATTGACATTGATAACAACAGTAATCTTGTAGAATCAGCAATTGACATGATTGAGAATGACAGAGCTGACTCAATATACATTACAACAATTCCTGACTTTAATTTGTTACAACCATCAACATCTATGGATAATTTATACTACCCACAAGAGGTTGTAGATATTTTAGAAACTGCAGGTATTGATTCAAACTATACCGCAACTTACTATCCTTGGGTATTAACTCGTGATACTGTTAATAACACACAAATTTATCTTCCAGCAACTGCTGAAGTAACAAGAAACTTGGCATTAACGGATAACATTGCGTTCCCATGGTTCGCAGCCGCAGGTTACACAAGAGGATTGGTAAACGCTATCAAAGCTCGTAAAAAGTTAACTCAAGAAGACAGAGACACATTGTACAAAGGTAGAATTAATCCTATCGCAACTTTCAATGATGTAGGTACTGTTATTTGGGGTAATAAAACTCTTCAAATTAGAGAGTCGGCATTAGATAGAATTAACGTTAGAAGATTGTTGTTACAAGCACGTAAGTTGATTTCAGCGGTGGCGGTAAGATTATTGTTTGAACAAAACGACGCGGTAGTTAGACAACAATTCTTAGATTCGGTTAATCCAATCTTAGATTCTATTCGTAGAGACAGAGGTTTATATGATTTCAGAGTTACAGTTCAAAACACTCCTGAAGATTTAGATAGAAACCAAATGATAGGTAAGATTTACATCAAACCAACTAAAGCTCTTGAATTTATTGATATTGAGTTCTTAATTACTCCAACTGGAGCTTCTTTTGAGAACATCTAATATTAAACAATAATTATAAAAACCCCCTTATTGGGGGTTTTTTATTTTAAACAATATTTATACAATATGAAAAG
>Ga0315899_10000692_pt1 | contig 39896 bp, 27 predicted proteins | sample LakEriMetagenome_2_FD_203518 | JGI IMG/M metagenome (GOLD analysis project Ga0315899, IMG submission 203518) | Freshwater fungal communities from buoy surface, Lake Erie, Ohio, United States - Buoy 4 MA112 | ecosystem: Environmental > Aquatic > Freshwater > Lake | place: USA: Lake Erie, Ohio...
TCAAAAGTCTGGCGGCGATCAAAAGTCTGGCGGCGATCAAAAGTCTGGCAGCGATCAAAAGTCTGGCGGCGATCAAAAGTCTGGCGGCGATCAAAAGTCTGGCGGCGATCAAAAGTCTGGCGGCGATCAAAAGTCTGGCGGCGATCAAAAGTCTGGCGGCGATCAAAAGTCTGGCAGCGATCAAAAGTCTGGCAGCGATCAAACGTCCGGTAGCGACCAAAAGTCCGGTAGCGATCAAAAGTCCGGTAGCGACCAAAAGTCTGGTGGCGATCAAAAGTCTGGCGGCGAACAAAAGTCTGGTGGCGACCAAAAGTCAGGTAGCGATCAAAAGTCAGGTAGCGATCAGAAGTCTGGCAGCGATCAAAAGTCTGGCAGCGATCAAAAGTCTGGCAGCGATCAAAAGTCTGGCAGCGATCAAAAGTCTGGCAGTGATCAAAAGTCTGGCAGTGATCAAAAGTCTGGCAGTGATCAAAAGTCTGGCGGCGATCAAAAGTCTGGTAGCGATCAGAAGTCAGGCAGCGATCAGAAGTCAGGCAGCGATCAGAAGTCAGGCAGCGATCAGAAGTCTGGCAGCGATCAACAGTCTGGCAGCGATCAACAGTCTGGCAGCGATCAACAGTCTGGCAGCGATCAGAAGTCTGGCGGTGATCAAAAGTCCGGCGGCGATCAAAAGTCTGGCAGCGATCAAAAGTCCGGCAGCGATCAAAAGTCCGGCGGCGATCAAAAGTCCGGCGGCGATCAAAAGTCCGGCGGCGATCAAAAGTCTGGCAGCGATCAAAAGTCTGGCAGCGATCAAAAGTCTGGCAGCGATCAAAAGTCCGGCGGCGATCAAAAGTCTGGCAGCGATCAAAAGTCTGGCAGCGATCAAAAGTCTGGCAGCGATCAAAAGTCTGGCAGCGATCAAAAGTCTGGTGGCAAAGGTACACCTAGCGCAAGCGGAGCCTCGACGGGGCAAGGTGCGTCAGGGAACAAGACTTCAGATAATTCTCAACCGGAAAAAGAGTTACTACCTACGGATTACGCCGACAAGCAAACGGACTTGGCACTTGATTATCTGAAAGAGCAGAAAGATCGGCCTGATCCAGAGTTATTGAAACGACTCAAATGGAATAAGAGGGATTTGAATGAGTTCTACGAGCGATGGAAAACAGCTAAGGAGCAAGCAGCAACTGATCCTGATAAGAGAAAGGAGTTAGACGCTGCATTGCGTTCTCTGGGATTGCAACAGTCTAATCAATCAGCCAATGGAATGAGCGTTTCGAGCGATGGGCTGTCAGGATATCGAGAATCGGCCAACCGCGTTCGCCCTCCAGAGTCTCTCAGGGAGCGATTCGAACTTTTTCAGAAGGCTCAGAACAAGCAGCAAAAGTAGATATGCCCACGTACTTACACTGGGTTACGGTACTTAAACTGAGTAATAGGGAGATATCATCAAGTATGCAATAACGCCTGTAACGGAAACGTACAACCAAATTGGAAAGGCCCACTTCGCTACTCGCCTATGCCTTTGGATTTGGCCCGTAACCGCAAAGAAAAAGGCCCGTAGCACCAGAGGCAATACCACCAGTGACAATGCGATGTGCGAGATAAGCACGAAGTAATAGACTCCGCGAATTGGTCCTTCTCCGCCAAATCGAGTGGATGGATTAGTTAAGTGATAAGTTACATAGCAAACCAAAAACAAAGCCCCCAATCCTATGGAGGCCGACATCATGATGCGGTGTAGCCCAATCTTCCCCAATCGCTGTGCCACAAAGCCGACTATCAAACAAAGAGAAGTCAATGTGTTTATTCCACCGATGACATGAGGAATTGTTTTCGTCCAGCTTCCCAAATCAAGTTTTGTCGGGATCCCAAGCAATAGAGCCACAACCAGGGGAATCACCACCGATAGAACGTTGACAACTAAGTTACTTCGCTTTTCCAATATTGCAGTCGATCCGTTTATCACGGTTGCTTTCGCCTTACCTTACAGCCTGAGAATGTTCGTGTTTGAGGTTAGACAAAGTCTGCTCGTTGCCTTTCCGGCATTACAAAAAGTAGGGCGTATGCCACAGGCCGATAGCCCAAGCTTCCCGGTCGGCAACCTGACGCGGGTGCGTCTAGTTACCGCCATAAGTCCATTCATGAGAAACGGTGAAAGGCTCCTACTGAACTCGGTTTTTCACCCTAATCGCCAAATCAATTCGTAATTCCGTGATCAACAAGCGTCATTTGCTGGCTGATTATAGACGGTTGGCTAGTTCGCAACGAGGCATAATCGAATACTCAAGCTGCGGATGCGACGGCGTGTCCAGGTTCGCGTTGAATTATAATTTTGAAGGTGGTCATGCAACGCTGTTTCATCCACTTCGATAATTCTCGAAAGTAGACCTCTCTACGTAAATCGTCGTGCAAATCATGTCGACAACCCGTCCATAATTGTAATGATGCCATGCCACCGGAGTTTCTTACGAACTCCTCGCTCGCTTCAGAGGAAACCAGCTTGTCCTCGGTGCCATGCATAAGAACGGAAGGCGTTCGTAGCAAGCAGGCGTTCTGCAAAGCCCAATCACCAGAATCGATCAGGCTAATTGCCATCTTTAGCGACATGCGATTGTGCACATGTTTGTCGCGATAATAGGCATCCTGGGCCCGTCTGTCTTGACTCAAATCTCTGGTTCGTACGGGCGCGTTAATTCGTACGCCTGGAAATCGATGGGCCAACCATCGTCCAACCGACATAAACTGTTCGCTCGGCATTTTTGCCGGTCGCAACATTGGTGATGCAGCAATGATACCCATTAAGTTACTGCAGTCTTCAGGGCGACGTAAAGCTAAATTCAGAACCAGATTCCCCCCCATACTTTGGCCAAAAAGGAATTGCGGAATCCTGCCCCATTCCGACCGAGTAAGCTCTAGTCCAGAACTGACTTCATCAAGGAGTTGATCATAGGAATCTATGTGCCCCCGCTTTCCGGAGCTTCGACCGTGACCAATCAAATCGATGGCAAACAACGCGATTCCCATGGATGCCAACGAATTTCCTAAACCTGCAAATCTGCCACCATGATCCCCAAACCCATGAACGACGGTCAATGCCGCCCATGGTTGAAAGGACTCCGGGAACCAGGAATGAACAAATCGATATCCATTAGAACCGGGACGAACGCTAGTCCAAGTTGCAACAGGGGATTCGTATGGATTCACTCGTTTGCCTTCGTGAATGGAGTATCTGCCTTTTTCCTAAGCACAGTCCGACCGATTGTTGCTGGTGCGACACGGATAAAACAGCCGCACCACCGCAAACCTTGCCTAACATATCCCATCGACCCAGGGAAAGCAGAAAATGAGCGAAAAATCAGATTGGAGAAAAAGGTTTGCTCGTATCGGAAAATAGGTAATCCTGCGAATCTTCAAAGCCGATACACCCACTGCTCGTTTTGTCAATTCCCAAGAAAGCTGTCATTGTCTTGAAAACACCTGCAGAAAGACTTCGGCAACAATTTCGATGTTTAATTGCGTCGCAAGAATCGGCTTCAGACGAACCGATTCTCGAGACAATTCTAATTGCTGACGGGATGTACTTTGGACGCAAATTCCACGTGGCAGGATTCGTCCTCACGTTCTTTGCTCAAGAGGAGCAAGTCAAGATTTCAGACCCAGGTCTCCATGTGATCTACTCCTCTTCGCTCGAGCAGTTTCTCGGGAAATCATGGGGCAGCAGCGAATCAACAATTCAAGCTGCTTAGAACCGGCTAACTTGGCGGTGTAAACTTAGGGGCATCGGTCGACGATTCATCCAACTCGTTGTCCTCTTTTTGAAATGGCTTAGGACGAGGTGGCTCGTAATGGTCGATAGCTTCGAACTCCTTCTTAAACTCATCGACGCTTCGCTTTAAACCACGATAGGTTCCGCCCATCTTTCTCGCAACTTCAGGCAACCTGGACCCGAAAAGCATCAGCGCGACGATACCCACAAGCACCATCTCCGAAGTACCTACACCACCTATAAAGGCGAATGGTAAATCCATGTCTAAACAACCTCGGTATACAGGCTCGAGAACGTTGTTTTAACTACGAAGACTTGGTTGCTGGGGCATCCGAGTTAGCATCGGAATCATCTTCTCTCATGCCTTTCTTGAACTCGGTTGCGCTCTTCCCAAGGTTTCTCATCAGGGCTGGAAGCTTTGCGCTGCCAAAAAGAAACATAGCGATCACAAGGAAGATCAAAAGCTCTTGTGTTCCAAGTCCGAACATAATCAGATTCCAATAGGTGGGAGGTGGCGAGCGAATTTCGCTACGCTTTCAATTGTAGATATCCGATGAGGAGTGTCAAACGCTCGACCGGATTCCAAATCATCGCGGCAATAACCTTAATTGTAGTCGGCTATCGCATCGGATACGCAAACATAACGCTTCCGTCGTGGCGAAATCTTTGTTAACAGCCGTTTTCTGGCTTTGCGAGATTTTGGGAACCAAACCGGTCATGCCGCTGATCCACGGCACGTGCGACAAAGAAGTCGACTCGGGCACTTACGCAGCCTGGGTCAGACTCTCCACCGTGACCTGGGTATCAGACGGTTCGGAAACCTTGCAACCGCATCGCCCTGCACATCGCCCAAAACTACGACGCATGTTGAGAAAATGCGCAATAACCAGGAGACCACCACCGACTGGGGTAACCCAATGGAGCAGCCCGTTCCATAAGCCAGACAAACTGACGCCGGCCAAGAATGTTTCTGGTTCCTTACGACCGTCAGCGGCAGGTTCCACGCCAGCGGTTGCCGCCTCTTTAGATGCCCTGGCTGCACAAAAAGCACAATCATCGCCACAACCGCTAGAATCGCTCTCGACACTCGCGACTGCGTGCCCACCACAAGTCCCAGAACTGCAGCAATCTGCGGGAAAAATAAAGGCGGAACCGAAAATCAAAGCCAATCCAGCGGAAGAAAATCCCAAAACGCGGCCGTCTTTATGCTTTTTGTAAGCGGGCCAAATCGAGGTCCCGACCAAAGCGATGCAAACAAAGGCTGCGGCCTGATGAAACCATGGACTGGCCATCCAACCGGTAAGGCTCAGATTTGGCAAGACTGCTAGCAAAACAGGTGTCGCGGCGCAATGAATAGCACAAAGCACTGATGCGGCGATTCCCACACTGTCTTTCCAGGCGTTACCATTCAAACCGTTCATTCCATTCAAGCGATTCATTCCACGATCCTTGCCAGCTACCATTTAATGTATCTACGCTCTACCATAGCCCCCAAATGGTAGCTATGCGCACCAATAATGCAATAGAGTTGCAAACGCCCACCAATCCCATTCTTCGGTTTTGTTCAGGATTTCATGGAAACCAGTCTGCCACAAATCAAAAAAAATCTGGCAAATGTGCGTGGTCGTATCGCGGAATCGGAAAACCGCGTCGGCCGCCCCCCCGGATCGGTAAGACTGATCGGGGTTACAAAATACGTAGACTTGGCCGCGACCCGCGAATTGGCTGAGTCTGGCTGTCTGGATTTGGCCGAAAGCCGTCCTCAGCAATTATGGACCAAAGCGGAGTCCCTTGTCGATTTGCCGATTCGATGGCATTTGATTGGCCATCTCCAGCGAAACAAAGCAAAGAAAACTTTGGAATACGCCAGTGTCCTTCACTCGATTGATTCGGAACGACTCCTGAAACAAATTGTGAAGGACGCGGCCGAGTTGGTGCCTATTCCCTCTCGAGATACTACTAATCTACCGAAAGCCGCTATCGATCTTTTGATCGAGGTTAATGCGACGAGCGATCGATCGAAAACTGGGATTAGTCTAGAGGGGGGTCGAAATTTGATCCGGCACGCCTTGGAATTGCCCAGCGACCTGCCGGTAAAAGTGACAGGTTTAATGGGAATGTCATCACTAAATGCTCCTAAAGACCAGATTCGGCGGGAGTTTGAACTAATTCGGACCACTCGTGACACTTGGGAGAAGGAATTTGGAATTCCACTTCCTGAACTTTCGATGGGGATGAGCGATGATTTCGAAATTGCAATCGAACACGGCGCAACAATGGTGAGAATTGGCTCCAAGCTCTTCGAAACGTAGTTCTCCCCCAAACACGAACGCTCGATCACTCCTTGGAATAATCGATCCAACTGTCGTGTTCCCATCCTTGAGGAGTTAACTAAACCCGAGGAATGACTCATGCCGATTGGCATAGGGCTCGGGACGACTGTGATTGTCCATAGCCACATCGATCAGCTTGGTTGATTAACCAAGCGGACTTGGGTCCTGTTCTCAGACGACAGATTTCCGGCGACAAGGTAATTCGAATATGATTCGTCCATCAACCATGATGCGGGCTTTCTTTGCAGCCGTTGGTATCTATTTGGTCATCGTGGGGGTCGAGTGTCTCGTCCTGGACAGTGCTGTGTTTGTTGCCGGCGTGATGGATGAACCCGTAAACAATTCTTCTAGTGGTCTGTTTTCCTCACCGGCACCATCGACAGGAAGCCGTATCTTCAAACCGTCCGAATGGTTTCCTTGGTCGCTTATTGCATGCGGCTCCATTGTCTTGCTCTATTCTGTTTCGTTGCGAAATCAGTCTCAACCGTAGTGCTGATCTGCCGAAAGCTGTTATCACGAATTTGGCATCGAGTAAAGCAGTCGGCGACAGTAAGCTAGGGTCCGGCCCGTCGAGTTATTCTCGCAACTGAAACCATTCTCAACGCTGCACATATACACATGTCTGACAACATCATCTTTGCCCCCCAAGCCATCGCACTTACGATCGGAGGATCGGACTGTAGTGGCGGCGCTGGCATCCAAGCTGATTTGAAAACGTTTCAGCAATTCGGTGTATACGGGGCCTCTGCCATTACGCTTCTAACTGTTCAAAACACCCAAGGCGTAAAACAGATTCAGTTGATGAGCCCCGAGTTCGTAATGGCTCAGATTAAATCGGTGATGGAGGACATCTCGCCAATCATCGTCAAAACGGGAGCTCTCGGAAACGCCGCAATTATTAATGCGGTATCCGAATGGGCAGAGACGCTTGAAATGCCTCTAATCGTCGACCCGGTTATGGTTAGCAAATCGGGGGACTCTCTTATCGATGACGATGCGGTTAATGCGTACAAAAATCTTTTGAAGCGAGCTACGTTGGTAACTCCGAATCGATTTGAGCTTCAAAAACTCACTGGGATTGATTTGGTCAATGAAGAAGCGGTTGCTCAAGCAATACACGCGATTCATCAAATGGGAGCTGTCTACGTGCTTGCAAAACTGGGGGATGTTGATGGTAAATCTCATCACATCCTCGGCGTGGGGGAGAAAAATTTCAGCCTAGTCATCGAGCGGTTCAATACTCCTCACACGCATGGCGCTGGCTGCGTTCTCTCGTCGGCCATCACAGCCCTCTTAGCACGAGGTGCCACCGATTGGCCAGCATTGGTTTCTAGTGCTATCGAGCAAACGGCTATCGCCATCCATAATGCGGAACCTATCGGACGAGGTCGATCGCCTGTTGAAACTCGCGTTATGCAGATCGACAAATCGCTTCTGCATGCTCAAGTATCGTAACGCATCGAAACTCACGACTCATCCATCGCAGGACATCCCGTGCGATATTGATCTTAGTCTCAGCCTTTAAGCTCATACCCGGAAAAAAGCACAAGCTCGATTCGTCGTCACAACCTAAAAAAATCGAGCGGATGAAGCAACAACGATGGTTGTACTCGATTGATCCTTCAAAACCGCATCGCGTTGTAAAAACAAGCCTTGGCAATCATCTTTGAATAAGTTGCTAGGTACATGACATAGCTCAGATGAATCGGGACCTTTAACCATCGCAAAGTGGTGACTGTTATCTCGATAATCTCCCCGATTCCGCGATCTAGGGACGGAACGCAAACTGCACCGACGCTACGACATGGCGTTCCAATTGCCAGATGAAAATCTGGAATCTACTTGGCTCCGATCATCGCTCCAGCGCACACGAGCGTGCTTTCTGTTGATTCATCAGGATCGCTGGACCGCAATGTCATGAGATCGGGGCTCGCAGCGCGAGGAAAACGATCCTTGGTAAAAATGACCCCAGCAGAAATCATGACACCGTCATCAATGGTTACGGCGGTGCAGATTTAAACATTGGAATTGATTTTGCATCGATTGCCGATAGACAACCCGTGCGCAATGATCGTTCTGCCACCGAATAACGCTTCCCTTCAATCACTTGAATTGAGGAGATCGGTCCAAGCAGATATCGAACGATGTCGACAGAATGAGATCCATTGTCGATAAGAACCCCACCACCGCTGATCGCACGACTACTGTTCCATCGTTTGCTCATGTCCACATGACCAGCAAAGGTATTCTGGAATAGTAGTATTTCACTTAGAACACCTGAAGCGACCTGTTGCTTGACATAAATCATATCGTTTGTATTTCGAAACTTGGATGCCATCGTAAGAATGGTCTCATTGCCTCGAGCTCACTGAATCATTTTGGTCGCTTCACCATGATCGAGTACAACTGGTTTTTTACACAAGACATAAACTCCGGCACCCGCAAGTTTTTCGCAAATGCTTGCATGCGTGTTAGGAGGAGTACATACGATCGCTGCCTTCAGTTTCTGGCCTAAGCCAACCGTTCCACCTGGAATAATCTCTGGATCTAGATCGATTGAATATTTCCAATAGGTATGTTTGCAACCAGGCTCCGCCTTTGAACGCGAGCATTTACATTTCGTGGTCAACTCTTTTCTCAATTTCTTGGATAGAATAAAGGGGCCCTTGGTTGCAGCCTGGACAATTTGAGGCAGCAAGCCCCCAGGTCCGGGGGCTTTTCAGATTCGAGGCCCAGAATGGCCAGGTTCTGCATTGGCTGGGGCGGGCGTGGTAAACCGTGCAATTCCTAAGTGTCGGATCCAAAAAAATGCAATCGCCATCGGAGTATTCGACCAGACTGACGCGAGCCCCGACTTGGCGAGTAAACTTCCGCTCGAACTCTTCAATGTTGTCCTTCATGCCAATCGCCTCAGCAATTTGGGCAATTTCTTCTTCCGTAACCCAAACAAAACCAGTTTCCGGCCCGGAGCAACAGTTTCCGCACTGCGTGCACTCGAAGGAAAGGCCCTCGGAATACCATGGAAGCTCGGAAGAGGTATTTTTGGACTCTGCCATATCGTTATGCTTTGAATTCTGCGTTGGCACGGAATTGGGTTGAATTGACTCGAAATGCTCGAATCGGTACCTTCCCCTGCGAACGTTTCGTAAATATGCGTAGAATGTACCTATTCCACACGCTTTGACGCCAGAATCCTCCTTTAACTGTTACAAAAATGCAACTGCTCGAGAAAATTTGGGAAGGCACGTCAAACGCTGTCAACGGAGTTTTGGGCGGGATCGACCGGGGATTGACCGTATTTTTTGGCTCGGCGAACTCCCGACAAATTAAACGATGTGCCGAACTCGCCAAACTAATCGGCGAACTTGAGCCGAAAATGATGGCTCTCAGCGATGAGCAACTTCGCGAGCAAACCCTTATCTTCAAAACGCGGCTCGCTGCCGGCGAAACGCTCGATGATATTTTGGTCGAGGCCTTTGCAGTCTGCAGAGAAGGGGGGCGCCGATTCCTCAAAATGCGCCACTACGACGTTCAATTGATCGGGGGGATGGTCCTGCACGGCGGAAACATCGCAGAAATGATCACCGGTGAAGGTAAAACGCTGGTAGCAACCCTACCGACCTACCTGAACGCTCTCGAAGGTAAAGGGGTTCACGTTGTTACCGTTAACGACTACCTAGCTCGTCGGGACATGGAGTGGATGGCTCCGCTTTACATGGGGCTAGGACTCACTGTTGCCAATATCCAAAGCGGCATGTCCGGCGACGAACGCCAACGCGCTTACGAAGCTGATATCACCTATGCGACCAATAACGAACTTGGCTTCGACTATTTGCGTGACAACATGCGCATGGCCGCTCGCGCTGATAGCCGATTCCCAGCCTCACAACAGCAGGTTCAAGGTCCATTGAACTATGCCGTTATCGACGAAGTTGACAATATCTTGATCGACGAGGCGAGAACGCCTCTCATTATCTCGGGTAGCGCTGCCCGTGATCTAGGTAAGTATAAAGAGGCGGATGCCGTCGCGCGAGCCCTCGTTCGCGAAGAACACTTTGTGGTCAACGAGAAAGATCATACCGTTAATCTAACCGACGCCGGGATTCGCGCTGCGGAAAAGCTCGCTGGTGTCGAGAGCTTTTATACCGTCGGCAACATGGAATGGCCTCACTTGCTCGACAATGCTCTCAAGGCTCATCAACTCTACAAACGCGATGTGAATTACGTTGTCCGAGAGGGTCAAGTGATCATCGTTGACGAGTTCACAGGACGACTCATGGAAGGTCGTCAATGGAGCGATGGACTTCACCAAGCGGTTGAAGCCAAGGAAGGGGTCTCGATCAAAGAAGAAACCCAAACACTCGCCACCATCACTCTCCAGAATTTCTTTAAGCTCTATAAGAAGATTTCAGGTATGACCGGTACCGCTATGACAGAAGCGGGTGAGTTCTCCAAAATCTACAGCTTGGGTGTGGTCGCAATCCCCTCGAACCGAGGACTGCAACGCATCGAGTATCCGGATGCAATCTATTTGACCGAACAGGAAAAATTCAATGCGATCGCCGATGAAGTAGAACGTGTCAACAAATTCGATACGGTCTTCTTTCAAGATAAAAAGCGGGGATACCTGATCGGTAATATTCAATCAGAAACCGATACGGAAATCGTTCTGAAAAAGTCTGACAAGTCGGGCGTAGAGACAATCGCTAAGTCCGATATCGAACGTATTGAATTCTCCGGAAGACCAATATTGGTCGGAACCGTTTCGATCGAGAAAAGCGAAAAGCTCGCTAAGCTCTTGGACCAGCGAGGTGTTAAAGTTGCGGTTCTTAACGCAAAACAGCACCGTCGCGAAGCCGAAATCATCGCGCAAGCTGGCCGCATGGGAGCCGTTACCATCGCTACCAACATGGCAGGTCGTGGTACCGACATTATCCTGGGTGGTAACCCAGAAACGATGGCTTGGGCACAACTCCAAGATCGTTACCCAACCCGACTAGAGGTTCCCAAAGAAGAATGGGAAACGCTCATCAATCAAATCGACGAACAAGAACAAATGAAAGTTCAAGGAGTCAAGGTTCGCGAAAAGGGGGGACTCTACGTCATCGGTACCGAACGTCACGAGTCGAGACGTATCGACCTTCAGCTTCGCGGACGTTGCGGCCGCCAAGGTGACCCGGGATCAAGCCGCTTTTACCTTTCGCTAGAAGACGACCTCATGCGAATCTTCGCAGGCGAATGGGTCCGCGATCTATTTAAGCGAATGGGGATGGGTAACGGGGAAGCAATCGAAAGCCCCTACGTTTCTAAACGAATATCCGGTGCTCAAAAGAAAGTCGAAGAACGTAACTTCGAGATCAGAAAGAACCTCCTCGAATACGACGAGGTAATGGACTATCAGCGGAAAAAGGTTTACGGCTACCGCCAAGATATTCTTGAGGGTGCCAGCTGCCGCGATTTGGTCATGAAACACCTTTCCGAACAGATCGCAACGAACGTTTCGCAATTCATGGATCCTCTCTTCGGACCCGAATCATTCGCCAAGTGGTGCGGGACTCGTCTTGGTGTTCAACTAGAACCCAAAGATTTCCGAGGTGTGGAAGCCAACGTTGCCGAAATCTACGCCAAAGATCAAGCACAGAGAATCGCTGAAACGCAAATCTTGGACGCTATTGATGAAAATCTACCTCGAGAAACCGAAGAGGCAGAATGGAATTGGGAGGCCATGACAAAATGGGCAAACACCCGATTCAACACCAAATTCTCCATCAGTGAACTCAAGCGAATCCCTCGCGACTCGATGGACGAACACCTCATCGATGTCGCTTCGAAGTACATCGATTCCATTGATCTAAGCGAAGGTTATCCATACCTCGATGACGCGTTTGGCTATAAATCCTTGGTCGGTTGGATGGCCAACAAATTTGATATCCAAGTCTCTAGCGACGAACTCCGCGGCTTGGAAAACGATTCTATCACAGCCAAACTTCTGGCTCGCTCGGAAGAAACGTACGCCGAACGTGAATGCCAGTTCCCCGTCATCTTGTCCTTCCGGCGATTTAGCGTCTCAACAGGCCAAAACGAGTTCTCCATCGATGGAACCGCTCTTGTCACTTGGGCTACCGCTCGCTTCGAAGACACCACAGTGTTACAGCAATTGTCCGATAATCCGGACAAAGCTTTTGAGTTGCTGGTTGAAGTAGCGAGGGCCTCGATCAAGAAGGGGCTTCAAATGAGAGAGGTCGTTACCAAGAAAACAGACGATGTCTTTGGCTCGAATGAAAAGTCACTTCTGCGCGAAGTGCTTAGCCATAGCGAAAGTCGGATCGATGAGGTCGACTCATGGGCGAGAGAGACTGTTTTCTGGAACGGAAACAAATCAGACCTGTCGACATGGACCAAGAAGCAATTCGAAACCAAGATGCTTCAAGCCATCGATGATAAGTTCTTCCCTGAAATTCGGCGTATGGAACGAACCGTTCTGTTAACTCAACTCGATTCCGCTTGGAAAGAACACTTGCTCGCCATGGATCACGTGCGCTCCAGCGTAGGACTCCGCGGCATGGGACAAATGGATCCCAAGGTAGAGTACAAACGGGAAGGCATGAGACTGTTCGACCAAATGTGGCTCTCCATTGGTGAACGACTAACAGATGTTATCTTCCGCATGGAAGCCATGGATGCAGATATCATCGCCGATTCGTGGGTCGAAGCGACCGCACGTCATGATGAGTTCGATTTGCGCAAAATGATGCAAAACCAACAACCCACCATGATGGAAGAAAAACAACGCGATCTCGAAGCTGCTGAAAAAGCGGGACAATCCAGCGACGAACCAATTCAGCCTATTCGGAATCGTGGAAGCCGTGTCGGTCGTAACGACCCGTGCCCCTGCGGATCAGGCAAAAAGTACAAGAACTGTTGCATGAGACAACAGCTCTAATACCATTGCATGACATAGGTGCGAAACCGTTCTAAGGTTCGGTTTCGCAAACTGTCGTCTGCAAGATAAGGGGCTAGTATGTCGTCTGGCAGCGCTTCAAGTTTCCCCCTAAGTGAGTGTTCGGCAAACTGGAACGTTCGCTAATTCTGATTCGTGCCTTCGGTGGTATTCTTCAGGCTGACCATCTCCTCTGCCAAAAATGCACGAATGCCATCCCGTAATACTTCATCATTCGCATCAACTAATGGTAGCAACTCTACGATTCCTGACGGGCTGATCGCGTGCGCCATGATTTGGACGCTCGGTCGAACATTAAACTGGTTGATGCACCGAACATTGTAACGGTAGACAATGGTGTCGGTTGGCAAGACAAGATAAGCGAATAAAAAGCACACCATGGTCCAAAACTGTCGGTAGACCAAGTCCGAAAACTTCCAGCCTCGGTAAACGCGAAGTAAGACCAGAATTAAACCGACGATAACGCAGGTGATGCCGAGTAATCCCAACACTCTTAATCTCGTCATGCCGTTGAATCCGATGTAGACAAACATTCGGTTATACACACACATTGCCAGGAGCAAGTTCTGAAGAAACCAGATAAACCCGAGCGATCGAAGACGACGTACATTGGTCGATAGTTCTTGTTGGGACGATGATGACTGGTAATAAAAGACAATCGATAATACGACGGTTGTTAACGCCAATGCGATGGTTAACCATGCGGCACCTTGATGTGCATAGCCCGAATAATAGAATCCTTCTGGAAACTCCTGAAACCACATGCTTCGGAATTCAATGAACAGGTAGACGCCAAAGACTCCGATCAAGAACACTAGCGTGTTTCGAAAGGTGGGATAGTTCTGAGTAAAGGAGTCTTCGGCTTCACGTCGGAGCGAATTCGTCCGAGAGTCATTTGGATTCGCTGCATCGTGTGAAAAGTCTGGCATTAAGCTTGGCAATAATGCTCCGAACCCAGTAAGACAAACCATCCCCCAAACCAAGATTCGCCCAAAGGTCACATTTTGAAACCACAACGTTGCAGCTTGAAAGTGATCACTACACCATTGCCAAAAGAGCGTGAAGCTATCCGGATTCGCCTTGAGAAAGATCATTGCGAAAGCGAGCCCAAGTAGCGAAGGTACACCCCATTCCATATATCGTTTTCGCACTCGATCACTTGTGCAACCCGACAGGCTATACGCTGCTCCAGGCAAGGCACAGAAGCCGCTTGGAATCCAGCCCACCAGGAATGCCATCAATGGTAACCCTCGTAGGTGCAGTCCGTGCAGTGTCAGGGCTAACAGAATCACTTGAATAAACAGAGAGACGACGACAAGCCAATCTCCTTGCCATACGAGCCTTGCACCGGAAATCAAAATGGTGGCCCCTATAATCCAGGCCAATCGGTTTCGTAAGCAAGTTCCTATCTGAACGCCAATTCCCAACATCAGAAACATCCCGACTAGCAGCCCCCACAGGCCCCAGCCAGAGTAACCAACTTTCTGTTGCAGCAATACGAAATCCGTTGCGAACACCAAACCGACCACGAGAAACAATTCAAAGATCCCCGGGCGAGGCTTCTCTAAGAACTGATTCGGAGAACCATAGGCCCCGCCCTCTTCTCGATCAGAAAAGATAGGCGGAGCACCATCGATAGGAATTTCCGGACTGGATGGCAGGGAGTGATCTGACATAAAGCTTTGTCCTGCAAAGTTAAAAAGCAAATAGGAGGCGAACAGAAACTGTCCGCTTCAAATAATTTGGCAGATGTTCAACTCGATTGCAACAGGTTGCGTCGTCCATAACGGAAAAATCTACTTTGTGGCCATTAGGTCGGAACAAATGCGTATGTAGGCCGTAACAAGCGATGTAGGCCGTAACAAGGCTTTGCGAAGTTACGGCAGGGATCACTGCGATTCAGGCCTAAACCGACAAATCATCTCAGCCCCGGCGTGCTGTCCAAAGTCTTGGCGACTTCGGCTACAAGATCCTCCCAAATTCTTTGGGCGGGTGAATGAGATTGCAACTCACCATCATGGACTGCCATCGTGGAGTGGTGGTACACGAACCAAGAATACGCATCGATCAGTGAGCTCGCATGTGGCGAAACAATAACCTGCACACAACTAGCGTGTCCGTGCACTCGTATGAGTAGCTTTGAGCTATCGATGATCCAACTACCGCTTCCATGAGCCGGTGTGCGCTAGCACCGGTTGACGCACCGAGCGTCAGCACACGGTTCTAATTGCGTGCATTGCATTGATCAAACCAATGCCTGAACCTCAATGAAAGTCGCATCTGCGGCCAGACGGAGGAGGTGGAGTGTGTGCGACTTGCGACGTCGGTAGCTACTCAGTCATGCTCCCACTGGGATAAAACCGAGTGGGGAGCCAAAGACCGTATTCGGTGCAACAAAGCGTTCGAATTCTGTCTCTAACAGCTCGCTTGAGCATCGATCGGAAGAATAGGAAATCCAAAACACCTTTGGAAATCCGGTAGTTGAAAAGATTGGCTTTCTTTCACACTTCCAACTTCACCGAATTTGTAGTGGACGAGGCTACGAGGCCCAAATTTGTAGTGGACGAGGCTACGAGGCCCGACTGCCTAGCACGAACATGGCACGAATCTTTTCATCAATCTAACAGGCGGTCTCCCGTGCAAATGGCCTCCTAGCGTCGTCCACTACAAGAGCCCAACCCTCGTAACCAGCAAATCATTTTAGTCCCGGCGTGCTGTGCCGTAACTGCGTCTCTTGCGAGACTTGTAACGGCCTACAAGACTACAACACGTTGAAAAGATTTTTCTTTTTTCCAACTTGTATCGCCGCGAGGAAGAATATCTTCGGCGTTCCTCTCGTTGAACTCTGTTCTCATGCACTCACCAAATAAACCCTGTTAGGTGAGACGCAATTTACCGCGCGGCTTCAATTCCGATGATGTCTTAGATAATCTCGCTGCATCTTCAATGACTCTGTGCAACTCTTCGAGATACTCCATGAATCCCTGCCTGCCAAGTGGAGTGACAGAACAAGTCGTTTTTGCGTTTCTACCAGCACCGGTCTTCACAACTTGAACATAGCCTTCTTCTTTCAAAACCTCGATGTGACGGTTCAAATTCCCATCGGACAGCGCACAGAGTTCTTTCAGCTCCGAAAAAGCCACTCCTCGCGGATAGGTGATCAAGGATGTCATGATGCTAAGCCTAGCCTTTTCATGAAAGACTCGTTGCAACCCATCGTAAGCAAATCGCCCAGGTGTTGGAACTGTGGGTTCATTCTGAGACGGCATGCTTGTTCCTTTCGTACCTATACAAAATGCCGGCAGTTAGAAAATGGCCGATGCCAAATGTCATGCTCACCGTCCATGGTGTAAATGGCGAACCTGAAGTCGTAACTCGCAAACAAACGATCGACGCGAGTACATAAAATCCAGCTGCCATCAACATGCTTTCAGGCAATCGATGTCGCGTAGAAAAAATACCAAGAGCAAAACAAGACGACCAAAAGGCAGGCAAAAATGAAGCGTGCTCTGGTGCAGACAACATAAGTGCCAGACTAAAAACTCCACCAACCATGATGCAAGGTGAGAAATCCAAAATCGACTGTCTAGCTTGCCAGCGCTCTCGATCTCCAGCGTGAAAACAATAACGCCAACCAATCTGCAAACCCACAATCACGAGAATCAAGCAGGCAATGGAAACCCAATAAACAAAAAAACTCCATGGCTCGTTCATTGTCCGCGAAGCCACATACGGTTGCAAAACGCCAGCCAATATGGCAGAGAAACCGACAATGGAAATCATGCCGGGCCTAAAACAGTTAGCTCTCTCAGAGAAACGAATTTGTTCGTGGATCCACTGAAGATCGGAAATCGCCTTTTCTAACCTCAATTCGCTTGCTCCTGTCACCATCCCAAACGATATCGACAACCGGCCAAAACACTTTTAGAACCCTGCCAAACCACATGCTCTATCTTATCGGAATTACTTTGCTTAGCAAAGCTTTTCTCTTAAATCTTTGATGTAGGAAGTCTTCTCGCGTTGACACAAAAGTCAACTAGCACTGCGAGCATTGCCGCGCTGCGCTATCGTCGCGATTCATTTGTAGATTGTTCTAGCCCTTGATGATCACAAGCTCCAGCAAAACCCGCGATTGATCTCGTGCAGATCCAAAAAATTCTGAAGCTCGACAGAGAATTTTTCAGTGGGAAACAAGGGAGCGATAGAGTTCGGAATGCGATCCGCAAATTTCTTTGCTTCCTTCTCATCAACAATGATGGTTCGACCACTTTCGGTGCTCTCTGTTGGCCTGTACAGGTGCCCATGTTGGATTTCAAAGTTGCGTTCGTGAACTAGTGCAATCAGTTCGCTCCTGCATCGATTTAAACTCCCGAACCCACTCTGTTTTTCTTCTTCAAAGGAAGCAATCTTCTTTTCGAATTCGTAGCCAAAGAGTTCCATGTAGACGAGAGAAATGAATGCGCGTTCAGAGGAATCGATCCCGTCAATCGGCAGGTCCTCTTTCAAGTAGTTATGAAACGTCGTTAGGCCGTAAACGAAATCACGTTCCCGTTTGAATTCCGTGTACAGATTTTTTGTCCAGACAATGTATCGAACGACTCCCCTGCGAAAAACGGAGTCCTTTACGCACCTGTTAAACATGGCCACATAGAGTCGACTCCTAACCTCCGGGGTAATGTATTTCCGAAAATCTCTTTGTGTCGAAAAACAATAACCCAGCAAATAAAACGCCTCAAATGGATCTTCAAAATCAATGAAAGCAACCACGTCCGCCGCGTTTTTTTCTCCTAGTTCGCCAGACAGCACTTGAAAAAGAGCTCCTTCGTTAGAAACGAATTCTTCGTCAAATCGAATTGGGGACGCATACAATTCTTTTATTCGGAGTAGCGGCCCTGGGTAGGCGTTATGCTGCTGTCCAAAAAGATTGGTCCCCAAAAATTGAAGACAAAAAAGGGAAAGGCAAATTGAGATTCGAAACATTGGTATCTCGGTGTTTGAGTGCTAATTCAGCCTCGTATATGCTGCGATCGCATGTGGACAGCATCAGTGAGTGTGTATTGGTCGAGCAATCGAATGTGCAATCGCGAATGGAACGCTAAGGAATTTCCAGGCTAGGCATCCATCATTTTATCTAACATAACGAGTCCTTGGCACGCGGCGTCCACATCCAATTGCGTTGTGGTGCATCCTAAACTCAATCGCAAGGTCCCCCCGTGCTGGCGAGTTCCGAGCGAGTCATGGATTTTACCTGCGCAATGAAAACCTGCCCTGCATTCTATTCTGTTAGCAGAATCAAGAAACATGGCCATCTCCTGTGGCGTCTGGAGCAGACTTGAGCTTTTCTTAGGGATCAAACTAAAAACGGGAAGACGATCATTCACGCTTTTTGAATCGATTCCAACAAGCATTAAGTTTTCGCGATCTCGGATCGTTGCCAAGATCTGATCATTCCAGGCTTCGAACGGTGGAGCAACCGAACTAGCTTTCCATCGGAGTCCTGCAAGCAAACTGGCCAAGGCAGGCACGTTTTGATTACCCGACTCTACGCTAGATTGCCATGGAAAATCGCCGTCAATTCTATCACTTGATTCGCCCGTCCCTCCGATACACATAGGAGCCATCTCTCTTTGAAGGCCAGATCGAACATACAGGATGCCAGATCCTAGCATCCCGCAAAGCCCTTTGTGACCGGCTGTTGCGAGAATATCGATTCCCTGCGAGCGAACATCGATGGGAAGATATCCTGCCGATTGAGATGCATCGACCATAAATATCAGCTCTCGAGATTTGGCGATTTGCGAAAGTGCGAGAAGATTTTGCACCGCACCCGTTACGTTGGAAACATGACTGATAATCAAAACTCGAGTCGTAGATTGAATCGCCTTGAGCACGTCATCAGGGTCGACCAAACCACTCGAACTGCATTCCACAGCGTTCCACTCTAACCAACCTCGAGAGGCCGCCAATTCCAGTGGCCGCAGCACGCTATTGTGTTCAATAGAAGTTGTGACAACATGAATTGGCTTTCTCCCTTTTCCGTAGGCGAGTCCAAAAATAGCCTCGTTAAGAGCGTGAGTTCCATTGCTACAAAAAGCGATGTCGTCGACGGACGGAATGTGAAAATAGTCGCGAACCGCACGCCGCGTCTCGAGAACAATTTGATTGGCATCGAGACCGCTTGTGTAGAGCCCCCGACTAGCAGGAGCTCCACACATCGATTGATAGTCGACAACCGCTTCTATCACGCCAGGGGGTTTGGGCCACGTCGTAGCTGCGTGGTCCAGGTAATGTCGCGTCATCAGTTATGCATCATACTCGTGTAAATGAAATCGCGCTCGGGTTACGGAAACAGATATCGCATTGCATTTCGTAGCGGCTGACTCGGCATATATGCAACAGGTTGGCCGATGATACCTCGTCCCAATTGCGCCGACCTGACGTCTTGCCCGAGCCCAATCAAGGGCCTGTATTGGCTCGCATAACCATTAAATCCACCTGGAAAGTAGGTGGCAGGAGTATAACTGAACGGCGAACCCACCGCTCCTGATGGAGCATACGGTTGACTACCGCATGTATTACAGCCGACGCTCTGGCGATAGACAGTCGGGGATACCATGTATCGAGCATCTTTCTGGCATGGAGGCGCACTGACGAACGGTTGGCTATTAACAATACCATTTCTGGTGTCGTACGCGGGGGGTTGATTGCCTCCAACCCCTGAGCCATTTGGTGGAAAATAGGTCGCAGGTGGCGCTGGCGCCACCAATCCGCCAACAGGTGCGCCACCCAAACCGGAAACAGGAGTGTTCGTATAACCAGATGGACTTGGAGTTATCATGGTGCTGGAGGGTGGTGCAACAGGGTTTCCCGTGTACGGCCCCGGCGCTACTGTCGACGGACTCGCGTAGGGTGCAGCACCGACCGCGGGGGGATTGTATGTAGGAGCCGTTGCAGCAGCCCCACCCAATCCATTATTAGGAAGCACTGGATTGGCAAACGCTGGAGAAGGGCCACCAAAAGCAGGTAGACTCTGGCCACCCAGCCCTGGCAAAGTCGCTGGTTGCGAGTTGTAGGGGATTTCCTGTCGGAGTGCGGTTCGATCGGAATTGGACGACACCAACTTAGTCGAAATCGGAGCGCGGTTCAGAATGGGAACGTAACACGAATCATAAACCGACTCGACTCTGGCACGCTGAGTTGGCTCCTCAATGGATGAGTTCGCTGGCTCGGTTTGTTCCGTTGCTTTTCGATTGGCAAGATTGGGCTGAAGATTGGGCGAAACATAGTTGCCAGCTGATTGCTTGAACAACTTCGGAGTCGCATGAGCCTCATCGTCCTCTTTCCATTCCGCCCGCTTAGCACGTTCTTCAATGGTGCTTGGTTTTTCAACGTAGTCCGCAAGTGGATCCTTGATACCTTTTTCTTTTTCGATCTGGCTGAGCATCCATCGGAGTTCCTTTAGGTCAGCAGGAGCTTGTTCGTCATTCCGAGACGAAAACTGCAATCTACTTGGAGTGGGCTCTGCCGAGGAGTCAGTCTTATCTTCCGCTTGACCGAATGCGAGCGCGCCGCTCATCGATAAAGAGGACAAAAATGAGGAAAGTAGGAACTTGTTGCATGCTCGAGGTCGCATTACTTAGTCTCTGGGTTGATTTTCACGTTGGTTGCTTTGAGGCGATCCACTTCGGAGGCCAGATTCTTTAAATGATCTTGGTCTAGGTAGAGTCTCAAGAATTGAGAGTACTGTTTCGCAGCGCCCGATTCGCACGACGTTACCAAAGGCATTAATGTTTCCAATGGGTTTTGATCTAGCATCAGAAGACTCAGTTCATTCAAGCTAGCAAGAAAATCAACCCGCTTCAATTTGCAGTTTCTCAAGTTTAGAGTCTTCAAGTGCTTTAGCTCCGACATGTCCTGAATGCTCTCAATAGGATTGCCTGCCAACTGCAATGTCCAAAGTTTTTTTAGCCCGACGCATGGCTGAACATTGGAAACTTGGTTTTCGTTAACATACAGGGCGTTCAGTTTTTGCATGCCGGCAACGGGAGTCAAATCTTTGACCTGGTTTTTAGACAGTTGGAGATACTGCATCTGTACGAGGTTCTTCAGGGAGTCCAAGTTTGCGATTTGGTTTCCAGAAAGGTCGAGGGACTGAAGCAGTTTTAGATCCGCTATCGGAGCGAGATCCGAGATTTCGTTGTTAGCGAGATCAATCTTCATGATTGCTTTGCAATGCTGAAGTCCTTCGAGACTTTTGATGCCTTTCCCTCGCGCGACGACTTGGGAGATGCTTTTCACATCTTCTACTGTGATGGGCTGGTCGTTATACCGTTTCTCGAAGACTTCCCAGCGAATCGCTTTTTCCAACGCTTTGTCCGGGAAAACTTCTTGGGCCAAAACGTGGCTGCTAGTCACGATTTTGATTAGAAACGCTGCTAGGCATACGAGGTTCCTGGAGTTTTTGATTTTAAGATCTGAAAGGACAGGCATCTGTAGACTCGCAAAAACAGGGAGAGGTAACGGCACATCGAGATTGATTTCCTGCCCTACACTGTAGCCCAACAACATTGTGTTTTCCAGCATTGTTAGCTCTGTAGACTATGGACCTGAGCATTTTCTCAACTAAAACGGTATAACCAAGAAATATTTGATGGATGAGTCGAGATCAAATTCGAGCACTCGCGGCGTTCCGAGAGCGACAAATGGACCCACGTACCGAGAAAGAGGAAGTTTCAAGTTCGGCGATCGGCAACATTTTCCCGGGACGTTTTAATGTGCCGCTTTAAGGCAAAGCCCGCCGGATTTGTTGACAATTGTTGCTTTACGAACCGCACAAACTTGCTGACCGCCAATGAAAGTTTTAATCACCGCATTCGAGCCATATGACGTATGGCAACAAAATTCTAGCTGGGAGGCCTTGGTAGAGCTTTTGCATCGGCGGGGAGCGATGAGCGGTGTCAGCACGCGACGATACCCATGTGATCTCGGTCAGTTAGTCGAGCGCCTCAACAAAGATTTGTCTGCGGGCTACGATGCGGTTCTTCATCTCGGACAAGCTCCCGGAGCGAGCCGCATACAACTGGAAGCGATCGCGCTCAATGTGGCTGGCATGACAGAGGCTTCGGGAGATTTTTTCGGACCTTTGGTACCTCGCGGACCAGTTGCTTATCGGACCTCTTTTCCGTTGAACGACTGGTACCGAACCCTCAGACAGCACAGCATTCCGTGCAGCGTTTCGTATCACGCTGGGACATATCTTTGCAACGCGATTCTTTATTTGACTCAATACTGGTTCGAACAACACAATTTGAATCGGCCCGTGGGCTTCATGCACATTCCGCTAACATCTGAACAGACCATTCAAAGCATGAGAGATTTGCCGTCGATGTCCAAACAGCAAGCCGCAGACGCGATAGGCTTGGTCCTAGATCAGATTATGCACACCTCATGCACAGAACCAGAATTTGCGTAATAATCATCCCGAGTTGTATCAAGATTCGTGAATGACGAAAAAACACCCGGTTACTAAGGAGCCTTTCATTGTCGCTGGATGCTTGGATTGAAGCTTATCGAAGTGGCGAATTAACTCGGTTCGAATTCGCCCAAAAGATCCTTAGTGAAGGGAGCAATGCCCGAGGTGATTTAAATGTTGACTTGGATCGTCGTAGAAGGTGCGGTTTCCCTGAGGTCATTTACGGACAAGGGAAATCACCGGAAGTAATCTGTAGAGCATTGGATCAATTGCTCCAACGTGAACCTGAAATCTTAGTTACCCGAGTTTCGCCGGAACAAGTTCGTGTGATCTCCGAACGATTTCCTTTTCATCATTGGAACTACAAAGGCAACATATTACGAGTAGGACGTGAAGCAGTACCAAGATCACCCGACCAATTGTTAGCAGAACGAAAGACTGCGATCGTTGGCGTAATAACAGCCGGTACAACGGATCAACCCATTGCGATGGAAGCGATGGAAACGTTAGCTTGGATGGGTATACCAGCCAAGCTGATTGAAGATGTGGGAGTTGCCGGGCCATACAGATTGCTCTCCAGAGTCTCTGAATTGCAATCGTTTTCTGTGATCGTCTGCATTGCAGGAATGGAAGGCGCTTTGCCGAGCGTTCTTGGCGGGTATGTCGACTGTCCTGTAATCAGCGTACCAACCAGTGTCGGATATGGAGCGAATTTCGCTGGTGTTTCAGCGTTGCTTAGCATGCTTAATTCCTGTGCATCCAATGTTGCAGTCGTTAACATCGATGCTGGCTTTAAGGGGGCCTACATGGCAGGCCTTATGATCAAGCGGCTTGCATTGGGCAAAACGGAAGCGGATTAAGTTCCTGCCGTAGGAGTTTTGCTGATTATTCCGTTTAGTTCTTATGCGGATCTCTGGGTATTCGAAATAGATCCCGTGATGAGTAGTTTCGTGAGCTAAATGATTGCGTTACTCCTCTCGTCAATCAGAACAGACCACAAAATGTTTCTCTCGAAGCAATTTCAAGACACCAAAGCGGCCCTACTGGTGCTAGTGGTGATCTTTGGAGCTTACTTATGTTTTGCTCCGAACTATCGGTGGAGTTCGTCCTTTGATGAGACCCCCTATGCGGCAGATTTTCTGCAAGAATGGGTTGGGGCCAGAATGATCCTCTCTGGTGAGGCGGGTCAACTGTATAGCCAGCGATTTGTCCTTAACCAACACGATTCAAATTACGTTGGATTCACATGGAACCCGGAGGAATACTTTCCGGCTGTTTATCCACCAGCGCACTACATGCTTTTCAGCCCTTTTGGATTGATCTCCTACCAATGGGCGGGCATAGTTTGGCTATTCTGCCAGTTGTTGTTCGTCTATGTCACTTGGATAGCAGCAAAATCGTTAATGGAAAGGGTGTGCACCAGTCAGGATGACTCTAGCCAGAACTCTAGTCATGGTCGAGCGTTGTGGCTGGCTCTGATTCTATTCCCTGCATTGCTGTTTTCGATAACAGTAGGACAAAAGAGCACGTTGTGGATGATGACCATCGCCGTAGCAATGAGCTTGACTGCAGGTGGCAAGGACTTTCGCGGTGGTGTGGTTTTCGGACTCCTTTCTATCAAGCCAACCTTGTTCTTTTTAGTGCCGCTGGTCATGCTCAAACATAGACGCTGGCAGTTCCTGGGAGGCTGCGTACTATCCGCTTCGACCATCTGGGGTTTGACCTTGGTACTTATGCCATGGTCTGTTTGGAGTGGATTTGTAGATGTCGCGCGAGGAGCAGGATCATTCGCTGAAAACAACGGATATCGAGCAGATTGGTCGTGTAATCTTTTGACCCTCGCTTATTCGATGTCAGCCGACCTCATTGCGTGGGGAAAGATTGCGATTTGTTTACCCCTTGGCATCTACATTCTCTATTCAGTACTAATGCAAACCCCCAGTTTTGATAAACCAACAAGCTGGTTGATGGCGTTGGCAGGTACGGCATTACTTAGTCCGCATTTCTATTATTACGATCTTTGCATTCTATTGCCTGCTTTGATTTGGCTTTGGGCCATGCGTTCGCAGGAAGCGACACCGGTTTACGTTCTATTGGCAGTGTGTTGTACCGTAAGTGCAGGCGTCTTGGAAATCCTTGAGATCCCAATCCTTCCTATCGCTTTGATCGGCTTGGTTTCTTCGTTAGCCTTGCGATCCAAATTGGATGGCCTGCTACAACAGAGCAGTGTCCGAATTGAGAAATCGGCCATTCCGTCGCATTAGGGTTTGTTGGTTTAATGGTAGGTTGGTCACTCTTGACCGACCTCTACGCCATTAAACGGTCAGTAGTGCCCACTTTACGTTCACTAAACATCCCCTTTCGATTAAGGCAACAAGCCAATTAGCGGTGCATATGGTATGAGCGAGAGATCCTAGTTAAGGCTAGTAAACAAAAAAGTCCATGGGCTTTGTAACCATGGACTTTAAATCAGACTCAGAATGTGTACCAGATACGATTTACTCAGTAACGGTTTCTTTGATCTTTTGCAAAAAGTGTTCGCCAGAAGTTTTGCAAAGTTCTTTGCAGTGCTTTTCGGCTTTCTTGAGATCGTCGTATTCAAATACAGCGACACGCTTGAGGTTTTGATTAAAGACACCCCAGTAGAGCTTGATGCGAGGTTCTGCAGCAGCCTTTCTGGTTCGCTTCGCCTTGACAGGCGCTGCGGTTTCTTGGTCGACATCCGTGACGGCCTTCTTCTTACGCGGGGTTTTTACAACGGATTCCATGGAAATAAAGCTCCAAAAGGTATGAAGAAAGCAAATGCTTGCTGACGCGGGGGATTAACAAATTCAACACACAGAAGTGTGGGAGGAAGTTGAAAAGGTAGGTGTAGCGTCTGCTTGGCACGTTTTGATTAACGTCCATTATAGAACCAACGACCGTTTTCTAAAACGGCTTCACGGGAAAATTCAGAATGTCCCTTAATTCTTGACCGACTATCCGGTCGGCCGAAAAATCGATTCAATCGACACAACCGTCGAATTCTCTCAATTCGATAAGCTTTCGCACCGATATAACCCGACACGGGACTTGGTTTCGACGAATCCAACCAGTTCCCGATGCCTTAAACAAATTAAAGTGGGGTGAAGACGTGGACAATCAACGAGGAAATCATTGGAAAAGACGAGTCGTTCGCCAAATCGTCAGCCTCGGTACGATTCCGTCGCTATTGGCTGGCGCGTTGCTTGCCGCTCCCCCTGCCCCCCCTGGATTGCCGGGTTTACCCGCGGCAGGACCAACCATCACCAGTCCAACTAACCAACCGCAATTGCTACCTATTCTGGCATCAGATCCAGCTAGCGGCATGCCGGCTGCGCCTAAATCCAAAGGCCCATCCCTTCCCACTCAAACGATCGCTTCAAATGGTCCAGTAAATTCGGCGGTCAACATCAAGATCCTGCCTGGTCTACCGGCGGCGGGCTCGAGAATGCCTTCAGCAACCGAATTGGCGGCACCGGCTGCGCTAGGCCAAGAGAAAGGAACTGTAATGGTGAAAATGCAGGATTTCTCGACGAATCAGAAGTCGAATCCGGCAACAGGCCCCTTAACCACAAGCTACGTAACCTCGTCGGTCACCGTAATGCCATCCACTCCAATTACATTTGAAAATGACAAATTTCAAGGTTCTGGGCCTGTTAAGCTTAGCTTTGATGATAACGGCATCGTTGACCTTGGCGTCCAGCGTCCACGTCAACAGACAGTCATCAATTCGAGACCACCAGAGCTGGTCAAGCCAAAAAAATACAGCGTGGCACAGCCTGTAGTGCTAGCCCAAGCGGCAGAGATTCCATCGGTTGACGAGCCAAGTTCCGCAATGCCAGCAGTTCCCAATCTCCTTGAGCCAAACTTGATCGAGCTTAAGCTTCCTGTTCCGTTGGCTCAGACACCCTCTGTAGATGAACTTCAACCTGATCAAAATGCAACGTTTCCCAGCAGTATTCAGTTAGCCGAACCTGCTACCGAAGAGGTTTCCACCAAACCCGTCGAACCCGTCGAACCAATCAGCCAACTACAAATCGCAAGTTCCGATCCGCAAGCTACGCCAAATACACCGAAACTGCCTGAGGCATCAGAAACAAGCCCCACGGCGATTGTAAATCCAACTATCCAGCTTGAACTCGGGTTACCACAATTCAAAACAAAGGTAGGAGAGGGCCAGAATGAGGCACTACGCCAATATGCTATCAACCACAAACCCGAAAGGTCCTACGACATTGAATCTCGTAGTACTTACGCGATTGACATGCCCTTCGCAGTGGCTTCGACATCCTCGCTGCATTCGGACATTTGCACCGTCTTTAAAAATGGCAATTCTATTACGATAGCAGGTGGCACGGCTGGCAACACCCGCGTTGCAATCGTATCTCAAACAGGAGAAACTCGGGTGATCGAGGTCAACGTATTGCCTGTTGGTCAACAATTCTCTCGCCCGCAAAGCGATATTGACCAAGTCAAAGAGCTCATTGGAAAGGTGTTCCCAGACGCACGGGTGCAAATCGTTTCGCTGCCCACCGGAGAGGTTGAAGTCAAAGGAACAACGTCGTCGGAGTCCGACGCTCGAAAAATCCTGGAATTAGTCCGCAAAGTCTGTCTCGTCCCTGTTCACGACCGACTTAAGTCAGGCAGATAGACTGGATCTAGTGGGCAAAGCGTTGTGATGTAGAAGTCGATGGCTTCATCAGTTTTGATAATTACCCACCCTTATAGGGGCTGCAATGGATGAATTTCCGGAAAAGTCTAGTTAGACGGTATTGATTAAAGACGCGTCTCAAGTAGGCTGCATTGGTTTGCTGAGTTTGTTTCAGAAAACCGATTAGCCCTGAGGTGTATTGAATGACCACTAGAATTACTCTCTCACTAATTCTCCTAATTGCGCTGAACTTAAATGTTGGTTATGCCCAAACGTTTACTTGGAGTGTGAACGAAAGTGGAGCATGGGGTAGTGAGGCAAGTTGGGGTGCACAAGGCACACCTGGCGTGGGAGCGACCGTTCAATTCTCCGATGTTTCGATCGACATCAGCACACCGCCGGTCGCCGCAGCTCTGATCAATCTTTCCCCGCCACAACCACCAACCCAAGTTGCACGAAACGTAAACTTTCTATCGGGGAATTCGACGACTGCTTTTACGATTGGGACCACTGGCCAAACTCTAAATCTCGACGGTGGAACTTCGTCGTCCATCTCTCGAAATGGGTCAGCTAATAGTACGTTTTCTGCCAGCGTAAACTTGCTAGGCACGGGGAAAACATTAGCAATCGCGAATGCCAATACCACAGGGAGGCTTGCTTTTTCATCCCTCAATATTGGAGACTCTAATGCGTTAACCATCAGCAACGTTGGCACAACCAACATCACCTCGCTTTCAGGGAGCGGAGCATCTTCCAGTGCAACCTTTTCCGGCAGCGGTAGCTCTACCCTGTCTAACATATCAAGCATTGCAACTCTCAATATTCAGGGTGGTTCCAGGAGCTTGGGATCGATCAGTGGCGTAAATAGCATGACAGTTGCCGGTTCGGGTTCTACGAATTTCAGTACCATGACCGGGACTGGCGCTGCAGCGGTCGCTACTTTTAATGGGACTGGAAGTTCTTCAGGGACTAGTATTTCAAATGTTGGTACGATCAATGTAGACGGCGGCATTAGAACTTTTGGCACCATCAACGGCGCATCTACACTGAATCTGAGTGGAGGTTCCTTAACGATTAACTCCTTGAACACCACAGGAACCAACACCACAAATATCAATGTCACAGGTGGAAATCACACAATCACATCCGTGAACCGCGGCGCCGTTAATCTTAGTGGTACTGGATCGATTGCAAGTAGTATAGCTGTCAGCAATAACTCTAGTCTTGGAGGAGCAGGGGTTATTGGTGGAAATGTCACGGTGAACAGCGGTTCCATACTCAGCGGCACCTCGACGATCAATGGTAATGTTTCCATTCAAACAGGCGCCACGCATAGCCCAGGAAATTCTCCGGGTACACAAACAATTGCTGGCAACCTTACCTACCAAGCAGGTTCGACATTCGTATGGGAATTGAATGGCAATTCGATAAACAACTCCGATTTTGATCGAGTTGTGTTTTCGGGGACAGGCAGATCTATGACGGTTGGCGGTGCCATGAACACTCGTCTGAACTTTGTTGGTTCAAATTTCAACGATGCCTTCTGGACTGATAATAGATCTTGGACCGTCTTCTCGAATGTCGATGTAGATCAAGCATCGATTGATAACATGAATATTGTTATCGACACACCAGGGGCGCCCAACGGCACCCTCGCTTGGGTTTTTAATAGCAACAATAAGAATTTGAGCCTTCAATTTTCGGCAGTACCCGAACCAGGTACGATGGCACTTTTGGGACTAGCGACTGGTGTTGTCGGTTTTGCAAAGCGCAGAAGACTGAAGGCATTAGTTGCCCGCACCTAAATCCTGAGATCGTCTGCCTCTTATGACTTGAGAGAGGTTCGGATCAAAAGCATGTATCCTGGCCAACATGGTTATGTTGGCCATTTTCTTTGTCTGCTCAAATGAGCCTGCGGATTGAATCAATCCCAATTCATAGGCGAGTCGATCCGAGTGGCCAGGCAAAACGACTCGCCAATCAAAGGGGACCCTGCCAGGTCGCAATTGATTAACATGCGAAACTAGGTTTGTCGTGCAGTTGTTGTTAATCAGATCGTAAAACTCGGGCTCGCGTTGGAGCTTATTAGATCGAGCCAGCATATCAACCAACAGGTTTTGCGCCTGCTCCGAATTCGCGTTCCCTCGATAGAGAAAGACTTCTACATCCCGAGTGTTTGTCCTCAAAGGTATGACGTCTCGTTCATCCGCAATCACATAGATAAGCTCATACTTCTTACGCAAACCCCCAATCGCCGAATAAGACTCCCCTTGATCGAGTCTCGCCTCGACGGAGATGCAGAATTGCTCTCCTGTTCGAAGCCCAAAGCTAAACATGGTGTGTGCCAACAAAGTCGTTTCTTTGAACGGCACAACAATAAAGTCAACAGAGACAACATCCGTCAACAAAAAACGTAGATCATAATGCCGAACATCGTAATCTTCTTCCGTACGATATCGACAATTGCGAACATGCCGTATCGTAATCTCATTTCCATGAAATTCAGAAAACGGAAGGATCGCTAAGTCCGGTCGCCAAACCCTTCCGACCGACTGCGCCTCCTTGTTGAACAAGTTGATTCGTGGGCCACGTGGGCTCTGAAAAAGTTGCCTTTCCAGAACGCTTTGCCCACAGCCTATCAGGCCACCAATAAAGCAAAGCTGCCATAGAAACCTTGCTTTAGAGGCCATAGGGTCGATCGCAAATACCGTTGAGGATCATAAAAGTCTGGAGGTTTGTCTCCCTTGCCAACTACCCCTTAGCAGATTCGTTACCATAACGTCAACGTCGATCCACGGAACAGCGGTTGATGGGATCAACGCAACGAGCAACAAAGTGATCTCGCCCCACTAAAAAAGCTACTTTGTGTGAAAATATTGACCCAAGGCAACAAATCAGCTATGCTGCGATAGTTGGACACGTCGGTGATTTTAGTCGTCAAGGTGATTTTGGACTGTCACTAACTGCTAGTTCGCCAAATCCAATTTCCTTCCCCTGACTGCACCTTTCCCACCCGCCCCCCCATCCTTCTCCAGCCTGGAGTCTTGTTCAATGTCAATTGGACCAACAACTCGAGTTATGTTCTGCGTAGTGGTTTGTGCCGCGATTTTCAGCTGCCCAAGCTACTTTAGTCGGTGCACTGCCGCGGATGATCTAGTTAGCTACTCGAAGGATATCTATCCAATCCTTCGCGATAACTGCTTTGGATGCCATCAGCCTGCCAAACGGATGGGTGGGTATCACATGACGGATGCCACGGCCCTATTGTCCGCAGGTGATAGTGGTTCACCTGCGATTGTGCCCGGCAACTCCAAGGAGAGCCATTTGATCCACGAGATTGCAATTGTCGACGGTAAAGCGGAGATGCCGAAAGGGGGCAAACCACTTGCAGAAACAGAAATCGAATTGATCAAACGTTGGATTGATCAAGGAGCAGTGGATGACCGCACAGCAGTTCAATCAACATACTCGGAGACGAATCCTCCCAAGTACATTCGCCCGCCATTGATTAGCAGTCTTCGATTCTCACCAGATGGAACAGAGTTGGTGGCGACAGGTCTTCATGAAGCACTTGTGTTTGATGCGGCGAAATGGGGACTAACGAAACGTCTCGTGGGACTTAGCCCTAGGCTTGAATCAATCGCTCATTCTCCTGACGGAAAATGGATTGCTGTGGCCGCTGGAGAACCTGGAGTCCGAGGTGAGCTTCAGATTTGGAATCGCGAAAGCAAAACACTCGAGAATAGCTATGTCATCGGCAACGACACTTTGTTTGGTGTGAGTTGGTCCCCTGACTCCCAACTGATTTCTTTCGGATGCTCAGACAACTCCGTTCGTGCAATTAATTTAGCCGGAGAACAAAAGCTCTATCAACGGACTCACGAGGACTGGACTCGAGCTACAGTCTTTACCCCCGCAGGTAAACATTTGATTTCGGTTTCACGAGACATGACGGTAAAGCTCACAGAAGTCGAAACCGAACGATTTGTTGATAACATCACCTCGATCACGCCGGGTGCTTTGCGTGGAGGCGTGCAAGCGATTGCAAGGCATCCGAGTCGAAATGAAATCGTCGTAGGCGGAGCAGATGGTACAGCAAAGATCTATCGAGTCTTTCGACAAACAGCCAGAGTGATTGGTGACGACGCCAATCTCATTCGCCAGTTAGAACCATTACAGGGTCGAATTTTCGATGTCGCAGTAAGTGACGATGGCCGCTATTTGGCTGCGGTCGCAACACTCGACAATCGAAGTATGATCAGAGTTTGGTCCTACGATGTTGATGGGCAAATTCCTGAACCAATCAAAGCCATTCAACAAAAGAATCCAAACGAACGTACCGAAGAGGAAAAACAAACTCTCGAAAAATACGTGACTCCCGCTCCCGCAATTCTGGCTACTTGGGAAGTACCGGAAACAGCAATCTATTCAATAGCCATTGACCTACAAGGCAGGCTGGCAGCGGGTGGAGCAGACGGGCAAATTCGTGTCTGGTCCATTGCCAAGTCAGAACTTCTCAGTCGATTTGATGCGACACCGGCAGATTCAACGATTCCAGCCGACACGAAATCGATTGCAGAAAGTCGCCATGCTCGCCTAACCCAAATTGCATCACTGCAGGAACAAGAGCGACAACACGACGAATGGCAAAAACGACTGCAAGCATTGCCCTTGGCAAGTATCGAGCAATTATCTGTCGAACCGCAGCAGATCGCTTTCACTCAGTGGAATGAATCGGTGCAATGCCTGGTTACGGCAAAGCTTAAGAGTGGAGAATTGATCGACGTAACAAGTTTTTGCAATTTTGTGACTGCTGGTTCCCAGGTTTGGGCTTCACCCAGAGGTTGGGTGCAACCAATTGAGTCGGGGGAATCACGGCTTGAGGTTAAACTAGCAGATCATCGAATCGAGATACCGGTCAACGTTTCAATACAGTCAGACAGCAGCATGGACTTTGTCCGCGATGTGAATCCTGTTTTGTCAAGACTTGGATGCAACTCCGGAACATGCCATGGTGCTCAAGCAGGGAAAAGCGGATTCAAATTGTCGCTACGCGGATACGATCCACTTTTCGATATTCGTTCTTTAGCAGACGACCTGGCCGGGCGCAGACTCAATCCATCTTCGCCTCTCGATAGTTTGATGGTCACCAAACCTCTTGGAATTGTGCCACACGTCGGAGGTAAACTCTTTGAAGGAGGAGATCGTGCCTCTCTCGTTTTGCAGCAATGGATTCGTGAGGGAGCAAAACTCAACAGGGAAAGTTTTCGAGTCCAAAGCCTGGAAATCCAGCCTAAAGACCCAACCATTCAAACGGTTGGGGATACTCAACAAGTTCGCGTGATTGCGACCTATTCAAATGGAAACAAACGGGACGTTACTCATGATGCCTTTGTCGAAACCGGGAATGCCGAGGTTGCTTCGATACTCGATGGAGCTCGCGTTAGCGCAATTAGACGGGGCGAAGCACCGATATTGGCTCGTTACGAAGGTGCTTATGCTGCGACAACTCTCACTGTCATGGGAGATCGGACCGGTTACGCGTGGGCACCGCCAGCCACAAACAATCCGATCGATGCTTTTGTTGCGAATAAGTTACAAAGGCTAAAAATCGAGCCTTCATCACTCTGCAGCGACACGGAATTTCTGCGTCGAGTCAGCATCGACTTAACCGGGCTTCCGCCAACAGCTAATCAAGTGCGAGAATTTCTGGCCGACCAAACTCCCATGCGAGACAAGAGAAATCGCAAGATTGATGAACTAATCGCGAGCGACTCTTTTGTCGAACATTGGACTAACAAATGGTCCGATCTTCTTCAAGTCAATTCAAAGTTTCTGGGCAAGGAAGGGGCTGCCAGCTTTCGCGATTGGATTAAGAATAGTATCGCGACCAATAAACCATACGATCAGTTCGTTCGTGAAATCGTTACAGCCAACGGCTCCAATCGCGAACAACCACAAGCCGCGTATTACAAGATACTGCGCACCCCCGAGGAGCTTGTTGAAAACACGACACACTTGTTTCTAGGTGTACGATTCAATTGCAATAAATGCCATGATCACCCGTTTGAGAGATGGACACAGGATCAATACTTTGAAACTGCTGCATTCTTTTCTCATGTTAGCTTAGCAAAAGACGCTGAATCGGGTGATCGAACCATTGGTGGCACCGCCGTAGAAGGCGCCAAGCCTCTTTACGAGATCGTCGCAGACTCCAGTGGCAAAGAGATGAAACACGATCGAACACAACAGGTCATTGCACCTAAGTTTCCATTTGAAACGAAATACGAAAAAGCAGACGGGATGTCGCGGCGTGCTGAATTCGCCGCTTGGCTCACCAATTCGTCAAATCCATATTTTGCTAAGAGCTTTGTGAATCGCCTCTGGGGATACATGCTCGGCACTGGCTTAATAGAACCTATTGATGACATTCGAGCTGGCAATCCCCCGAGCATTCCCGAATTGCTAAATCATCTGGAGTCAGACTTTATCACCCACGGATTTGATGTACGCCACACTATGCGCACCATCTGCCAGTCGGAGACCTACCAAAGATCGCTAACCAAGAACAAATGGAATGAAGACGATTCCAGAAACTACTCTCGCGCAAACCCAAGACGGTTACCGGCGGAAGTGCTTTACGATTCCATTTACTTGGTAACCGGCTCCAAGTCGAATCTGCCGGGACTAGCTCCCGGGACTCGAGCAGCATCGTTAGCCGATGCGGATCCAGGGCTACCTGATGGGTTCTTGAACAACCTGGGCCGGCCAGTTCGCGAAAGTGCATGCGAATGTGAACGATCAAACGAATTGCGACTCGGAGCTGTAATGTCATTGGTAAGCGGGCCAACTTTGGGTACCGCTATCGCAGACCAGAACAACTCTTTATCGCAGTTGGTGAATAGTACGCCAAGCGACGGGGACCTAACCAACGAGCTCTTTCTAAGAGTCTTAAACCGGTTCGCAACAGCCGAAGAGTTAGAAACGGCTAAAACAGTTTTGAATCAAATCGAAGAGGATCACATTGCATTGGAAAGGCAATTGGCAGAGCGAGAAACATGGTGGTTACAAGAAAAGCCAAACCGCGAAGCTCAATTAGCAGCTGAAAAAGCGTCCGCCGAACAAGAGTTAAGCTCGAGACGAGCGGCTATTCGCGAGGCACGTGAGGCGGCCGAGACGGCAAGATTGGCTAGAGTTGAAGATGCGAAGAAGGCGATAGCCGATTTTGATGCTGGGCTAAAGCAGCGAGTTGTCGATTTCATCAATGCTCGACGAAATCAACCAGCTTGGATTCCTTTACAGCTTGCGTCGGCCAAATCGACCAACCAAGCGGTATTCCATGCTGCTGGAGACAGATCGGTACTTGTTAATGGCGATGACTCACCTGCCGTTTATTCGGTGCAAACAATTGTGCCGTCGACATTCAATACCATTCGTTTCGAAGCCCTAACGCGTCCCGATCTTCCCGCGAAAGGCCCCGGTCTTTCCGAGAACGGGAACTTTGTTGTCACGGAATTTGAGCTCTTTGTGGGGAGTCCAGATAAACCGAATGAAATGAGACAAATTAAGCTCACTAAGGGACTTACGGATTTTGATCAATCCGGATTCTCAGCGGCAGCAGCCATCGATGGAAACCGCGATGACCAAGGAGGATGGGCCATTCACGGGGCAACTGGTCTGGAACATTGGGCGGTATTTGAATTGGCTGAGGCTGTAACGCTAGCCCCTGGAGAGGTTCTCGAATGGCGAATTCATCAAAAGCACAATGCCGCCAAACATCGAGTAGGACACTTCCGCCTAAGTGTTGCAACAAAGTCTGGTGACTTGCAAATTGGGTTATCCGAAAACTTGCAGGCACTTGCCTCCTCACCTTTAGAGCAATGGAGCGAGCCAGATTTAGAGGCACCCAAAGCTTATGTTCGCGAAACATCTGCCGAACGAAAGGAACATGTTGCTCGACTAGGTAGAGAGAGCATGTCTCTACCAGAAGATGAAATGGTTGCAACTTTTCTGAAACGCATCGAAAGACTATCACAGCCGGTCGGAGATGACTCGCTTTTGGTACGATTGCGAAACGATGTCAAAGAAAGTGCATTGCAGAAGGCCAAAGCTCGCTTAACTGCAGCTGAAGACATAACCTGGGCTTTGATCAATAGCCCTGCTTTTCTTTTCAATCATTAAAATCACCACGTATCCTTTATCCAAATTTCAAAAGTCCGTAATCAATCGATTGTTTCATCCAGTTTAGGGAAAAAGAAGATGTTTCGAATTCTTGGTAGTGCTGGTCGCGATTTGTGTGATGGTCATTTAGGAGTAACGCGTCGAGATGTCCTTCGAATCGGGGCATCTGGGCTTTTCGGACTTTCGCTTCCGCAGATTTTGCAACTCCAAGCAGCGCAGGCTAACGATACCAGCAACGCACCAGGCTGGAATCGAGCCAAGAGAATGATCATGGTCTACTTGCAAGGAGGTCCGAGTCACATTGATCTTTGGGACCCTAAAGAAAACGTTCCAGACAAAGTCAAGAGTGTTTTCGGAAACATCTCTACCAAGATTCCAGGGATCCAGTTTACGGAGAATCTACCGCTGCTGAGTCAAATCAATGACCGGTTCACAATGATCCGCTCGATGAGCTATACGCCAAATGGACTCTTTAACCATACTGCTGCCATCTACCAAATGATGACGGGGTACACCACAGACAAAGTAAGCCCATCAGGTCAATTGGAGCCACCGAGCCCCAAGGACTTCCCGAATTTTGGCTCCAATATTGTTCGTATAAAACCTGCCGATGAGCCGATGTTACCGTTTGTCACTCTGCCTAGACCGCTTCAAGAGTCCAACGTGGTCGGCAAAGGCGGGTACGCTGGATTCTTGGGTAAAGCCTACGATCCCTATACTCTGTTCCCAGAGGGTGACGATCTGGATATGAACAAAATGGATCGCATCAATGTTAGCGATTTGCAACTCCGACCCGAGGTCTTTGCAGTTCGATTGAAACGCAGGGCAGCGCTAAGAGATTTGATCAACGCGAAGATGCCAGAAATCAATGCTGCTGTTGAACAACATCAACTCGATGAGTACTTCGAACAAGCACTCTCGCTAGTCGTTTCCGGCAAGGCCCGTGAAGCGTTCGATCTAAAGCAAGAGTCCGAAGCGCTTCGAGATAATTATGGACGCAATACGTTTGGCCAAAGTTGTTTGTTGGCTCGACGATTAGTCGAGGCAGGAACGAGAGTGGTAGAAGTCATCTGGCCAAAAGTAGCCAATAGTGACAACCACTCCTGGGATCATCACAGTGACCTATCCAAACGCATGAAGACCCAATCAGCACCAATGCTTGATCGTGGACTTTCCGCTTTGATTACGGATCTAGATGATCGTGGACTTCTGGAGGATACTCTCGTTGTAGCTGTTGGCGAATTCGGAAGATCTCCTGAACGGGGAGTTAGCACTAGCGGTAACGGTAACTCGGATGACGGCCGAGATCACTGGCCGTATTGTTACACCGCTGTCATGGCAGGTGCCGGAATCAAACGCGGCTATGTTCATGGCAAGAGTGACAAGACGGCGAGTTCACCGGTCGAAGCCCCTTTACATCCAGCGGAAATGTTGGCCACGATTTATCATTCCTTCGGTATCAATCCCGAATCAATCGTTTACAACCATCTAAATCAACCCAGAGAACTCGTCAAAGCACAAGCGGTTACGCAACTGTTTGGATAATCAGACAGCGAAAACATTTTAGAGCCCGTTTATCGATACTGGCATATTACGTGTCGGCCGGCATTACAAAGTGCCTGCCATGAATACGATCGTCTTCGTTTGAGAGCACCACATTGCTCGTGCTCTCTTTATTGCTCGTGCTCTCTTTCCATTACAACATGAGGCGTAGATTCGCCGATCGACTCCTTTCTTTCGAAGTCTCCGAGGACGTGATCCAGATTCTCGGACGGAAAACCCTCAGTAATGCGGGAAGAAAAAATGAGCGAATTAGTATCGGAGGTCTGGCCCGTGCGACCGAGTTAAGCTCGGTCGCGGACCAGTTGATCAGGATGGCAGAATCAAGACCTTTCCTCGGTATACATTCGGGGTGAGATTGAGTTCGCCTCTCGGAAAGTGGTTCAAAGCACTCCTCGCTATGCTTAATTTTGGCCAATTTCTTGCATTAGGGTCACAATTACTGGTCCCTGATTGCGACTCTCTTTCAGATTTGGCTTTACCGTTTTTGATATTTCCAGTAGTTTCGAAGTACTGGATCAGCTGTGGCTGTGTACAAAGTTTAGGGTTTAAAGAATTTGGGGCTAATTGTGACCTGTGAGAAGGTTTTAGAGCACGCGCGTTCACTCTCTCGCGAATTGGAAATTGCCATCCGAGCTGCACAAGCTGCGGGAGTTCTACTTATCTCTGGATACGAACGATTAGCAGCCGGACAAGGTAGCGAGGTTGAAAGAAAAGGGGTCGGTGATTTAGTTTCCGAAGTCGACCGCTTGGCAGACGAAGCGTCGGTGAATGTGCTTCGACAGTTTAGTGATCTTCCCGTCCTTTCAGAGGAATTGCATCATGACATTGCCGAGCGAGACAATCTTTGGATCGTTGATCCCCTAGACGCCAGCAGCGCTTATTTGATGCAAGCAGGAAAGGAATATCCATCGGTACTTATCGCGCTCCGCTTACAGGGAGAAACAAGGTTAGGCGTGACCTATTTCCCGTTAACCGGTGAGTGGTTTTATGCTCAAAGGTCACGTGGCTCTTGGAAAGATGGACGTCGTCTCGTATGCACTTCGGACGAGTCGTTGTCCGATATTTGGGTCGAAATGAATCAGTATGGTGCGTCGGAATATGAGACTGAGTATTTTGCCAATTTGCGGAAGCGACTTCGCTCTACATCGGGCGCACAGCTAGTCACCAGCAATGTACCCCACTCCGGAGTCGCTGTGCGTATTGCAGAGGGACGCAGTTCGCTTGCTGCTGCTATCCACGACAATAATCCCATCAAGGTCAAACAAGCAGCATGGGATATTGCATCCCCACAAATCATTTTGGAAGAGGCTGGAGGGGTGTTTTTGAACCCACAGGGCAATCGAACAGATCCATTTTCTGCTGAGCCAATCATCGTAGCTCGCTCCGCAGCCATCGCTCAGCGAATTATTGAATTAGGAATCGTTGCTTCGATCGCTTAGCAGAATCGATCGCTTAGCAGAATCGTGGACCGGGAAAGAAGCAGCTCGTATTCTCCAGTGGCGTAAAGCTGGCGCTCACACCTATGATGCAACAAAAAAACCTTGGCATCGGAGGGGACACCAAGGCTTTGGAGTTTGGCTCGAGTTGAGTAAACAACTCGTAAAGGAGATCGCAAGAAACTAGTCTAGGAAACCGACCAATTCTTGAGAACGACTTGGTTGCTGAAGTTTTCGAACCGCTTTGGCTTCAATTTGACGAATACGTTCTCTCGTCACTTTGAAGATATGGCCGACCTCTTCAAGCGTATAGCTGTAACCGTCCCCTAATCCATACCGGAGTTTGATAATTTCACGTTCACGGTAACTGAGTGTCTTTAAGACAGAGTTGATCCGCATTCGCAACATTTCTTGTCCCGCACCGATTGCTGGGCTTTCGGCAGTGCCGTCAGGCAGCAGGTCGCCGAAATGACTGTCTTCGCTATTTCCGACAGGTCGATCGAGCGAGATTGGATATCGGCTCATGGCCAAAACCCGTCGCGCTTCCTCGATCGTCGTTTCTGCACGTCGAGCAGTTTCTTCTAAGGTGGGCTCGCGTCCAAGTTCTTGCAGCAACTGCCGGGAAACGTTTCGAACTCGCGACATGGTTTCCACCATGTGCACGGGGATTCGAATGGTTCGGCTTTGGTCTGCGACCGCACGCGTAATGGCTTGGCGTATCCACCATGTTGCGTACGTACAAAACTTGAATCCGCGTCGATATTCGAACTTGTCGACAGCCCGCATCAACCCCGCGTTACCTTCTTGGATCAAGTCCAAGAAACTGAGTCCGCGGTTTCGATACTTCTTAGCAATCGAAACTACCAAACGCAAATTGCCTTCGCTTAACTGCTTTTTCGCTCTTTGGTACTCGGTGAAGACCTTTTTGACAGTCGCAACTCGGTTTCGGAGGGAAGTAGGCGTTTCTTGGGTAGCTACGAGAATCTGACGAAACTCTCGCTTTAACTGAGCCACCTGCGACGGAGCAACTTGATAAGACTTTAAAGTTGCCAAATCATGCAGAATCTCATCGACTCGCTGACTTAGCCGCTCTAGAACACTGATCATTGCTTCAATTCGCTGGGTACGCAGCCCCAACTCTTCCACTAATCGAACCGTCTTGCGACGTCGGCGAGCAAGTGATTGCCACGCCTCTACCCGAACCTTGCCCGTCAAGTTTTTGCTAAGAGCGTTGCGATAATCTCTTCGATTTCGCTTCAACAAAACATCAAGAGTTTTAAGGTTGTGAGGTAGTCGACCCAAAATTTGGTCTTTTTCCAAGCGGTCGGTGACCGAAACTTGGACAGTGCGATCGAATGGTAGTTCGCCGGAATGAACACGCTTGAGAATCTTGAAGGCGTACTGAACCACATAATCACACTCGAGCAGTTTGGTCCTGAATCGTCGTCGGGTGACTTCGATTTTCTTCGCCAATCGAATCTCTTCGTCGCGGGTGAGCAAAGGAATCTCCCCCATCTGCGTCAAATA
>Ga0315899_10000693_pt1 | contig 39891 bp, 37 predicted proteins | sample LakEriMetagenome_2_FD_203518 | JGI IMG/M metagenome (GOLD analysis project Ga0315899, IMG submission 203518) | Freshwater fungal communities from buoy surface, Lake Erie, Ohio, United States - Buoy 4 MA112 | ecosystem: Environmental > Aquatic > Freshwater > Lake | place: USA: Lake Erie, Ohio...
AAGGCGAATGGCGAACCCTATCTGCTGGCGCCGGACAATCGCCTGGTGCTGCCGGTCGGCCGCCCGATCAAGCTCATCATCACCGGCGCGGACGTGATCCACAGCTTCGCGGTGCCATCGCTCTGGCTGAAGATGGACGCCGTGCCGGGCCGCCTCAATGAAAAGAGCGTCTTCATCGAAAAGCCGGGCGTCTACTACGGCCAGTGTTCCGAACTGTGCGGCGCACGCCACGGCTTCATGCCGATCGCGATTGAAGCGCTGCCGCCGGCCCAGTTCGAACAGTGGCTGCTGTCGCAGGGCGGCACCGTGAAGCCGCAGCCCAAGACCGCCGACGCCGCGCCCACCGGCGCGCCGGCCAAGATTTGATCCCAGGGGTAGGAAGCCATGACGACCATCACAGCCGATCATCACGGCGATCACGCCCATGATCACCATGACGCCGATCACAAGCCGGCCTTTTTCCAGCGCTGGTTCATGTCCACCAACCACAAGGACATCGGCACACTCTACCTGATCTTCGCGATCATGGCCGGCCTGATCGGCGGCGCGATATCGGGCCTGATGCGCGCCGAGCTTGCGCATCCGGGCATCCAGTATCTCCATGGCTGGGCGCAGATGATGGACGGGCCGGACGCCACGCTGGACCAGGCCTATCACCTCTGGAACGTGCTGATCACCGCGCATGGCCTCATCATGGTCTTCTTCATGGTGATGCCCGCGATCATCGGCGGCTTTGGCAACTGGTTCGTGCCGATCATGATCGGCGCGCCGGACATGGCCTTCCCGCGGATGAACAATATCAGCTTCTGGCTGCTTATTCCCGCCTTCGCGCTGCTGCTGGGATCGACCTTCGTCCCCGGCGGCACCGGCAATGGCGCGGGCACCGGCTGGACCGTCTATGCGCCGCTGTCCACCAGCGGTTCGGCAGGGCCGGCCGTGGACATGGCGATCCTGTCGCTGCACATCGCGGGCGCTTCGTCGATCCTGGGCGCGATCAACTTCATCACCACCATCCTCAACATGCGCGCGCCGGGCATGACCCTGCATAAGATGCCGCTGTTCGTCTGGTCGGTGCTGGTCACTGCCTTCCTGCTGCTGCTGGCGCTGCCGGTGCTGGCCGCCGCGATCACCATGCTGCTGACCGACCGCAATTTCGGCACCACCTTCTACGACGCGGCAGGTGGCGGCGATCCTGAGCTGTACCAGCATCTCTTCTGGTTCTTCGGCCACCCCGAAGTTTATATCATGATCCTGCCGGGCTTCGGCATCGTCAGCCAGATCATCTCGACCTTCAGCCGCAAGCCGGTCTTCGGCTATCTCGGCATGGCCTACGCCATGGTCGCGATCGGCGTCGTCGGCTTCGTGGTATGGGCGCACCACATGTTCACGACCGGCATGTCGGTCAATGTGAAGATGTATTTCACCGCCGCCACCATGGTCATCGCGGTGCCGACCGGCATCAAGATCTTCTCGTGGATCGCCACCATCTGGGGCGGGTCGATCAGCTTCAAGACGCCGATGGTGTGGGCGCTGGGCTTCATCTTCCTGTTCACCGTGGGCGGCGTGACCGGCGTGGTGCTGGCCAATGGCGGCGTGGACGACGTGCTGCACGACACCTATTATGTCGTTGCGCACTTCCACTATGTGCTCTCGCTGGGTGCGGTCTTCTCGCTCTTCGCCGGCTTCTACTACTGGTTCCCGAAGATGTCGGGGCGCATGTACAACGAGTTCCTAGGCCAGTTGCACTTCTGGGTGTTCTTCATCGGCGTGAACCTGCTGTTCTTCCCGATGCATTTCCTGGGCCTCAGCGGCATGCCGCGCCGCTATCCCGACTATCCGGCGGCGTTCGAAAAGTGGAACAGCGTCGCCACCCATGGCTACGAGATCATGGCCGTCGGCGTGATCATCTTCCTGATCAACATCTTCTGGTCGCTCGCGGCCGGACGGAAGGCCGAGGGCAATCCGTGGGGCGAAGGGGCGACCACGCTGGAATGGACGCTGTCCAGCCCGCCGCCCTTCCACCAGTTCGAAACGCTGCCGGTGATCGACGACGCCGCGCACCATTGAGGCAGTGACCTTTGCCGGGGGACAGACGCGATCCGTTCCCCGGTCCAGCATGAAGCCCGCCTGTGCGCGGGCCGGAACGATTATGACGACCGCGACCTTTGCCTCTGTGTCCATGCCCGCCGACTGGCGGGATTTCGTGGCTTTGACCAAGCCGCGCGTGATGACTCTGGTCGTGTTCACGGGGCTGTGCGGGCTGCTGGCCGCGCCGGGGACGATCCATCCGGTTCTGGCCTTCACCGCGATCCTGTGCATTGCGCTTGGCGCAGGCGCGGCCGCCGCGCTCAACCAGTGGTGGGAAGCGGACATCGACGCCAAGATGAAGCGCACCGCGTCCCGCCCGCTGCCCGCAGGCCGCATGGACCGGCAGGCCGCGCTGCATTTCGGCGTCGGCCTCTCCTTCTTCTCGGTCATCCTGATGGGCATGGCGACCAACTGGCTCGCCGCCGCCGTGCTGGCCGTCTCGATCCTGTTCTACGTCTTTGTCTATACCATCTGGCTCAAGCCCCGGACGGCGCAGAATATCGTCATTGGCGGTGCTGCCGGCGCCTTCCCGCCGGTCATCGGCTGGGCAGCGGTGACAGGGGATGTCAGCGCGCTTCCCGTCGCCCTCTTCATGCTGATCTTCTTCTGGACACCGCCGCATTTCTGGGCGCTCGCCCTGTTCGTGAAGACGGACTATGCCGCCGCCGGCATCCCGATGCTGCCGGTCGTGTCGGGCGAGGTGGCGACGCGGCGACAGATCTGGTTCTACACCGCGATCATGGCGGTGGCCGCGCTCGCGCCGGTGCTGCTGCGGCTGACGGGGGTGATCTATGGTACCGCCGCCCTGCTTGGCACCGGCCTGTTCGCCGTCCTCGCCTTTCAGGTCTATCGCCGCCGCGAAAGCGATCCCGCGCGCATGGCCCCGGAAAAGCGGCTGTTCAAATATTCCGTCCTCTATCTCTTCCTCCTGTTCGGGGCAGTGGTCGTCGACCGCTGGCTGCTGGCATGACGCCCGAGGAACTGGAAGCCATCCGCGCCCGGCAGAAAAGCCGTGCGGTCGTAACCGGGCTGCTGCTCGGCTTCCTCGTCATCCTCTTCTTCGCCATCACGCTGGCCAAGATCGGCGCGAGCCACACTATCTGATGGCCAGCTTGCCGCCATCTCCGTTCGATCGCGACCGGCGCAACCGGCGGACGATGCTGGCGGCCGCGGGCGTGGGGTTCGCGATGCTGGGCCTCGGCTTCGCTTCGGTCCCGCTCTACCGCATCTTTTGCGAACGGACGGGGTTTGGCGGCACCACGCAACGCGCCGAAGCGGCGACCGGCGTGCCGGTCGCGACCGGTCACAGCATGTCGATCCGTTTCGATTCGAACATCGCGCCCGGCATGCCCTGGGCCTTCCACCCCGAACGACCGACCCAGACGGTCACGGTGGGAGCCAAAAGCATGGCGATCTTCATCGCGAAGAACCTGTCCGACAAGCCCGTGACCGGCACCGCCGCCTTCAACGTCACGCCGACGCAGGCGGGAGCCTATTTCACCAAGATCCAGTGTTTCTGCTTCACCGAGCAGACGCTGCAGCCGGGGCAGGAGGTGCGGATGCCCGTCCTCTATTATGTCGATCCCAAGATACTCGACGACCCGGACAACAAGGACACGCAACAAATCACGCTCAGCTATACTTTCTATCCTGTTGAGCAGGGCAAGAAGGCAAGCTAAGGACGAGCGGTAACAGGAGCAGGGAAGACCCGATCATGGCAGGCGCAAAGACGCACGATTATCATATTCTTCCGCCGAGCATCTGGCCGCTGTTCGGCTCGATGTCGGCGCTGGTGATGGCGTTTGGCGCGATCATGTACATGCACCCCGACGCGATGGGCGCCGGCGGCGGCTGGGTGTTCCTGATCGGTTTGGCGGGCGTGCTGTTCACCATGTACAGCTGGTGGGGCAACGTCATCGCCGAAGCGCATGCGGGCGACCATACGCCGGTGGTGCAACTCCACCTGCGCTACGGCATGATCCTGTTCATCGCGTCCGAAGTCATGTTCTTCGTCGGCTGGTTCTGGGCCTTCTTCGACTTCTCGCTCTTCCCCAGCGCGCTGCCGCCGATAGACGGCGCATTCCCGTCCAAGGGCGTGGAGGTGATGAACGCGTTCGAGCTGCCGCTGCTCAACACGCTGATCCTGCTGTGCTCCGGCACCACCGTCACCTGGGCGCATCACAGCCTGATCCACGGCGACCGCGACGGCCTCATCAAGGGGCTTTGGTGCACGATCATCCTGGGCGCGATCTTCAGCTGCATCCAGGCTTATGAATATGCCCATGCGCCGTTCGGCTTCGGCGGCAACCCGTACAGCTCGTCCTTCTACATGGCGACCGGCTTCCACGGCTTCCACGTTCTGGTCGGCACCATCTTCCTGATCGTCAATCTGGTGCGCGCCTATAAGGGGCATTTCACCCCGCGCCAGCATTTCGGTTTCGAAGCCGCCGCGTGGTACTGGCACTTCGTCGACGTGGTGTGGCTGTTCCTGTTCGTCGCCGTCTATGTCTGGGGCGGCTGGGGCGCGGAGGTCCATGGCGGCTGATCCGGGCGTCGGGCGATGAGCGGGACCGTCTGGCATCTCGCGCAGATCAACATCGGTCGCCTTGTCGCGCCCAAGGGCGATCCGCAGGTGCAGCCCTTCTTCGACGCGCTGGACCGCGTCAACGCGCTGGCCGAAGCCTCGCCGGGCTTCGTCTGGCGGCTGAAGGATGAAGGCGGCAACGCCACCGACATGGCGCTGGGCGGCGATCCGCTGCTGATCCCCAACATGTCGGTGTGGACCGACGCCGACGCCTTGTTCGATTTTGTCTATCGCAGCGCGCATACCCCGGTGATGGCGCGGCGGCGCGACTATTTCGAACGGTTCGAAGGGGCCTATCAGGCGCTCTGGTGGATCGAGGCGGGCGCCATTCCAACGGTCAATGACGGGCTTTCGCGCCTCTGGCTGCTCGACCGGCTTGGGCCGACCGCGCAGGCCTTCACCTTCAAGACGCGCTTCCCCGTGCCGGGGGAGGCCGGGCCACCGGTCGATCACCGTCCCGATCCCTGGTGCATGGGTCGTGCCTGAAGCAGGCAGTGGCGCGCGGCGTATCCCGCTGATCCCGACGATCATCGTCGCGGCCGCTATCCTCGTCATGATCGGGCTTGGCATCTGGCAGTTGCAGCGGCGAGGGGAAAAGGCGCAGGCGCTTGCCCTGGCGGCCGCCAATCCGGGCAAGCCTGCGGTCGCCTTTCCCAAACTGCCTCCGGTCGATCCCGCTCTCCTGTTCCGGCCATCCTCGGTCCACTGCCTGTCCGTCGTCGGCTGGCAGGTGGAGGCAGGACGCGCCGCAGACGGCAGCAGCGGATACCGCCACATCGCCCAATGTTCGACCGGCGCGGAAGGGCCGGGCGTGCTGGTGGCCGTGGGGGTCGGACAGCGGCCGGACCAGAAGCCGGGCTGGTCGGGCGGCCAGGTGGAAGGCTGGATCGGGGAGGAGCCGGACCATCGCGCGCTGCTGACCCGGATCGGCGGCAAGGCTCCGCCGCTGCGGCCGATGCTGATCGCCAAGCACGCGCCGGACGGGCTGAAGCCGATGGCGCCTCCCAGCGCCGCCGACATCCCCAACAATCATCTCGCCTATGCCGTGCAATGGTTCTTTTTCGCCGGCGTCGCGGCCGTCATCTATGCGCTGGCGCTGCGGCGGCGGAATATCTCCTCTAAGGGCACGCAAAAGCCTTAATTGCTTGCCCACCGCGCCGCCCGGCGTTACCGCGCTTGCCCATCATGCAGTATCAGAGCACCAGGGGGAGCGCGCCGACGCTCGGTTTCGAGGATGTGACGCTGGCAGGACTCGCGTCCGACGGCGGCCTCTATATTCCCGAAAGCTGGCCCGCCTTCACGTCCGATCAGATTCTCGCCCTCGCCGGCCTTTCCTATGTGGAGACCGCGGTGCGGGTGATGGCGCCTTTCGTCGCCGGATCGCTCAGCGAAGAGGAATTGCGGGAGCTTTGCACCGCCGCCTATGGGCGGTTCAGCCACGGCGCGGTGACGCCGCTGGTGCAGCTTGACCATCAGCACTGGCTGCTGGAACTGTTCCACGGACCCACGCTGGCGTTCAAGGACGTGGCGCTTCAGTTGCTCGGCCAATTGTTCGAGCGGTTCCTGTCGCGCCGCGACGATCACCTCACCATCGTCGGCGCGACGTCGGGCGACACGGGCTCTGCGGCCATCGACGCGGTTGCGGGCCGGGCGAAGATCGACATCTTCATGCTGCACCCGGAAGGCCGCGTGTCCGACGTGCAGCGGCGGCAAATGACCACGGTCCGCGCGCCCAACGTCTATAACATCGCGATCGACGGCAGCTTCGATGATGCGCAGGCGCTGGTGAAGGCGATGTTCAACGATGCGGACTTTTCCAGCCGCTTCAACCTGTCGGCGGTGAACAGCATCAACTGGGCGCGGCTGATGGCGCAGGTGGTCTATTATTTCTACGCCGCTGTCCGCCTGGGCGCGCCGGAACGGCAGGTGGCCTTTTCGGTCCCGACCGGCAATTTCGGCGATGTGTTCGCGGGCTATGTCGCGGCCAGGATGGGCCTGCCGGTCGCGAAGCTGATCGTCGCGACCAATGTCAACGACATCCTGCATCGGGCGCTGTCGGAAGGCGACTACAGCCAGGGGCAGGTGGTGCCGACCGCGACGCCCAGCATGGACATCCAGGTCAGCTCCAATTTCGAACGGCTGCTGTTCGACGCGGGCGGTCGCAACGGGCTGGCGCTTGCGGACCAGATGCGCGGGTTCGAGACGAGCCGTGCCATGCGCCTCACCAATGCGCAGCGCGAAGGGGCGGCGCACCTGTTCGGTTCCGCCCGGATCGACGCCGACGGCATGACCATGGCGATGCGCTGGGCCTATGACGGCGCGGGGCAGATCCTCGATCCGCACAGCGCCATTGGCCTGGCGGCCGCGCGGGAGGCGGCGCTTGATCCGTCGATCCCGGTGGTGACGCTGGCGACCGCCCATCCCGCGAAGTTCAGGGATGCGGTGGAGCGCGCGACCGGCACGCGCCCGCCTCTCCCCGCACGCGTGGGCGACCTTTTCGCGCGCGAGGAAAGCTATGCGAAGCTGCCGGGCACGTTCGACGCCGTGACCGCCTATGTGGCGGAACGCGCGACGCCTCGCGGCTGACGGGGCCGATTTGGAACTCAAGACCCTCATCGGCGAACCCTGGTCCGACTACGGCCTGCTCGATTCGGGCGACGGGCGGAAGCTGGAACGCTATGGCCGCTTCCGCTTCATCCGCCCCGAGCCGCAGGCGATGTGGAAACCCGCGACCGCCGACTGGCGCGCGGACGCCGAGTTCATCCCCGGATCGGACGAGGATGGCGGCGGCCGCTGGTATTATGAGAATACGGTGCCGGCCGAAGGCTGGCCGCTGCATTGGAAGGAAGTGACCTTCCAGTCGAGCTGCACGCCCTTCCGCCATCTGGGCTTCTTCCCCGACATGGCCCCCGTTTGGGACGACCTGCGCGCGGCCATCGCCGACAAGCCCGATGCGGAGGTGATGAACCTGTTCGGCTATACCGGGGTCGGCACGCTGGCGCTGTCTGCCGGCGGCGCGCGCATGGTCCATGTCGACGCATCGAAAAAGTCGGTGGCGCAGGCGCGTGCCAACGCCGCTCTGTCGCAGATGGAGGACCGGCCGGTCCGCTGGATCGTGGAGGACGCCGCCAAGTTCGTCGCGCGGGAGGTCCGGCGCAACCGCCGCTATGACGGCATCCTGCTCGACCCGCCCAAATATGGGCGCGGGCCGGACGGCGAGGTCTGGCGGCTGGAGGAAGACCTGCCCGGCCTCATCGCCAATTGCCGCGCGCTGCTGGATGCCGACAGCCGCTTCCTGTTCCTGACCGTCTATGCCGTGCGCATGTCGGCGCTGGCCATCGGCGAACTGCTGGCCCAGGCGTTCGCCGGCCTGCCGGGGACGGTCGAGGCGGGGGAACTTGCCGTGCGGGAAGAAGCGCGGGGCATCGCGCTGCCCACCGCCATCTGGGCGCGGTGGAAGCGCTGAACGGCGCTCAGGCGAGGGTGACGTAGATTTCCGCCTCGATCACCCATCCCCCGCCCGTTTCGCGCCACTTCGCGCTATAGGTGCCGGACGCCTGCGTGACACCTCCGGCAACGCCTTGCCAGACGCCCAGCTCCATCGCGACCGGCTCGACCGGAGAGGGAATGATGGTTTCGGGCGTGCGGGTGTAGATCATCCGCTCCTTCGCGGCGAATTCCCTCTTCCAGGCCAGAAGCTGTGCCTTGCGTCCGGCGATCACCGCGCTGTCGGTGCCCGTCACCATCACTACGTCGGGGCTGAGCAGTGGACCGATGGCGACAAGATCGGCCTCCGCCAGCGCGCGGTTGAAAGCGGCGCGAGCGATACGGATGCGGATTTCGGCGGCGGCGGTCATCGCTGAATCAGTCCGCCGGCCGTTGGTTGCGAGTGAAGTCGAGAACCGAGAAGGATGCGCTGTCCGCTTCTCGCCCTTCGACGGGCTCGCGAGTTCGAGGCCTATGGAAGGGGGCGGTCAGCCGCACCGCGCGGACGTGATCGTCATCGCCGCGTCATAGCTGACGGTCAGCCGATCGGCGCGATAGTCCATGGTCATCGCCATGCCGGGACCGCCCCAGCGCAGCGTCCGCGCGCCCGACGCCTTGAGCAGCGCCGCACCCGTCTGCGCGCTCGCCTTCTGCCCGACGAAGGCATCCAGGCCGTCATTGCGGCACGGCCCATCCGCCACGGCGGGCGGGGTCGCGGGGCCTTGCCCGTCCGCGCCCGCACAGCCGCCCAGCGTTGCCAGGCACAGCAGCATCATCGTTCGCATCGCCGCTCTCCTCATTCGGTGCGCGTCATCTTGAGCCGGCCGTTCTTGACCGCGAAAGCCATCCGCCCTTCCACCAGATCGACGGCGTCGCGGCCGAATTGCTCGTAACGCCAGCCCTCCAGGATCGAGAGGCCGTCGCGCACCCCCGCCGCCAGCGCGTCGATGTCGTCGGTACGGGCGATCAGCCGTGCGGCGACGTTGATGTCGCGCGATCGGATCTTGAGCAGCAGCTTCAGGAGGTCCGCGACCAGCGCCCCATCCTTGCCCAGGCCCGGCCGTCGCGGTTCGCGGTCGGGCATCTCGTCGCGGCTGAGCGGCTGCGCGTTCCGGATCGCATTCATCAGTCGCGCGCCGATGTCGTTGCTCTTCCATGTGGCGGACAGGCCCCGGACCTTGCCCAGATCCTCCTGGCTCCGCGGCGGATGGCTGGCGATGTCGGCCAGCGTCTCGTCCTTGACGATGCGGCCGCGCGGCAGGTTCTTGTCGCGCGCTTCCATCTCGCGCCAGGCAGCGAGCGCCTTAAGGCGACCCAGCACGTCGGGCTTCTTGCTGGCGATGCGGACGCGCTGCCATGCCTCCTGCGGGTCGTTCTCATAATTGGCGGGATCGCTGATCCGCTCCATTTCCTGATCGAGCCAGTCGCCGCGCCCGGTCTTGCGCAGTTCCTCCAGCATGCGGGGGAAAATCTGGATCAGATAGGTGACGTCGCCGATCGCATAGTCGATCTGCCGCTTGTCGAGGGGACGGCGCGCCCAGTCGGTGAAGCGGGCCCCCTTGTCGAGCTGCACGCCCATCCAGGCGTCGACCAGATTGCCGTAGCCGATCTGTTCGCCCAGTCCCAACGCCATGGCCGCGATCTGCGTATCGAACATGGGGTGCGGCGTCCGCCCGGTCAGGTTGTGGACGATTTCTATGTCCTGCCCGCCGGCGTGAAAGACCTTGAGCACATCCTCATTATCGACCAGCAGGTCGAGCAGGGGCTTTAAGTCCAGGCCCGGCGCCTTGGGATCGATCGCCGCCGCTTCATTGGGGTCGGCCACCTGCACGAGGCACAGCTCCGGCCAATAGCTGTTCTCCCGCATGAACTCGGTATCGACGGCGATGTAGGGCGATTTGGCGATGCGGGCGCAGAAATCGGAAAGCGTCTTGCTGTCGGTAATCAGCGGATGGATTTGCATATGGTCTTCGATCTTATTATGGGCTGGCCCGCTCCCCGGCGGGCTCGTCGAAACGTCGACAGACGGGCCATAGCGGGACTGCAACAATTTGTCATTTCCGTAAAACGAAGCTGAAAGATCAAATCGCCATGCACGCCTATCGCACCCACACCTGCGGCGCCCTGACCACGGCGGAAGTCGGTAACGAGGTCCGCGTGTCGGGATGGGTGCATCGCAAGCGCGACCATGGCGGCGTGCTGTTCGTCGATCTGCGCGACCATTATGGCATCACCCAGATCGTGGCGAAGGCGGATAGCGACCCGCTGGCGATGCTTGAGACATTGCGCCTTGAGTCGGTGGTGACGATCGAGGGCAAGGTCGTCGCCCGCGCGGCGGAAGCGATCAACCCCAGGATGGCGACCGGCGAGATCGAGATCGTGGCCGACCACGTGACCGTGCTGTCGACGGCGGCCGAGCTTCCCCTGCCGGTGGCGGGGGAACAGGATTATCCCGAGGATATTCGCCTGCGCTACCGCTTTCTCGATCTGCGGCGCGAGACGCTGCACGCCAACATCGTCAAGCGCACGGCGATCATCCGCGACATGCGTCGCCGGATGGAGGATGCTGGCTTCACCGAATATTCGACGCCTATCCTGACCGCGTCCAGCCCGGAGGGCGCGCGCGATTTCCTGGTGCCGAGCCGCATCCATGCGGGCAAATTCTACGCCCTGCCGCAGGCGCCGCAGCAATATAAGCAGTTGCTGATGGTCGCAGGCTTCGACCGCTATTTCCAGATCGCCCCCTGCTTCCGCGATGAAGACCCGCGCGCAGACCGGCTGCCTGGCGAATTCTACCAGCTCGACCTGGAAATGAGCTTCGTCACGCAGGAAGACGTGTGGAACACGATGGAGCCGGTGATCGCGAGCGTTTTCGAAGCGTTCGCGGACGGCAAGCCCGTCACCCCGGCGGGCAGCTTTCCGCGCATCCCGCATGCCGAAGCGATGCTGAAATATGGCAGCGACAAGCCCGACCTGCGCAACCCCATCCTGATCCAGGATGTGACCGAGCATTTCCATGGGAGCGGCTTCGGCATCTTCGCTTCGCTGGTGGAGAGCGGCAGCGTGATCCGCGCCATCCCCGCGCCGGGCGCGGGCGCGGGCAGCCGCAAATTCTTCGACGACATGAACCTGTGGGCGCGGGGTGAGGGCTATTCGGGCCTTGGCTACATCAACATCAAGGATGGCGTGCCCGGCGGCCCCATCGCCAAGAACCATGGCGAGGAAGCGACGGCGAAGCTGATCGCGGCGCTGGGCCTTGGCCCCAATGACGGCGTATTCTTTGCCGCCGGCAAGGAAAGCCAGGCGGCCAAGCTCGCCGGCCTCGCCCGCATCCGCGTTGGCGAGCAGCTCGACCTCATCGACAGGGATCGGTTCGATCTGTGCTGGATCGTCGACTTCCCCTTCTACGAATATGACGAGGACGAGAAGAAGATCGATTTCGCGCACAATCCCTTCTCGATGCCGCAGGGCGGGCTGGATGCGCTGAACGGGGGCGATCCGCTGAGCCTCAAGGCCTATCAATATGACATGGTCTGCAACGGCTATGAGATCGCGTCGGGATCGATCCGCAACCAGTCGCCCGAAACCATGGTCAAGGCGTTCGAACTGACAGGCCTCAGCCAACAGGATGTGGAGGATCGCTTCGGTGGCCTCTACCGCGCGTTCCAATATGGCGCGCCGCCCCATGGCGGCATGGCGGCCGGCGTCGATCGCATCGTGATGCTGCTGTGCGGCGCGCAGAATCTGCGCGAGATCACGCTGTTCCCGATGAACCAGCGCGCCGAAGACCTTCTGATGGGCGCGCCCAGCCAGGCTGAACTCAAGCAGCTTCGCGAACTCCACATCCGCGTCGTGGAGCCGCAAGCGAAGGCGTAAGTTATTCCTTTGCGCCGCGCCGGAACTGTTCCAGCATGGCGCAAAGGAGACACGCCCATGACCATCGACCTTGCCGATTATGAAACCGGGGCGAAATACAAGGGCGACTATGATGCCGATCTCGCCGCGCTTCAGCATCGGCTGGCGAAGATACAGGTTGCGCATATCCTGCACGACCGGCGCAGCGTCGTCCTGCTGGAAGGGTGGGACGCGGCGGGGAAGGGCGGCATCATCAAGCGCATGACCGCCGACTGGGATCCGCGCTACTATCAGGTCCACCCCATTGCCGCGCCCAGCGAGATCGAACGCGACCATCATTTCCTCTGGCGCTTCTGGACGCGTCTGCCCGCCGGGCGCAACATCGCGATCTTTGACCGCAGCTGGTACGGGCGCGTGCTGGTGGAGCGGGTGGAGGGCTTCTGTTCCAGGAAGGAATGGAAGCGCGCCTATGACGAAATCAACGCGTTCGAGAAGCAGCAGATCGATGCGGGCGCCAACATGGTGAAGCTCTTCGTTCACATCACGCAGGAAACGCAGGACGAGCAACTGGCGCAGCGGCTCGACACGCCCTGGAAACGGTGGAAGACGGGTGCGGACGATTATCGCAATCGCGCCCGCCGCGCCGATTATCTCGATGCGATGCACGCCATGTTCAAGAAGACCGACAGCAAGCATGCGCCCTGGACGGTGATCGACAATAATAATCGCAAGGCGGGCCGGATCGCGGCGCTGACGCATGTCGCCGACCGGCTGGAGCGACTGGTGCCGATGGACTTTCCCGATGCCGACCCGGCGGTGGTGAAGCTGGCGCGCGACGCCTTTGGCTATCAGGCCGGCAAAAGCTGAAAAATGGCGGAAAATCGCTGTTTGTCATCAAAGTGTCACCAAATCCTAACCCTGCGTTTACCATTGGGGAGCTAGTCCCCGGACATGGTTTCCGCCGCCCGCATCGCGCCCGAAGCGTCCGCTTCCACGCCTTCTTTGCCCCTGGCGGAGGCAACGGCGGTCGTGCGGCTGGGACAACCGCTGAGCGATGCGGTGGATTTCTTCCAGCTGGATTCAGGGCTTCGGCTGCTGCCGGTACTGGACGGTTCCGGCCGGCCGGTCGGCGCGATTTACGAGCGCGACATGCGGCGCATCCTGTTCAACCCCTTCGGTCATGCGCTGCTGCGCAATCCCAGCTTCGGCGGGCGGCTGGACGATCATGTCCATCGCTGCGCGACGGTGGAGCGGACCGCGAGCGTCGAAGCGCTGGTCGACCTGTTCGCCGCGCAAGGGGCGGGCTGCGAAGGGCTGATCGTCACTGACGGTGGCTTCTATGTTGGCGTGCTTGGCGGGCCGTCGCTGTTGCGGCTGACGGCGGAGCGCGACGCCCGGGCGTCGCTGGCGCGGACGGCACAGGTCGAACATGTAACTCGCCAAAGCGCCGCCTTCCGCGATGAGGTCGCGGCGATGATCGCTGATCTGACTGCAATGGCCCATCATCTTTCCGACCTTGCCGCCGAGGCGGTGCAGCGGGCGGCCGGAGACGGAGCCGATTCGGTGGCGATGGCCGCGGCCGCGGCGCAGACCGCCGAACGGCTGACGCAGCTATCGGCGAGCGGGGCGGAGCTTGGCGCGCTGTTCCAGACGATGGAAGAAGAGGCTCGCAATGCAGGCCATGCCATCAGCGAAGCGGCGGCGCACAGCCGCGCGGGCCTTGAACGCAGCGCGGCGCTGCGGGTGGAGGCGGACGGGATCGGGGAAGTGATCGCGCTGATCGACGACATCGCCGCCGCCACTTCCATGCTGGCGCTGAATGCGGGAATAGAGGCCGCCCGCGCCGGGGAGGCGGGCCATGGCTTTGCCGTCGTGGCGCGCGAGGTCAAGCTGCTGGCCCAGCAGACGCGCGCCGCCGCGGCGGGGATTGCCGGCCGGATCGACCATATACGCGGGGCGATCGCCGAGGCGGCGGCCAGCCATGCTCATATGGATGCCACCATGTCGCGCGCCGATCGCCTCTCTGCGGCGGTGTTCGACGCGGTGACACGGCAGGGCGCCTTCAGCCGGGCGATGGCGCAAAGCGTCGCCGAAGCGGGCGCGTCGAGCGACCATATCCGCGCCGGTGCGCGCCAGATCGGCGACAATGCGCAGGCCGGGGTCGAGGCCGCTCGGGGCATGGGGCAGGTGGCGGACCGGCTGGCGGCGGAAGCCCATAGGCTGGAACGGCGCGCCGGCGGATTCATCGCCGCGATCAGTGCCGTCTGAGTCATCAAATCAACACTGGCACGCGCTCCGAAAGCCGCTAGGCTGGCTGTCCGAAGAAAAGATGGCCAAAGACAAGGAGAGGACGCCATGCTCGTGATGTTCGTCGGCACCGACCGGACCCAGACCGCGATCAATCCCGCTCAGGTAACCTTCGTCACGCAGGTCAGCGACGGCACCCGCATCCGCTTCGGCGAAGGACGCAGCGTGACCGTGACCGAACCGATCGACGCCGTGCTCGACAGCCTCAACCGCGCGCTACGCCCGCACGAATAGCGCCGCCTCGCTTATTCGGGATAGCGGATCGCCATCACCTCATATTCCTTTTCGCCCGCCGGCAGCACGACCCGGCGCAGGTCGCCCAACGCCGCGCCGCGCAGGGCGCGCGCGATGGGCGATCCCCAGCCGATGCGGCCGGCGTCCACATCGGTCTCGTCATTGCCGACGATGGTCACGGTTCGCTGGTTGTCATCCTCATCCGCGATGGTGACGGTCGCGCCGAAATAGACGCGCCCCTTGTCGGGCTGCTGGCGCGGATCGACGACCTTTGCGTCCTTCATCTTCTTCGACAGGCGCTTCAATTGCCCGTCAATCTCCCGCATCCGCTTGCGGCCATAGAGATAGTCGCCATTTTCGCTGCGGTCGCCATTGCCCGCCGCCCAGCTCACCACCTCCACGATCCTCGGCCGCTCGACGCCCAGCAAATGATCATAGTCGGCGCGCAGCTTCGCGAAGCCCTCAGGCGTGATGTAGTTGGGGTAGGGCGTGGCCATGCCGCCGTCCTAAAGGCTAATTCCCTTGTCGTCATCCCGGCCTGACACGGGATTCCGCTTTCGCGACGAAGGCCGCCCAAGGCACGAGCGGAACCCGGACCAATCAGCGTGTGGCGACCGCACAGGATAAGATCAACCCGGCGTCTGCTTGCCCAGATAGCGGCTGAGGACGGCGGTCGTGCCGCGGAATTTCGCCCGTTCCGGGTTCATCGCTTCATAGACGACGGCGTTTTCCAGCACGCGCTGCACATAGTTGCGCGTCTCGAAGATCGGGATCTGCTCGATCCAGCGCAGCATGTCCGCACCGCCGATGCGCGGATCGCCATTGGCGGCGATCCACTTGTTCACATTGCCCGGCCCGGCATTATAGGCGGCGACGGCCAGCGGATAGCTGCCGCCATAATAGTCGAGCATCCGCTGGAAATAGGCCGAACCCAGCATGATGTTATAGCTTGGCTCGTTCAGCGAGGCGGGATTGTAGCTCATGCCCAGCTTCCCGGCCTGCTCGCGTGCGGTGCCGGGCATCAACTGCATCAGGCCGCGCGCGCCGGCATGGCTGACGATCTGCCGGTCGAACTGGCTTTCCTGCCGCGCGATCGCATGGACCATGGTCCAGTTATACTGCGCCTCGCTGGGGACGGGGACGCGCGGAAAGGCGCTGGTGCCATAGCCGGTCAGGCCGCTGGAGACGGCGCGGCGGCCCACCATCACGCCCATGTCGGGCCGGCCCAGCGTCTGCGCCAGTTCGGCGGCGAGATAATGGTCGGCATCGCTGTCGGCATTGTTGGCGATGGCGCGGGCGAATTTGCTCTGGTCCTCCCAATAGCCCATCTGGCCCAGCGCCTTGACCGCGCGCACCACCGACCGATTGTCGAAGGCGGCCCGTTCGGCGGCGGAAATGGGCACCGGGCGCTCCACGATGGCCGGGGCAGGGACAGGGCGACCCAGCCGTTCCAGCGCCAGTTGGCCGTAAAATTGATCGGGATAGGCGGCGGCCTGCGTGAAATAGCCGGTGGCGGTGGCGGTGTCTCCGGACAGCAGCGCCGCGCGGCCGGCCCAGTAAAAGCCCTTGGACCGGGTCTGCGGCGACTTGGCCGCGTTGGCGTAGGCGCGGAACATCGCCATCGCGTCCGCCGGGCGGTTGAGATTGTAGAAGGCAGTGCTGCCCGCCAGCCACGCAAGGCTGGTATAATCGTCCCGCACACCGATCGGCTGGTCCGACACGTCCGTTCCCGGCGCGACCGCGTCGTCGATCTTGCTGGCGATGCCGTAGGCGAAGCTCCACTGGCTGTCGTTGGCGGCGGCGCGCGCCTGGCCCAGCAGCACCTCGTAGAATTTCTCGGGATTGCCGGGGCGGTATGTGGCGGCTGGGCGATTGGCCAGATATTGGCGCGCGCCCACCCAGTTGCCGCTGTCGCGCATCCACAGCGCCTTGTCAGCGACATAGCCTGCATCGCTTGCACCCGTCGCCTCCGCGGCCTGCATCAGCATGGCGGCGTCCGGCGACTTGCGGCGGAAGGCGATCCGTGTTTCGAAGGCCGCGCGGCGCGCCGGGCTGACATAAGCGATCATCCGCGCCGCGCCGGCAAGGTCGTTCGCCCACAAGAGCGCGTCGCCGCGCTGGTCATGATCGGCGGGGGTGAAGCCGGACCCGAACAGGGACAAAAGCCGCGCTTCGTCCGCCGGGCTCAGCGTGCCGCCGATCCAGGCGTTGCGTGCGGCGACCTTCGCCTCCGCCATGCGTCCAAGCTGCATCAGCGCGAGTGCGTTGCGGGCATGCCCGGTCGCGGTGCGCGCGGGATAGCGGGCGAAGAAGGCGGCGACCTGCGCGGGATCGAAGCTGTCGGGATTGATGCCCGTTTCCGCCAGCCGGCGCATCCGGTCCTCGCCGGGCCAGCCGGGATTGGCGATCAGGAAGCTCGCATAGGTGGAAAAGCCCAGGCCATCGCTCTGTTGCAGCGCGCGCCACTGGCTGATCGTGCCGACGATGCCGCCGTCCTGCGCCATCCCGATGCGACTTTGCGCCTGTTGCCATGGCGACGGCTGGCTGTCCTGCGCCGGCAGGGGCTGGACCATCGCGCGTCCGGCCGGGCCATATTCGGGCGGGACGGGCTGGACCGTCTCGGTCTGGGCACCAGCGCCGGCGGTCATGAGCAGCAAGGCAATAATCGGCATGCGGATAAGGTAACTTTCAACATGGGATGAGGCGCGCATGCTGGACATTATCCCCATTGCATCCTTATCAGGCCCTGAATGGCGCGCTATAGCGCCTCGCTTGACCGATCATGCCCCGGCCGCCCGGAGAAATGAAGGAGTAAATTGATGTTTTCGGGCTCGATTCCGGCTCTGGTGACCCCGTTTCGCGACGGACGGGTGGATGAGGCGGCATTTCGCGCCTTCGTCGACTGGCAGATCGCGGAAGGGTCAAGCGGGCTGGTGCCCTGCGGCACGACCGGGGAAAGCGCGACCATGACGGTGGAGGAGCATAACCGCGTCATCGCCATCTGCGTCGATCAGGCGGCCGGTCGGGTGCCGGTGATTGCCGGGTGCGGATCCAACGACACCCGCATCGCGCTGGAACATATGTTCGCGGCGCAGGCGGCGGGCGCAGACGCCGCGCTGGTGGTCGCCCCCTATTACAACAAGCCGAATCAGGACGGCGTCTATCGCCATTTCGCCTATCTGGCGGAGCGGTGCGACCTGCCGATCATCCTCTACAATGTGCCCACGCGCACCATCACCGACATCGGCGTGCCGGTGATCCACCGTCTGTCGGAGGAATATCAGAGCGTCGTCGGCATCAAGGACGCCACCGGGAATCTCGGGCGGGTCACCGCGCAGCGTCTGGCCTGCCGCGCCGACTTCTGCCAGCTTTCGGGGAATGACGAAACGGCGCTGGGCTTCAACGCGATGGGCGGCAAGGGATGCATCAGCGTCACCGCCAATGTCGCTCCCCGCCTGTGCGCGGATTTCCAGGCCGCCTGTGCCGCGAACGACTGGGATGGGGCATTGGCGCTGCAGGATCGTCTCTATCCCCTGCACGATGCCTTGTTCAGCGATTCTTCACCCGGACCTGTCAAATATGCGCTTACGCGGGTTCGTCCCGACATGCCCGGCGACGTCCGGCTGCCCATCACCTGGCCGTCGGAATCGAGCCGGGCGGCGGTGGACCGGGCGCTGGAGATTGCGGGACTGGTTTGAAGGATTTGGAAATCAGGGGCGTCGTGCCCATCTAACATCTTGTCCTGAGCAGGCATTGAGCTTTGGCAATGCCATATCGAGGGACATCATGGCATGCTGATGCTTCGATACGCCGCTTCCCCTTCGTTCGGCGGCTATTCGGCACGAGCGCATATTAGAAAGTCGGAATCGCACTAGCATCATGGCCCGCCCCCGTCCCGAAACCTTCGACAAGAAGAAGATCGTCGCCGAAAACCGGCGCGCGCGGTTCGAATATTTCCTGGAGGATGTGTTCGAGGCGGGCATCGCCCTGCAGGGGACGGAAGTGAAGTCGCTCCGTTTCGGCGAGGGCAACATCGCTGAAAGCTATGCCGAGGTGAAGGGCAGTCAGGTGTGGCTGGTCAACAGCAACATCCCCGAATTCAGCCACGGCAACCGCTTCAACCACGAATCCAAGCGGCCCCGCAAGCTGTTGCTGCACGAGCGCGAGATCGCCCGGATGCATGGCGCGGTCGAGCGCAAGGGCATGACGCTGGTGCCGCTGGCGCTTTATTTCAACAGCCGGGGCAAGGTGAAGGTGGAACTGGCGCTGGCCAAGGGCAAGAAGACCCACGACAAGCGTGAGACGATCAAGGAACGCGACTGGAAGCGCGACCAGCAGCGCATCATGAAGGCGCACGGTTGATGAGCCGGCTGACCCGCTGGTGGCACGCCAATTGCCCGACCCGCGAGTCGCTGGAGCAAAGCCGCGTCCTCGCCCCGGTCGCGCATCGCGTGCTGGAACCCTCGCTCTGGCGCTTCACCCGTCGGTCAGTGCCGCGCGGCGTTGCACTGGGCCTGTTCGTCGGCATTTTCCTGCTGATCCCGGGCGTTCAGATCGCCGGCGCGGCGCTGTTGGCGCTGCCCTTCCGCGCCAACATCCCCGTCGCCGCCGCGATGACATTCCTGTCCAATCCCGCGACCACGCCGCTGATCCTGATGGCGTCGGTATGGCTGGGCAACTGGATATTGGGCCGCAGCGCCGACGCGTCGGGTTTCATGGCGCTGGTCGACGGCCATGCCAGCCTGCGCCAATGGACCGGCTGGCTGTTGTCGGAAGCGGCACCCGCGATGCTGCTTGGCCTGTTCCTGATTTCGCTTGCCTCGGCGGTGATCGGCTATGTCGTCGCGGACTGGTTCTGGCGTCACCGGATGGGCCGCAAATGGCGGGCCCGTAAATTGAGGATTGGCAAGGTCCACCAAAGCAGCGCATTGGAGAAGGCGCGCGTCTGACATTGCGGCGCGGCCGGTTCCGGGTGATTGCAGGGGTATGGGGTTGAAAAGGGGTGAAGATGCCTGGCTGAACCAGCCGCGCTCGCGCTTGGCGATGCCGCTGCTGATCGTTGCGGCCCTGGCCTCTGCCCTGCTCGTGCTCTACGCCGCCGGCAGCCTGCCTCTGGCCGCTGGCTTCGCCGCCGCCGTCCTGACCGCGGCCGCGCTGATGGTCTGGTATCAGCGTCTCTATCCGCCCGATGTGGTCAGCCGCGACGCCACCCCCGACTGGACCGTGGCGCGGGCCGCCGCCGACGCTTCCACCATGGCGATCGCGGTCACGGACCGGGCGGGAAAGCTGGTCTGCGCCAGCGACCTGTTCGGCGAATGGTTCCCCGGCTATCCCACCCCGCCGGCCGTCACCGCCGACGAGGCGCTGTCCTCCAGTCTCGCTTCGGTCGCGCGCGCGGCATGGCGCGATGGCGAGGCGCGGCACGAGGGCCTGGTGCAGGGTGCGCTGCGGCTGGACGTTGACGTGACGCGCACCGGCCGGACGGAGGAATACCTGCTCTGGCGCTTCACGCCCGTCCGCCTGCCCAGCGCGCTGGACGACGTACACCGCTTCCTGACCGGGGAAGCTGGCCGGCAATTGGGCGAAGCAGGCATCATGGCGGTGATGATCGGCGGGGAAGGACGCATCCGCGCCGCCAACGGTGCCTTCCTGCTCCGCGCGGCGGGGCGCATCGACGCCAATATCACCGGCCGGGACTTTGCCGCCCATATGCGCGTGGACGACAAGGGCCGGCTTTTCCTGGCGCGGGAGGAGCAGGGCGGCTTGCCGCTCCACCTGCTGCAGGTGCCGCTGAAGCGCGCGGCCCAGCCGCACGGCGTCCAGGCGTCGGCGCAGGACGGACCGATGCTGCTGCTGCTGATCGACGAGCCTTCGGGCGGCGGCGGCACGTCGGCGCTGTCCTATATCGAAACCCTGTTGTCGCTGCTGCCCTTCGGCCTTGCCATGGCGGACCGCGACGGGCGTATGCTCTTTGCCAACCATGCCTTCGCCCGCGCCGCCGGCATCAAGACGGGGGACAAGCCCAGCTATCCCGGCGACCTTGTCGTGCGGGAGGATCAGGCAGCGGTGGCCGACGCCGTGCGCCGCTTTGCCGTGGGGCCGCAAATGTCGGGCGACATCGCCGTGCGCATGCGCGACAATCCCGACGATCCGGTGGCGCTCAGTCTGGCGGGCGTGCGCGGCCTGGGCGAAGCGGCGGTGCTGCTCAGCCTCAAGGACAATAGCGAGGAATCGATGCTGAAGCGCCAGGTGGCGCAGGCGACCAAGATGCAGGCGATCGGCCAGCTCGCCGGCGGCGTCGCGCATGATTTCAACAACATCCTGACCGCGATCATCGGTCATTGCGACCTGATGCTGATGCGCCATACCCCCGGCGACAGCGATTATGACGACATCCAGCAGGTGAAGTCGAACAGCAACCGCGCCGCCGCGCTCACCCGCCAGCTGCTCGCCTTTTCACGCCAGCAAACCTTGCGGCCGCAGATTTTGCAGCTGCCCGACATCGTCGCCGACGTGTCCACATTGCTGAAACGCCTGCTGGGCGAGAATGTGAAGCTGGACGTCACCCACGGCCGCAATCTGGGGGCGGTCCGGGCAGACCCCGGCCAGATGGAGCAGGTGATCGTCAACCTTGCCGTCAACGCGCGCGATGCGATGCCCGAAGGCGGCACGCTGCACATCCAGACCTATGCCGTGCCCGCCGCCAGGGTGCGGGAGATGCGGCAACAGATCCTGCCCGCCGCCGATTATAGTGCGCTGCGCGTGTCCGACACCGGCCTTGGCATTCCGCCGGACATATTGGCCAAGATTTTCGAGCCCTTCTTCACCACCAAGGAACTGGGCAAGGGCACGGGCCTTGGCCTGTCGACCGTCTATGGCATCGTCAAGCAGTCGGGCGGCTATATCTTCGCCGAATCCGAACTGGGACGGGGCGCCAGCTTCGTCATCTACCTGCCGGTGCACAGCGGGGAAGCGGAGCAGCCGGCCGCGCCGTCCGCCATCTCCGCGCGGGCGGACACATGGGGCACGGGCACCATCTTGCTGGTGGAGGACGAGGACATGGTCCGCGCGGTGGCCGAACGCGCGCTCACGCGGCAGGGCTACAAGGTGCTGACCGCCAATGACGGCGAGCAGGGCCTTGAGGTGCTTGCGGGCGGGGAGGAGATCGACCTGCTGATTTCCGACGTGGTGATGCCCAACATGGATGGCCCGGCGATGGTCGCCCGTGCCCGCCATACCCATCCCGACCTGCCGGTATTGTTCATGTCGGGCTATGCCGAGGAACAGCTGCGCAAGTCGATCGACATCGCCAATGTCGCCTTCCTGCCCAAGCCTTTCTCCGTAAGCCAGCTGGCGCAGGCCGCGCGCGAGGCGATGGCGCAGCGATCGGCGGCGGAATAGCGTTCAATCGCCCGAAACTTTTCCTTCGTCGTCCTTCAGCTTTGCCTCGACGCGCCTCGACCGCGCCGCCTGGATCAGACCCTCGATCTCGGTCGAGATGAATTGACTGGGCAAGGGACCATCTATCGGCTAGCGATTCGGGATTGGAAACGGGGACTTGCATCATGTCGGACAGCAAGAGCATTTTGGTCGTCGAGGATGAAGCGATGATCGGCATGATGCTGGAAGATTATCTCGACACGCTCGGCTATCGCCTGCACGCGGTCGCGGCCACGGTCGAGGAAGCCTGCGCCCATGCGCGGGAGGGCGGCTTCGACGCGGCGCTGGTCGATTGCAATCTGCAGGGCGAAAAGAGCTGGCCCGTCGCCGACATATTGGCGCAGGCCGACATCCCCTTCATCTTCGCGACGGGGGGCATGGCCGACGACCTGCCCGCCAGCCATGCGGACCGGCCGACCCTGCCCAAGCCCTTCACGATCGGCGCGGTCGAACGGGCGCTGGACAAGGTTCTGGGCGGCTGAGGCGGCATTTCGCCACTTTGATAGGAAATTTCCGTTCCCCTCTTGTTCTGGTGGAACAAACAGGATACATCATCGCCAGGCGCCGGAGACTCACGCGCTCCGCTTGACTGAAGGACTGGCCGATGACTGCACTGCTCTCACTCATCGATTCCAAGAAGACGGGAAACATGGACAGACAGAAAGCATTGGACGCGGCCCTGGCGCAGATCGACCGCGCCTTCGGCAAGGGCAGCGCGATGAAGCTGGGCAGCCGCGAAAAGCTGGAGATCGAGGCGATCTCCACCGGTTCGCTCGGTCTCGACATCGCGCTTGGCATCGGCGGCCTGCCCAAGGGGCGGATCATCGAAGTCTATGGCCCGGAAAGCTCGGGCAAGACGACGCTGGCGCTCCACGCCATCGCCGAAGCGCAGAAGGGCGGCGGCACGGCGGCGTTCGTGGACGCCGAACATGCGCTCGATCCCGTTTATGCCAGGAAGCTGGGCGTCGATATCGACGAACTGATCGTGTCGCAGCCCGACACCGGCGAGCAGGCGCTGGAGATCGTCGATACGCTGGTCCGCTCCAACGCCATCGACGTGCTGGTGGTGGACTCGGTCGCCGCGCTGGTGCCCCGCGCGGAGATTGAGGGCGAGATGGGCGACAGCCATGTCGGCCTGCAGGCGCGCCTCATGAGCCAGGCGCTGCGCAAGCTTACCGGATCGATATCGCGGTCCAAGTGCATGGTGATCTTCATCAACCAGGTGCGCATGAAGATCGGCGTGATGTACGGCAATCCCGAAACCACGACCGGCGGCAACGCGCTCAAATTCTATGCCTCGGTCCGGCTCGACATTCGCCGCACCGGCCAGATCAAGGATCGCGACGACATCGTCGGCAACGCGACGCGCGTGAAGGTGGTGAAGAACAAGGTCGCGCCGCCCTTCAAGCAGGTCGAATTCGACATCATGTATGGCGAAGGCATTTCCAAGATCGGCGAACTGCTCGACATCGGCGTGAAGGCCGGGCTGGTCGAAAAATCGGGCGCTTGGTTCTCCTACGACTCCGTCCGCATCGGACAGGGGCGGGAGAACGCCAAGACTTTCCTGCGCGAACATCCCGAAATGGCGGACAAGCTGGAAAAGGCGATTCGCGGCCGGACCGAAGCTGTCGCGGAAGGCATGATGACCGGACCCGATGCGGAGGATGATGGCGAGTAAGTTCAACGGCAGCGTCCGGACGGATCATCCGGTCGCGCTTCTGAACTTGAGCCCGCCTTGCGCATCACGCACCGAAAAGGCCCGCCGCGTGTCCCCGCGCAGCGGGCCTTTTACCGTTCGGGACCGGCGAGAGCCGCTTTCCGATAGGATCACCGCCGCGCAACGAAAGATCAAATTCTGCGGGACATATGCGAAGTTAAGCGCTGGAAATCCTATCTCGCGATCATGCGCACGACGATGTGCGGGCGTGAATAAGGGCGCAGGCGCCGCCGCGTTCAGGCATCCGTCCGTTCAGACGTCCAGGCAAAGGCGACAGCCCGCCGGCAAGATGCCGGCTGGATGCCTCCACCGATACCACGCCTTTATGCTCCTGGCAGGCAAACGCCGCTTGCCAACACCCAGCGACGCCCCGATGCTGCAAACGCCGCTCGAATCGGTCGTTCCTCTGACATTTGGACATCACCCCATGCGCGTCGCGATCGAAGCGATACTCGACTATGATTTCGTCGAACCCACCGACGTGCTGCTCGCGGTCGAGGCCGCGTCGCTGCCCGACCAGCAGATCGTCATCCAGTCACACATCATCGACAATGCAGGGCCGCTCACCAACAAGCGGGGCGGCAGCGGTGTCGGCCGCTGGACATGGACCCGCACCGGCACGGGCCGGATGGTCAGCACCTACCATGCCGTCGTGGACGTCGATCGGCCCGCCGTCGATCTGGCGACGCTGGCCAAGAGCCCGCTGCCCAGCCTGCCCGAAGAGGTGCTGCCCTTCATCTGGCCCAGCCGCTATTGCGAAGCCGATCGTTTCGTCAGCTTCGTCTGCGGGCATTTCCCCGATCTTGATGGCGGGCCGCTGGTCAGGGCGCTGGTCGAATGGGTCCATGCCAACCTCGTCTATGAGCCGGGCAGTTCGAACATCAGCACGACCGCGGCCGACACCTTCGTCGCGCAACAGGGCGTCTGCCGCGACTTCGCGCACCTGACCGCCGCCCTGATCCGTTCGCGCGACATCCCCGCGCGGCTCGTGTCCGTCTATGCCCTGGGCCTTGACCCGCCGGATTTCCATGCGGTGGTGGAAGTCTGGCTGGACGGAGCCTGGCACATCGTCGATGCGACGGGGCTGGCTCCCGTCGATCAAATGGTGCGCATCGCGGTGGGGCGGGACGCCACCGACATAGCCTTCATGACCATCTTCGGTGGCGCGACAATGAACGCGCAGTCGATCCGCGTGACCGCGGCCGACTGACGCTCCGCCCTAATAGTCCTTCGAATATCGCAGGTTCGCCGACGATCCGGCGTTGGTGCCGGTCCTCGACAGCAGGCTCAACGCGCGGGACAGGGCGATTTCGAGCTGGGTGGCGGTAAAGCCCTTGGAGTCGGTGATGACCTCCACATAGATATTGTTGGAGATATGCTGGCCGACCGCGAGTGAGGTGCCACGCCCGGTCCCCTCGTCGCCGCTGACGATGCCGATGCGGTCGATGCCCGATGCGCCCTGCAGCTTGCCCATCGGGTTCAGGCCGCCGCTGCCGCCGCGCAGGCTGTTGAGCGCCGCTGCCAGTTGCACCGCCTGCACCGCCGACAGGTTCGCAACATTGTCGCCGAACAGGATGCGCGCCAATATTTCGTCCTGCGGCAATGTGGGCGTGGAGATGAAGGCGATGTCGGGCTGTTGCGCGCTGCCCGATACCCGGATGCCGGCGCTGACCGTGTCGATCCGCGTGGTCGCCTGGATGTTCAGCGTCGGGTTGGTCATTGGGCCGTTGAAGCTGATGGCCCCTTCATCCAGATTGAACTGGTGGCCAGAAAAGCTGTAGCGGCCGCGCAGCACGTCCAGCCGGCCGGTGACGCGGGGCGCGGCGGTCGTGCCGGTCACGCGCATGTCCGTTTTCCATTCGGAATCCAGCCCCATGCCGGTCACGTAGATTTCATTGTCGGCGCGGACCCGGATATCGAGCTTCCAGGTGGCCGGCGCGGTCGCCTCCCGGCGTGCGGCCGTGCGCGCGGCAAGGGGATCCGCATTGTCGGCCTTGCGCCTGACGCCGGTCAGCTGGCGGATGTCGGCTCCGCCCTGCCAGGCGACGCGGTAGCGTGTTTCCGGCAGGGTCAGGTCGCCCTTTATGAGCCCGCCATCGGCCGCGCTGTTGGTAATGGCCATCGTGCCGCTGACGACGCTGGTGATCGCCTCGCTGCGCGCCAGCCTCGCACGGTCCAGCTTGACCGCGATGTTCATCGGAAATCCGCTGTCCGCCGCCAGTCCGACCGTGCCGGATGCCTGCACGGTGCCGTCGCCGGCGCGGCCGGAGAAATCACGGATGTCGAACCGGTCATTGGTGAAGCGACCGTCCAGCCGCATCTGGGTGACCCGCGTTCCGAACGTCTCATTCTCATAAGTCAGCGCGTTGGCGCGGACCACGCCATTGAGGCGAGGCGCGCCCAGCCTGCCCCCGAAATCCGCCGCCAGGGCGAGGCCGCCGGTCAACTGCTGGTCGGCAAGACCCGCGAAGGAAAAGAGCACGTCCGCCGGCCCGGCATAGCGGATGCCGCCGCTAAGCGGCGCGTTCTGCAACTGCTCGGACCAGCTTGTGCCGGCTCCGGGGGGCGCAAGGGTGGCGACGAAGCGACCCAGCGTCGCGTTGCCCCGGCGGATGAGCCCGCGCATGTCGCCGCCCGCCGCCGACAGCTTGCCCTCGACGTTCATCGACACCGGGTTCGATACAGTGGTCAGGCTGGAACGGCGGAAGTCGCTGATGGCCAGGCGCGTGGTGGCGGTCGGGAAGGCGCTGCCTGCCTGCGTGAAATCGAGCGCGCCGGTCGCCCGTCCGGTCACGCCCAGCCCCGGCGCGGCGATATTCAATATGGCAAGGTCGAAATCCTTGAACCGCGCCTGCATCGCGGTCGTGCCGCCAAAGCGCCCGGCGAGATCGACCCGGCCCTGCGGCAGGACGAGCGTGGCGGGTTCCAGCCGGTAGCCGCCCTGTTCGCTGCGGATGATGGCCGGTTGCGCCAGGCGGAAATCGATGTTCGCGGCGCGTCCCTGCAACGCCACGGCATAAAGGTCCGGCCGCAACGCCGCGTTGGCGGCGATCGAGAAGGGAACGCCGCTGGAACCGTCCGCGACCAGCTGCGCGCGTCCGCGTCCGCCGCTATAGTCCAGCCGCCCGCGCGCCTTGCGGAGGATATAGTCGCCATAGGCCGCATTGGCGATCTGCACATCGGCCCGGACCTGTGGCTGATCGGTCAGCACCATGGATGCGGTGAGGATGGCGCGGCCGATCACGACATCGGCCTCCCCCGGCAATTTGGCGTTGCTGGCCGTCGCATTGAGGTTCACCGACTGCGCCTTGCCCACAGCCCCCAGCCGCACCGCGCCGGTAATGCCCGACCCGTTCATGGCAAGCTGGCCGGTGAACGGCCCGGCCGCGCTTTGCTGGATGCGGCCGTTCATGTCGACGCCCGCGAACCGCGCCTTGGTGACATCGATGGTCAGGGGGCCTTGCGCCGTGCGGATCAGCACATTGGCGAAGAAGGGGCCATAGGGCGATCCGCCGGTCGCCTCCAGCCGGTATCCGGCCGCCTCGCCATTCAGCTTCGCCACCACATCGGTCAGTTGCACGCCAACATTGGGCCGCGCCGCGCGCAGCACGGCCTGGGGCCGCTCCATGGTGCCGCGCACCGTCAGCGCCAGCGGGCCATATTGCTTGGAAGAGGCGCGCGCGTCGAAGGCGACCCGTCCGTCCGTATCGTAACTGCCCGATCCCGAATGGATGGTGAAATTGGGTGCCGCGCCCTTGAGGCCGGCGAGGGTGAACTTGCCCTCCGGCGTCATGCCGATACGCCCGCTGGCGATCGCATTGCCGCCCAGGAAGTCGCGGACGGAGGCATTTTCCCACCGTGCCGTCCGCACGCCGAAACGGCCCGAAAGGCCAAAGCCGCCCTTGGGCCCCGGAACCAGATCGACATCGGTGGTCAAGTTGACGATGCCGACGCCGTCGATCCGATAATCGTTCACCCGGCCTTTGAGCGCGCCACGATAGATGGCGTTCGGAAGATCGGCGAGAACGATGGCGGTCGCGTCCACCCGGTCGCTGTCGATCTTCAGATTGTCGCTGATGAGCTTGCCCGCGGCATAGGCGAAATCGCCCTTCACCCGCAGGTTGTTGAGCAGGCCGCCAGCCGCCGCATTGAGGCCCGTCACCCGGCTGGCGGTGGCGTTTACGGGAATGCGGATGCGGTCGGCATCGATGACCGCCCGCCCGCTGGCCTTCAGATTTTCGATCCCCGTCGCGTCGAAGGCGACATATTTCGCGCTCAGGTCATAATCGATGAAGGGGGTCGCCATCGGCCCGTCGAGAATGACGGAGGCGCGTACGTCGCGGCCTTTTACCTTCGCCATGATCGCGCCGGGGGTCAGCAGCGCGGCGTTGATGCGCAACGCACTGAAACGGCTTTGGCCAAGGTCGATCAACCCCTGTGCGTCGGCGGCCAGGGCAGGCGAACGCAATGTGCCCTTGAGGTTCACGCGGCGCTCGTTCAGGCCGGCGAACAGGTCGACGTCCATCTGCGGGCCGGTCAGCCGGTCCACCGCCCCGGCGAAAACCAGGCCGGGGCGCACCGGACCCTTGGCCGTGAAATTGCCGTTGCGGGCCGCGAGCGCGATGTTCGCCAACTCGCCCTTGGGCGTGCGTGCGATGATCCGTCCGTCCCATGCCTGCCAGCTACCCCGGCCGTCCAGGGTCGCGGTCATGCCGTCGGTCAGGCCGGACATGGCGGCGATGATGCCATCCTTTGGCGCGGTCAGCGTGCCGCTCATGGCAAGGCGGTTCTGTGCCGGCACGGCGTCCAGCTTCGCCTGCAGCCGATCGCCGCTGTCCACGATGGCGCTGGCGGACAACTGCGCGCGGCCGTCGGCGATGTGAGTGACGCCGTCGATCGCGATCTCGCGCTTCTGCCCGATCACCGGCCGCGCCAGCACGAAGCGCGCGATCTTCATCCGGTCGACGTCGATGTCGAGATCGGGCAGGATCGGCGCGTTGGGGTCGCTCTGCGTCACGTTGAACTGAGGACTGCGCGCCAGCACGATCAGCGGGCTTTCCAGCAGGCTGACGGAGATATGGTTGTTCACGTAACGGAACGGTTTCCACACCACGTGAACGCGCGGGGATACGGCAAAGACGCCCTTGGGATCGCGCAGCACCAGATCGTGGATGACCATGTCGCTGTAGATCGACCCTTCGATCCGGCCGACCTCGATCTTCATCCCCGATTCCATCTGCAGCGCGGCGATCTGGCCGATCAGGAAACGCTTGCCCGGCTGCGTGTTGAGGCCGAGCAGCAACCCGCCGACCAGCAGCAACAGCGCGACCACAAGGCCGATGACGCCAATCGCGATCTTCTGCCAGAGCGGCCGCTTTTCGCGGACCACGACGGCGTCGGAAGGGGGGAGGGTGTCGTCCTGCGCCATCAGAAGGCCTGCCCAATGCCGATATAGATGGCGAATTTGGATTCGCCCGGTTGCCGGTCGATCGGCATGGCGATGTCGGCGCGGAAGGGGCCGAAATTGGTGTAGAAGCGGCCCCCTATGCCCACGCCATATCGCATGTCGCTGAATTTGGGGATCTGGCTTTCATACACCTGTCCGCCATCGACGAAGGCGACCACGCCATAATTGCCGAAGCGATAGCGCCCCTCCACCGCGAATTCGTTGACCGAACGGCCGCCGATCGGATCGTTGTTCACGTCCTTGGGCCCCAGTTCCTGATAGCCGTAGCCGCGCACCGATCCGCCGCCGCCGGCATAGATGCGGCGCGAAGGCGCGACATCGTCGCGTGCCACGCCGCTGATCGTGCCGACACGGGCGCGGCCGGCGATCACCAGGCTGTCCGACACGGGATAATAGCCGCTGAGGTCGAAGGTCGCGCGCAGATAGGGCGAGAAATTGCCCTGCAGCGACCCTTCCGGTTCGGCGCGCAGATTGGCGCGGAATCCCTTGGTGGGGTTCAGCAAATCGTTCGACCGGTCGTAGCCGATCTGGACCGGCAGCCCGCCGATCAGATAGGTGCGGCGCGTCTTGTCGCCTGTCGCGGGGTCGACCACCACCTGTTCGTTGGTGCCCAGGATTTCCGCGCCGTAGCTGTAGGTCCAGCGTTTCTGGAAGATCGGTGTCGACTGGCGCGACCAGCCGATGTTCACGCCGGCGGTGAAGGCTTCATAGGCATCGTAATTCTGATGATTGAGCGTGACGCCCGCCTGGAAGGTCTTGTCGCGCTTTCCCGCGTTCGACCGGCGGAAGGTGCCGGACACGCCCTGTTCCTGGGTGCCCGCGACCACGCCTGCGATCAGCGCGCCTTCGGGTGGGAAGAGGTTGCGGTGCGTCCACGTCCCTTCCGCGCGGAATCCCTGTCCGGTGCCGTAACCGGCTTCCCCCGCCAGCGTGCGCGGCGGCCCTGCCTCCTGTTCGACGGACAGGTCGACATATTCGGTGCCGTCGGGACCGGGCTCGCCGGTTCGCACCGGTTCCACCGCCACGGAGGAGAAGAGGCCGGTGGCCACCAGCGCCTTGCGCAAATCATCGACCTTGCGGCTGTCGTACAGCTCGCCCGGTTTATAGCGCTTGATGACTTCCATATGATCGGCGCCGAACGCCTGCTTGTCGCCGCTGGTTACGATCCGGCGGAAGGACCCGCGCGGCCCAACTTCGACCGGCAGGGTATAGTCGCCCGTGACGGTGGCGGCGTCGAGCAATATGTCGCGCTGCCCGACCTTGGCGAAGGGATAGCCGTTTTCAGGCAGCCGGACGCCGACATTGGCCTCCGCGCTTTCGACATTGGCGGCCACGATATAGTCGCCGGTCTTGAGCGGCAGGCTGTCGCGCACCAGATCGGGCGGGACGGTAGGATCGGCTGTGATGACGATATTGCCGATCTTGTAGCGCTTGCCCGGCGTCACGGACACGACCGCCTTCAGCGCATTGTCGCCATCCTGCTCCAGGCTGGAAAGCGCGGTGGCATCATAAAAGCCCTCTGAATAGAGCAGCCGCACCGCCAGTTTTTCGTCCTCGCGGGCGCGCTGCTGCACCATGGTGGCGGTGTCGGCGCGGCCCTTGCCATCGATCAACGCGGATTCGCCACGGAACTCATCCTCCAGCCCGGTCTTGCCGAACCCTTCTATCTGCGTGGCGTAGCGGATTTCCGGCAGCTTGGCATTGGGATCGCTGTCCGCCGCGACGGTGACCGGGACGGTGACGCTGTCGAGCGGCGGGAGCGGCTGGGCCAGTTCCTGATCCTCGGCGGGCTCGGTTGCCGGGGGCAATGCGGCCGGCGCCGTCGATTGGGACGGCATTTGCTGGTCGATCCAGCTGTCGATCGAGGGAAGCTGGGCTTTCGGATCGCTCCCTTCCACCTTGGGCATCCGCGCGTCGAATTCATCGTCGGGGACGATTGGCTCTTCCGCCTGGTTCGGGGCGGAAGGGGAAGAGGGGGTGGTCTGGGCTGCGAGCGGAAGGGGAGACGCGCCAAGCAGCAGCAGACCCAGCATTCGCCGGACATGAAGTGCCTGTCGTTCCCTGCCCACGCTGCGCTGCCCCTTTCCCGTACCGCGCACGTTGTGACAGCCCGGTAAAGGGCCAATACGCAGAACCGGTTGGCGTGGTTCCGTGTCCGACATGATTTGCCCGGCTTCCCACCGGACTCGCCGGCCGCTAAAGCAGGATCATGACATTCGCCCTCAACATATCGCGGTCGATCAGCGGCCAGCCCTGGCGCTGGCGCGGGGCGCAGGCGGATGGCCGGGTGCCGACGAGCAGGCCCGACGATCTGGTGACGCAATTGCTGCTGGCGCGGGGCTGCGCGCGCGACGCGGTGGAGGCGCACCGTAACCCTACGATCCGCCAGTTCATGCCCGATCCCAGCCTGTTCCGCGACATGGACGCCGCGGCCGAACGGCTGGCCGACGCGGTGCAGGGGCAAGAGGATGTGCGCATCTTCGGCGATTATGACGTGGACGGCGCGACCAGCGCGGCGCTGCTCATCCGCGTGCTGCGCGATCTTGGCCTGCATGCCAGACCCTATATCCCCGACCGTCTGATGGAAGGATATGGCCCGTCGGGCGAGGCGCTGGTACGGCTGGCAGGCGAAGGGGCGACGCTGATCGTCACGGTCGATTGCGGTGCGCAGGCGTTCGAAGCGCTGTCGATGGCGCGGTCGACGGGCGTGGACGTCGTGGTGGTCGATCATCACAAATGCGCGACCCAGTTGCCCGATGCCTTCGCGCTGGTGAACCCCAACCGGCTGGACGAACATCCCGATGCCGCCTGTCACGGCCATCTGGCTGCGGTGGGCGTCGCCTTCCTGCTCAGCGCCGCGCTGGTGCGCGTGCTGCGCACGCGCGGCTGGTTCGCGAACCGGTCGGAGCCCGCGCTGATGGACCTGCTCGACATCGTCGCGCTGGGCACGGTGGCGGATGTGGCGCAGTTGAAGGGCCTCAACCGCGCTTTCGTGGCGCAGGGCCTCAAGGTCATGGCCCGTCGCCGCAATGTCGGCCTTTCCGCTTTGATCGATGCCAGCCGCCTGACCCGTCCGCCGCTGTGCCACGACCTGGGCTTCGCGCTGGGCCCCCGGATCAACGCCGGCGGCCGGGTGGGGCAGGCGGATCTTGGCGTGCGGTTGCTGACGACCGACGATCCGCTGGAGGCCGCGCGCATAGCGGCGCAACTCGACCATTATAATGAGGAACGCCGCGCGATCGAGGCGACGGTCCAGGAACAGGCGGAAGAAATGCTCGCGGCGCAGGGAAACCGCGCCGTCGCGGTGATTGCGGGCCCGGGCTGGCATCCCGGCGTCATCGGCATCGTCGCGGGCCGCATCAAGGAAAAGGCGGGTCGCCCCGCCATCGTGATCGCGCTGGACGAGGCAGGCGTGGGCAAGGGTTCGGGCCGGTCGATATCGGGCGTGGATCTGGGCGCGGCGGTGCTGGCGGCGAAGGACAGCGGCCTGCTGGTCGCGGGCGGCGGTCATGCGATGGCGGCGGGACTGACGGTGGCGGCGGACCGGATCGATGCGCTGGCCGATTATCTGGACGACCGGCTTTCGGCGGCGGTGGCCAAGGCGCGGGACGACCGCGCGCTTCTGATCGATGCGGTGCTCGCGCCGGCGGGCGTGAACCCGGATTTCGTCGCCGCGATAGACGAAGGCGGCCCCTATGGCGCGGGATGGCCCGCCCCGTTGATCGCCGCCGGGCCGATGCGGGTCGTGAAGGCCGATGTCGTGGGCAATGGTCATTTGCGCGCAGTGATGGCGGGCGACGATGGCCGGTCGATCAAGACCATCGCTTTCCGCCAGGCTGAAACCCAGCTTGGGCAGGCGATCCTCGGCGCGCCGCGTGACCGGCGGCTCTGGGTCGCGGGCAAGGCGAAGATCGATGATTGGGGCAGCCGTCCCGCCGCCGAACTGCATCTGGAGGATGCGGCCTGGGCCGATTGAGCCGGCGCGCAATTTTCTTACCAGCGGGGCTTGACCCTGCTCCCGTCTACTCGTAATTGCGCCCTCGCTTCACCGCGCTGCCACCGGCGGCGCGACGAACGGCCCCTTCGTCTAGCGGTTAGGACGCGGCCCTTTCACGGCTGAAACACGGGTTCGATTCCCGTAGGGGTCACCATCTGCCGATGGTCCATTGCATCGCTCCCGCCAAGCCGGTGAGCGACGCGGCAAAAGCCAGTCTTTTCAGCCCCGGATGAACAACCCGCGCAGCCATTGCGGCTTGCGGCGGCTCGCCATGCGCCAGTCCGGTGCTTCGATCGCCTCTTCGCCATCGTCGCTGCGCGGGTCGATCGACCTTACCCGCGCGCGTTTGAAGGCGGGCTTGTCGAACGTCACCAGCGTCAGTCCATGCACAAGCGCGGTTGCCGCGATCAGGGCGTCGCGCTCCCCCTCGATCATGATCTCGCCGCGCTTGCCGGCGACGGCGGCATCGATGGCCAGGACATGCCCGTCGAACACGGGCAGGACCTGCGTGTCGATCCACTGGCGCAGCGCCGTGGCCACGCCTTGGCCCTTGCGCGCGGCGCGGGCATGCATGCCTTCCAATTCCGCGATGGTCAGCGCGGAAATGAAGAGCCTGTCGCGGGACGTCCGCGCCGCCCAGGCGGCGGCGCCGGCCTCGCCCCCGCGGGACCGCGATCCATACAGGTCCAACAGGATTGACGTGTCGAGCAGGAACATTACCAGCGCCGCGCCGCGTCGGGATTGATGTCGGGCGCGCCGGCCGGAGCCGCGAGCAGATCGACGATGCTCTCCTGCTCCCCTGTCAATTGCCGGAACATCGCGACGCTCATCAACACATGGGTTGGCCGCCCACGATCAGTGACGAACAGCGGTTCGCTGCGCGCGATTCGCTTCGCAGCACTGACATCCTGATTGAATTCCCGGCTGGTCATGACCTTCATCGTGGCTGTCCATCAGGTAAAATGATTGCGCTATCTTGTGCCTACATTACTACATTGTGGGCTCGGCGCAACAGATGCGTCGCGCGGGGAGGAAATCGCGCGGGCGAGCGGATTTAAAGGTTGCGTCGCCCGCCGCTGCTGCGCTCCTCTTCCTCCCGAAAGATGCCGCAGCCGGGCACGACAAGGATAAAGACAGGGGGATGGAATGAACTTGCTGCAACAGGCATGGCTGGCGTTGACGGACGTGCTCAACCCACACGGTCCTGCGGCGAACAGCGTGAACAGCTATGCTCCGTCCGATTTCAGCATTCATTTCTTCCTGCAGCTGACGGTCATCATCCTGACCTGCCGCGCCGTCGGCTGGCTGGCCCGCCGCTATCTCAAACAGCCGCAAGTGGTGGGCGAGATGATTGCCGGCGTGCTGCTCGGCCCATCCCTGTTGGGGCTGTTTCTTCCCGGCGTTCAGGACGCGATCTTTCCCAAGGACACGCGCAACGTGCTGTATGTCGGGGCGCAACTGGGTGTGGGCCTCTACATGTTCATGGTAGGGCTCACCTTGCGGCTGGACCATTTCAAATCGAAAGCCAAAAGTGCGGCGGCGGTGTCGGCGGCGGGCATCCTTGCCCCGTTTCTGCTGGCGATTCCGCTGGCGCCGGTCCTGATGGGCGTGGCTGGCCTGTTCACCCCTGGGATCAGCCAGGCGAACGCGACCTTGTTCCTTGGCGCATGCATCGCGCTGACCGCCTTTCCCATGCTGGCGCGCATCATCAATGAAAACGGCCTGGCCAACTCGTCGCTCGGCACGCTGGCGCTGACGGCAGGCGCATTCGACGATGCGACGTCCTGGTGCGTGCTGGCGATCGTTCTGGCGACCTTCGGGGCGGGTGCGGGCGTGGCCGTGATCGCGATCGGCGGCGCTGTTCTTTACGGGGGCTTCATGCTGCTGTTCGGCCGCCGGCTGCTCGCGCCGCTGGGGGAGGCGGTCGAACGCAAGGGCGAAATGAGCATGCAGGTGCTGGCCATCACGATGATGCTGTTCTGCCTGTCGGCGTTCCTGATGGATGCGATCGGCATCCATGCCATATTCGGCGGCTTCCTGATGGGCGTGTGCATGCCGCGCGGGCGGTTCGTCGAGGAATTGAAGCAGAAGGTGGAGCCGATCGCGGTCGTCCTGTTGCTGCCGATGTTCTTTACCTATTCGGGACTCAATACGCGGATGGACATGGTCAATTCGGTCAGCCTGCTGCTGATCGCGCTGGTCGTGCTGCTCGTGTCGATCCTGGCGAAATTCGGCGCCTGCTATGCCGCGGCGCGACTGACCGGGGAAGATAACCGCACCGCGCTCGGCATCGGCGCTCTCATGAATTCGCGCGGGCTGATGGAACTCATCATCATCAACATCGGCCTGCAGAAGGGCATTATCGGCCCGACGCTCTTTTCGATGCTGGTGCTGATGGCGATCATCACGACGGTGATGGCGACCCCGCTGTTCGAGGCCGTCTATGGCCGCAAGGCGCGTCGCGATGGCGCACTGGACGCGGACGGGGGGCAGCGGCTGGCGGCCGTCTGACGCGTCAGCCGTTGATCTGACGGATCAGCGTGCGGTGGGGCGGCAGGTCCTGCATCGCCTGCTCGCCATATTGGCGGATCTGCGCAAACAACCTTTGCGCTGCGATGTCCGGCATGTCGCTTCGGCCAGGCGCGGCCTCGGTTTCGAAGCCCATGCCGTAGAGAATATATTGATAGTTGAAATAGGCGAAGCTTTCGAGATCCAGCAGAAAGTCGAAGCGGCTGGGTGGCCGGTGACGCCATTGCCGCAGCATCTCCCGCAGGCTGTCAGGGATCGACGCGGGATCGGCATTGTCGCGCCAGAAAAGCTCCTCTCGCCGGCTGAGGCAGTAATGGAGCTTCAGAAAATCCACGATGCGTTCGTAGCGGCCGGCGATCAGCCGATTGAATCGGGCCGCGGGTGCATCCACTGGCCCGGTCATGGGCAGCAGTTCCGCGATCATGGCGACGGCCGCCTCGATCATCAGGATGCCCGTGGATTCCAGCGGTTCCAGGAAGCCGCCCGAAAGCCCCACCGCCACGCAATTGCCCATCCATTGCCGCGCGCGATAGCCCGGCTCGAACGGGATGATGCGGGCGGCATAGGCATCATGGCCAATATAGAGCCTTAGCTGCCGTGCCGCCTCTTCATCGTCCATATGGGCGGACGAATAGACGCAGCCGATGCCCCGCGCGCTTTCCAGCCCGATGTCCCAGGTCCAGCCGGCGCCATGAGCGGCCGCGATGGTGACGCTTTCGATCGGCGCATCAGGATCGGCGTAGGGAATCTTGCACGCAAGCGCGCGATCGGTGAAGAGGATGTGCCGTACGGAAGTGAAGTCCGCCTTCAGCGCTTCGCCGATCAGAGCAGCGCGAAAGCCGGTGCAGTCGATATAGAGGTCGGCTTCCAACAGGCCATGCTCGCGCGTGACGACCCGCGCGATGCCGCCGGTGCCGTCCGGCTCGACGCCCGTCAGCATTCCTTCGGCATGGCGGACGCCCAGTTCCACCGCCCGGCGGCGCAGCAGGGCCGCGAATTTCCCGGCATCGAAATGATAGGCATAATCGAGCGGACCCGAATAGCCGCTTTCATTGCGCGTCTTGGGCGCGCGTCCCGCAATCGCCACGCCATGCTGGATCGTGGCCGCCTGTGCGAAGGCCGGCCGGGACCGGGCGTCCTGTTTCAGCCAGTCGGGAACGACATTGGCCTGATCGGCCTGGAAGGGGGCATCGAACGGGTGGAGATACTGGTGGCGGCTGCCGTCCGGCAGGGGTGCGTGCAGCCAGTCGTCGAACCTTATCCCCTGCTTGAAGGTGGCCGAACTGGCGCGGATGAAAGCATGTTCCTCGATGCCCAGAAAGTCGAGCGTTCCCCGGATGGTGGGGAACGTCCCTTCGCCGACGCCTATGATGCCCAGGTCCGGTGATTCGAGCAGGGTGATGTCGACTTGCCCGGTGCCATCGAAGAAGCGCGCGAGATAGGCGGCAGTCAGCCATCCGGCCGTTCCCCCTCCCACGATCAGGATCCTGCGCGCGCATTGCATGGACCTTTGCTAGCCTATCCTGACGGGCAGGTCGATCAGTCTGGCCGCGGCAAGCGGGCGGCCGCCTGCCGTCGCGCCGCTGATTTGCCTTGCGGCGAAAAAGCGTTAGGGATTTTCGCCGATGTCCCTTCCGTTTCGTCTGCTGCTCGCGCTGCTATGCCTGTTTGCGCCCTTATCTGCCGTGGCTGCCGGGCCGGCCAACCGACCCACGCCGGGGTTCGTTCGCGTCGCGATCGACACGTCAGCAGGCAGGATCATCGTAGCGGTCGACCAGAAGCGCGCGCCGCTGACCTCCGCCAACTTCCTGACCTATGTCGACGATGGCCGGTTCGACGGCGTGACCTTCTATCGCGCGGCGCGGCGGAAGAGCGATCCCCATTATGGCCTGATCCAGGGCGGGATCGATACCGATGCGCGCCGGTCCCTGCCGCCGATCCCGCACGAGCCGACCACCCGGACCGGCATCCGCCACCTGGACGCCACCCTGTCGATGGCGCGGCCCAACCGGCCGAATTCCGCCATGGGCAATTTCTTCATCACCATTGGCCCAACGCCGAACATGGACGCACGCGGAGACTATATCGGCTATGCCGCCTTCGGCCATGTGGTCGCGGGCATGGATGTCGTGAAGAAAATCCTCGCGGTGCCGACCTGTTGCGGGTCCGGGCCGATGCGCGGGCAGATGATCGTGAAGCCGATCGCGATCCTGCGCGCGCGGCGGCTGGACGGCAAGCCAAAGCCGAGCCGGGGCGTCAAGCCCTGGCTGATCGGCCTTAAAAAGAAGACAGCGAAGTAGACAGCCTTACGCGAAGGTCGCCTGCGTGCGCGCCCAGCCGCGTCCACTCCCCCGGGGCGGGCGGGCCTGAACCTTCTTCCAGGCCTGTTCGTGGAAGAAGAAGGCGACGGCGTTGATCATCGGTTCGATGAGGGCGATGCCGCCCGCAAGCGCCATCGACCCGGTCATCACATAGGCGACGGTGAACCCTACGGTCAGGTGGATGGTCAGGTAGGTTCCGGTTTTGATGAGGTCGAGCGGCATGCGGTGTCTCCTTTTCCGTCGCAGTTAATAGTCATTCGCAATAATTGCCAGCGCGTCTTTCCGCTGGCTCTGATCGACCGGGACGATCATTGTAAGGCGCAAGGAGATGGCGATGACAGGACGCATCAGGGTCGGGATCGGCGGCTGGGTCTATGAACCGTGGCGGGGGACCTTCTACCCTGAAGGATTAAGGCAGAAGGACGAGCTGGCCTATGTGGGCGAGCATCTGACGGCGACCGAGATCAATGCGACCTATTATAGCAGCCAGAAGCCCGCGACCTTTGCGGGATGGGCCAAGGCCGTGCCGGATGGATTTCAGTTCGCGGTCAAGGCATCCCGATTCTGCACCAACCGCAAGGTACTGGCGGAAGCGGGCGAGTCCGTCGCCAAATTCGTGGGGCAGGGCATTGCCGAACTGGGCGACCGGCTGGGGCCGATCCTCTGGCAGTTCATGCCGACCAAGAAATTTGACGCCGATGATTTCGGCGCGTTCCTCGCGCTGTTGCCCGACAGCGTCGATGGCCTGCCGCTGCGCCATGCGCTGGAAGTGCGGCACGAGAGTTTCGATGACCCCCGCTTCATCGATCTGGCGCGGCAGGCGGGGGCGGCGGTGGTGCTGGCCGATCATCCCGAATATCCAGCCATCAACGGGAAGGATGTCGGTTTCTCCTACCTGCGCCTGATGCGATCGCAGGCGGACGAGCCGACGGGTTATTCCCGGAAGGACATCGACAGATGGGCGGGGCAAGCCCGCGAGCAGGCTGCACGGGGCGATGTCTTCACCTTCTTCATCAGCGGGGCGAAAGAACGCAATCCCGCGGCGGCGCAGGCGATGATCGTGGCTTTGAAGTGACACCCTGTTGCATTTGATGCAATCGGAAAGTCGCGCTTTGCGATTGTTACAAGAATATGACGGGCGTAGGGGCGCTCACCGCCTGAAGACGGGCGGCCATTCTTGTAATGACGGAGCAAAATATGCGTCAGGCTTTTCAAGGTGCGGTGCTTGCCATCGCCATTGGCGTTCAGATGCTGACTTTTTATTCGGTGCTGTATGCCTGATCGCGAGCGTATCGGATCTTCATCCCGATTGAACGGGATGCAAAAAGGCCGCTCCTGGGATGACCAGGGCGGCCTTTTTACTTATCATTTATCGATGATTGTCCTTCATCAGCCTTCCGCGAGCCAGCCGGCGAGCAGATAGGCGACGACACCGATCGGGCCCAGCGCGCACAGCGTCAGGAGCACCAGGGCCACGCGAACCAGCGTGACATCCAGGCCGGTGCGGTTGGCGATGCCGGCGCACACGCCCATGATCTTGCCATTGCGACGGTCGAGGGTGAAACTGTTGTTCATGGTTCGGGCTTTCTGCTTCAGGATGGCGGAAGAGGATGGGCGATCAGGCGACGGGGATGACGGGCACGGCGGCGCCGACAAACAGGCCTGCGAAGATGACGGCGCCCAGCAGGGCGAAGGCGACGCTGTGGATCTTGACGACGGACATGACTGGATACTCCCTGATGTCTGGCCGGGTCACCCGGCCTTCATGCCGAACGATATTGCAGAGCGCGTGCCAGTTTCGATTTTTGGCGGAAATACGTCGATCAACGGCAGGATGTCGCGCCAGGGTCGGATCGTGATTCCCTC